>FWWM01016763.1_pt1 | contig 10829 bp, 12 predicted proteins | sample 2228351 | NCBI WGS metagenome assembly FWWM01 (sample SAMEA103939774, study PRJEB20133) | metagenome
AATACATTTCTATGAGAAACAAGAAAGAAGTTCTTTTAGAAGAAGTTGATAAAGGGATAGTCCTTTATGAGAAAAAAGGATGACTTCTGAGTTTAAAAGATGTCTTGAAAAGGCTAAGATCGTTACATTTGAAAAAGGACCTTCACTTGTTGAGAAAGAACTCAATTCTGCAAATGATGACCTTTTATCTTCTAAGGATAGTTTCGAAAGAAAAAATTATAAATGGGCTACAATACAGGCTTATTATTCTATGTTCCATACAGCGAGGGCATTGGTCTATGCCAAAAAATATCGTGAAAAAAGTCATTACTGTCTGGTAGTTGCTTTAGAATATTTATATGTAGAGAAAGGACTTATTGAAAAGGAAATTTTAGAAAGCCTGATGCTCGGAAGAGAAATGAGAGAATCAGCAGATTATCGCTCAAGTTTTTCAAAGGATGGTGCGGAGAATCTAATCATGGCAGCTACCAATTTTTTAAACATAGCAAGGAAGATACAGGCAAAGAAATAGGATTTTGAGAGGAAAACTGGGTTTTATATAGAAAACATCCTTTCGTTCTTTGACAACTCCTTATAGTCTAAGAGTCTAAAAGTCTAAGAGCCTAAGAGTGGAAATCATTTTTAAAAATATGAGGCGGTGGAGATTAATGTGGTATAATTGAAATTGAAAGGAGGTTGGTTTATGCCTTCAGAAAACCTGAAATTAGAATTGCCTGAAGAACTTTTTGAGATAGCAAAACTTGATAAGAAAAACGCCTCAGCCGAGGTAAGGAAACTTATAGCCCTTGAGTTATTCAGGGAAAATACTGTCTCTTTAGGCAAAGCAGCAGAGATAGCAGAAATATCTATAGCTGATTTTATGGAACTATCTGCTTCCAGAGGAATCAATCTGCATTACACTTTAGAAGATTTAGTTGCTGATAGAGAAACGGCAAAAAGGCTCGGTTTGTGACAGTAGTTTCTGATGCCTCGCCATTAATTTCACTCGCCAGGATTGATCATTTCTATCTGCTTGAAAAAATCTTTAAGACGCTGTTTATCTCTGAAGAAGTTTACCACGAAATAGTTTTTGCAGGAGAAAACAAACCTGGCTCAAGGGAAGTTAAGGGAGCCAGATGGATTGATAAACGATCTGTTCGGAATAGAAAAGATATTGAAGATATGAGAATAGCTTATAATTTAGGATCTGGAGAAGCATCATCAATAATACTGGCAAAGGAACTAAAAGCAGATCTTTTATTAGTAGATGAAAAACGAGCAAGGATCGTGGCTAACTCTTACGGCATATCAGTTATCGGAACACTTGGATTTATTGAGATTTGTTACGAGAAACGACTGATTACTGATCTAAAAGACATCTATCTGAAAATGAAAGAAGTAAATGTAAGGCTTGATGAGGAATTGATTAAAAATAGTTTAAAAAGGTTTGGGATAGTATAAGAGGAACGACGCGGTGAAAACTGGGTTCTATATAGAAAGCATCCTTTTGTTCTTTGACAACTCTACTGTCTTGCCGCATAAGCGGGAATCCAAAGGCAATATTTCTGGATTCCTGTTTCCACAGGAATGATAACATGAAAAAGTGCACCTCCGAGGGCGTTAGTTTTATACTAACCCCTAAGTATAAAACAGGGCGGTAGGATAACCCTATCCCCTAAAATTAAAAGGAGGTGCACATATGAAGTATATGGGAATTGACTATCATAAGCAATATTTTATTGTAACAACAATGGATGAAAAAGGGAAAGTGGTCAACAAGGAAAAAGTTTCAACGGATAGGAACTCGATAAAAAGGTACTTTAGAAAGGCAAGATCAGAAGGGAACCTAAAAGCAGTTATGGAAGCTTGCTACGGATGGGAGTATTTTTACGATGAAGTTGATGAACTGGTGGATGAGCTGATCATGGCGCACCCGTTGAAAACAAGGCTTATCGCCGAGGCAAGGATCAAGACAGATTCCATAGATTCCGAGATACTGGCGCACCTGCTGAGAGCAGATCTAATTCCACAGGCGTATGCACCATCAGCAGAAACCAGAGATAAAAAGAATCTATTACGTTACAGGTCATCTCTTACAGCCATGAAAGTGCGGATTAAGAACATGATTCATTCTGTTTTAACGAGGAATCATATTGAGGATAAAAGGTTTCAGGAGTTAAGCGATAAGTTTGGCAAGATGGGTAAAGCTTATATGCGTGCAATAACTCTGAAAGGAAATGATACGGCGATCCTGCATGAGTATCTTGATCTGCTTGAGGAAACAGAAAAGAGGATCAAGTCAGCAGAGAGCCGTATACGTGCAGTTTGTCGTCAAGATGAAATATGCAGGCTGCTGGATAGTATCCCAGGGATTGGAGACATACTTGCAGTAACTATTCGTTATGAGATAGACGATATCGAGAGGTTTATATCATCCGGGAAACTGTGTTCCTATGCAGGTCTTGTGCCTTCCACATATTCAAGCGGCAACAGGACATATCAGGGAAAGATTACAAAGCAGGGGAATAAGTGGCTTAGATGGGCAATGATTGAAGCAGCCCAGAGAGCACCACTCAAAGATATGTGGCTAAGTGCCTTTTTTGAGAGGGTATCCATCAAAAAAGGAAGGAAGATTGCACGTGTAGCAGTAGCACGAAAGCTTCTTGAAATCGTTTACCGGCTATGGACGGAGCGTAGAGCATATTATAAAAAACCTGTAACGGTCGCCCTGTAAGTCGTCTAGCCATCAAGGGCTCTTGGAATGATTAGGGGACCGTTACCGAACGTTAACGTGCGCATTTAAAGCGCGGATAGATGACTGGTATAAAGTCCAATGTGGTATGACCGTAAGGAGATATATTATTCATTGATTAAATGATTGTCTTCCGGAAGCTCCGAGACTGAAGTAGGGTCTCTCCGCTTCCTCCAGACAAAAACTAAGGAGTGTGCACTTTATACTTGAAAAGTTTTTTCATAGATGAACGACTATGAGACTGTTGCATTGATTGCGGGCGGACACACCTTCGGTAAATGCCACGGTGCTTGTCCTGCATCGTTTGTAGGACCTGAGCCAGAAGCAGCCCCAATTGAGGAACAGGGTCTGGGCTGGCGTAATACCTTTGGAACTGGTAAGGGTCCTGATACATATACCAGCGGTTTAGAAGGAGCCTGGACGCCTACACCTACAAAGTGGGATATGACTTACCTTCAAACACTTTTTAAATATGAGTGGGAATTGACAAAAAGCCCAGCAGGAGCTCACCAGTGGAAGCCAAAAGGAGGTGCAGGCGAAGGTACTGTTCCAGATGCTCATGATTCAAGTAAGCGCCATGCACCAATGATGCTTACTACGGATTTAGCATTACGCATGGACCCGGTTTACGAAAAAATTTGTCGCCATTTTCTTGAGCATCCCGATGAATTTGCCGATGCCTTTGCGAGGGCATGGTTTAAGTTGACCCACCGAGACATGGGACCCAAGGTGCGTTATCTAGGGCCTGAGGTGCCCCAGGAGGACTTGATCTGGCAGGATCCTCTTCCTCGGCTGGATCACAAACTCATCGATGCCAATGACATCAAAATACTTAAAGCAAAGATTCTGGCTTCCGGTTTATCCGTATCAGAACTTGTCTACACCGCCTGGTCATCTGCTTCAACCTTCAGGGGGTCTGATTATCGTGGAGGCGCAAATGGAGCACGCATCAGGCTTGCTCCACAAAAGGATTGGGAGGTCAATATGCCTGATCAACTTTCAAAAGTGCTGAAGACACTCGGAGACATACAAAGGGATTTTAACGAAAAGGCCTCAGATGGAAAGAAGATATCAATGGCTGACTTAATAGTGCTTGGCGGATGTGCTGCTGTTGAGGAAGCTGCAAGAAGGGGCGGCTTTAATATTGAGGTTCCCTTTACGCCAGGGAGAGTTGACGCATCACAGGAACAGACTGATGTGGAGTCTTTCGCATGGCTCGAGCCATATGCTGATGGTTTTAGAAATTATTCGAAACCAGGCTTGCCTTTTAGTCCTGAAGACCTTCTTGTAGATAAGGCTCATCTACTTACACTTACAGCTCCCGAGATGACAGTCTTAGTCGGCGGCATGCGTGTATTGAATGCAAATTTTGGTAAAACTCAGCACGGTGTTTTTACAAAACGGCCAGAGACACTATCAAATGACTTTTTCGTCAATCTGCTTGACATGGCGACGGAGTGGAAGCCAGTCACTGAAGATTCACAGTTTTTTGAAGGTAGAGACAGGAAAACAGGGGAATATAGATGGACTGCAACCCGTGTTGATCTGATATTCGGCTCAAATGCACAACTCAGGGCAATAGCTGAGGTATATGCAAGCGATGATGCACAAGAGAAATTTGTTGGCGACTTTGTAGCTGCATGGAATAAAGTGATGAACCTCGATCGTTTTGACTTAAAATGCCTGTAAACAGATATAGTAGGGATTGAGTTACCGAATTGTTCGAATTGTAGGGGGACGATGCATCGTGCCTCTACAATTCTCATAACAACCAAAATCCGATATTCATTCAATGTTATTTCAGCTATCCTGACTAATGTTCTTTTCTTGAGTGTATAGAAGTCATATACAAACAGAGTGAAGAAATACTGGAAATCGTATAGGCACCGCAGGTTGAACTTGGTGATGGATTATTACCAAAAGAAAAGGAACTGATAGAGCTTGTAAAGAAAGAAAACGAACAAGGTCGCAGAGTCTTATGCTATCTGATATTCACCAACTCAAGAGACATAAGACCGCGACTGAAAAGGATTCTTGAAGCCAGTAATTTCAAAGGAGGGGTTTTGGATGCTTCGGTTGAGCCGAAGAAGCGTGAGGCATAGATAGAAGAACATGCCAAAAATATAGATGTTTTTCTTGTCAACGCTGAGCTGGTTAAAACCGGTCTGAATCTTTATGATCTTCCGACGATAGTTTTCTATCAAGTAGATTACAACATGTTTACTCTCAGGCAAGCAGCGAGAAGGTCATGGGGCATGCAAGTAATAATCGAAAAGATACCAAAGACAATAATAGTGGCTCCATATAGAGCATTCCTGTATTTCCTAATATTTAAAAAGTTGCTTTTCTAACTTCAGCCCCTAGCCAATTGTTTTACTTAGCTGGGGCTTTTTTATTTTACACAAGATGACTATCCGAAATCGTAAATACCCTTTCTGCAAAATGCAGACAATTTGGATACTTTTTGACACTTACTGATACTTGAAGATTTTTAATGAAAGTTATTGATATTACTGAAAAAGTTTGGTGCCGGAGGCCGGACTCGAACCGGCACGTTCTTTTGGAACGAGGGATTTTAAGTCCCTTGCGTCTACCAATTCCGCCACTCCGGCATCCAAAAGGTATTAATTATCTTACTTAAATAGACTAATATCGTATCATAAGAATTTGATGAAAATCAAAAAATCTTACAAGTTTTTTATGGTATATCAAGAGATAGGCATTTCTGTATATGGTCAAATAATGAGGGCTGATTTTTGGGGTTTATTTCTTGAGAAAATTGTATTCCCAAAAAATATGTTTTCCCAATTCTTTTCTTGAACACTAAATGTCCTGTTATAGATTCGGTTTTTATTTCACCGCTCAGAGAAATAAAGTTAATAGTGATTGAGAGATGTGTACTTTCCTTTATGGAATTATAACTATAAAGACCGATTCCTTTTAATGAAATATTAGCTATGGAAGATTGCACTACATTGCATGTGCCCCTATCTTCAAATTCTAAAGTAGCAATCCCTGTTATAAGAATGCGTTTATGTACACGTCTGTTTTTCATTTTCGATTTAAATGTAGCACATCTTAAATTATATATCAATTTAACCAAACAGATTTAAAGTGATTTTTTAAATAGTTCATCCCATAATCTTTTGAAATCTTCTTTTTCTGCGCGAACGGATTTATCCTTATAGACAAAATAGTCACAAAAGTTAGCTTTTTCTCTTGATCTCTGGAAATCAGCTTGAGGCTCCAGGCATTTGTTATGGCTTTTTTCGGAATAGAATTTACAGTTTAAACAAATGTGAAGATCGCCGCCACAGTTTGCACAGGTAGATTTTTTAGAAAAATATTTATCTATTGTGACCTCTTTCCCGCAGAGTGCACATATTTTCATAAATTTTTCCTTCTTAATCAGAAAGTATTGTCAAAGGTTTTTAAGTAAAATTATTTCCCTTTTCCCTCTTTTTAAGTAGAGGTCTAGAAATTAAGGATATTGCATTTAAATACGTTGATATTTTATAAAGTGTTATTTAATAAAGTATTATTTATTTGATTTTAACTCAATCAAAATCTGAACAATATTTGTCATTTTATTTTTTCTATGAATTCTTCAACAGGCAATGCAGCTAAAGACAAAAGTTGTACAGATCCCCTTGAACCGAGTTCTACAGACATTTTCATGATGGTAGCATTATCTGGAGCTTCTACAACATTCACAAAATCGTAAGGACCAAGAACAGCGAACTGCTCTTTTACTTTGACGCCCATTTTTTCAATTTCCTTGTTTACTTCAAGAATCCTTTTAGGATTCTCTTTGATTGTTTTCCTTCCCTCATCCGTAAGTGTGCTTAAAATTACATAATAACCCATTTTACCCTCCTTTTGGTTCGTTAATTGATGGTATATTTTACAAATATAAAAATATAATGGCTACTATAATTTTTTACGAGAATAAAAATAGTTTTAGATTTCGTTTAGTATGTAAAAAATTTACCAACCAATGTTAATTTTGATTTTTAATTAAAAAATAATAAATAATATTATTATTTTTTCGTTATCGAATTTTTGAAGCTATATATCAAGGATAACTGAATAATATTATGTGGGAATATACTGATAAGGTAAGAGAGTATTTCTTAAATCCTAAAAATATAGGGGAGATAGAAAATCCAGATGCGGTTGGTGAAGTAGGGAGCATTGTATGTGGTGATGCCTTAAGATTGACCCTAAAGATAGATAGAGAGACGAATAAAATAATAGATGCAAAATTTCAGACATTCGGTTGTGCCAGTGCAATAGCGAGTTCGTCAGCCCTTACAGAACTTATAAAGGGTAAGACCATAGACGAAGCCTTACATATAACTAATCGAGATATAGCGGAATTTCTTGGTGGCCTGCCAAAAGAGAAAATGCATTGTTCTGTTATGGGCAAAGAGGCTCTCGAGGCTGCTATCGCCAATTATAAAGGGATACCAGTAGTTAAAGAGAAAGAGGGAAGGATTGTTTGCGAGTGTTTTAATGTTACAGAAGAAAAAATAAGAAAGGTGATATTAGAAAATAATTTAACTACTGTTGATGAGGTTACCAATTATACAAAGGCGGGAGGAGGTTGCAGCGAATGCACCTCAGAAATAGAAAAGATTCTTAAAGATGTATGGTCTGACAAAAAATCAGAAAAAAGTGTAAAGGCTAAAAAACTTACAAATCTTCAAAAAATTGCGCTTATTCAAGAGATAATAGAAAAACAGATAAGGCCGTCTTTACAGGCAGATGGCGGGGATATAGAACTTATTGATATCGAAGGAAACAATGTGATAGTGGCGCTTCGAGGTATGTGTACAGGATGTCTTATGTCAGATGTTACGTTAAGTGGTATTCAGGCTAAACTACGGGAATTGGTTGACAATGAAATAGTGGTTGAACAACAATGAAGACAATATATTTTGATAACAATGCTACAACGAGGGTTGCACCGGAGGTAATTGAGGAAATGCTTCCATATTTAGAAGAATATTATGGCAATCCTTCAAGCATGCATTCTTTTGGAGGTCAACTTTATAAAAAGATTGAAGAGGCAAGAGAAAAAGTTGCAATGCTCTTGAATGCTGAACCCGAAGAGATAATATTTACCAGTTGTGGTACAGAAAGTGATAATACTGCAATAATGAGTGCCGTTGAATCATATCCGAATAAAAGACACATAGTTACTACGAGGATTGAGCATCCAGCTGTCAGAAATTTTTGCAAACATTTAGCACGGAAAGGTTTTAAAGTTACGTTTTTGCCTGTAAATAATGAAGGGCAGATTGATATAGATGATCTTTTGAAATCTCTGAGCGAAGATACCTTACTCGTTACAATAATGTATGCAAATAATGAGGTTGGCAACATTCTCCCCATAAAAGAGATTGCAGAAATACTTCAAGAACGAGAGATCCTTTTTCACACTGATGCAGTTCAGGCTGTTGGGAAGATTCCAATAGATTTAAAGAAGATTCCTGTCGATATGCTTTCTTTATCAGGTCATAAATTGCATGCTCCAAAAGGTATAGGGGCGCTCTATGTAAAAAAAGGTACAAGGTTTTATCCTTATCTAATAGGTGGTCATCAGGAAAAAGGCAGACGGGCAGGAACGGAAAATGTAGCTTCTATCATTGGATTAGGTAAGGCATGCGAACTGGCAAGGAATAATCTTGATGGAGAGATTATTTATCTAAAGAGGTTGAGGGACAAATTAGAGTCTTCACTTTTAAAGTTGTGTCCAGATGCACGGGTTAATGGTGATATAAATAACAGGTTGCCAAATACTACGAATTTGAGCTTTGAATATGTAGAGGGAGAAGCTATACTTTTGAGACTGAATGAATATGGTATCTGTGCTTCATCAGGCTCTGCTTGTTCGTCAGGTTCTTTAGAACCTTCTCACGTATTGAGGGCAATGGGAGTGCCATTTACTGCAATACACGGTTCCATAAGATTTTCTCTGAGTAGATATAATACAGAGGAAGAGGTAGATAGAGTCGTTGAAATTATGCCTGGCATAATAAAAGAATTAAGGCAGCTTTCACCTTTTGGAAGAGACAAGCTAAAACCAACGACTAAATGAATCTTAATAATACAGCTACTACGGAAAAAATTGTTTTTCGATTCCTTAGTGGACTACATATTAGCTATCTGTTAATCGCATAAAAACATCTTCATACTGAGGCGGAAATGGTCATGTAAGACGAATTTCATTTTGGGCAATGTCTGCATTATGGGGTGAAATGCTATTTTAACCCGATGCGTTTTAAATCTTTCAGATATTCGATTACTTCCTCTTTTTCTTTTTCGTTAAGACGCAAACCGTAACTTATCATACGTTCAATGGTCATAGTCCATTCATCTTTAGTTTTTCGAGCCTTATACACGATCGAAACGCTATGACATGCACTACAACGGTTCTTAACTATTTGTTCAGCCGATTCAGTTTCAGCGTATATGTATGGAGAAAAAAGAAGGGAAAAGACAATAAGTAAAATTTTAGTCATGTTTATTTTTTTCTCAGACTTAAAAAGTCACAACTAATTTGTTTAAGATAATTAGAAAGAGGTAGATATAAATTTTCTAATTTATAGTCTTTTTTCCTGTAGCCATTGCCAGTAGGATTTTTTTTAACAACTTTAGATTTTTCCCAATTATGAAGGAGATCTATCATATTATCAAGTGATTCCTCATGGAGATTCTCGATAGTTTTTCTTACAGGCATGGAGGTAATAAGATTTTTATCAATAAAATCATTTATCTTCTCCTGATAAAAAAAGGTAAGAAATACTATTCCTTTCAAAATTCTTTTGTTAGTCTTAAAGGAAAATATGAATCGCTCTAAAGCCTTCTCAAGGAAGAGATCATTTCTTCTCTGGATCTCTTTGTCAATAGTTATAGCTTGATACCAATATTTTTTATCTATAATGCTATCAGCCTTTATCTCTAATAAAGAATGTCCAAAATTTTTCTTATTGATGATATAGATGTTGTGGGCTACTGTATCTGCTGCCAGATGACTCATATAGCCATATACAAATGCTTTTTGTTGTTTTGTTGTGGCCATCTTGAGCAGGTCAAATGCTACCTCCCAGCTATGGGAGTTCTTATTTTCAGGTAAATACTTTTTACCAACGATTATATCTGCAACTAAGTTTCCGTAAATAAAATCTTTTCTGTATCGCCTTATAACTTCATATATCCCTGGTGGCAATAAAGCACAAAGAGAATAAATCTCATTGCCAAGGTATATATGTGTCAAAGGTCCCCATGCAAAAGATATAGATGGAATAATTAAAAAAGATATAATTATCAGTAACTTAAATAGTATCATTTCAACTGCTTAATTAAGTTTAAAATGAGTCTTACACCGATACCCGTTGCACCTTTAGGTATATAAGGTTTGTCCTTATCAGTCCATGCTGTCCCTGCGATATCCAGATGAACCCACGGCGTATTACCAGCGAATTCATATAAAAAATATGCTGAAGTAACAAGTGAACCAGTTTTCCCGCCTGAATTTTTTAAATCAGCTACATCACTTTTTATGTATTCCTTATATTCCTTAAAAAGAGGCATCTCCCAGACCCTTTCATATGTCTTATCCCCTGCTTTTTTTATTAAATCCAAAAGTTTTCTATCATTTCCCATCATTGCGATAGCTTCATTACCCAGGGCAATCGAACAAGCACCTGTAAGTGTTGCGAGATCAATAATGGCCCTTGGGTTGAACGTTTTAGCATATCCAATTGCATCCGCAAGAGTCAAACGTCCTTCGGCATCTGTATTAACAATTTCAATAGTTTTTCCATCTATCGCTTTTACGACATCGCCAGGTTTTGAAGCAGAACCTCCTGGTAAATTTTCTGTTGCAGGTAAAATGCCGATAAGATTAATTTTCATTTTTAATTCTGCAACTGCTTTCATTACACTGAGGACGATTGCACCACCAGCCATATCGTATTTCATTTTTTCCATTGCTTCAGGTGTTTTTAAAGATAAGCCTCCGCTATCAAAAGTGATCGATTTGCCTATCAAAACAATAGGTGAGGCCTTAGATGTAACATATTCAAGAACT
>FWWM01016771.1_pt1 | contig 10824 bp, 8 predicted proteins | sample 2228351 | NCBI WGS metagenome assembly FWWM01 (sample SAMEA103939774, study PRJEB20133) | metagenome
GTTGAGAAGACAAGGAGGATGGCGTATGCCTGACAGCGCGCTGGTAGAACTCGCGCATGAGGTGCAGGAAGTCAGTCGGAGTGCTGAGCATCAGCGGAACGGTAGGTTCCCGCTGGGAAACCCTGAAGTGCTGGGCAGAAACGGCGCGGGAGGTGATTGAGTAAAGCTACGGCGTCCCTGTCCACTTTATCTCCTGCCTGTCCGCCTGATGTGCTCGATTGCCGAGCGGATTGCCCCCGCTACCCTCTTATCACGCTCTGCGGGCAACCTGTTCTGGAGAACTCGCATCGCGCGCGCACCACCGATTTCCACCAGTGCTGACACCGCCATCAGGCGCACCGCCCTATCCTTGTCGTTGACCAGCTCCTCGAGAGCGGGGAGCGCCTGTTCACCCATCAACACAAGCGTTGCCGCCGCCCGTGCGCGAATCTCAGGGATGAACTTTATAGTTTGAACCAACGCAGAGAGCACCGCATTGCCACCAATCTCGACCAGCGCGTGCCCTGCCGCGTCGGCAACATCCTCCTCAATGTCTGCTATGGCGTCGATCAGCGCAGGCACAGCGCGGGGATCGCCGATCTGTCCAAGCGCGTCTGCTGACGCCGCCCGAACCCACTCCACGGGATGTGTGGACAGGGTTTTCGTCAGGGCGGGCACAGCCTGCGCATCTCCAATCTGCCCCAGCGCGTATGCCACCATCTGTGTCAGGTTCCACTCGTCAGACGGGCTCTCCAGCATGGCTATCAGGCTCGGCACCGCATGCGCGTCCTTGATAAGCCCCAGCGCAGCGGTCGCAGAAAAGCGAAGTGCTATGTTTTCATCGTTGAGCTTTTCTATCAGTGCCGGCACCGCCTCAGCACCTAATGCCACGATCGCATTCATCACATCTTCATGGAAGATGATGGAATCCTCGAGCGGCTGGATGTCTTCCTCTTCGTCCAGGAAGTCGAAAACTTCGTCATACTCGTCAAGATACTCTTCCGTATCGACGAACCGAAGCATGGGATGAGCATCCGGCTGAAGTTGCGGTTCCAGAGGTAGTTCATCCTCCTCTGCTGAGGTCATTTCGGCATCCTCAGCGTAGATAGCGGCTCTCAGCAGTACGCCCCAGTCGCCGCGCTGAGCCACCTGACGCACCGCATCGGGAATGGGGATCGGCTGTACGCCCATCAGGCTCAGTGCCTCGCGATAAGCTTCGAAGTGCTGGAACAGGCTCAAATGGGGGGCAAACTGGGTATCTCCAATCCTGCCCAGCGCCTTCGCTGCAGACTGGCAGATGATGGTATCACGGTGTTCCAGCGCCTTCAGCAACGCCGGTATCGCCTCCGAGCCTAGCTTCGCGACCGCTGCCACCAACTCGTCACCTTGCGGAAGGGCGATGGTAATCAGGTTCCACCTGCCCATCTGCGCGACATGCCTTACGGCATCGTCGATAGGCATCGGTTGTGTAGCCGTTTCACGTAACGCCTCTGCAACATCCGGCTCATATTGAAACAGACTCACAAACGGTAATGCGCTTGCGTCTCCAATCTTTGCCAGAGCCCGCGCTACCATACCGCCTATTCGTGGGTGCGGAAGCAAAGCAACCAGAGCGGGCACGGCTTGCGGGTCGCGCATCTTGCCCAGTGCCTCCACGATCTCCTCTGCGAGCAAGAGATCTATCTCCTCGCCCATCAGTGACTTGACAAGAACCCGTACGGCACGGGCATCGCCGATCTTGCAAAGTGCTTCCACACAAACCTCGCGAGTGAGATCGTCTTCCTCGCCCTGCTCCAGCAGAGCTATCAGCTCCGGCACAGCGCGGACATCACCCAGGTTTCCAAGAGCCCAGCCTGCGGCGTGCCGCACATACGCACTCCCATCCTTCAGCGCCTCCAGCAGTACTGGCACAGCAGGAGTACCAACCTCTTCCAACTTCCTCACAAGACTATGGCGCCAGTCGACGCTGGTTGAGAACCTTTTGTTTATCCACTGCTGCACCTCTTGCCAGTATGCCTCTGGCTGTTTCCGTGCCCCAGCAGGTAGTTCATCCACGGGCGTGCGAACGGGCTCGAACTGCCCCCATCCATAGACCGCCAGCCGCACGGTGCATCGCGGCGACCGCTTCCCGCCGACCTGCATCTGAACCGTAATCTCGCAAATGGGTTGTTTATTCATCGCGTAGCACCCCCGCCGTGTTCCTGAAGTGTATTTGGTATACACCATGCTGGGGCGGACTCCTGCCTCATTGTCCGGCAGATACCCGGCGAGCCATGTTCACCCCCGTCCGCCCTCGTTGACGATTGACCGTCGAGGCGGTATAATTCATGGATGTGAATACACAGGAGAGGTCGCAAGCACGATGATTCTGCCCAGTCCCGATAAGCTCAACCGGTTCAACAAGTACGCGCTGGTGATACTCGCGGCGAAGCGCGCGCGGCAACTGCAGGAGCAAGGCATCGCACGCCGGTCGCTGGTGAAAAGCGCCTCCGGCAACCCGCTGACCATTGCACTGGAGGAGATCGCGGCGGGACGGCTGATACCCACCTTCGAAGTTCAGCCCGTGCCCGAGCTCATGGAGCCAGAAGTGCCGGAGACTCCGCTGACCATTCAGGAGTTCGAGGAGGCTATGGCAAAGGTGGCGATGTCTGTCGAGGCGGAGAGCAAAGCCTCCGATAATGGTCATGAGGAGGAAGCCGCACAGGAGCTCGCCCTCGAGGAGGACGAGGAGCCTGTGGAGGCAGAGGACGTCGCCGTTTCGAACGAGATTGACGAGGTGTTGGGACTGAACGAAGAGGAGGAGGCCGAGCACCCCGCTTCGGAGGAGATCGACGAGGTGCTGGGACTGAACGAAGAGGAGGACATCGAGCACTCCGCTTCGGACGAGACCATCGGTGACGACACGAATAACGAGCAGGCATAACGAGGCGAGGTGTTCCCATGCCGGGCGAGGTCGACTACTATGAAACTCTGGGAGTGAGCAGAGACGCGACGCTGGAGGAGATCAAGCGCGCGTACCGACGCCTTGCCCGACAGTATCACCCCGATGTTAACCCCGGCGACAAGCAGGCCGAGGAGAAGTTCAAAGCCATCAACGAGGCTTATGAGGTGCTGAGCGACCCGGAGAAGCGTCGCGCTTACGACCTGTTCGGGCGGGCGGGAGTGCGCGGCGGTATGGCGGAGCCGGACTTCGGCTTTGGCGACTTCGGCAACATCGGCGACCTGTTTGACCTGTTCTTCGGGTCGGGTGGCGCGCGTACGGAGACACCGCGTGCTCAGCGTGGCAATGACCTGCGCGTGGATGTGGAGGTCACGCTCGAGGAGCTTGCCTCCGGTGCTACAAAGACCATCCAGTACGCACGCTTTCAGACCTGTACTCGCTGTGAAGGCAGCGGCGCCGAGCCGGGTGAAACCGCCAGCACCTGCTCCACCTGCCGCGGAACCGGGCGCGTTCGGCACACCCAGCACACTCTGCTCGGCACGATCTCTACGGTGGTCACCTGTCCCAACTGTCGCGGTGAGGGGCGCGTCATCTCGCGTCCGTGCACGCAGTGTCGCGGCGAGGGGCGGGTGCGCGACATGGTGGAACGCAGTATCCGCGTGCCGCTTGGCGTGGAGGATGGCACCGCCGTGCAGTTCCTGGGTGAAGGCGATGCAGGCAGGAGGGGCGGCGAGCCGGGTGACCTGTATGTAGTCTTCCACGTGCGCCCGCACGAACGATTCGAACGCGACGGTTCGAACCTGCGCACCAAACTCACCATCTCCTTCGCGCAGGCAGCGCTGGGCGCGACGGTGAAAGTGCGCGGACTGGATGAAGAAATCCCCGTAGACATTCAGCCCGGAACCCAGCCGGGCACGGTCATCCGCCTGCCGGGCAAGGGACTGCCCAACCGACGCGAAGGCAGGGGCGATCTGCTGGTGCAGATAAATATCCACGTGCCCACCCACCTGAACGAAGTTCAGCGTGGACTGCTTCGCCAGTTCGCCGCCGCCTGCGGGGAACGCTTCACGGACGTGCCCGAAGAGGAGAAGAGCTTCTTCGAGAAGTTCATCAGCGGCTTGAAGGGCGAGCGCGGCTAATCCCCTTTGTCCCCTGCGTGACGCAACGCCTGCTCCAGATCGGCGATAAGGCGGTCCGCCGGTTCCAGCCCGATGTGCACGCGCAGCCCCCAGCGCGATTCCCCATCGTAATCCTCGATCCGCATCGGTAGCGCCAGGCTTTCGTAACCGCCCCAGCTGACCCCAATGTGAAACAGGCGCAACGAGTCCACTACCCCAACTGCTGACTCGCGCGTGTTGCGCCTGAGCGTGAACGACAGCAAACCGCTGAAACCGCTCATCTGTTTGCGAGCCAGCTCGTGCTGGGGATGCGAGGGCAAGCCCGGATACAATACGTTGTGCACGGCAGGATGGCTGGATAACCACTGCGCAACCTGCAGGGCGTTTTGCTGATGCTGACGCAGACGCGTGGGCAGGGTGCGCAGTCCACGCAGGATCAGCCACCCGGCGAACGGGTCGAGGATGCCGCCGACCAGCGTCATCTCCCGGTGGATGGCATCGATGTGCTGACGTGAGGTGCAGACCACGCCCGCGATCACGTCGCTGTGTCCACCCAGGTACTTGCTCGCGGAATGCACCACGATATCCACGCCCAGCTGGATGGGACGCTGGTAGAGAGGCGTCGCCCAGGTGTTATCGATGATGGTGGTGATGCCGTGCGCCTTTGCCAGCGCGCATACCTCTGCCAGCGGCTGTAATAACAGGTTGATGCTGGTCGGGCTTTCCAGATAGAAGACCCTGGTGTTGGGACGGATAGCCTGCTCGAACTCGGCAACCTCTGTTCCACGCACGAAGGTCACCTGCACGCCAAAGCGGCTCAGGTATTCCTCCAGCAGAGCGCGAGCAGGATAGTACACGTTCTTGACGCACACCACATGGTCGCCGCTGCGCACCTGCGACATCACCGCCGCACTGATCGCCGCCATACCGGACGCAAAACAGCGCGCCTCTTCTGCCCCTTCCAGCGCGGCGAGCTTGCGGTTCAGGATGTCGGTGGTCGGATTGGATTCGCGGGTGTAGATGTAACGCTCACCGCGGCGCGAGCGCGCCTCCACGTTGGGCGCGGTGAACAGGCTGTTCTGAAACAGCGGAGGGACGACGGAACCCAGATACTGCTCCGGGTCCTCCCCAAAGTGGATGCATATCTCTTCAAAGGAAAGAGAACCCTCGTCTTCGCTCACCGGTGTTTCTCCTCCTGTCATCTGCTTTCACCGAGCGTTAGGATACACCATTGCGTTGCAGAAAGCCTGCCTTACCCGCGGTGTAGCAGGAAACCAGCAACCGCTCCGGCTAACGCCAGTGTCGCCAGAGCACCGAACGCCCCCGCCATGAAGTGCCTATGCGCCAGCGCTACGCGAATCCGCTCCCTCAGCCCGCCTCGTGTTTCCACCAGCAATACACATGCGAGCATAGCCAGACCTGCTCCACCGACGGCAAGTGGACACGCCCACGGGAACGGGATAACGTGGCCCAGTCCAATCATCGCAACGAGCGCTATCACCCAGTATAGCCAGCTGGTGAGCAGGAGCCTCAAGCACATTTGCCACACCTGCAATGCCGTCTTCACGTCCATCCCCCCCGCTGTATCAGCACGCCCAGCACATCATCGAGCGTGGCACTGCGCTCCAGTACGAGCCGCACAGGAGACAACGAGTCGCCGACACGCTCCATCTGCACAGACAGGGAACCGTCCGCACCTTCATCGGAGGTATGACGAGGCTGTTCCGCCACCAGTGCCCGCAGGTGTTCCGGTGTATCCATGGCAAGGGGTCGTCCGTCGTGCAAGATCAGCACCCGATCTGCCAGTTCCGCCTCCCGCGCCGAGTGAGTGGCATATAGCAATGACAGTTCGCGGCGGGCACAGCGGGTGTCTACCTCTTCCCAGAACGCCTGACGCCGGGGTTCGTCCACCTGCTCCAGCAAGCCGTCCACCACCAGCAGACGCGATGCTACTGCCATCGCCATGCACAGCTCCAGCCGCACCCGTTCCCCTGCCGACAACCGCCGTACCGCCCATTGCCGCCGCTCCTGAAGCCCCCATTGCTCGAGCAGTTCATGCACGCGACTGCCATGTGTGGACAAATACACTCCATGCAGGGAGGCGCCCCACACGAGGTTCTGTAACACGGTCGCACGCGGTATCAAGCGTGGCGTCTGCCCTGCATAACCCACTCCAGCACGAGAAACGTGCCAGACCACCTCACCCCGGTAACCCGTCAGCCCCAGAATCGCATGGAGCAGGGTCGTCTTGCCTGCACCGCTGTGCCCATACAGGCAGAAGCGCTCGCCCTCTCGCAGAGTAAAGCTCACCTCGCCCCGTATCACGGGCGGAACCGTCAGCTGACGCGCTTCCAGAAGTATCGGCGACGACATCGCTCACCGTGCCCCGCGCACCAATCGAGTCTGCATCAGCACCCACGGCTCGAAGGCAGAACACCAGCCCTTCTCGCCGCTCACCACGACGCGCACGCCTATCAGTTTGTTGGCGCCCCATCGCTCTTTCAGGGACGGGATGCCAACGCGGTATAGCAGGCGTCCGTCTGGCAGATGGCTGACCTCCAGCACAGGCGACGGAGCCTCTACCCACGAGCCGGTGGCGCCGTCCCAGATGCGGGCGGAGACCTCGGCTTTGTCCGTTCCCCTCGCCCGCACGCGCACGTTCAGGTTGTCGTTGCCGGTAAACCAGCCGTTGTTGTCGGTGTCAATGTCGATTTCGATATCGCAGGGCTCGCGGCAAGCCACTGCAAACTGCAGTTCACGCTCCAGCCACGCGGCGAAGATGTCGGCGGTGAGGAAGCGGTTTTGTGCCCGATCGTAGCGGAACGAGCCGTCCGGCGGGTTTCTCAGGTTGCCAAAGGGGATGAGCAGAACCGCCTCGCGCGGCAGACGCCACGTTGCCCCCTCCTCCCTGTAGCCGATGCCGTCTGGTAATCCCGTGTCCAGCCGGTAGCCGAAGAAGATGCCAGCCATCGCGCGGCGGAGGTCGTCGGGACGGGCGTTGCCGGCGCGCGCTATCCTGCCCATGCGCTTCTCGTCCAGCGGAAGGCGCGGGTCGTCGTCGGGGATGCCGTTGCCGTTCACGTCGGCGGCCTCCCACACCTCGCCAAATCGCATCTGGAACCAGTCGTTGGGATGCCATCGCCGGCAGATGAAGGCGTTCACGTCCCAGTGCTGTCCGTACCTGCCCGGGTGGATCGTGGGGTCGGGATGATTCAGCCAGAACTTCGGCACGCCGCTGCGGTCGAAGAAGGCATCCAGCTGGTGGCTGTACTCATGGCACAGGAGCCACGCGAGCTTTCCGCTGATGGCAAAGGTGGAGTAGCCAAAGGTGGTCAGTCCGCCTCCGCCCACTTCGCCCAGCTGGTCGGGTTTGCCTGCGTCATATCCGGGTGAGGGATACAGACACACGATGCTGTGGTAATCCTCCAGACGCTTGCCCTGCGCCTCCAGCACGGGGCGCACCTGTTCGCGCACCGCCTCGGGCGCCACCCAGCCACGACGCACGCGGGCAACGGGTTCCTCCAGCACGACGTAGTCCTTCAGGTTCAGATGCAGGCGGAAGTGCGTGTTGCGGAAGTACCACTCCCTGCACTTTTCGAACTCGCTCCGAACCTTGTCGCCCACCTGCTCGCGGGTCAGGGTATGAACGGTTCCGTCCACGTCCGCACGCAGGTATACCACGGTCAGCACGTTCAGCGTCAGCACGTGCATCCTGCCCCGCCGCGGCGCGCTGAGAAAAGAATAGACCTCCGATACGCTGCCTTCCGCAGTACCCAGAGTGGGCACAGCTGGCGAGAAGCGGTAGAAGATGCGCGTGGAGAGCGGCACGTTGCGCAGGCGGACAAGCATCTCGCGGCGCGCCCCCTGCCAGCGCACCGTCTGCTTGCGCCATGAGGAGGGGTTCTGTTCGTCTGTGCCCCACCAGACGGTGGCTTCGGTGGCGGGGAAAGGCGAGCGCCAGCGGATAGCGACACTACCCGGCTCCAGCGTGACCACCGGGTCGGGTTCGCTGAGGTCGGCGGGCAGTATCACCAGCCGGTTGTGCACCTCGTCGGCATAGACCACGCGGTCATCGGGCAGGAGGGCAATCCCGCCGGCGCGTCCGATGCCCCCCAGCGAAAACAGCCCGCAATGCGCCACGCGGTCGCCGCGCTCGTCCACTATGCGGATGACCCCGCCGTCCTCGTAGTAGCCCAGCGAGCCGAGCGTGACCAGATGACCACGCGAGTTCACGCACACCTGCAAAGGGTCACACCACGCAGGCACGTCCTTCACCAGCTCCGCCTTGCCGACCAGCCACAGATAGCGGTAAATCCGAACGCGGTGTCGGTTGGTGCGTCGGTCGGAGTCGGTCACCAGCACACGCCCGCGCCGGTCAATGGTAATGCTGGTGGGGTTCGCGAGCACATCTACCCCCTGTTCTGCGCCGGGGAAGCTGGTGATCGGCTTCGCGTCGGGTGTCAATACATGCACGCGGTTGTCGGGACGGGTCAGCAGATACAGTCGCCCCGCCGTGTCCACAGCGAGGTCCACAACCTCCTGCTCCACCTGCACCGGCAGTTCCAGCGTGCGCAACCAACGGCAGGGTGGTCGCCGGTCGTAGATCTGCACGCGACGGGCAGGGGCGTCCAGTATCCACACCTCATTGCGCACCACCAGCACTCTCTGCGGGAAGGTTACCTCTTGCTGACCCGTGCCTCGCGGCGCCGACTGTGCCAGCATCCGTCCATCGGGCGACAGCACCTTCAGCGTGGTCTTATCGATGGTGGCAACATACAGATTGCCGTCCGGTCCCACCGCCACGCTATGCGGTTGAACCAGCGTCTGCGGATGGACGGCGGCAGATAAAACGAGCAGAACACCTGTCAGCAGAAACACGACCCAGCTTCTTCCACCCATGCTCTCCCTCCGCAGTTAGTGTACGGGCGCGGGCGCGTGGTGTCAAGCTGGCGCGGGGAGAGGCGTTTCCCCATTCCCTCGCAGGGAAGGGGGTCAGGGGGTTAGGTCAACAATGAGCTCGGCGGGAACCTCGCCCTCAAGGCGATGGCTGTAGGGAGGCTTCCGAGCTCGTGCACGATGGTGATAGAATAGTCATAGAACTGCAGGATGTTTGCAGTACACAGCGACGGCAATCAGAGCAAGATGGAGACCTTGACGAAACGCTACCATTTTGAAATCCTCGGACGTCCGCGGGGCGAGACCTATCGCGCCCTCATCCGCGAACTCGCCGCTCTCTGTCCGTTCGGAATGCTTAACCACGTGAATGCTGTGACCAACACACAAATTGCGGTGCTCGATCTGCTGCGACCAGATATCGTCACACGGATGACTAAAATAGCGCTGCCCGGGCTTGGTATATCCCCATTGTTCTTCGAATTCGCACAACGGCTCAACAATCCTGCCCACGTGTATGTTTTTCGGGTGACAGAGCATTCGCTATCGGTGCTACTACGCGCAACGAATCGATTATACGGGTGGCGCTGGCCACAGTTGCCAGAAGACCTGTGCCTGCTTCGTGAGGACTGGTCGCCTTGTCTGGTCACCGTGGTACGCGACGATATAGCTTACCTTTACATGACCCCTGCCGAGTTATTCCCGCTATTGGAGCGGGTGCGGGGTTTACGGGTGTCGGTCGGTCCGCTTGAGGACGAGTGGGACGAAGAGGAGTGGTGGCGGGATGACGAGGAGTTGGCGCAGATATATGCACAGAAGTATGGGGTGCGGTGAGAGCAAAGGAGACCGCAAAAGCCCTGTGCACCACATGCTTGTGCTTGACAGCTTAGCGAGCATCCGCATCTGTATTCCCAGCATGAGGCTAGCTCGAAAAGGAGATAGTCGGTGGAGCTCATTCGTTACGACTTCGAGAAGGTGCCGATGGACTACATCAACTGGTTCATCAACAAATGGTCGGACAGCCTGGTGCATGCGGTAGGCAAGCGTAGAGATCTGCCCCTTGGCAAGGCGCATACCATGCTACCACCCGGTCTTAGCCGCGCGGACATCTGGGACCTGCGAACGGGCTTCAAAGTGCCTTTTCCACCGGACTCAACAATCATCAGGCGCAAGGGCATGAGAGCAGTTCCTATTGGGAACACTATAGATGACTATCTGGTGCCGTCGCTGGAACAGTTTTTGTCATCGCGCTCCTACGCCATAGCTATGTTCAACAGTGCTGGAAAACCTCACTGGCAATTCATTCGTCGTTCTCGTGCCAGAGGTATTATTGTGCAAGGGGTGCGGGGGCGCGAATTCCTCCCATACCTGATTTGGGAGGATACAGAACCGGCGCGGATCAAGAGGACAATCCGGTTGACCCGGTTCGGTACGGTGGTCGTGCTTTTTGAATTGTCTCCGAAGGAGGCTCCGTTGTGGCAGGTGAAGCGCAGGCACTGCGGGCTGTCCGAGATAGAGGCATGTGCCTTTCGTGCGCACACGATTATTTTCGATGCGTATGATTTCGAGGGCCACCTGGTGCGGGAGGCGCCGGACAAGGCATAGCGCTTTTTGTTCAGGCTGACAAACCGCCACTTCGAAGTGGGCTTAGCGGACGCGGGGAGAATCCCGTTCCACATCCGCCTGCAACGGTGTCATGCTGAGGCAGAAGCCGAAGCATCTCGGAGACCCTTCGCTTCGCTCAGAATGACAGTAGTGAATGGCAGAATGAGCCTATTACTTGTCATGCTGAGGCGTAAGCCGAAGCATCTCAGATTCTTCGCTTCGCTCTATTAGAATGTAGACAGAACACACCGATCCTTGATAACCTGTACAACACACAAAGGCACACAC
>FWWM01016775.1_pt1 | contig 10821 bp, 5 predicted proteins | sample 2228351 | NCBI WGS metagenome assembly FWWM01 (sample SAMEA103939774, study PRJEB20133) | metagenome
GAAATTGCCAAAGCGATAAGGCGCAATCCATCCCGATCCCTAAGCTACGAAAATGCTCCCCGCGTTTATCAGCTAGTGGACGAGATTGCCGTCAGCGCAGTGGAGTCCCTGGGAAGCCCCTCATGGGCGCTTCAGCCAGGCGCCTTAGGCAAGATATACAAAGACGATCGCCCTTATGTTGAAGATGGAGGGAACGGCAAACTCATCATCAAAAACGAAAAAGCCATCAACTACTGGGCTAAAGCATACGAATACGGTAATAACGCCCAAACCTCGACAATAAAACGCGAATTTACCGTAACACCAGCTGAGTGGGTGTTTGTCTTCCGTATCGGTCCAGGATTTACTGAGTATCAGTTTGTGCCTAATGAAAGAATTACATTACAAATTACTGAGCATCAGATATTTAATGGGGTATTAGCCATACTCCACATCATAGATTTGGGGATACCGATTCCCGTGAAAACAATCGCCAGGGCTGTTGAAATTCTTCAAACATTTGCACCAATTGTGGACAACGTGCTTAATTGTGTTATCTATCCATTAGGTGGTGCAAGTGTTGTAGACGTCATACAGTGCGTTTTGTCTGTATTAGGAAATGATTCAGCTCGTAGACAAATAATCAAAACGCTCGCCGAATTTTTGGGGAGGGAAATAAAGGATGACATTATCAAAACAATTTCTGGACAAGTTGGTAATATCCTCAAAGTGCTAAGTTTGCCGGAAAAACTTATTTTCTTTTACGATTTCATCAGCTCAATATTTTTCCCTAAACCAGCCACATATCCATTGCAATGGGCGCGAGTTATTACATATATCCCACACATAGACGATATCTCTGTGCAGCAAGAAACAATGTATGCTCCGGCTACAGTTGTGTTTTCATGTAGCGCTTCCGATTTGGATGGAACGATTGTAAGATATCAATGGGATTTTGGAGACGGGTCCAAAGGTCTTGGGCCAACTGTCTCACATGTGTACCAAAATCCAGGAGTTTATACGGTAACTTTGCAAATCCAGGACAATGATGGGGCCTGGGCCATAGATACCCGAACTGTAACAATTAAACCGCGGCCGCAAAAAGTTGCTACTTCGCTAACCCTTTTCTTGGAGCCTTCAACAATTCAAGAAAACACAGATACAACAATTAAGTTGAGCGGAAGATTGACAAGAAGGGATACTGGTCAGGGATTGGCGGGCAAGCAAATTGCCGTAAACTTCTTTGATATTGTCAAATACGCTGTTACTGATGTTACAGGCTATTATCAAACTGAATACTCCCTTAGATTGCGTTCCGGTTCTTACGAGTTCTCAGCCAGGTTTGACGGTGACGATGAATATGAAAGGGCTGAAAGCAGGGCCGTCCTACAAGTTACTTCTTGCAGAAATGAGCCGAAAATCTGGACGGACCAACCCTCTTATTGTATAGGGGATACGGTAAAAATCCTCTTTACTGTCACAGCTGCTTCATACGTTGATGTATGGGTGGAGTACGAAACAGGAGCGACAAAGTATCTTGTCCAAAACGAATACATCTCTGATCCCACAAAAACTTATGTCATCAAACCTACCGCTGGTGAACCTGCTGGTCAGAGAATCATCTACATAAAGGCCTCAGCATGTGGAAGAAGCGAAACCGCGTCATGCCGAATAAACATTAATGCTTGCGGGGGCCAACCTTCTCCACAGCCTGAGACTTTAAGGTTTATTGGGATTATATCAGATGTGTTCTGGGGTATAGTGGTAACAACAATCATTAGAGTGCTTAATCATCCTGTCCAAGATTACTGGGATCGTTACGTCGGGCAGAACATTAGGCTTGCTGTTGATGAATCTGGATCGCCACAAATAGATCGTGTTGGTTTAGGTGACATCGTTGAAGTTTCAGGAAAGCCAGATTGGGAAAGTCCTGGCGCTGTATTCCTAAGCAAACCGTATCACTACATTAAAAGAATTCCGGGCGCTGGTAGGCTAATTTTGACCTGGATAACTGTTAACGTGGAATCACAAGGAGACATAATAAAACTTAGCGGAAGGTTGGCAAGAAGAGACACTGGACAGGGACTGGGTGGAAAAACAATAAGATTTTTCTACTACCCAGGCAACGTATGGCGAGGTAAAGGGAAAGAAATAAGGCCGGTTGTTACAGATAGTAACGGTTATTTCCAAACGGAAGTGTTCACAGGTTATTGGGAGCCTTCTTTCTATCTAATAGTAGCAATTTTTGAGGGCGATGAGCAATTTTCCCCGTCGTCGTCAAATTCTGATCTAGTTGAAGTTCGCTGAAGCGCGTAGAAGGAGGGGATAGGAGACGGTGACAGTATCCCAGTAATTCTGTCTGCAGGAAAGCAACGGTAGGTTTCCAAGGAAATCCCCCAACTTTGGGGTCAGATTTTTACTTTTTGTGTTACTGTCTTGTCGGCGCTTGGGCTTGTCATTCTGACGGAAGCTCTCCATGACCCGCGTGGAGCTGCAAGTCGGGGCTGATCCCCTTGCGTACAAAATTACTCCTTAAAGTAAGGTCTAGCCAGGGCTAGCCTACTACACTAAGAGTAAAGACCTGGGCCTTCATGGATTTACGTATTGGTGGTATTCTTACACATTACGGTGAGTGCGATCGTCAGGCAGGGAGGGAAAGCCTCGCGGGAACTAAAAGTAAAAAACCTGCCTCCATGCGCTAGCACCAGCCCAAAAAGAACGAAGGTGGAGAGGGTGGCGTGGTGGCTGCGGCGCGAAAGCTTCTTTTGATCGCTCATGCAGTGTGCCGCGCCAAGTAACCCTATCGGGCTTTCAAGGCCTTGGAAGGTTGACATGCAATAAGCATCTGACCCCAAACCTTTCTTTCGTCCTTTGCAAAGGGGCGAAACCAAAAGCCTCTGGTGGGTGTAAATTAAGAATAGAAGTGGTCACAACATGATGGAAAGGAGGAAGGCAGTCGTGTTGGTTTTATTAGGTATGTTGTTGGGCTTAAGAGTCTTCGGCCAACAGCCATTGCAACCCCCGGCTGTGGTGATCCCGCCGGAGACGGTACTTGCAGCCCAAATCCAGCAGGCCTTGGCCAAAGGGCCGGAGTACTTTGCCATCGCCGAGCGGGCCAATAGGTCTTTGTCCTCCGCAGAGAAGACAAGGCTAGCTGGGGCCATAGGACCCTTGCTTGCCAAGGGCGAAGCCCTCCTAGGCGGTGCTAAGGCTCCACCCACAGTTATGGTGAAGATCCCGCCGGAAATGGACGATGGCCTGAGGGCGATTGGTGAGGAAATCAGTCGCATGGTGATTGGGATCTTGGGCGCGAAAAGGGCGGAGGAACTTGGCATCCTGAAGCCGGCAAGGGAGGTGGTGCTGGAGCCGCCTCGTACCCATTGGACTTGCTACTACTCCTACGTCTACGCCTGGTGGACTTACTACTACGCCTATTGGACCTATATCTGCTACGACACCGCCCTTGCTTACTATACCCTCGTCTATGCCTACTACAGCTATGTCTATGCCTACTACTGCTATCTCCAGTGCTAGGCTACGCCCGCTGCCTCTTTAAGTGGGCCACCCGCTAAAAGGCTTTTAGCCCCACTTGGGGTCAGGTCTTTATTTTTTATAGTCACGATCGAGGCGTTCTGCCGTTGGGTTGTGACTTTGGAGCGAGAATTGATCCAAGGGAGGATGGAACTGAGGCAGAGATGCAGATTATGGGCAAGCCATGCGAGACTCGCTTGGCTTTGAAATTCCTCGTCCCTTCCAGCGTCCACAGGGATGGCGTCAGAATGTGACTCTGTTCGGTAGAGAGGATGACCCCCGAGAGCTCACCAATGGGCCCCTTCTAGCTCGCCTTTCGCATCGAAGAAGGCCTCCAAATGGTTCCTGATCAAACTTTTCGCTGCACGACCAAAAACAATCGACGTTTGTCAACTAAGATGCTGCATGGCACAATGGCGGGCTAAAGAGGCCATTCGTGGAGAGCGGCAACGTGGTGTTCTGGATCGTGGCGGTCTTCACGGTAGGGATTGTGGTGGCGGGTGCCCTAAAAGCTAAGCCGCCGTTAGAGGTCGTTCCCCAGCTGGATCTTCCGCGCTACCTCGGCACTTGGTACGTGATCGCCAGCATTCCCACCTCGTTCGAGCGCCGGTGCGTCCAGGGAACCACCGCCCACTACACGCTCCTTCCCAACGGGCAGATCGAGGTCGTCAACGCGTGCTTCAGTGCCGACGGCCAGCGCCTCGAGGCCCGCGGCAGGGCCTGGATCCCCGATCCGAAAGTTCCGGCCAAACTCAAAGTGAGCTTTGTCAACCTCTTCGGGCTATGGCTGTTTGCCGGCGACTATTGGGTGATCGACCTGGCCGACGACTATTCCTACGCCGTGGTGGGCCATCCCAGCCGCAACTACGGATGGATCCTCAGCCGCACTCCTACCATGCCGGAAGAAGTGCTGGCCGGAATTCGCCAGCGCCTGGAGGCCAAAGGGTACGATTGGTCCCGCTTCCGCAGGGTGGATCAGACGATGCACCGCCAGCCGTAGACAGGGAACTGCATGCCCAACCGATCGCTGGTTTTGGGTGCGGTCTTCCTTGTGGGCTGGACCTGTTGCGTCCATGCGCTCGCCCCTGACCTGAGCGTGCACTTCATCGCCGCAGGCCAAGGCGACGCCATCTTCATCAATTGGGGAGAGATGGAGATCCTCATCGACGGCGGGCCCTCGTCCACTTGGGTCAACTACCTCGCCGATTACGTGGACGAAGCCATTGAGCTGGTCATCGTCACACATCCCCATGCTGACCACATCGCAGGACTCCCCGCCGTTCTCGAGCGGTACCGTGTAAACGAGCTGTGGTGGAGCGGCGCCACCCATACCACCACGGCCTACCAACGCCTGGTTGCGGCTGTGACAGCCGCAGCCATCCCCACCCTCACCGTGCAATGCGGCTACGAGGTTAGGTTAGGCGATGGGGCCCTCAAGCTCGAGATCCTGCACCCGTGCAGCCTGTCGGGAAACTTCAACAACGACTCGGTCGTTGTGCGCATCACTTATGCTCAGGTGAGCTTCCTGTTCATGGGGGATTTGGAAAAGGAAGGCGAAATGCATCTGCTGAACCGGGCCGTGCTGGGGGTGGTGGACGTGCTGAAGGTAGGGCACCACGGCTCGCGCACTTCGTCAACAGGACCTTTTTTGAGCACCATCCAGCCCCGAGTCGCTGTGTACTGCGCCGGCATCGGCAACCCCTACGGCCACCCCCATGGGGAAGTGCTCCACCGGCTTGTCGCGATCGGGGCCCTCGTGTACGGGACGGACCAAGGCACCGTCGTGGTCACCACCAACGGGTCCCAAGTTTGGGTAGGTGCCACCCAGCTCCCAAGCCGCTAAGCAGTTGCGCAAGCCCTTCGATAAGGTTGGAGCAGCCGCCCTCACGCTACGTTGACCCACAGCTCCCGCTTGGGGATGGGGGCAAGAAAGGAGCTCAAAACAGAAAGGCGGGGGCCAACAGGCCCCCGCCCGACAAAGTTCACCAGCGCGCTTCCACCGGCACAAGCACCGCGTACCTCTTGTCCGCGGCGCTGTAGCTAGAAAGCAACTGCTCCTGTGTGTACCCCACAGGTGCGAGGTAGTCGTAGATCTGGGGGGCCCACAGCGGATCCGGGCAGCCACCGCCGGTCCACTCACCGGGGGTCTTCCCGATCGGCCGGATGTGGTTCGGCCCGTAACCGTCCTGGGAGCCTACCAGCACATAGTGGAACCCGCGGAGGTCCGGAATGAGGCTCTTGGGGATGGTGACGATGATCCGCCCCCGTTTGGGGTCGGAAGCAACCTCGATGAGGAACGGACCTTCCCCTGTGGCGGTCCACAGGTGCCGGCCGTAGCCGGGCCAGCCGGCGATCTTGATCACGTAATCCCACGGGTGATCCGGGGCAAAGCTCACCTGGGCGGCCTTGGCCTCCTCATGGCTTTCCGTCTTCCCCCCGGGCGCCACGTCGAAGTACACGAAGATGATGGGGTGCGAGAACCCGTGCGGCCCGTTCCAGGGGTTGGGCAACGTGGGGAAGTCGAATGCGAGCTGCCAGGCGTCGCCGGCGTCGTACACACCGTAACGCAGGAGGTCGAACAGCCCCGGCTCGGCGAACACCTTGTTCAGGGCGTAGACGTAGGTGCCCGGCCCATGGTCGTCGCCCTTGGGATCCTCCACGGCCCACTTTTCTACCCCGCGGATGAGGGTGGGAATGCGGGCGTGGACCGGCCGTTCGGCAGGAGCCTGGCCCAAGAGCTCTCCGGGCCGCTCCAAAACGAGGGACAACGTGAACGACTGCCCCGGCTCCACGCCCAGTTCTTCAAACGGTACCTGGAACTCGATCACGTCGCCCACAGCCGCCTTGCGCATGGTGAGCGTGCGCACCGGCGAGGCCAAGCGCCAGCGGCCCTGGCCGTCTGCGGCGTAGCGGAACACGTAGCCCGAGCCGTCCCCGCGCACTTTGCTCAGATCCAGCTCCACCGCCGAAACGAGGCCAAAGCCCAGCTGTTGGTTGCTGTGGCGGGTGGCCACGTTGGCCGCTGCCCCTGGGGCACCGGACGCGTACAGGGTCAGGAACACCGGCTTGCCAATCCAGTACCGCGCCGGCTCGCTCAGGCCCACGGTGGCGTAGAGGTAAGTTTCGCTGTAGCCCACGGTGGCCTCGACGATGAGCCCGCTGCCCCTCAGGACGATCCCCTCGGCCCACTCCGCCGCCTCGGCCTTGCCGTCCAAAACCACCTTGGTCTCCCCCAAGTTGGCGAACGTGGGCAGGATGAGGCGCAGGGACAGGACGAGCGGGATTTCTGCATCGGCGTAGCCGGCAGCGCGGTAGGCGCCGATGAGGTGCGCTTTCATCAGCCAGTCGAACAGGTCATCGGTTCCGGAGTCCTGGTCCGTGCCGTACCACCAGAACCAGTCCGAGCCCTCGGCCGCGTAGAGGGCGCGCAGGGCCTGAGGGTTGGGATCGCGGGCGAACACGGCTTTCCGCGCTGTGCTCAACCGCTCCCAAGCCTCGTTTTCCTCCGGCTCGCCGATCCAGGTGGAGAGGTCTCCACCCCAGGAGCTGGTGGGGATCTGCGCAAGTTCGCCGCGCGCGCCCCACTGGGCCAGGTACTCCTTGGGCGTCACTGTGCGCACCCAGCTGGTTTCGGAAAGGGCTTTGTACAGTGCCCGCAGGAACTCGCGACCGTTATCGGCGTAACCGGCCATGAACATCCAGTTCTCGCCGTCCAAAGCCACCACGACCACGTGCTGCTCGGGGTTGGGGAGGGCCAGCCAGTAGCGGCGCACCTCCTCCAGGAAGTCGGCCACCGCCTCGCTGGTGGGCTTGTTGCCGTACGAGAACGAGATCTTGTCGGAGATGTTGTGGTCGCGGAAGAACACGGCGATGTCCCCCAGCCTCCAGGCCTGGGAGAGTTCGGCGCGGCTAGGGCCGCGACCCAACGCACCGCCCAACGTCCACTCATCGGCTACAGTCCACTGGAAGCCCGCCTGCGCCAGCACGGCCACGGCCTCGCTGGACACGGCCTGCTCCGGCGGCCATACACCCACCGCGCGCTCGCCAAACAACCGCTCGTGCTGCTTTTGCCCAAGCTCCAAATGGGCCAGCACGTCCTCCACCCACCCCCGCTCCACCAAAAGCGGCAGAATGGGGTGATAAAACGGGCTGGTGATGAGCTCCGCGCCTTGGGCGAGGATGGCCCGGTAGGCGTCCACCACCTCGGTGATGGCCTTATGCTGCGCGCGAAGGAGAAGCACGATGTCGTCCCGCGTGAACCCCTGCTTGCCCCGCAGATGGACCACCCCCAGCCGCTCATGCAGCTCCGGCGAGATCTGCCAAAGCAGGAATAGCCCAGCGGCGTCCAACAGCTCCTGATCGGTGAGGTTGCGCAGGCCCTTGAGCGCGTTGAGGGAAGCGTAGTAAGGGTCGTAGTACTTGCCGCCCGGTCGCAGCATGTACGGGTTGATCCAAAAGAACTGCTCCTGGGCCCGCGCGCGGTCCTCCGGGCTGAGGCTCGCCGGATCCGTAGCCAGCTTCCACGTCCAGTGAAGGTGGTTGTCCACCGCGCCGATGTACGCATAGAGCCCCCCGCGCGCCCGCTCCTCCTCCGTGATCTCCGCGTAGTCCAACAGTTGCCAAAGCAAACTCGGTTGGAGGTTGTAGGTCACCTTGATCTGAGGGAACTCGAGGAGGATGCGCGGGGAATCCAAGTACTCCTGCACCGCGTGGACCCGCACCCACGGGAGCTCGTACTCCCCGGTGAGGCGGTTCCAGTACAGGGGCTGGTGCTGGTGCCAGATGATGGCCAAGTTGATGGGGCCTTTCTGGGCCAGCGCGCCCAAACCAACGGCCAACACCACCGCTGCAAAAAGCAAGTACTTCCTCATGGTCTACCTCCCTTCAACCACGATCCGGCCCGATGTGCCCACGTAACAGAGGGCCGTGTCCCCGCGGCGGACGACCCGCACCTTCTGGCCATCCAAACCGCGTACCTTGGCAATTTTGCCCACCAACAGCACCGGGTCAACGGGCGCATGGAGCTCAAGCTCCCAATGGCCGTCCCAATGAGCGGAGACCAACCCACGGGCTGGGGCCGGCACGAGGAGGTCGCGGAAGCCCACAGGCGCGATCCCCCCTTGGCGGGGAGCGAGTACGAGAACCACCAGGCTTTGCGGGGACACTGAAACGCGGTCGAGTGGGAAGGGCTCGCCTTCTGCGGGTTTCCACACCAGCCAGTCGCCGGAGACGGGGGGCTCGATGGGCACGCACGCCGTCTCCTCTCCGGGGTTGAGGGCGAGCAGGTACAGCCAGCGGGTCTCGCCAGACCGGCGCTCGGTCCAGAAGAGCTGAACTTCGCTGGTGAGGGCATGCGGATCGGGGAGGGGCGGGTGGTCGGGCTGGGCCAGGCGGCCATCGGCCAACACCAGCCGCCCAAGAAGGCGCGCATCGACCAGCCCCAGCTTGTCCCCAAAGCCCACAGGGCCGCAGGAAAGGGCCCGCAACAGGGCCTCCTCCACCGGGTGCTCGCCCCCAAAGCCGGGGTGCCGTCGGGTGAGGAACAGGTCGTGGAACGGCCGCAGGCCCAGCGACCACAGCACCGCACCCATGAGCAGATTCCGTTGCCAGAGGATGTGACTGGGGGTGGCTTCGCGCAAGAACCCGGGGTCCTTCTTGGCTGCCTGCTGCAAAGCGCCCTGCTGAGCGAACAAGAAGTCCGTGTGCGAGCGGGCAGCCACCACGTTGGGCTCTTGCGTGGCCGCAAGCACCATCCCCATCGTCTGCATGCACAGCACCACGGGCAGCCCTTGCTCAGCAAACGCACGGGCCATACCGGAAAACCAACGCTCCGCCGCCACCGGGTCCTCCCGAAGCCTGGGGGTCAGGTGCTGCCAGGTGCGCAGCCAATCGTGCCAGATGGCGATAGCCCCTGCGGATTTGGCGTCCTCGGCGATCAGGCGATAAAGCTCCGGCTCGGCTCCGCTTTCGCCATAGGCGTTCTCCTCGGCCAAGGCGGAAAGGTGCAGCACATACGGAATCCCCGTCTCTTGGCCAAGGCGGCCCAGGCCATGGGGGTACTTGCGAGGGTCAGGTCGGAAAACTTTGGCCCGGCCGATGGTTTCGTAGGGATACCACAAGTCGAGGCCGAAGTAGCCCACGGGAATGCGCGCTTCACGGAACGAACGGGCCAAGGCTTGGAGGGTCTTTCCGTCCATAGGGTGCAGGGGCTCGCTATAGTACGAGCCATACGCGTTCCAGTAACCGAGGCGGGAAAACAGGGGATGTTCGGCCAAGCCCGCGCGGGCCTTGCCGGCCTCGGCGAGGAGCAGGTTGCCCAAGTTTGCCAGGGCGTGGAAGGGGTTCTCACCGATGGCCAACCAGGTGCTGATGCGCGTTCCTGCAGGAAGCTCTCCAACGCGGCCGTGGAGGCCGCGGCCGGCCCCTCCGGGTATGCGCACAAAGGCGCTGGTGAGAAAAAAGTCCGCGGGCGCTAGGGCCAACGCTGCTTCGCCATCAAACAGGACAAAAGGCGCGAACGCGTGGGCGGGAAGCTCGTCCGGGCCCTGGCCCACTACCACCGAGGGCCAGTACCCGCCGGGGTACTTCCGCCCGCCGTCAAGCCCGTACGTGCAGGCCAGGAACTGCAGCTCGGGGGGAAAGCGCAGCTGAGGAGCGAGAAGGCAGGGCGAGGTCAATGCGTCCCCGCGCTTAAGGCCCTTGAGATGGCGCAGCACCAGCAGTTCGGTCCGCGCTTGGGTTCCGTAGTTGCGCACGGTGAATCGCAACACGGGTTCACCCCCTGCCAGGTAGATCCGTGAATGGGCAGTGTAGGTGCCCCAGCGGTCTTGGCCAGCAGCGGTGTGCCAACCGTCCTCGGCCGGCGTGAGGTCAGGAAGCCCGAACACGTGGACCCCAAGGTCGGCGACCCGCACACGTCCCACCCTCAACTCCAAGCTCCCTTCGGCATGAACGACGGTCCTGAGCTTCATCACACCTCCCAATTTTGGTGGTGGCATTGTAGCCCGTGGACTGCCCTGTGCGGCCTGTGGGAATTCGCAGAAAATTGAACCTGAGCAAGCAAGCGCAATCCACCACCCAGGATGCAGAGGCCTCGAGAACCTTCTCTATATCAAGCCCGATTCGCGGAAGGAAAAGCGGCCGGTTTTGGCGACGATCACGTGATCGAGGACCTCGATCCCTAGGATTTTCCCAGCCTCCACCATCCTCCGGGTGAGCTCTTTATCTTCGGGGCTGGGCTCGAGCTTCCCCGAAGGGTGGTTGTGGATGAGGACGACGGAGGCGGCGCGATCGGCGATGGCCTCGGCAAAG
>FWWM01016781.1_pt1 | contig 10818 bp, 10 predicted proteins | sample 2228351 | NCBI WGS metagenome assembly FWWM01 (sample SAMEA103939774, study PRJEB20133) | metagenome
TCTCGGCGTCGTTCAAGCCGCCGAAGTAGATGTTTCCGTCTGGATCATGCTGCCAGCGGCTGTACTTCTGGTCCGCGCCGGCGCCTGTCGAGCGCGTTTTAAAAGCCGCCGTCCCGGACAGCTCGATCGTGAGCGTCCCGGTCATCGTGTCGCCGGCCCTGTTCACCGGCGTGTACCCTAGCGCGGTCGTCACGTCCGACGATGACAGCGTCACGGCGCCCGTGCGTGCGTTGAAACTCGTCACGCCAGCGGTCGCCGCCACGGCGTCAAGCTGCGCTTTCGTGACAAGGTGCCCACTAGCGGTAGCCGGAGCGCCGCTCACAGTGCCGGAAAAACTGGCTGTCGTGCCGCTGATCGAAACGACGTTAAGCGCATTGAACGACGGTGACGCCTTGGGGATGCTGTGATTCGTCGCCGCCAGCAGCCCATAGGCGACAGCCGATAGGCCGCTGTCGAGCGAGCCAGAGTCGTTGACCAATGTGACCGTCGTCAGGTTGGCCGAGTGGCTAACAGCAGCGACTGTTGAGTAGACCAGCGTTCCGCCGCTATTGGTAGTGCGCACGCGCCGTCCCACGTGAAACGTTGCCGTCTGATCGCCGGTCACGGAAAAGCTTGTGGCGGAGATGTACGTCACCGCGCCGGCGAACGTCGTCCACTCGGTTTGCGTGTCGTTCGCGACAATCAGCGGTACAACGCCGTCTTCGGTCCAGATCACCGCGTCGGCCGAGTCGGTGAGCACGATCTTGTAGGCACCGGTCGTGCCGTAGATGCCCACGTCCGGGAAGCCGTGCGAGTTCAGCACAACCGGGTTAGAGTTCACAGTCGTGCCGTCAGCGTCCGCGTATGTATCCTTGCGGGTAGACGTGCCGGCCGCGTAGAAGTGGAGCTTCCCACCGCTCAACGGAACGCCGGCCGCGGTCACGAACTGGCGGCGGACATCGATGAGTCGGTAGACCGTTGGCATTTTCTCTCCGCAAAGAAAAAGCCCGCGCGATGGCGAGCTTTATGGACTCAACGTTCTGGGCGTTCCTGCTGAAGCCGTTTATCCTGATCGCGCTGTTCGCGCTCGTGCTGATCCCAGCTCGGCTCGCCGTGCAGCGCTACATGCGCGACGGCAAGTTGAAGCGCCTGTTCATGATGCGGCTCGACTAGTCACGTCCAAGCAGGCTCAGCCCGGCAGCAGCGCCAGGTAGCGCCGCGCGGCTCGCCGACAGTTCGAGCAGGTTCGGCTGGTCGACCATCAGCGCGCGCCGCAGCAGGTTGCTAGCGTACATCGGATCGAGCATCGCCTCGGCGAGCCGCTGCCGCATTTCGTCGTCCGCGCGACGGTAGATACTGCGCGCCAGGTATTCCATTATCTGAACCGGTCGCGACAGCAAGTTCGGGAATCCTTCTACGCCAGCCGATCGCGCGAGGTTCTCCATCGACAGGTTCTGCGCCGTGTTCGAGCCTGAGACCCGGCCTGCGTCGGACGCGAAGGCAGCGCGCGCCAGGTCCTCGCGCACGGCGTTGATCGTGGCGAGTTGTTCCGGCGTCAGGATATTCTCGGCCTTGGCTCCAGGGAATCCAGTGGCCCGTTGCGCAATCAGGTCGGCGTCGCGCGCAGCGCGGGCGAATGACGACGCGTTGACGCGTGCCGGCAGCATCGGATTCTGGACGGCCGGTTCCAGCGCGCGCACGAACTGCTCGCCGATCTCCATCTGGTTGATCGGCCTGCTCATCTCGCGGAACGTGACGCGCGCCTCGCCGTAGGTCGGGCTCAGCCGCTCGATCAGGTTCACGAGCTTGTCGCGCGTGCCGATCAGCGCCCGCACCTCGGCGCCCTTGCCGGCGCGCTGCGCCGCACTGATCTGGTCGTCGAGCGCCATCTTCGCGTAGTGCAGGCCGCGCACCGAGGTCTTGTCGGTCAGCTTGATGCCCTCGTTCAGCGCCAGTTGACGCGCCTCGCGCATCGCTCGCTGCATGGCTGGCCGCCGCAGCAGTTTCGTCACCTCGCCCTTCATGGCCGAGGTAATCGGCTGCATCGGCTCGCTGAACGCGCGCTTGTAGAGTTCCTTCGCCGCCTGATCGCGCGCCGCCTCGAAGAAGGTCTTCTGGCCCTCGTCGCCTGCGATCTGCCGCAGCGCGTTCAGTCTCGCAGCGTTCTGCTCGATCGCGCGCTGCCCGTATGCGCCACCCGGCGCGGCCGATGCGATGCCGCGCTCGAACGCCGCAAGCCCAGGGCTTTCCGCGACCTGCGCGACGGTCGGCCGCGAGCCGGGCACCAGCTCGCGCGCCGCGGCAAGCTTCTGCGCTGCATCTTCGGCCTGCGCGCCGGCGGCAGTGCGCAACACGCGGCCCATGATCTTCTGCTTGCCGGCCTCAGTCATCGGATCGATGGCCGCCATGCCTACCTTGCCGAGCTTGACGGCGGCTGGCAGGATCGACGCGCCGACTGCGCCACCAAACCCGGCTTGCAGGCGTTCGTCGAGCCCGCCGCCGGTCGTGGCGGCACCGTAACCCATGCCGCCGGCGGCTGCTTGCGTAACCGTCTTTGGCGCGATCAGCGAGCGTCCGGCCTTGTCGAGCAGCTGCAGCGCTTGCGCGCCGCGCACGCCGGACGCGCCGGCCGTGCGTGCGATTGCAGACGCACCACCGCCAGCCGCCAGAAGCGACAAGATGTCAGCGCCTACCTTGCCGGCCGTCGCGTACGGACTGGTGTCGAGTACCGCGTCGGCTTCCCGTGTGGCCTCTGCATCACGCAAGCCTAGCGTGCCGATGTCCATCAGCCGCTGCCCTGCGCCAGCCAGCGTCTCGACTGCGCCCTGCGGCAATGGGATGCCGGTATCGAACGGGCCGAACTTCAGCGTCGCGCCGCTGGCCAGCGCCTTGCGGCGGTCGGTCGGCGGCTCGACTATCGGAGCGTCATACCATGAGCTGACGACCGGAGCGTCCTTCCAGCCCATTACGGTTTCCTCCGAACCTTGCCATCAGGGCCGATGAACAGCGCGCCCGACGGCAACTTGGCGTAGTCTTCGTCGCCCTTGATATGCACTGGCTTGCCGCCCACTGCGGGCGCCGAGCCACCTACGCCGCGCCGCAGCGGCAGTCCGCCGCGCTCGATGTACGTACTCAGCACGTCGTCGCTGACGCCGGCCGTCAAGTTGCTCTTGATCGTCTCAAAGCGGTCCCTGATGCGCCGTATGCCGGCAACGACATCAGCGTCGCTCATACCGAAGCCAGCACCGATTTCCTCGACCAGTCGCCGCAGTTCCTGGTCCGTCACGGCAGCGCCGCTGCGCGACTTCAAGATGATGTTGCGCAGCGCGGCGAGCGTCTGTCTTACATGCCGCGCCTCATCCGGAAGCGCGCTCGTCGGGATGCCGCCGACGATGCGGCCGTAGCCAGGGATGTCGCCGCCAGCGTACTTGGCGACGACGTTCTCGGCCTCCGTGAGCACCTTCTCGAACTCCGGGATGCCTTCGTCCTGCAGATTCTTCGCGAAGCGCGCGACCTCCTGATCGAGTTTCTTCGTCGCGGAAGCAGGCGCCACCGGCTGCCCGCCGACCGTCACGATGCGCGCCTCGCCGCCCGGCTTGTTCGATGGCTGCACGAGCACGTCGCGTCCTCCGACATGTCCGGCGACCGGGCTAAGCAGGTTGATGTTGCTCGCGCCAGCCTGCGCGATCCGGCTCTTGGCCTCTACTGCCAGCGGGTTCACCCGCGGCTTGCCGTCCTGGCCAATCACGATCGCGCGGTTGGCCGATTCCTCGGCGTCTCGCGCCGCCTTGCGCCGCGCCTCGATCTGCTGCGCGGCGGTGAGCGCCATCTGGCGCATCTGCGCGACGTAGTTCTCGTCGAACTGGCGCGGTTCATTGGAAATGTCGATGCCGTTTGCCGCCGCGGTCTGCAGCGCGCGCTCCCAGGTGGCCTGATCGCGCGCAGAGCCGGCGAGCCGGCCGATAAGTTCGACTTTCTTCTGCGCGACATCGAGGTCGAACTTGGCCTGCTCGCGCCGGTCCTTGGCGACTTTCGCCTGCGACTCAGCGAGCTGCCGCGCCTGCGTCAGGAAGCCGCCGCGCGTGAGCGCCGCCACGCCGGCCTCGCCATCCGGCAGGCTGGCGAGCAGCTCGCGTAGACGGTTCTCCTCGTCACGGCGCCGGCGCAGATCATCCATCTGCATCCTGCGCATCGCAGACTCATCCTGCATGCTCTTGACCTGGAGCACGCGCGCCAGCGCGTTCAGCGGATTCTCCGGCGCGTATGGCCTGATCTGCCCGTAGATGCCCGCGTCCACAGCCATTGTTTCAGCCTATCGAAAGAAGTCGGTCGATCAGGCGATTCTGCTGCCAGTTGTTGAAGGCGTTCGTCAGCGCGCTGCCCCACGCGTTGCCGCGCGCGATCTCGCTGGCGCCGCGCGCGTTTCCTGCCGACGTAACGAGGTTGCCGTAGTTGTTCGCGTAGTTCTGCCCGAGCTGGCCGAGTTGGCCGACCGTCTGCTGCCCGGTGCCAGCCACGCCTGACAGACGGTTGAAGCGGTCGCCGATACCAGCGCGCCAGCGGTTCAACGCGTCGGTGGCGGTCTTGTTCGCGTAGTCGCTGGCAAAGCGCGTGAGCGCCTTCAGTGCTGCGCCGCTGTTGCGCTGACCAGCGGCCGATAGCTGGCGGCGCAGCGCGTTCGTGCCCTCCTCAAGCCCGGCCTGGAACGTGCGCGCGAAGATCGGGTCGCCCTCGATGTCGGCCCACGTGTAGTTGCGATTGAACTCGGCGCCAGGCGCGATCGCGGTGCGCAGCTGGTTGATCGCGTCCGTACCGGCGCGCCGCCACGGCTCCATGTCGGCGCGCGTGATGTCGAACTGACGGCGCGACTCGTCGATCGCCGCCTGCGTGGCAGCCATCTGCGCGTCAGCCGCGCGGCGTGCAGAGCGGTCCTGCAGGTAGCCGCTCAGCAGGTTCGCGCCGATGTTCAGCACATTCGGCGACAGCAGTGATGACAGCGCGTTGCCAACTGCTCTAGCGCCAGCGGCCAACCCGGCTCCGGCCGCTCCTGCTCCGGCCGCTCCTGCTCCGGCCGCTCCTGCTCCTGCCGCTCCCGCTCCGGCCGCTCCGCCCTCAATCACGCCCAAGCTCGCCGGCAGTCCAGATGCAGCGCCAGACGACGCAGCCGCCCCTCCAGCAGCACCTGCGGCTCCGCCGCCAGCGCCGAGAAGCGACGTCAAGCCACTCATCCAAAACGGAGCCGTGACTACAGCCAGCGCAGGAAGAAAATCGCGGGCGCCACTATTCGTGTCCCATTGGACTTGTTGGATGCCATGCTGCTGCGGCACCCATTCATCGCCCTGCAAAACGTACGGAATGATCGTGCCCTGCTTGTCGGCCGTCTTGATCTTCAACGAGAAGCCGTTCGGGTTGTTTGGGTCGCTCACCAGGTCGATGCTGGTGGACCCTGGTGCGGCTTTGGATAACCACGAGTAGGCGTCGCGGTTTGCGTTGTCCGCCCATCGCACGCCAGCCTTCGGCACGTCGCGCCAGTATCCGCCGGACTCACCGCCAATGGCTGGGTCTTCCACCCAATACGACTTCGGCTTGCTGTAGTCAGTGTGGCCGTCAATGGTCGTCTCGTATTCCACCGGGCCGGTATACCCTTCTGGCAAGCCACCCTTGTCCCATACAATGTCGCTCGCGCTGAAGGTCGGCACCTTGAAGCCGCCGACGCCTTCCATCTGCAGGCCGAGGTCTAGCCAGCGCGGAGAATACGGCTGTCTGCCGCCGGAAACAGGCGTGCTCGTCTGCACCTGGCCTGTCGTGACTCGCTGGCCTGCGACCCGCTGCGCGGTTGGTTCCGCGTACATGATCCTCTTCAGTTCTGCAAGCATGTTTTCCTCATACCGTCGAGCCGGAGGCGTCTTTCCACACGACAGGACCGACGGAAGCCACGTATACCGGTTTGCCCAACGTCGTGTCGTAGTACCGGCGGCCTATCCACAGGAACTTGGTCGGCCGGTTGGCCGTCGTGCCGCTCTCGACGTTGGCTAGCAGCACGCGCGCGGCCTCCGAGAACCACGTCTGCCAGGACTGCGTTACTGCGCCGTCGCTGTTGGCGATCGGCGACCTGAGCGGAGCGTTATTCATGGGCTTCGGCCTTGATCGCGGCCGACGTCAGGATGAACTTCGTCGGCTCAGAATAGCTCAGCTCGAACAGGAAGTCGTAGCCGACGCCGAGGCGCCGCCAGATCACGCGCCGGGCGTACTCGCCGATCGCTCCCATGTCGCGCCACAGTTCGTTGCCCCACGTGCGACCGTTGTCCTTGGATACGCGCAGCATGATCTTCGGGTCGGAGCCCTGTCCGCTCGTCAGCCCGACTCCGGTCTCGGCGTCGACGTACAGCTCGCTGACCGTCAGCGTCTCGAACTGCGCGTTCAGATGGCGGCCGACGATCTTGCGCTTGATCGCGGCGCCGGCGTCGCTGTGCGCGTCCGGGTCGATCTCGTAAATCCTGCCGTCCGCGTAGGACGAACAGTACGGCTTCTCCTGGAAGACGACGCCGATCTCTCCGAGATGGCGGTCGTCGCCAGACGTGAGTTCCGACCATACGCCGCTCTGCGCGTCGTACAGCCACGACGCGTTGGCGGTCGTGAAGTTGAGCTGGTAGAACGCGTGGCCTCCGATTTGGTAGGAGAGCCCAGTTGCGTCGAGCACCGTCGCGTAGCCGTTGATGATCTCGTCTAGGTCGCTGTCGCTGATCGGCTGCGGGTTGTAGCCGAGCATGCGAACGACCTGCACCTGCCCTTGCCGGTTGCGCGCGAGGAACACCACGGAGTCGCCGAACTTGGCGAGGCTCGCGCGCGCCGCCAGGCCGTACTCGCGCGCGGCGCCAGCAACAGGCGTGAACGGGAAGTCGGCCGCGCCTGTGTGCGCGCGGAATTCGAGCGTCTTCTCGCCGAGGAGCAGCAGTTCGCCGTGATCGGCGAGCACCGCGACCAAGCCGTCCGGCGACGCCTCGGCGGTGTCGAAGTCCAGCGCGTCCCACGACGTCGGGTCGTCTAGCGCGCTGATGTAGTAGCTGCCGTCCGACGACGTGACGACGAAGTAGCCGGCGAGCCACGTCACGTAGGTCGCAACGGACGGGAAGTCAGCGTCCGTGATCTGCGTGACGGTGTTGGCCGCCGGGTCGTACACGTAGCCGTTCGTGCCGTCGACGATCACCACCTGCGCGCCGTTGTCGGCGGAGTAGCAGCGCCCTGACGACGTGAGCAGCGCGCCGGTCGCCGCTGTCGCCACGCCGGCAGCGTTGATGCGGTAGACGGTCGCGCCGACGGCCGCGACCATGTAGTCGCCGACCGCGTGCAGGAACCGCGCCGGGCTGGCGCCAAGGTTGGCGAACTGCGTGAGGCCGGGTCGTCCGCAGACGACCACACGGCTTTTGTCATCTTCCTTCTGCACGTCGTAGTAGACGTTCACGCGCCGCTGCGCGGTCACCACCGGGCTGCGCGAGCGCAGGCCCACGCCAAACAGCGGGAAGACCGCCATCAGAGCCCTGCGTCGAAGTCGCGTCGCGAATACGTGCTGCGGTGTCGACGACAGGAACCTGCACGTTCGCCGTCTTCAGCTGCGACCTCGCCGCCGCGGCGAGCCGCGCCACGGACTCCGGCACGCGCACCGAGAAGTCAGGCGCCGCTTCGACGGCGAGCCCGTATTCGAGCGCGCGCTGGTAGCCTGGCGGCAGGCTTACGCTCGTGCCGGTCGACGCGAAGCTCGCCAGCACGGTCTGCGTGTCGAGGTAGATCGTGCAGTCGCTGCCGACCACCGGCAGCAGGTAGACGCGGCCGTTCGGCATGCTCGCCTCGTAGTAGACGGCGCCCGGCCACGACGAGCCGTTGGTCTTGTCCGACAGCGCGTTGTACTGCTCGCGGTCGACGACATCGATCGGGTAGTCATAGCCGCTCACGCGTACGTAGCCGCCGAGGATCGCGATCGGCCGGTCGCCGACCACGTCGCCGCTCGGCCCGATAGAAAACGACGCCGTGCCGGCCGTTAGCGCGCGCGACACCTGCACGGCGTCATAGACGAGCAGGTTGTCGAGCGACCACGACTCGATCAGCATGTTCAGCAGCCGCAGACCTGTCGCTGCGTCCTCGGCGGACAGCGTTTCGCCTGCGCCGAGCACGCCGATCTTACTGAACGCCGATTCGATGATTTCCTGAGCGGTTGCCATTTGCGTCTGTCAATCGGCGTTCTTCTCTTTGTCCGACCAGAAGCGGAAGCCTTCCTTGCGAGCAGCCTTTTCTTCCTTCTCGGTTTCCACGACGCGCATTTCTTCGCCGCGGTAGAGGCACTTCGGGTACTCGACGATTTCGTCCATGCGCTGCCGCGGGGCGGGTTATTAGCCCGCCCCGCCCTCTATCAGCCAGGAATGCGGCAGGCGTGCAGCGGGCGAACCGCCGCGAAGCCGTACAGCACGTCGATGCGGGTGCGCTCGTAGTCGTTCGTGACGTCGCCGAACGTCATCACGCGCACGCTGACGCCAGACGGCAGGCGCGCCGTGTAGCCCTCGCACGAAGCAAGCACCGGCAGCGGCGCGAACGCCACCGTGAACGCGTCACGGTGCGCCATCAGCGACCACCTGTAGGTGGTCGAGACGGAGCCGACGAGCGTCACGGTCGCGCCGTTGGCCGGCGATGCCGTCACGGTGCGGTTCTGCAGCGTGGCCGACGGCTGGATCGACGGGTAGATGCTGATCGTCCCAGTCGTGCCGCTGGCCGTGAAGTCTTCGGTGACGACGAACTGCTGCAGCACGCCGGTCGAGCTGCCGGTCAGCGGGTGCGTGGCGTACACCGAGGGGATCGTGAACACCGTCCCCTTGGTGATCGTCTGCGACGACGTCAGGCCGCCGATGTTCAGGCTGGAGCCGGTCTGCGACGCACCGTTGATCGTCCACGCGCCCTGGTTGCCGAGCGTGTGGGTCGGCATCGACTGGTGCTCGTAGAACGCAGCGCCCTGCGCCTCGCCGAGATTGCCGCGCAGGAAGCCGCGCTCGATCTCGTCGCCCGCGTGGAACAGCGACTTGCTGGCGTCGACCAGCTCGGTGTTGCCGTCCGACGTGATGAGGCAGAACCGGCCCTCCGGCGGCGCCAGGTAGCGCTGCATGACCGCGCGCGCCTGCGCGTAGGTCTTCATCGCGGTCGGCACGGTGCCGGGGGTGCCGACGACGTTTGGCGTCGCGAGCACGGCTTGCGAGATCAGGTCGGCCTCGACCACGGACGCCAGCGTGCGCATCTGCGGACGCAGGATGCGCTCGCGGAACTCCGTGAGGTCCATCAGTTTTTCCTTCGCGCCGAACTGAAGCGCGATGTGCTTCTGGGTGTTGACCTGCAGGTTGATGTACTGCTCGGTGTTGTCCGTCGCAGCGCCGCCGCCGGCGAACGTCGCGCCGCTGAAGACGACGCCGGTCGGCGGGATCCTGACCTTGACGGTGTCGCCCTTCTTGTAGCCACCGACAGCCTCGCCGAATTCGTCCTGGCGAGCCTTGTTGATGTTCATGATGAAGGGGGACTCTTCTTCGAGGATCGCCGCGGCTTCGCGCGCGATCATCGTGTGGGTCAGCGTGGTGTTTGCCATTTACTTCTTCCTCTTGAGGAGTTGCTGCTCCCGTCTCCAGATCGACCACTCGGCGTCGTTCATCTTCTCCGGGTCGACCTTGCCGGAACCAGCGCCCGCGCGAATGGGCGTCAACGGACGCGGCGCATTCGACGCGGCGGTTTTCGATTGCTGCTCCAGGCGCAATTCGAGACGCGCGATTGCGCGCGCGCGTTGCACCAGAGGCAGCGCCAGAATTTCTGCGGCTTCGTCAAGGTTCGACGCGAGGTGAGCGAACAGGGCGGCGGGCTTTTCGGCGTCGAGCATCATTTCCATGGTGCTTTCGTCCCAGTCGCCCACCGCGGCTAGGTCATGCAGCTTCTGCGCAAAGGCGGGATCGGCCTTCGATCCCTCGATGAGCACGTCTTTGCGGAATCGCTCCGCGACGCGCTCCTGCTGCGCAATGCGCTGCGCGGCCATCAGCACGCGCTGCTCGATGTCACCTTGATCGACCTGTTGACTCTGCTGCGGCCCTTCGTCCGCGGAAGACTTACTCGGCGCGCGCATCGCTTCCTCAAGCATCCGCAGCCGGGCGCGTAGTTCTCCGAGCTGCTGATCTTTTCGGGCGAGCGTCTGCCGGAACCATTTCGGCGTCTTCGGTTGGTCTTCGGGCTTCGTTTCCTGCTTGGGTTCCTGCTGTTGCTCCGGCTGCGCGTCCTGTTGCTCTGCGGCCGGCGTGGCCTGAACCTCTTCACTCGGCGTTTCGGTCGCCGGAACCGTGTTTTCGTCGCTCATGTTGTCCGCGATGTCTCGGCAGATGGATCGCTGCTGCCGGTTCAGCGCAAAGAAAACGCCGCCGCGGTTGCCCTGTGCGGCACTTTCTTTGGGGTAACTGGTTGCTACATCAGCGCGGCGATCAGCCGCATGACGGTCTGTTCTTCTTCGAGCGCAAGCCTCGCGACTTGCGCCATCTGCAGACGCTGCGCTTCGACGCGGCGCTGCGACTCGGCCTGCAGGGCGGCGATGTATTCCGCCTCAAGCCTGGCGAGCGCCTGCATGCGCTTGAGGCTCGCCGCGTTGAGCATGCGCTTCTCGATCGCCGCCAGCCGCTCGGCGTCGCGAGCGCGCTCGGCCTGTGGACTATCAACGCTCGACTGCGCTTCGAGCAGCGGCTCGTCATCCGGCTGCAGAATGCCGAAGCGGATGCGCTCCTGCCGAATCCACTCTTCGACATCGCGGCGGCTGCGGCGCTGCGTCCTGGT
>FWWM01014466.1_pt1 | contig 10817 bp, 10 predicted proteins | sample 2228351 | NCBI WGS metagenome assembly FWWM01 (sample SAMEA103939774, study PRJEB20133) | metagenome
ATCGCGGAAAAACGCCGCGCGATGCGCGTAAAGCCTTGCGGCGATTTCGAGGACAAAAATACACAACATCAGCTGATCGAGTAGCACCAACCACGGCGCGATCGGATGCGCGCGCACCGTAGCCGAGGTTTCCAGCCCCAAAATAACGGCATTGACCAAAATTAGCCACAAGACGAGCCGCTGCGTGCGCTCATGTTCCACGAGCGCACGCACCCGTTCGCGTAAAGGGCTGGTCATTCCTGCGTCGCTATTCATCGCGTCATCCCCACTCCGATGATCAGCGCCATTGCGGGTATAAATCGACCATCACCATATTCCTACCGCTCGTAACTGCTGCTCGACCGCTTCTGCCCAGCCGCGGTTCGCCGCCGGGGAAGCAGGGCTCGGGTGCAGAATCGTAGTCAAGCGCACGTCGTGCCCCCGTAGCGCCCCCTCGGCGCGGCGCAATGCCCATTGGCCGATTCCGACCACCCACTGCGGACGCAGCGCCGCCGCCACTGCTTGCAGATGCGCGTCGCAACGCGCGAGCAATTCTTTCGCCACCGTCGCCGGGAGTTTGTCCGGCGTGACGTTTCGGCCCGCGGCAAGAAAAGCCAAGGGGCAGTAATTCACCACGAAATGTTCAGAAAAAAACGCTTGCGCGCTGCCAAAGCGTCGCGCGAACAATCCCCACAGACGCTGCCCCGACACCTCGCGGCGCGGACAGGCAAAGCCAAGCACCGGCTTTTTGGGATCCTCGTCTGGCGGCGAGCCCACCGGCGCCTCGATGCCCATCCAGTCGCGTACCGACGGCACATCGCCGAAGGGAATACCGGTTTGCACCATGCCGAACGGCCCGGGATTCATGCCGACGAAGACGACGCGCTTGGGGCCGTCGCCATAGCGTCGCAAATACGCCTCATGCACCGCCCAGGCATAGACGAGCGGTGCATAAACGTGCGTGATCGGGGCTGGTGCCGCAAACGCCGCCGTGGCATCACGCAGCGCCGCGGCTGCCGCAACCAGCGCTTCGGCACTCACTGCCAGAAAACCACAGACACCAAACCCAGCCCCTTCACCCCAACACTTCCGCCAGGAAGTGGCGCATCGCCTGCCAGGAACGGGCGTCGGCCGTGGCGCTATAGACGGTGCCGAACGACGGGTCGTTGGCTTGCGGGTTCGTAAACGCATGCATTGTGGCGCCGTAAGCATGCAACTGCCAGTCGGCGCCCGCTTCGGTCATCTCTTTGGCAAAATCAAGCACCGCTTGCGGCGGCACCATCGGGTCGTCCCAACCATGCAGCGCGAGAACTTTCGCGGTAATCTTTTTGCCCGCGGTATTGCCCGGCGGCGTAAAAAGCCCGTGAAAACTCACCACCCCTTTGACGCCAGCGCCGATGCGCGCCAGATCAAGCACGCACAGCCCGCCAAAGCAAAAACCGATCGCCGCGATGCGCTCGGCGTCCACTTCCGGTTGCACCATCAGGGTGGCGATGCCGCCCATCAGTCGCTGCTGCAGCATCGTGCGGTTCTGCACCAGCGGCGTCATCAACGCGGCGTTTTCTTCGCGCGTTTTACCGAGCACCCCTTTGCCATAAACATCAAGCGCAAAGCCGACGTACCCCAGCTCGGCAAGCTTACGCGCCTTTTCTTCCTCGAACGGGCTGCGTCCTGCCCAGGCGTGCGCCACCGCCACGGCTGGGCGCTTGCCGCGCACCGCATCATCCCAGGCGAGGTAGCCCTCGAACGTTTTGCCGTCGACCACGTATTCCACCGTGCGCGATTGGATGCTCATGTCTGTTCCTCCCGAGGGTGTTGCCGAAGTTTTATTATAAGCAGGCCAAGACAGCAACGCCCTCTGGCGAGGGCGTATATGAATACCGCTGCGTTTCAGAAGCTAGCGCTGCTTGTCTGAACCCAAAGGCCAGGAACGGGCGTCTCGGCCATTTCCTGGCTAGCTCTAAGGTCAAGCAACTCACGGCCGCAGGTAGGCGTACCCCTCCTTGGTTTGCAACCGTGCCGCTTCCGCCACGCCGCTTGGAACGATGTTGGCTTCCATCACCAGACTGTCCTTAGAAATATTTAACGCCGTCAAGGTGTTGTTGCACACCCGGAACTCCACCCCTTGACTGGCCAGCGCCGAAATGCGCGGACCAAACGGTTTGCCGTTGTGATCCACCGCCCCTTCCAACATGAAGGCCACCCCTTCCTTGCCGTTAGAGACAACGACGATCTTCGCAGACGGATCGGCGTTGAGGTGATTTTGAATGTTGTTGAGCCCTCGCGCGGCTTCTTCCACCCCCAGGGTGAAATGATAGACCGCCTTCACCGGTTCATTGGCACGAGCCGGCGAAGCGGAAAGCGCCGCTCCGAGCACCGCGGTCGCGCTGGCCAGCGCCAGCAGCAATGAACGTCTGGACAAGGACATACGAGTCATGGGTCTCTCCGGTTTTGGGTAAAAAAATTTATATGTTTATAGCATACGTCAAGGAATGCGGATGTCAACCCCCCCTTTTTTGGCCGCACCCTATCGCGCTTTGAGTTGGGCGCTCATCCGCACCGCACCCAGGCAAACATGATAGATGAATCGCCGGACAGGAGCTTTGGCAGCGCCGGATCAGGCCGGCCTACCGTGCCCAGTTTTTACTGCTTCATCGCCATATCCACTGGCATCGACTCAGAAGCAAGCGATCGCAGCCCTGCCAACACCAGCACGTGCGCTGCGACGGCTTGCGGGTCGAGTAAGGGCAAACGGGTTTTTCCGGTCACCGTATCGTAAAACTCCGGCATCGTCGCCACCGCCCGCACCCAGGGGTCGGTGGGCCACAGCGGCGGCCCGAAGGCATCACCGCGCCACACTTCGATCTTGGGGATCGGGGCGCGTTTGAAGCCTTCTACCAGCACCAGATCGCACGGCGCGAGCACGTGCAGCAATTCTTCCAACCCCGGCTCGGCTTCGGCGGCGCGCAGTTCGTGGATCAACGCCCAACGCGTCGGCGAAGCGACCAGCATCTGCCGAGCGCCGGCCTTGCGGTGCCGCCACGAGTCTTTACCCGGCTGGTCGATGTCCATTAGGTGATGTGCATGTTTGACTACCGCCAGGCTCCAGCCCTGCTCGCTCAACACCCGCACCACCGCTTCGATCAGCGTGGTTTTGCCGCTGCCCGACCAGCCGGCAAAGCCCACCACCGGCGTCCCCTGCGGGCCGGTAAGCGACGAAGCCAGCCCAGTGCTTCCCCGCTCGCGCGTTGTGCTCGGCCCTTCGCCACGGAACGTCGCTGACCCCTGGCCGCCGCCGTGGCCCTCGGCGATGGGCTCCGGCAGCACGCTGGCCGAGCTCATGGTTTTTGTTTATCCGCCACCTGCCGGTACCACAGCAAGTGGTGCTGTTTGGCCCAGGCTTCGTCGACGTAGCCGGACTTCATTCCGTCGAGCGAACCCTCGGAGCCGATCGTGCCGATGTAGATGTGTCCGAGCGCCAGACACAGCATCAACAGCGCCGCGCTGGCGTGGATGATGTGCGCCAGCTGCATGTCGGCACGCGTTTGACCAAAGAGCGGAAAGTCAAGAATGAGGCCACTCACCGCTACGGTCAGCCCCAACACCGTCACCCCCATCCAGAACCAGAACTTTTCGCCGAAGTTGAAGCGCCCGCTCGGCACTTCTTCCCCGCCGAGTAAGCCTCCGAAGCGCTTCGCCCACTGCCAGTCTTCCGAACGCAGCAGGTTGTCTTTGGCCCACATCAGGATCATCACGAGCAAAAACAGCGCAAAAACCGGACCAGTGTAGTTGTGCACGTTTTTGGCGAACCACACGATCGCCGCGTTGGCAGAATCCCCCAACGCCGGCGTGATCACATGTTTGCCAAAAAGCATCGCCAGACCGGAAAGCGCCAGAAGGACGAAGCTGATCGCGACCACCCAGTGCACCCCCCGCTCGAACGCGGTAAAGCGCAGCAGTTTGCGACCGGTGGCGGGCTCGTGCAGTTTGATCGTGCCGCGAACGAGGTAAAACGCCGTGATCGCCATCATCACCGCCAGGATCAACCAGCCACCCCAGACGGTGATCGGCCCGTTGCGGATCTGGCGCCAGGTATTGCCCTCGGCCTGGATGAGCACGTTGCCTTCGGACACCGGAACATAGAGCACGCCGGGTTCATAGGCGCTTCGGCGCACCGCGTCGTAAAACGCGGCAGCGTTGTGCCCCACCGGTACGACCATCTCCGCCGGCGCCGCCGGGTCGATGCGCCCGCCGCGGGTATCTCCCACCGGTGCGGCGATCGCAGCAGCACCCCAGGCAAACGCCAGCGCAGCCGCCAACAACACCCACAAACGGGTCAGAAAGTGGCTCAGCGCCGCATAACGTGCGCGATGACGGATCATGGCTCACCCTCCTTTATCGCACGCGGGTGTATTCGGTCTGCCCGCGCGCCCGGTCTTTCAGCGCCTGTTCCCAGGGCGCGCGATTGCCTGCGAACGGAGCGCCGGCGTAAAGCAGCTCGTCCTTCGCGGCAGTGCTTTGCCCTGGCGTATACGTTTGCGGCGCTTCAGTGCAGCCAAACAGCAGACCCACCAGTGCTGCCGCTGCGATCCCGTTGATGATACGGCGTGTCATGGCTCACCCCCGCTTGCCTTGCTGCGCGCGTTCGCGCTGCTGCTCGCCTTTGCCTTCACCGCCATAAGCGATGCGCCAACCCCACGCTTCGGTGCCATAGCCGCGGCGCAGCACCCGCTCGCGCATGATGTCGGCAATCACCGCCGCATCCCCGGCCAGCAGCGCCTTGGTCGAACACATCTCGGCGCACAGCGGCAGCTTGCCTTCGGCCAAGCGGTTGCGCCCGTATTTTTCCAGCTCCTCGGCCGAACCGTTGGGCGCGGGACCACCGGCGCAGTAGGTGCATTTGTCCATCTTGCCGCGTGCGGCAAAGGCGCTCGCGCCATTCGGGAACTGCGGCGCGCCGAAGGGACAGGCAAAAAAACAATAGCCGCAGCCGATGCACTTGTCTTTGTCGTGCAGCACCAGGCCGTCTTCGGTGCGGTAGAAGCAGTTGGTCGGACACACCGCCATGCAAGGCGCGTCGGAGCAGTGCATGCACGCCACCGAGATGGACTTTTCTCCGGGCACTCCTTCGTTGATCGTCACCACGCGCCGGCGCTGGATCCCCCACGGCACTTCGTGCTCGTTCTTGCAGGCGGTGACGCAGCCGCCACAGTTGATGCACCGCTCGGCATCGCACAAGAATTTCAACCGTGCCATCGTTTAAGTCTCCTTACTTACGCGCGCACCAACCGGCACAGCGTCGTTTTGGTTTCCTGGATCATCGTCACCACGTCGTAGCCATAGGTGGTGGCGGTATTGACCGCTTCCCCGCGCACGATAGGATGCGCCCCTTCGGGGTAGTACTTGAGCATGTCCTGCCCCATCCAGTGTCCGGAGAAATGAAACGGCAGGAACACCGTGCCCGGCCCGACCCGCTGGGTGATGCGCGCTTTGACCTTGAGGCGCGCGCCTGTGGGCGTTTCCACCCACACCCATTCACCGGCGCGCACGCCAACGTTGTTGGCATCGCGCGGATTGACCTCGACGTACATTTCCTGTTGCAATTCCGCCAGCCATGGGTTGGAGCGGGTTTCTTCACCACCGCCTTCGTACTCGACCATGCGGCCTGAGGTCATGACGAGCGGAAAGTCCTTGGAGATGTGCTTGACCTGCTGCTGTAAGGTCTTGAACATTGTCGGCAGCCGCCAGAACTTCTTGTCGTCGTGGCTGGGGTATTGATCCACCAGATCCGGGCGCGGCGAGTAGATCGGCTCGCGATGCTTGGGCACCGGGTCGGGGAAGTTCCACACCAACGCGCGAGCACGCCCATTGCCAAAGGGCAAACAGCCGTGGTTTTTCATCACCACGCGAATGATGCCGCCGGAAAGGTCGGTAGCCCAGTTCTTACCCTCGGCCATCTTCTTCTCTTCTTCGGTGAGCTCATCCCACCAGCCAAGTTGCTTCAACAGCTTGTCGTCGAACGGCGGGTGGCCACCTTTGATGTCCGCGCCCACCGGATGCGAACCTTCCGCAGCAAGCAGCGAAACGCCATTGCGCTCCACTCCCCAATTGACGCGGAAATTGCCGCCGCCCTGCATCACCGGCTTGGAGGTGTCGTAGAGGTTCGGCGAACCGGGGTGCTTCATTTGCGGCGTCCCCCAGCACGGCCACGGTAGGCCGAAATATTCTCCGTCGCAGGGCCCGCCGTTGGCGCGCAGCGTCTTGACGTCGAAGGTGTGCATGTGCTTCATGTGCAGCTTGATGCGCTCGGGCGAAATGCCGCTGTAGCCGATCGTCCAGACCCCGCGGTTGATCTCGCGCAGGATGTCTTCGATCACCGGTTCATCCCAGCCTTGCGCGTTTTTGACCACGCGGATGTTTTTGCATAGCTCATTGGCAAAACCGAAGCGCTGCGCGAACGCGTACATGATCACATGGTCGGGCTTGGACTCGAACAGCGGCTCGATGACTTTCTCGCGCCACTGCACCGAGCGATTGGAAGCGGTGCACGAGCCTTCGGTTTCGAACTGCGTTGCCGCGGGCAGCAGATACACGCCGTCCTGCCGCGCCATCGCGGCCATCGCCGCCGTCGCGGATGGATAGGGGTCGATAACCACCAAGGTATCGAGCTTTTTGATCGCTTCGAGCATTTCTTTGCCGCGCGTCTGGCTGTTCGGCGCGTGTCCCCAAAAGACGACGGCTTTGACGTTGGTCGGTTGGTCCATTTTCGCCGGGTCTTCCATCACCGCATCGATCCAGCGGGACACGGTAATCCCGGGCCGCTCCATCAGTTCTTTGGAGGCAAAGCGCGACTTCATCCAGTCGTAATCCACGCCCCAGACGCGGCACCAGTGTTTCCATGCGCCTTCGGCGATGCCGTAATAGCCAGGCAGCGAGTCGGGGTTCGGGCCAACGTCGGTCGCTCCCTGCACGTTGTCGTGACCGCGGTAGATGTTTGTGCCGCCGCCCGACACGCCCATGTTGCCGAGCGCCAGCTGCAGGAGGCACATCGCGCGCACGATCGCATTGCCGATGGTATGCTGCGTTTGCCCCATGCACCACACCACGGTTGAGGGGCGATTTTCGGCCATGATCTTGGCCATCATATAGACCTGCTCGTCGGGCACCCCGGTGACGTCCTGCACCCGCTCGGGGGTCCAGTATTCGACTTCCTTGAGCACCTCCTGCATGCCATAGACGCGTGCTTCGATGAACTTTTGATCGTGCCAGCCGTTGGCGAAAATGTGCCGCAGCATCCCGTAAATGAGCGGAATGTCGGTGCCGGAGCGAAAGCGCACGTAGTAGTCGGCTTTGGCGGCGGTGCGGGTAAAGCGCGGGTCCGCAACGATCACCTTGGCGCCGTTTTCTTTGGCGTGCAACAGGTGCAGCATCGACACCGGATGCGCTTCGGCGGCGTTCGAACCCATGAACAGCACCGCTTTGGCGTTCATGAGGTCATTGTAGGAATTGGTCATCGCGCCGTAACCCCAGGTATTGGCGACCCCCGCGACGGTGGTCGAGTGGCAAATGCGTGCCTGGTGGTCACAGTTGTTGGTGCCCCACATCGAGACGAATTTGCGCAGCAAATAGGCTTGCTCGTTGTTGTGTTTGGAGGAACCCACCCAAAAAACGCTGTCCGGGCCGTGCTGCTGGCGCAGTTTCAGGAGCCGCGCGCTCACCTCCTCCAGCGCCTGCTGCCAGCTGATGCGCTTCCATTGGCCGTTTTCGAGCTTCATCGGGTACTTGAGGCGGTACTCGCCATGACCATGCTCGCGCACCGACGCGCCTTTGGCGCAGTGCGCCCCGAGGTTAATCGGCGAGTCGAACACCGGTTCTTGGCGGACCCACACGCCGTTTTTGACCACCGCGTCGATCGCGCAGCCCACCGAGCAATGGGTGCAAACGGTGCGGCGCACCACTTCGTCACCGCTGGCGGCGCTGGCCGGATTCGCCGCTTCGGCGGGTGCGACCCAGCGACTGCCGAACGCACCCAACGCCGCACCAGCGGCGGTGGTCAAACCGGCGCGTTTGAGAAATTCGCGGCGGTTGAGGGCGGTGCCCACGCGCGACAATGCCGCGTGGGCCAGGGGAGCAGAAACTTTGCGCATCATCGTCGTGGCTCCTTTAGATGCGGGCGGTACGGAAATACTTTTTCTGGTGCTCAGACCAGTCGCTCGCCAGCGCCGACGCCGGTGGGACGAGCGGGTCAGTGGGCTGGGCGCTGGCCTGCGTCGCCGCGCCTGCCGCAGCCGCCCCGACCGCGATCTGCTGCAAAAACCGACGCCGGGTGAGATCGAGTTCGCGTTTGTGCATCGTCTGCCTCCTTTGCTTCATGCCGCCAGCAACGGCAATTCCCAATACAACGCCTCGAGTTCGGCAAACGCCGATAAAACCTCAGCAACAGCGCGATAACGCTCGGCCGCTGCCGCAGCCGTGAGCGCCGCGACGAATTTTGGCAACCACGGCCAGAGAAATTCGGCAAACAACGCTCGCTGCGCCGCTTCGTCTTCACGCGCCACGAAATAGGCGATCGCCTCCAATAGCGCCGCGACGTGATCCTCGGGTTCGCTTTGCGCCGCGCACCGCGCCAAGCCGTGCGCCGCCCACCAGGCGCGAAGATCCGCCAGCGGTTCTTCCATCATGAAACCGGTGAGGTAATACGACCCGTAGGGGATCACCGCCGGCCGACCGATGCCGTAAAAAAGCGCCGTGTATTCGGCTTCCCACGCCGCCGCAACGGCATCGGCGTCCACTTTCCCTGACGCAACGTCTTCAGCGCCCATATTCCCTGCCGCAGCGTCGCCTTGTGGCAGCAGCCACGGCAGCAATTCGCGCCACGCCAGCCCTAAGCGCGTCGGCGCCTGGCCGTAATGCGCCGCAACCCTGGCGAGCTCGCCAAGAAGGGCCGCCGGCGGAGGAGCGGCCAACAGCGCCGCCAGCGCCTGGTAATGTTCCCACCGCGCCCGCGCCGTCTCGTCTTCGGGCAGCACCGACTCGTGCTCGACCTGTCCCGCGGTTTGTCCTATCGCGCTCAGCGTTTCCCCCATCACAGTTCCCAAATCCGCATCGGACTGCTCTCCTCGAACTGGGCTTTGACGCGACAGTCGGCGCACAGCAACAACAGGTCGGCGTTGCCGGTAAGCAACGGGTGCGCAACCAGCGCCTGCTGAATCTTGAGCACCGCCGCGCGCGGCCCGACCAGCACGCCGCAGCGGGGGCAATGGTGCGGTTGGTCTTCGTGCAGCACCACCGCCTGGTTCGCTTCCGCTGCCGGATTCCAGCGCGGCTCGAGGGTGATGACTTTTTCTGGGCAAGCATTGGCGCAAAGGCCACATTGCACGCAGCGCGTCTCTGAAAAACGCAACTGTGGCCGATCGCCCCCCGCCTGCAGAGCTTGCGTCGGGCACACGCCCACGCAGGAAAAGCACAGCGTGCAACCGTCGGCAACGAGCACCGCGCCCCAAGTGGCGCCATGGGGCAAAGGCACCGGCGCAGTCACCCCCACTTCCTGCGCCCGCGCGCTCCACGCTTGCCGAATCAAGCGCAGGGAATCGCTCTTGTGGCGCTGCAGCGCAAAGCGATGCTGACCGAGCGGAAAAAGCGGCGAAAGCCCGCGGCCAGCAAACCCCACGGGCAATGCGCTTTGCTGCGCGCTTTGCCACGCCGCGGCCAATCCCTCCACGTTGGCCAGAACGACGCGCTCGCTGGCCGCCTCATCCTGCAACACCTGCGCCAAGGCCGCAACGATGCGCTGGGCGCGCGTAAGCGTTGCCACCGCGCTGTCCGCGTCGGGATGCACCACGACGACCTGCGCCACCCCCAAGGTCAGCGCATAGGCGAGCAACTCTTCGTTGAGGATTGCCACACGCCAAAGAGGCAGCGCCAGCCAGTGTGCGGGCATCGCCCCGAGGCGCCGTTGCAGGAGCGTCATTGGGTCGCGGCAACGCTCGTCATAAAGCACGAGCACAAGCGGTGTGTTGGCATCCCACACCGCGGTCGCCGCGAGCAACGCTTCGCTCCAATCCTCCGGGCGGGGGTATTGAAAGCGCAGCGCGCCGGTAGGACACACCCCCACACAGCCGCCGCAACCTTGGCACCAGTGCGGATCCACCGCCACGTGATCACCTACCGGGCGAATCGCTTGGGTGTCGCACGCTTCCAGACAGCGACTGCAGCCGCGAATGCCCGAGCGTTGGTGCGCACATTTGGCGACATCCCGCCGCACATAGCGGGGTTTTTCGAAGGTGCCGACGTAGCGACTGAGCTCGATCACCGCCAGCGCCTGCTCCAGCGGATCGGCGCCGGGTGCGGCATAACCGACCGGCGTTTGAAAGCCGCTCCAGTAAGGTTGCGGCTGTAGATCGAGCACGAGGTCGAACGTACGCGTGTGTTCACGCGCCGGCGCATCGAACGCAATCGCGTTGGCAGCACACGCCGCGACACAGGCGCGATGGTCGCGACAGCGCGACCGTTGCACTTGCAGATTGACGCCAATCGCCCCTTCGGGACACGCGCGGATGCAATCGCCACAGCGCACGCAGGTCAGCGGATCGATGGGATTGGCGCTGCGGTAACTGAGCTCGAACGCCCCCAAGTGCCCCGTCAGCGCCCAGTCGCTTGCCACATCCCAAGGGATCTCGGGACTAGCAGGCGGCTCGGCGTTGGCATGCAGACAAAGCGCGAAGACTTCGAATGACCCAGCGAGCCGCTCGGCCCAGCCGAACACCACATCCGCGGCGCCAATGAGCAACAAGCGATTGCTCGCCGTCTCGGTCACTGCCGGCACCGGCGCGGGTTCA
>FWWM01016785.1_pt1 | contig 10817 bp, 10 predicted proteins | sample 2228351 | NCBI WGS metagenome assembly FWWM01 (sample SAMEA103939774, study PRJEB20133) | metagenome
GGATTGAAACACGGCAGGGGAACTCCGGCGCTTGCGGGAGGAAGTGGCCTCAATCGAACCAGCGTGGGATTGAAACACTGGCGCGCTGGTTCATGTGTTTCACATCACGCATCGCCTCAATCGAACCAGCGTGGGATTGAAACTGTTCTCGACATCGAATACCTGCCAGCCTTGTGCTGGGCCTCAATCGAACCAGCGTGGGATTGAAACCGCAACAGCAGGTCCACCGCCGGTCGGCATGGGAACCGCCTCAATCGAACCAGCGTGGGATTGAAACTTAGGGCCAAGATGCCCTGGATCAAAGAGCTCTCGAGCCTCAATCGAACCAGCGTGGGATTGAAACGGAGAATACACTGCGCGTCTTCGTCTGCTCGGTTGTGGCCTCAATCGAACCAGCGTGGGATTGAAACTTTTCCACCTCCAGGATTCTGAAGATCGAGGTTTACGCCTCAATCGAACCAGCGTGGGATTGAAACCGCAGCTCCCAGCCCAGGGGCGGCGGGGACGGGTCGGGCCTCAATCGAACCAGCGTGGGATTGAAACGGTATTGGCTGTGGCCTATCTCCAGCTCGCCTCGGGTGCCTCAATCGAACCAGCGTGGGATTGAAACTTAACACGTCTGGCTCATAGACGACCTGGAGTCGGGAGCCTCAATCGAACCAGCGTGGGATTGAAACGTAATATCCCGCCATGACATGTGCGCCCCCACCTGGCCTCAATCGAACCAGCGTGGGATTGAAACCAGATAGATTGCGATGTATATAACTCGCTCTTTAACGGGCCTCAATCGAACCAGCGTGGGATTGAAACCTGCGACGAGGCGCGCGCAATCAGCCTTCCCCGGCGGCCTCAATCGAACCAGCGTGGGATTGAAACCGAGAATACACTGCGCGTCTTCGTCTGCTCAGCCGTGGCCTCAATCGAACCAGCGTGGGATTGAAACGAAGATGGCTCTGGGAGCGTTGCGCTGGCGTTTGACAAGCCTCAATCGAACCAGCGTGGGATTGAAACGCACCTCGGGCGCCTCGAGGTCATGATCGACGATTTGCCTCAATCGAACCAGCGTGGGATTGAAACCCAAGGAGAGCGGTCGGGCGTTAATGATCTTAATCCGCCTCAATCGAACCAGCGTGGGATTGAAACGCGGGGAGGTCATACCAAGCCTCCCCATCGATACGGCGCCTCAATCGAACCAGCGTGGGATTGAAACCCCCTTCCTCCACCACAAGGGGCGGGGACTTCACCAGCCTCAATCGAACCAGCGTGGGATTGAAACATCCGGGGGACTGACGGGGTGGTAGTCCGTTCCGATGGCCTCAATCGAACCAGCGTGGGATTGAAACTCCTGCTTCGCTTCGGCGTTCGCGAGATGAAGCCTCTGCCTCAATCGAACCAGCGTGGGATTGAAACGAGGATCGCGAAAGCGAGGCGAATCTCCATAAACCAAGCCTCAATCGAACCAGCGTGGGATTGAAACCTCCGCCTCCACGAAGGCCGCCGCGCAGGAGACGTCGCCTCAATCGAACCAGCGTGGGATTGAAACAGAGTCATGTGGCGGAGGAGATCGAGAGGATGACTTAGCCTCAATCGAACCAGCGTGGGATTGAAACTCACCATTAGGGCCAAGATGCCTTGGATCAGGGAGCTGCCTCAATCGAACCAGCGTGGGATTGAAACGCGTGGTCATGCCAGCAGATGGCTCCGAAAGTGTTGGCCTCAATCGAACCAGCGTGGGATTGAAACGGACGTTGGCGGATACAACTCCTCCGGCGGGATCCTCGCCTCAATCGAACCAGCGTGGGATTGAAACCGTGTTGCGGAAGGCCATACGGGACTTGGAGACGATGCCTCAATCGAACCAGCGTGGGATTGAAACGTGGACAGCTGGTCGCCAACGCCAACCCATCCCCGCCGGCCTCAATCGAACCAGCGTGGGATTGAAACCTCGAGTTCGTGAACAAAGTGAACACTATTGTGGAGTTGCCTCAATCGAACCAGCGTGGGATTGAAACATCCGCGGACGGCCGAGCAGACCAAGACGCGGACGGTGCCTCAATCGAACCAGCGTGGGATTGAAACACTATGATTGATGCGATGTTCGCTAAAACGTCTGGTAGCCTCAATCGAACCAGCGTGGGATTGAAACAGAGCCTCTAGGCCCTCGGACAGGAGCCTCAGTCCCCATGCCTCAATCGAACCAGCGTGGGATTGAAACATTTCTGGGATCTCGAAACGGACCAGGCGATGCTTCCGCCTCAATCGAACCAGCGTGGGATTGAAACGTGTGCTACCGGCTCGGCAAATGTTAAAGTTACAAACAGGCCTCAATCGAACCAGCGTGGGATTGAAACCTTCTCAGGTATCGGCGGGGATACCTCCCAAACCCAGCCTCAATCGAACCAGCGTGGGATTGAAACCGACCACGTACGACTGCCCCGGCGTTAGCCCGTCGAACGCCTCAATCGAACCAGCGTGGGATTGAAACGAATAGTCCGCGTTGCGCAAACTCGTCGAGTACCCGCCTCAATCGAACCAGCGTGGGATTGAAACATGGCGCGGCCGCGGCTCCGCTCGCGCGCTTCGCGCGCCTCAATCGAACCAGCGTGGGATTGAAACGACTCCTTTGGACAGCCCATTTCGGGACCTCCCGCAGCCTCAATCGAACCAGCGTGGGATTGAAACGTTCGTCTACAATTTGAAGGCGCTCGTGCCTGTCCCTGCCTCAATCGAACCAGCGTGGGATTGAAACCGAAGGCCGCACGCGCTCCGCCCGCCTGGCGGAGGCCGGCCTCAATCGAACCAGCGTGGGATTGAAACACCACCGATGGGATGATCGCCGATCTTCTGACCGAGAGCCTCAATCGAACCAGCGTGGGATTGAAACTCCAGATCAGCTGCGCGCGATGAAAAGGATCGAGAGGGCCTCAATCGAACCAGCGTGGGATTGAAACGAACGGTCTCGCCTGGCTTGCCATCCGCCTTGGGGCTGCCTCAATCGAACCAGCGTGGGATTGAAACGTTCAGCAATACTCGACTCCATCCCGTTGATTCCCCGCCTCAATCGAACCAGCGTGGGATTGAAACGTAATAACAACAAAACGACTACCATCTGAATCCTCAGCCTCAATCGAACCAGCGTGGGATTGAAACCGCAATTCTGTTCGCGTGGACGCAAATCCATTTGCGTGGCCTCAATCGAACCAGCGTGGGATTGAAACCCTTCTCCGAGGCGCTCACCGGCAAGGCGGGGGATATCGGCCTCAATCGAACCAGCGTGGGATTGAAACGCAACCATGTCCACGTGATCTCATACAAGCGCAGATAAGCCTCAATCGAACCAGCGTGGGATTGAAACGCGCTCCCGCTGGCGTGCGGGCGCGGACGTGGACGGCGCCTCAATCGAACCAGCGTGGGATTGAAACTGGCTTCCTCCGGTTCGAGTGGTTCGTGCGGTTCGGAGCCTCAATCGAACCAGCGTGGGATTGAAACAAGATGAGCAGCCCCGACGCCAGGGCGCGAAGCGGCGCGCCTCAATCGAACCAGCGTGGGATTGAAACCCCCCTCTTCAACGATCAGGGGCGGAGACTTCACGAGCCTCAATCGAACCAGCGTGGGATTGAAACTACGATGTGATTGGAACTATCTGGTTGGGGTTTGTTGGGCCTCAATCGAACCAGCGTGGGATTGAAACAATGCTCCAGTACGGCACGGGCTGGAGCACGACCACGCCTCAATCGAACCAGCGTGGGATTGAAACGGGGTGGGCGTACAAATGGGCAGGCGCAAGCAATTGAAGCCTCAATCGAACCAGCGTGGGATTGAAACGTTATGGCTGCTCTTCCACATGTCTGGCATCTTGCTGGCCCGCCTCAATCGAACCAGCGTGGGATTGAAACAGCCTTTGTAGCTCCTCAATCCGGCCCCATCCCGGGAGCCTCAATCGAACCAGCGTGGGATTGAAACTGAGTCATACATCTCGAATATCGCATGGGGGTTCAGGCCTCAATCGAACCAGCGTGGGATTGAAACTAGCCGTGAGCGTAGGGGCCTCCGGTAACGTGGGACGCCTCAATCGAACCAGCGTGGGATTGAAACAACTCTTCCACCTCCAAAGTTTCTTCCTCCTCCACAGGCCTCAATCGAACCAGCGTGGGATTGAAACACGATCAGATCCCTCTTTTTCCCCTCCATGGCTGACCTGCCTCAATCGAACCAGCGTGGGATTGAAACTCTGAAACGAGTCTGAGTTCCAAGCCGAGGGAACGAAGCCTCAATCGAACCAGCGTGGGATTGAAACTTGATTGCCGTGCTGATCCTGCTTGCCTTCCAGCATCGCCTCAATCGAACCAGCGTGGGATTGAAACAGCGATCTCATTACGCGAACAATCTTTTTCACTTACAGCCTCAATCGAACCAGCGTGGGATTGAAACAAGCGAAAAGCCCGTGCCTCAACGCGGAGGACGCGGGGCCTCAATCGAACCAGCGTGGGATTGAAACCTCTGGAACCGGCCGCACTACCGGAGCCCAGACAATGCCTCAATCGAACCAGCGTGGGATTGAAACCACCTCTCGACCCAGAGCTCTTGGGCTCCTCGTAGAGCCTCAATCGAACCAGCGTGGGATTGAAACTGGTTGAACCACTGCCACGGCAGGCTCGGGTCCGGCGCCTCAATCGAACCAGCGTGGGATTGAAACTATGCCCGCGGCCCCTGTATAGTGTCCTATGGATAGTGCCTCAATCGAACCAGCGTGGGATTGAAACGTTGTCAGCCGGATTGATTGCGATCAAAACATGAGTCGCCTCAATCGAACCAGCGTGGGATTGAAACCGAGGGCGCGCAACCAATCCCTGAAGATCCTCGTGGGCCTCAATCGAACCAGCGTGGGATTGAAACCGCACCTCCACCCCGACCCTCACGCCCGCGCCCGCGGCGCCTCAATCGAACCAGCGTGGGATTGAAACGCAGATCTACGTGGAGGTGGAGCGTTCGGACGCGGAGGCCTCAATCGAACCAGCGTGGGATTGAAACGCCGCACCTGGATCCCCATCCCGCGCCCGCCGGGGGCCTCAATCGAACCAGCGTGGGATTGAAACATGCCACGCGGGCAAATCGGCGGCACCCGATCTTGGGCCTCAATCGAACCAGCGTGGGATTGAAACTTCAACGTGTAGGTCCGGACGCGGTAGCGAATCATGGCCTCAATCGAACCAGCGTGGGATTGAAACGGGTTATATAACGTCAAGCCACGCCAGTCCCAGATTGGCCTCAATCGAACCAGCGTGGGATTGAAACCGCGGACAGACTTCGTGATCTTGCGGAGTCAATTCGAGGCCTCAATCGAACCAGCGTGGGATTGAAACAGGTGTGGGTCTTGCATTTTCGGAACGCGCGCAAGGGAGCCTCAATCGAACCAGCGTGGGATTGAAACTCAGATCCTCCCGACAATCCTCAGAGTAGCCAGGGCAGGCCTCAATCGAACCAGCGTGGGATTGAAACGTATAAAGGCGACATCTGGTTGGAACAAGTCGAGACGCCTCAATCGAACCAGCGTGGGATTGAAACTATTCGGGCCGTTGGGTTCGACTTCGCCCGCCACGAGCCTCAATCGAACCAGCGTGGGATTGAAACACAGGGATCGTCTACGGTCCCCCGATGCACCGCCTCGCCTCAATCGAACCAGCGTGGGATTGAAACTGTTGCTCTGGATACAGGGAGCGGCGCTTCACTTCAGCCTCAATCGAACCAGCGTGGGATTGAAACCTTCTTGAGTCCGCCATCGTCCTCGACGAGGCGTGGGCCTCAATCGAACCAGCGTGGGATTGAAACTCATCGCTCGTCGATTCATCCTCGCCCACCGCGGGCAGCCTCAATCGAACCAGCGTGGGATTGAAACGAGTGACAATGATGTCGAACTCGGAGGGGAAATCCTCCTCGTGCCTCAATCGAACCAGCGTGGGATTGAAACGCGATTGTCCCACCGCGAGCGCGGATACTTCGCCGTCCTGCCTCAATCGAACCAGCGTGGGATTGAAACTCGTTTGATCTACATGCTGTTTCCCGGCATCGCGAGGGCCTCAATCGAACCAGCGTGGGATTGAAACTCGGGCGCGGGCGCTGGCGATCGATGCGCTCGCGCTGCCTCAATCGAACCAGCGTGGGATTGAAACGCGCCCGGCAGTCCGCGGACAGGGTCGCGCGGACCTCGCCTCAATCGAACCAGCGTGGGATTGAAACCGACGCGGAGGACGCGGGCTCAGAACGCGGGAGACAGCCTCAATCGAACCAGCGTGGGATTGAAACGAGGTATTTGCAAAGTATGCGAAGCAATTGGGGATTGCCTCAATCGAACCAGCGTGGGATTGAAACCCGCATCCGCACGCGGGCCTTGACGTCGTTGTCGTGCCTCAATCGAACCAGCGTGGGATTGAAACGGAATTTCACACCGCCACACCTGGTCCTTCCCCCAGCCTCAATCGAACCAGCGTGGGATTGAAACCGCCGACGCCTCCCGGAACGCCGCCGCCATCATGTCCTGCCTCAATCGAACCAGCGTGGGATTGAAACGTGACGGAGCCCAACATCAATGAGGCGCCGCAACACCGCCTCAATCGAACCAGCGTGGGATTGAAACGTCTCGGATCGCGCAGTCTGTTCCGGAGAGGCTGGACGGCCTCAATCGAACCAGCGTGGGATTGAAACGAGATCAAGCTCTGCGTGAATTGGGTAACGTTCAACGCCTCAATCGAACCAGCGTGGGATTGAAACCGCGGATGCGCTCGGCGATTTCCTCGAGGAAATTCCAGCCTCAATCGAACCAGCGTGGGATTGAAACTGACATGCGTGTCCCCTCCAGACACGCTCCAATATTGGCCTCAATCGAACCAGCGTGGGATTGAAACCTAGGGTGGGTAGAGGCAGGGACATCTGGGTTGGCTTGCCTCAATCGAACCAGCGTGGGATTGAAACGCAACATCGTGCGGACCGCCCCCATCATCCCGTCCGCGCCTCAATCGAACCAGCGTGGGATTGAAACGGAGTCGTAGAGCTCGAACACGGCATGAGGGTTCAGGAGCCTCAATCGAACCAGCGTGGGATTGAAACCGCACGATGGCCATGATCCCGAGCACTGACATGGCGGCCTCAATCGAACCAGCGTGGGATTGAAACGAAATCTGCCCCCATCCTCGCTAGATCCGCCACCGGGCCTCAATCGAACCAGCGTGGGATTGAAACTGGGAAGCCGGGCTGCTTTTTAACAGGCCTGATGATGCCTCAATCGAACCAGCGTGGGATTGAAACAGTGCATTCAGGTGGATATGCTGCGAAGGATCATCCGGCCTCAATCGAACCAGCGTGGGATTGAAACGGAGTCGTAGAGCGCAAACACTGCGTGAGGATTGAGGAGCCTCAATCGAACCAGCGTGGGATTGAAACCGCTCGACTTGGAGAACGACGCGGATCATGGTCCACGCCTCAATCGAACCAGCGTGGGATTGAAACATGGGATTGTCCGATGGCGCGATCGGCTGGCGGATGCCTCAATCGAACCAGCGTGGGATTGAAACCCCACCATTCCATCGCCCCGCCCTTAGTGGACCGTGGCCTCAATCGAACCAGCGTGGGATTGAAACACGCCAACACCAACGCCACAAGCTGGCGAAGTCAGGGCCTCAATCGAACCAGCGTGGGATTGAAACGAAGTAACATTGCCCCCAACAGGAATGCCAGGACCGGCCTCAATCGAACCAGCGTGGGATTGAAACACGATGAACTCCCAGCCTGGGCGTTGCGGATCTGGGCCTCAATCGAACCAGCGTGGGATTGAAACCGACACTCAGTCCAGGTTGACAACCGCCTGGGCCGTCCGGCCTCAATCGAACCAGCGTGGGATTGAAACGTGAAGGTTACCTCGTATGGGGCTGTGGCGTCTTCCTGCCTCAATCGAACCAGCGTGGGATTGAAACCAGATGTCGCTGACGCAGTATCTCCAGGAGCCGTCGCCTCAATCGAACCAGCGTGGGATTGAAACTACGGGGCCCCTCATCGCCACCACTCCTCGAGGATCTGCCTCAATCGAACCAGCGTGGGATTGAAACGCCCCTGGTGGACCGGAGGCGGACGACGAGTTCCACCGCCTCAATCGAACCAGCGTGGGATTGAAACGGCGTTTTGCCTCGTCAGCCACGCGGCGGAGGATCTCGGCCTCAATCGAACCAGCGTGGGATTGAAACTGCCCGTCCTGCGGGGCGGACCTGCGGCGCTACGGCGGGCCTCAATCGAACCAGCGTGGGATTGAAACGGGCGCAGATCTCGTTCATGCGAAGATCGAGCGCGCAGGCCTCAATCGAACCAGCGTGGGATTGAAACAACCCCGTCTACGTGTGGCCGCCATATATGCAGTTAAGCCTCAATCGAACCAGCGTGGGATTGAAACGGCCCTTCCCCTACGCCAGGTGCAACGCCAACCTATGGCCTCAATCGAACCAGCGTGGGATTGAAACGATCGAGGTAGTGCTGGTCGGAGATCTATATAGTCGGCCTCAATCGAACCAGCGTGGGATTGAAACGGCAGGAACAGCGACGACGTAGGCGTTGAAGACGCGGCCTCAATCGAACCAGCGTGGGATTGAAACTGCATTAGCTAATGATTTGTCGCAATTCAGACCAAGGCCTCAATCGAACCAGCGTGGGATTGAAGCATATCTGTTCGAATGGTTGTTTCTACTTCAGCAACGCCTCAATCGAACCAGCGTGGGATTGAAACCACATAATCCTCCCATTCCTCCCAGGACAAGGTTTTGCCTCAATCGAACCAGCGTGGGATTGAAACTCGGCCTCCCTCCCAGCGGGGCGGGTCGTTTCCACCGCCTCAATCGAACCAGCGTGGGATTGAAACAAAGATGGAGCCCGTCCACTTCCGCGATGATCCGGGGCCTCAATCGAACCAGCGTGGGATTGAAACAATCTTCACCCGTTTTTTACCGAATTGCCCTTGACTTGCCTCAATCGAACCAGCGTGGGATTGAAACGGGAACTACCAAGACCTGCGGATGTGTGTCCTGGAAGCCTCAATCGAACCAGCGTGGGATTGAAACCTTGTATTCGACCCTCGAGAACGACTGCTGTCCGCCAGCCTCAATCGAACCAGCGTGGGATTGAAACGCTCCCAAACCCCATAGCCCTTTCGCTGGGCGGCAAGCCTCAATCGAACCAGCGTGGGATTGAAACTTTTCATCGCCGCCGGTCTCATCGTGGGGGTGGCAGGCCTCAATCGAACCAGCGTGGGATTGAAACGCAAGTCACAAGGCGTGTGACAGATACCGAACCGGTTGGCCTCAATCGAACCAGCGTGGGATTGAAACAACTAACGATTGAATCAGCTACACGAACTGCAATATGCCTCAATCGAACCAGCGTGGGATTGAAACCACGGGTAGCGGCAGTGGAGGCGGAGTTCTTGCGAGCCTCAATCGAACCAGCGTGGGATTGAAACCGACAGGAGGACTCCCTTGCGCGCGTTCCGAAAATGGCCTCAATCGAACCAGCGTGGGATTGAAACCCTGGCGTAATGATGATGTCGATGTCGGATGGGAAAGCCTCAATCGAACCAGCGTGGGATTGAAACTATGAATGGACATCTGCTTCAATCTCCTTTGTTCAAAGCCTCAATCGAACCAGCGTGGGATTGAAACTTAATCGGACGCCTCTCCGTCTTCGCCCCAGCGTAGGTGCCTCAATCGAACCAGCGTGGGATTGAAACAGGATCAAATCCCCCGCCATCTCCCTAACCAGTCCGCGGCCTCAATCGAACCAGCGTGGGATTGAAACCGGACTGCGGAGCAGCAGAAGACGCGAAACGTGTTTGGCCTCAATCGAACCAGCGTGGGATTGAAACGTTGACTTGAACTTCGAGTAACCCCACCAACCCAGCCTCAATCGAACCAGCGTGGGATTGAAACTTAGATCCTCCCGACAATCCTCAGGGTAGCCAGGGCAGGCCTCAATCGAACCAGCGTGGGATTGAAACGTGCCGGAGCCCGATGTCGATTAGTCGCCTCAGGACCGCCTCAATCGAACCAGCGTGGGATTGAAACAGGCGAGGATGATGTAGTCGTCCGCTCGAAGCCCCGCGCCTCAATCGAACCAGCGTGGGATTGAAACCCGGAAGCCCCTCCGGGCCAGATGCTCCGGGTCCGGCTGCCTCAATCGAACCAGCGTGGGATTGAAACCCGGAAGCCCCTCCGGGCCAGATGCTCCGGGTCCGGCTGCCTCAATCGAACCAGCGTGGGATTGAAACTTCGGAGGCGCTCCCGGTGTGGGAGCGGGAGGTCCTGGCCTCAATCGAACCAGCGTGGGATTGAAACTCCCGGAACCTCACGCACCACAGGAGCCCAAACCACGGCCTCAATCGAACCAGCGTGGGATTGAAACGATCTTCCCCCACTTATAATCCACGCGAGAGAACGATGCCTCAATCGAACCAGCGTGGGATTGAAACCATTGAGCGAGAGCCCCATCTCCATCTGTATCCTTTGCCTCAATCGAACCAGCGTGGGATTGAAACCCAACCGAATCCAACCTTCCACCCCACACAATCTAACGCCTCAATCGAACCAGCGTGGGATTGAAACCAACAGCATCTCGTGCACGTGGGGGCCCTGGACTTGCCTCAATCGAACCAGCGTGGGATTGAAACCAAGGCCAACATCGATTACGCGATCCTGGGCTACGTGGGCCTCAATCGAACCAGCGTGGGATTGAAACCGGGGGTGGGGGATGGAGGGGGGGTTTCTTGAGCATAGCCTCAATCGAAC
>FWWM01006515.1_pt1 | contig 10816 bp, 10 predicted proteins | sample 2228351 | NCBI WGS metagenome assembly FWWM01 (sample SAMEA103939774, study PRJEB20133) | metagenome
GTCTCCGAACAGGAAGGTCGTGTTTTTGACGACCGGCCCGCCGATGGTCGCCCCAAACTGGTTGCGCAAGCGGAAGGGTTTGTCCGCCCCGCTCTTGTTGGAGAAGAAGTTGTTCGCGTCCAGCTTCCGATTCCGGAAGAAGTGGTACGCCGAGCCGTGCACCTCGTTCGTGCCTGACTTGATGACGGCGTTCACCAGAGCGCCCGCGCTGCGGCCGAACTCCGCCGAATAGGCGTTGGTCTGGATCTTGAACTCTTGCAGCGCGTCCACCGCCGGCTGGACCACCTGCATGTTCCGCCCCCGGAACGAGTTGGAATAGTTGGTGTTCTCCACCCCGTCCAGCCGGAAAGCGTTGTGGAAGGCCCGGTTGCCGTTGACGTTGAAGGCGCCTTTGAAACCAATGCTTTGCAAACGGGGAGTGGACGGCAGCACGCCGGGCGACAGGAGCGCCAGTTCGTTATAGTCGCGGCCGTTGAGCGGCAATTCAACGATCTTCCGTTCGTCGATGACCGCGCCTCGGTTGGAGGTTTCCGACTGTAGCAGAGGAGCTTCGGCCGAAACCATGATCTCCTCGGCAAGCGCGCCGACCTCCAAGCGGATGTCCAGCCGAGCCGTTTGGTTGACCTGCAGGGTGATGCCGGAGTTGACGAACTTCTTGAAACCCGGATGTGAGGCGGCTACGGTGTAGACCCCGGGCTTCAGGCCGGCGACGAAGTACAGGCCGGCCTCGTTCGTCACCACCTGCCGTGAGGCGTTCGTCGCCTCGAGGGTGACTTCGATCGCCGCTCCGCTGACCAGCGCTCCAGTGGCGTCGGTCACCATGCCGGTGATGGTCGCCAGCTCGGATTGCGCGCTGGCCGTTCCGGCCATCGCCAGCGCCGCCGCTGCGGCCGCCAGCAGCGTCACGCGGCTGCCGCCGGCGGATGCACTTCTCCTGTTCTTTTCGTGTCGCTTCACTTGCACCTCTCTCCTTTCTGGTGGCTTGCAACTCTAATTCAAGGTAGCCGGTCAGGTGTTACAGTTTGATGATTTCTTCGTTCATTCTAATCTGCATATGTAAACAAAGCACAGGAACGCATGCACTAACTAAAGCTTGCACCGTCTGCTTAGCCCAAATTTCTCACTAAGATGTGGCCGCAAGCCGATTCCCCCGGATTAACTGATTTGCGGACCAAGCGGCCGACATCACAGAGGTCGCCTGGGCAATGGCAGGGTGCAACCAATTCAGCCGCCCGTTGGCATCCCATTTTGGCCGTGAGGGGTGGCTGCTTCGACGGCGGGCCTATCCCCAGCGACCGGGGCGGCTTGCTGCGGCAGTCCCAGGACTCAACCCCACACCCCACCGTGTAGAATTCCCGCCGATTCCGTCTGCCATCCCGCCTCCCATAGGGCAGCGGTGAGAAACCCGGGCTAACACCACCCGGTCTCCCGCATCCCAACGGGGCCGGCCCCGCGGACCCCGCGGTACAATACCTTGTTCATGCCCAACCTGTTGGAAGGAAAGGTGGCTCTTGTGTCCGGAATCGCCAACCGCTGGAGTCTGGCCTTCGCCATTGGCAGGGCTTTCCGCCGGGAAGGGGCGCGCATCTTCCTTACCTTCCAGGGAGAACGCCAGCGGGCGACCGTCGAGGAGCTCGGCGCCGAGCTGGGCGCCGAGAAAGTCTTGGCCTGTGACGTCACCCGGGAGCAGGACCTCGACCGGCTCGTCGAGGAGCTCAAAAACGGCGTTCCCTACCTGGATGCGGTCGTTCACAGCATCGCCTTCGCCAACCGCGAGGACCTGAGCCGGCCCTTCGTCGAGACCTCCCGCAGCGGCTATCTGCTGGCCCAGGAGATCAGCGTCTATTCCCTGGTGGCGCTGGCCAAGGCCGCCGCGCCGCTGATGACCCGCGGGGGATCGATCCTCACGCTCACGTACCTCGGGGCTACCCGGGTCGTTCCGAATTACAATGTGATGGGGGTCGCCAAAGCCGCTCTTGAGGCCAGCGTCCGCTACCTGGCCAGCGACCTGGGGCCTGCCAACATCCGTGTCAACGCCATTTCCGCCGGGCCGATCAAGACCGCCTCGGCCCGCGGAATCAAGGACTTCTCCAAGGTTCTCGAGGAGGTGGCGGCTCACGCCCCCCTCCGCCGCAACACCGATCCGGAAGAGGTGGCTGACACCGCCGTCTTCCTGGCCAGCGACCTCGGCCGCGGCGTCACCGGCAACGTGATCTTCGTCGATGCCGGCTTCCAGATTATGGGCCTGTAGCAGCCGTGCCCGTGTTTGACACCCCTCGGCCGTCGCTTTTATCATGGATAGTGCCGTAGGGCGTTCGTGGGCGCCTCCCGTGCGCCACCGTAGTGCATTTCAACTTCTCGTTTCTGAGAGCCTTTTATGATCAAAGTCGAAGGTTTGACAAAGCGATATGCCCGCACGGTCGCCGTCGATAACATCTCCTTCGAGGTCGAAAAGGGTCAAATCGTTGGATTCCTGGGGCCGAACGGCGCCGGGAAAACCACCACGATGCGGGTGCTGACCTGCTTCATGCCGCCGACTGAGGGCACGGCCCGCGTGGCCGGCTTTGACGTAATGCGACAGCCGCTGGAGGTCAAGAAGCGGATCGGCTATGTGCCGGAAGCGCCCCCTCTCTACCCGGAGATGGAGGTCGTCGAGTACCTTCGCTTCGTCGGCCGGCTGAAGGGCATCCCGAAGTCCCTCCTGAAACAGCGCATTCAGGAAGTCTCGGAGCGCTGCGCCATCACCGACGTCGGCAACAAACTCCTCGGCAAGCTCTCGCGCGGCTATCGCCAGCGCGTGGGGCTGGCGCAGGCCATCATCCACAACCCCGATGTGCTGATTCTCGACGAGCCCACCGCCGGGCTCGACCCGAAGCAAATCAACGAGACCCGCAAACTGATCAAAGAACTGGCCGGCGACCACACCATCATCCTCAGCACTCACATCCTGCCCGAAGTCGAGCAGACTTGCCAGCAAGTCATCATCATCAACAAGGGCAAGCTCGTCGCCACCGATACGGTGGAGAGCCTCACGCACCGGCTCCGGGGTTCGGAGACCGTCGCTGTCGAGGTCGCCGCCCGCGACGAAGCCGAGCTGGACCCGGCACAGGTCCGTCAGCGGCTCGAACAGGTTGCCGGCGTCGGCAAAGTGGAATTGAAGGAGGCCAAAAACGGCCGGCTGCGTTACGAAGTGGAGACGCTCCAGGGCCGGCCGGTACGCGGAGAACTGGCGCGCTGCGTGGTCGAGTCCGGCTGGAGCCTGCACGAACTGCACCCCGTGGCGCTGAGCCTCGAGGAAATCTTCCTGCAACTCACCGCGACGGAAAGCCCCGCTTCTGACGGAGGTGTCCAATGAAGAACGCTCTGGTGATCTGCCGCAAGGAACTGCGCAGCTACTTCGCCTCCCCGATCGCCTACGGCTTGATGGCATTCTTCGCCGCCATCGCCGGCTATTTCTTTTACGTGGCGACGGCGATCTTTGTCACGCGCGGCATGGAGTCCCAGATGATGGGCCGCAGCTTCCCAATGGACGTTAATGAGTGGGTGGTGCGTCCCGTGCTGATGAACGTCAGCGTCATCGGCCTCTTCATTATCCCCATGATCACCATGCGGCTGTTCGCCGAGGAGAAGCGCTCCGGCACGATCGAGCTGCTGGCCACCTCGCCCGTCCGCGACTTGGAGATCATCATCGGCAAGTGGCTGGCGGCCATGATCCTTTACGCCTGCATCCTGGCGCTATCGGCACTGAACCTGCTGGTGCTGTTCATCTACGGCGAGCCGGATTGGAAGCCCATCGTGGTCGGCTACCTCGGCTTGCTGCTCCAGGGCGGCGCGCTGCTGGCCATCGGCACCTTCGTTTCGACCACGACCAAGAATCAGATCATCGCCGGCACGGCGACCTTCGCCGTCTGCCTGCTGCTGTGGGTCTTCGACTGGATCACCGCTTATGACACCGCCACCTGGGCCAAGGTGATGTCCTATCTGTCGGTGGTCACCCACTTCGAGCCGTTCTCCAAAGGCGTGCTGGACAGCAAGGATGTGCTCTATTACGCCTCCGTCATCTTCTTCGGACTCTTCCTCACCTCCCGGTCGATGGAATCTTTGCGGTGGAGGGCTTAGACGATGATCAAAGCCAACTGGCTGAAGACAAGACAAACGAAATACACCGCCTATGTTACGCTATACATCACAATCGTTCTGGCCGTTCTGGCGGTGGTGAATTTCCTCGGCAACCGCCACAACAAGTCCTACGACGCAACTTCCAACAAGCGCTATAGCCTCTCGGACCAGACCGAGAAGGTCGTCGGCAACCTGGAACAGACCGTCACGATCACCCTCTACGATCAGACGAGTCGCTTCGACCAGGCCCGCGACCTGTTAGGGCGCTACGACAACCTCTCGCCTAAACTTTCGGTCGAGTACATTGATCCGGACAAAAATCCCCAGCGGGCGCGCGCCGCCGGCGTCACCACCTACGGCACCATCTACGTCAGCGCCGGGGGCAAACGCGAAGAGGCCAAGTCCCTCACCGAGGAAGAGGTGACCAATGCTATCATCCGCGCCCTCAAGGGGGGTGTGCGCACCGTGTGCGCGGTCCAGGGCAGCGGCGAACACAGCTTCGATGAGACCGGCCGCTCCGGGTATTCCTCTCTCAAGGAGATCCTGGAGCGGAACAACTACGCTACGCGCACCATCTCGCTGCTGGAAAAACCCGCAGTGCCCGGTGATTGCACCGTGCTGCTGATTGGCGGGCCCCGCTTCAACTATGTCGAACCCGTCGTCAACGCCATCAAGAGCTATATCGAAGGCGGAGGCCGGGCCCTCATCATGCTCGATCCGCCGGTGCGCTTTGGCCAGGAGACCATCGACGCCAATGAGCAGTTCCTGAAAGTCCTCCAGGGCTGGGGCGTGACCCTGAACTCGGATCTGGTGCTCGACACCTCCGGCATCGGCAGCTTGTTCGGCCTCGGGCCGGAAGTGCCGCTGGTTAGCAACTACGAGTTTCACGCCATCGTGCGGGACATGCGCGAAATCGCCACCGCCTTCCCCATTGCCCGCAGCGTCGAGACCGGCTCGGCCGACGGGGTCACGCTGGACAAGCTGTTCTCCACCAGTTCCAATAGCTACGCCACCACCAAGCTCGGCGCTTCCGAGATCGAAATCGATCCGTCCAAGGACAAGAAGGGTCCGTTCAACCTGGCTGTGGCGGGGACGATCGAAGTCAAGCAGAGCGCCCAGGCGGCTGACTCCGACAACAAGGAAGCCGCCGATGCGGAGGCGACCGGCGACAAGCGCGAGGGGCGCTTTGTCGTCGTCGGCTCCTCCGGCTGGGTCGCCAACAACATCCTCCGCTTCAACGGCAACCGCGATCTCGCGCTGAACATGATGAACTGGCTGTCCTCGGACGAGGACCTGATCTCGATCCGCCCGAAAGAGCCGGAAGACCGGCGCCTGAGCCTGACCCGCCAGCAGATGTCGCGCGTCTTCTATTCCAGCGTGGTCTTCCTGCCGCTCATTATCGTGGTGGCCGGCATCAGTGTCTGGTGGCGCAGGAGGTGAGCCATGAAGGTCCGTGGGTTGCTGATCGCCGCCGTCTTACTGCTGGGCCTTTCCGGGCTGGTCTACTGGTCCAACAAAGTCCAGGAGGCGAACAAGGACCGTCCCGACCCTAACGCGCCCCCGAAAATCATCGATGTTGATAAGGACAGCCTTGTACGCGTTGAGATCCGCAAGAAAGACCAGCCGCCCACCGTTCTCGAGAAAGGAGCGGACGGCAATTGGAAGCTGACCGCACCCGAGCCGCTCGCCGCCGACCAGAACGCCGTCAGTTCCCTGGTGTCCACCGTCGCCGAGCTCGAATCCAACCGCCTGATTGAGGAAAAGGCCGCCGACCTGTCCCCTTACGGCCTGAGCCAGCCCGCCGTCGAGGTCATCGCCCAACGCAAAGAGGGCGGCAACATCAAGCTCCTGATCGGCGATGAGACCCCGACCGGCAGCTACTACTTCGCCAAGCTCGACAACGACCCCCGCGTTTTCACCATGGCGAGCTGGAACAAGACCAGCATCGACAAGACGCCCTGGGACCTGCGCGACAAGCGCCTGCTGACCTTCGATTCCGACAAGCTGACGCGCGTCGAGCTGACGGCGAAGAATCAGACCGTCGAGGTCGGCAAGAACGCCAAGAACGAATGGCAGATCGTCAAGCCGCGGCCGCTGCGGGCCGACGGCGGTAACGTCGAACAACTGGTGAGCCGCCTCCGGGATGCCAAGATGGACAGCAATATGTCCGACAAAGAGCGCCGGGAGGCGGCGTCGAAATTCGCCAAGGCCAAGAAGGTTTCTTTGGTGCGCGTCACCGACGCCGCCGGCACCCAGGAGCTCGAAGTCCGCAAGTCCGGCGACGACTACTACGCCAAAAGCAGCGTGGTCGAGGGGGTCTACAAGATCAGCAGCTACGTAGGCGAAGGGCTGGACAAAGGGCTCGAGGACCTGCGCAACAAGAAGCTGTTTGACTTCGGTTGGAACGAGCCCAACCGCATCGAAATCCGCGACGGCGATAAGCACTTGAGCTTCGAAAAGTCCGGCGAGAAGTGGATCTCGGCGGGCAAGCAGATGGACTCGGTGAGCGTGCGGAGCCTGATCGACAAGCTGCGCGACTTGTCCGCCACCGCCTTTCCCGACCAGGGCTTCACGGAGCCGTTGTTTGAAGCCAAGGTCACGTCCGATAACGGGGCCCGCGTGGAGAAGGTTCTGATCTCCAAAGCCGGCGACAAGTACTTCGCCAAGCGCGAGAACGAGCCGTCGATCTACGAGCTCGAAGCGTCCGCGGTGACCGACCTGCAAAAGGCCGCGCAGGAGGTCAAGGAGCACCAGGAGAAGAAGGAAGAAGGAAAGAACGAGTCGTAGCCGCGGCGCGCTTCGTGCTGAAGGCCGCCATGAATGGTCTTTTGACCGACCTCTATGAGCTGACGATGGCCGCCGGCTATTTCCAGGCCGGTAAGGCGGCCGAGATCGCCACCTTCGAGCTGTTCATCCGCCACCTGCCCCCGCAACGCAATTATGTCATCGCCGCCGGGCTCCCGCAGGCGGTGGACTATCTTCTCAACCTGAGTTTCACCAGCGAAGAAATCGACTATCTCAAGGGCCTGCCGCAATTCGCCCACGCTCCGGCCGCCTTCTTCGACCACCTCGCGCGGCTGCACTTCACCGGGGACCTCTACGCCGTACCCGAGGGCACGCCGGTCTTTGCCGGCGAGCCGCTGCTCACCGTTCGGGCGCCGCTGCCGGAGGCGCAGATCGCGGAGACCTATCTGCTGGCCACCGTCGGCTTCCAGTCGATGGTCGCCACCAAGGCGGCGCGGTTAGTGGAAGCGGCGGCTGGCCGGGGTGTCGTGGAGTTCGGCACGCGCCGGGCGCACTCGCCGGAAGCCGGGGTGCTGGCCGGCCGGGCGGCCTACATCGGCGGCTGCATCGGCACCAGCAACACGCTCACCGGCTTCCGTTTCGGCGTCCCGGTCTTCGGCACCGCCGCCCATTCCTGGGTCCTGTCGTTCCCGTCGGAGCTCGATTCCTTCCGGGAGTTGCAGAAGCTGCTGGGGCCGGCGACCATTCACCTGATCGACACCTACGACAGCCTCGAGGGCGCCCGCAAAGCCGCCCTGCTCGGCCAGCCGATGTGGGGGGTCCGGCTGGACAGCGGCAACCTGGTCGAGCTCTCGCGGGCGGTGCGCCGGATCCTGGACGAGGCCGGCCACCGCGACGCCAAGATCATGGCCACCGGCGACCTGAATGAGTACAAGATCCTCGAGCTGGCCAAGGAGAACCTGCCGATCGACGCGTTCGGGGTCGGCACCGAGTTGGCCACCTCGGCGGACGCGCCCAATCTTGGCGCGGTTTACAAGCTGGTCGAGGTCCAAAGCGGGGGCGTCAGGCGCTACACGGCCAAGTTGAGCGAGGACAAGCAGACGATGCCGGGCGCCAAGCAAGTGTTTCGCTACGCCGACCGCGACGTCATCGGCTGCTCGTGGGAGAGCCCGCGAATTCCACCTGCCGGGCGGCCTCCGGAGGCGCTGCTCCGTCCGGTGATCCATCGGGGAGAGCTGCTCGAGCCGCTGCCCGATGTTCACGCCGCGCGCCGGCGCGCCGCCGAGTGCCTGAAGCGGCTGCCGACCGCCTGCCGCAGCCTCTTCACCGCCCCGTCACCCTACCCGGTCGAATACTCCGCCGAGTTGCAGGCGCTCCACGACAAGATTCGAAGAGAGCTCACGGAGGTGCACGCATGAAGCCTGTCTTCTTCGACATCGACACCCAGCGCGACTTCATGCTGCCGGCCGGGGCGCTGTACGTGCCCGGCGCCGAGCGCATTCTCCCCGCCGTCGAGCGTCTGAACCGGTTCGCCGCCTCCCGCTCCTGGGTGGTGGTCTCCACGGCCGACGCCCATGCCGAGGACGACCCCGAGTTTCAAAACTGGCCTCCGCACTGCGTGCAGGGCACGCTCGGCCAGCAGAGACCGGCCGGGCTATTGCTGGAGCCGCGCGTGGTAGTGCCGAGCACGCCTTGCGAGCCGATGATCGACGGCGCCGCCCAGATCATCGTCGAGAAGCAGGCGCTCGACTGCTTCACCAATCCGAACCTGCCGCGGCTGCTCGAGAAGCTCAATGCCGGCCGCTACGTCGTCTACGGGGTCGTGACCGAGTACTGCGTCCGCTGCGCCGCCTTGGGCTTGTTGAAGACCGGCAGGCCGGTGGAGTTAGTCACGGACGCCATCCGGACCCTAAACGAGGAAGACGGCCGCCGGACACGGGAGGAGTTTGCGCGGGAGGGAGGGTCGCTCACGACCGTGGCGCAGATCTGCGGTTGACGGCCCGAGTGTCTTCCGGGCGCGCCTCGGGGATCTCGACGACCCGGGCGTGGCGCCAAAGCCGCTCCAGGTCGTAATAGCGGCGGGCCTTCTCGGAAAAGATGTGAACCAGGAAGTCGCCGTAGTCCAGCAGCACCCACTCGGCGTTCTCGTAACCTTCGGTGTTGAGGGTGTGTTCGCCGCGCTGCTTGAGCTGGAGCAGAATGTCGTCGGCGATCGCCTGGATCTGGCGCGGATTTGCGCCGGTGCAGATGACGAAGTAGTCGGTGAAGGAAGTTACCTCGCGCAGGTCAATGACCTTTAGATCGGCGCCTTTTTTGGCCTCGGCGATTCGCGCGGCGAGCAGCCAGGAGGGAATCGGCTCGGGTTGGTCTTTCTTCCGCGACGTTGTCCTTGGCTGTTGCCGTGCCAAAAGCGCGCGCCTTAGTCTCCTAAAAAGTATCGTACTACAATCGGGAAGTAGATGGACCCGAATCGCCGGGCGGCTCTGCTGGTGCTGCTAATCGGCTTGGGGGCCGCTGCAGCCGACCCTCCCGAACTGGAACAAGCCCGGAAAGAGGCCGAGCGCGTGCGCCGCTTGGTGGAGGAAGGGGCGCTGCCGCGCCGGGCGCTGGCCGAGGCCGAGTTGGCGCTCGCCGAGGCACAGGACCAAGCCACCCTCAAGCGTACCCTTTTCGGCAAGGTTCCCCTGGAAGAGCTGACCGAGGAGCAGGCGGAGGAAATGGTGGCGGCGGCCCGGCGCCTGGTCGAGCGGCAGCAGCAGGAACTGAGCAAAGCGCGGAAGCTGGTCCGGGAAAACGTTCTTTCCCGGACGGCGCTTGGGCCTTTCGAGGAAGAGCTCCGGCGGCGCGAAGAGACGCTCGAGCTGGCCAACCGCCGCGCCGGGCTGTTTCGCGAGCTAGTGGAGATCGTCCGGCTGGAGGAGGCGCTTCAGAAGGCGCTGGAAGAGGATCCGATGCGGGCGGGCGAGATTGCGGAGCGCTTCGACGGAAGCGGCGTGCTGCTGACCTCGCAACTGGATCTCATCCGGCTGGAGTACGAGCGGGCGTTCGGCGCCTCGCTGCCGGTCACAGCCAACGGGGCCACGGCGCTGCACCGGGCCCTGGGGTTTGACCACCGCGGCCGCGTGGACGTCGCGCTGCATCCGGATTCGCGCGAGGGCGCCTGGCGCCGGCTACTCGAGGAGCTGCGGATTCCCTACTTCGCCTTCCGCGCCGCGGCCCCGGGTAGATCAACCGGCGCCCACATCCACATCGGCCCCCCGAGCCCGCGCTTGACGCCCGCCAACTAAGCCTCCAATGTCGGACCACTCCCTGCCTGTGTTACTCACCGCCGAGCAGATCCGCAGCCGTGTCGAGGAACTAGCCCGGAGGATTGACGCTGACTACCCGGACGGCACCTTGTACCTGATCGGCATCCTCAAGGGGGCCTGCGTATTTCTGGCGGACTTAGCCCGCGCCATCCGCCGTCCCGTCCGGCTGGACTTCATCGGTACGTCCAGCTACGGCTCGAGGACCTCCTCGTCGGGCGAGGTGAAGCTGACCAAAGATCTGGATGTGACCATCGAAGGGGCGGATGTGCTCGTGGTGGAAGACATCATCGACACCGGCATCACGCTCAGCTACCTGATCCACCTGCTGTGGCAGCGCAACCCGCGCTCGATCCGGGTGGCGGCGCTGCTGGACAAGCCGGAGCGCCACCAGCGCCCGGTCACCATCGACTACCTGGGCTTTTGCATCCCCAACAAGTTCGTCGTGGGCTACGGGCTGGACTATAACGAGGAGTACCGCGGGCTCAGGGACGTGTGCGTGCTCGAGGAAGGCGGCGGGGAATCAATCCCGGCTCGCGGCCAGCGCGGCCGGGACTCCGAGCCGGTATGAGGGATAGTGCAGCTTGACGCCCAGGAGCCGGAAGATCGCCCGGCCGTCGACGCGCCGGTTGGCCCGGCGGGTGTGA
>FWWM01016789.1_pt1 | contig 10813 bp, 8 predicted proteins | sample 2228351 | NCBI WGS metagenome assembly FWWM01 (sample SAMEA103939774, study PRJEB20133) | metagenome
TGCCTCACGGTCGTCCACCTTGAGATACTGGACAAGGGGCAGGGCTTGTTCGGCCCATGGCCACTCGGCGGTAACCAGCTCGTCGCCCAAAAGCTTTCTTAGGCAGCCTTGGGCATCGAGAGCCACTGGCCCCCGCTCGGCCACGGCCCGGAGGAATGAAAGATCAATCTCGTCAGTGATAATTGTACCCACGTAGTAAAGCTCGGCTTGAACTGAGGGGAGATCCTCAGGCCGAAAAGCTCCAGCAAACCCGCGGCGGAAACAGCGGCGCTGATCAGAATTTATGTCAGGAAGAACGTTTTCGATCGCCGTTGTCTCAGATGCAAAGATAGGAAAGATGACAGCGCCAGCTTCGTTAAGGGCAGAGAGGAGCCAAAGGTCTTCTTTGGCGAGCCTAGTCACTACTCCCACCCGGAGTCCTAAAGCCAAAAGCACCATCCCTCCAAAATGCACAGCCCCTCCGGCAATACTTTGAGATTGCCCCCCTACTATGACCCGGCCTTTGTCGATGTGACCTATGGCAAGGATATCAAGCTCACGCATTAGTCCTACCCTTCACCAAAAGTTTTTCCCAAACGTTGAGAATAAATTCATGGCCAGTACGAAACTCCGGGCCACTCCCAATCGTCTCAAGGAAAAGGGGAAAGGACCAGCCTTCTCTCTGATACCGCAAAAGAAAAGTTTCCCAATCAACATTTCCTCGACCAGGCGGAAGGTGTGAATCCTCAAAACCCGCGTTGTCATGGATGTGTGCAATACCAATGCGCTTTGGGCCCAAAGCAGAGGCAAATTCCGCAGGGCTCCCGTTGAAGACCTGAGCATGGCCAAGGTCGAATGTGAACATAACCCTTGGAAGATCGCGCACCAAAAAACGCAGGTTCTCGGGGCTAATGCCCACTTTGGTTTTTTCTCTCTCGCTAGGATTTTGGTTTTCTAAACATATTATTACCTTGTCGCTATGAATCAACATTTCCGCAAGGGCCTGCGCAGTGTTCTCCCGGCAGCGCTGAAGGAGATCTTGTGTGCAATACTTCTCCTCTACCCAGCCAGGGTGCACGGTGTAGGTGCGGGCCCCTAAAGCTTGGGCTATTTCCAGAGCCTCTAGGTGTTCGTCCACTGCGGCTTGCCAACGCTTGGGAAGAAGGGCGCCGATGTTGGTATAGGGACCGTGGAGGGCTAAAAACCAGTCTTGTTCTTTAGCGAGTGAAGCAATACGTCGTATCATGTCCCAAGACCATCGCTCGGGAAGAGTAAATGGGAGCTCGTGCTTAAACTCGACTCCAGCGAACCCAAACTTTTGGCACACTTCAACCATATCCCACCATGTCCCGGGAAAAGTCCGACTGGGAGCGATCCCGATTAACGGTTGTTTTAGAACCATACACCAGTCCTTTCTAGCTCTGAAAACCAAAGGAACAAAGAAGTCGACCGCTCTCGGGATTAAAAATATTACCCCGTTTAGGCACAACCCAAAAGGGTCGATTAATGGTAAGGCAATTCATCTCATCTTCCGTCCCTCTAAGCACCACTTCTATCCCCCCGCCCTGAAGGCGTCCATAGATGAGACACTCTGCTCCGGTTGGTAGAGCAGCATAAACTTGGGCGGGAAGAGCATTTGGCTTGTATTCGAGGGAAAAGCGCATATCCTCCGGCCGGACATTGATAATCACTTCCTTTTTTTCGGATAACGGCTGAGAAAGAGGCAGAAAAAAACGAAGATTTGGAGAGTTCTTTAGGTTCAGGAGCGGCGGCGGCCCGGCTTCCTCAACTACGCTGTGGAGGAGGTTTGTGGTGGGGTTGCCCATAAATTCGGCTACAAAGAGATTAGTGGGGAAGTGGTAAACCTCCTGGGGCGAGCCGTATTGTTGTACGACCCCATCTTTCATAACCGCGATTCTTGTAGAAAGGGTAAGAGCCTCAAGTTGGTCGTGGGTTACATATACTGCGGTTGCTTTTATCTCGGCATGTAAGCGTTTGAGTTCAGCGCGAAGGGTCATGCGAAGCTTAGCGTCGAGGTTCGAGAGTGGTTCATCGAAGAAAACGATTTGGGGGCGCGTAACCAAGACCCTGGCCAGGGCCACCCGCTGCTGCTGTCCCCCAGAAAGTTCGCTAGGGTAACGATTTTCACAGCCTTTCATGCCCACAAGTTCAAGGATGGTAGCCACCTCCCTGCGGATTTCCTCCCGCCTCAACCCTTTCTCCACAAGCCCGAACGCGACGTTGTGAAAAACGGTCATGTGGGGCCAAAGCGCGTAATTTTGGAAAACCATGCCGATGCCCCGGGCTCCTGGTGGGACCATTATTCCTTTCGTGCTGGAGAAGACACAACGAGAACCAAAATAAATCTCGCCCTGACCTGGTTCCTCAAGGCCTGCAAGACATCGCAGCGTTGTGGTTTTGCCGCACCCAGAAGGGCCAAGGAGAGTAACAAACTCCATATCCTCTATCTCTAGACTCAGTTCTTTAACCGCGGTTACTTGGCCAAATTTTTTTGTCAACTGGCGGATAGAGATGCCGGGCATTTTCCCTCCCTAAAAACCCGCTTTCCCTCCAAGGCGGCGGGCAAGATAGTTTCCCACCAAAGTTATGCTCACAATGAGCACGGTGATGCCATACGCATGTTGAGTAAAACCCTGTTGCTGAAAGCGAAAGATAATGGAGGTCATGGTTCTGGTCTGAGGGGTTACCAAAAGGGCGATTTCGTCCAGAGCTCGCATCGTGGTGATGAAGGTAAGGACGAAGGCGGAAAGAAAACCGCTTTTTGTCAATGGGAGAATAATGCAGAAGAAGCGCTTAAACCAGCGAGCCCCATGCAACTCGGCTGCTTCCTCTAAAGCGACATCGATTTGATGCATTGCCGATACCCCTGAGCCCGCGGAAAACGGCAAGTTTCGCATAGTGCACGTGAGAACCAAAATGGTCATCGTACCATACAAAGCAGGAAGGGGCCCCCAAGGTCGGGCAAATAAGCTAAGATATATCCCGCCAAAGGCGATCCCTGGAATCATATAAGGAACAAAGCTGAGGGATTCCAAGGCCCGGGAGATGAGTTTTCCCCGATTGCGCACAACTGTATAACCGATGAGAACTCCAAGGACACCGCTTACTAAAGCCGTTGTCAAGGCTAAAAATATAGTATTCCTGATAGCCCCAACGATCACAGGATTGCGAAAGATGCCGGGTTGCCCTTCGGCAAATTCGGGCATCCCATGGCCGATCCAATAGTGTAGGGTGAGGTTGCTCCAGGAGTATTGACCCTCCAACTTGAGAAAGGTCTCGAGTAACACCAGGGCCAATGGAGCGAACACAAACAGCACGATAAAGCCGAACATGAGCAAGAGAGCTGGCACTTTCCAGCGGCCTAATTTTACCAGCCTTTGTTTTCCACCTTTGCCACTTATTGTAGTGAAACGCTTTCTTGTCCCCAAGAGCTTTTGGTTGGCAAGGACAGTCAAAGTGGTGAAGAGGATAAGGAGGACGGTAAGCACATAACCCTCGGCTTGCTGACGATTGCTGAAAGCGGCGTAAACCCGCGTGGAGAGGGTGTAGTAGCGCACAGGAAGCCCCAAAAATGCGGGAGCACCGAACGCTCCAAGGGCTCGCCCCACCGTGAGGATAAAGGCCGATCCCAATGCCGGAAGAACCAATGGAAACGTGATTTTGCGCAAAATCCTTGCTCTATGTGCTCCCAAAATCTCCGCGCTTTCTTCGAGTTGGGCATCAATCGTGGCCAGAGCACCGCTAAGGAGTGTAAAGGTGTAAGGTATGTAGTGAACAGCCAGGGAAATGACAATAGGAAGAAGACCATAGCTTACCCAAACTGGGGGTTCTACGCTAAAAAGGCTGTAAAGGAGCCCTGGCTGCCCACCAAATTTCGGGTTTTTGAACACTGTAAGCCAGGCTAATCCTACCGTCCATGCAGGCAGTATATAAGGGACGATGAGAAATGAGTTAAAAAATTTTTTGAATGGAAGGTCAGTACGGACCACAAGCCAGGCGAAAATGGAACCCAAAGGGATAGAGATCAGGACCACCAAAAAAGCGATAAGAAGGCTGTGAAAGAAAGGTTCCCAGAAGATGGGGAAAGACATTTTGCCGATCAGAATCCGATGCCAATAAAAAAGAGTGGGTTGTCCAGGCACAGCCCCTGGAACGTAACGCGGTCCCCAGCTATCGAATTGGAAAGAACCGATGATGATATAGGCTAACGGAATGACCACAAAAACGAGGAGGGCGAGAAAGAGAATAGCTCCCCAGAGACGTTCTGGTCGTCTGATAAGCCCTGCGCTGCGTCGCTTAATCTCTACGACCACATTCATCGTTCCGTTCCAAAAAGAAGGGGCTACGGCAGCTCGTGCCGCCGTAGCCCCCATTTTCTAGCGGAGAGAGAGCCAGAAGTCTTGAACCTCTACGATGTGAGTATAAAGCCAGTCGTAATCGTAAAACCAAGTTTTTGTGCGCAGTTCATCCAAAGTCATCACCCAGCGCAGAATTGACGGGGTAGGGAGTTTGGCAGGCACATCCTCGCGTGGTGACCATTGCCCCGCAACAAAGAAAGGAGCAAATCCAGCCCCGCCATTTGCGTCTCCGAGCATAAACCGGATTAGAAGCTTCGCAGCGTTAGGGTGTGGAGCAAGATTGGCAACAGCAAGAAAGTTACTCTTCGTGGTGCCAGCGATTGGAAAGAGACCCCAACAAACCGCAAGCTTTTGGCCCTTTTCGTTGTCCCGGATTTTGGAAGAAGCACAGCTTATAGCAAAGGGTGGATTGGGGCCAGTAGCAGTACCCACTGCCTTTGTTGCATCACCGTCGGACTGGGTGAGCACGAGGTTATTTTCCACCATAGCCTTAATCCAGGCATAACCGGCGTTTGGTAGCTCGGAAGTGGGCTGGAAGGGGCGACCAAACTCCCTCTCGTAAGCAAGGGCCATTTCATCAGCGTGCTGCACAAGCATGGCCAAAAAGACCATGTTCTCTTCGGTGAGCATGGGGTCTTTCATTTGAACCCGCCCCTTAAATTCTGGCCGCGTGAGATCCCAAAGGGTGTCGATCGGACAATCCTCGGGAAAAGCCCCGAAATTATAGAAGATAACCTTTGACTCAAGGCTGTGGACGAGAAGGGGTTCGCGGAACTTCAGAGGAATGACCTCAGCCACGGGCTTTCCGTCAAAAGTTATGTCTGGAACGTAATTCCAAATCAAGTGTTTAGGCAAAAGCTCCTTGACGGGGGTTATGCCGGCCAAGAAAACCACATCAACATTGTAAATGCCCGCAGCCTGTTCCCTGGTGAGCTTCTCGATCTGCTCCACATCGGTCATATCGTAGGCTTCAACCTCGATTCCAGGATAGGTAGCCTTAAACGCGTCTACTACCTGATAAATGCGAGAGGATAAGGAGTAGATAACTACCTTGCCTTCAGCCTTAGCTGCTTCGTAGATAGCTTGCCAATCCTCCACCGCAGGCTGATAAGGCCCAAGACCTGCTGCCTTGAGCCAAGCTTCCTGGGCCGGGGTCAGCTCCTGAGCCAAACCACCCAGCCCCACCACTGCCGCCATCGCGAACACCAACGCCCAGCACCTCATGAGCACCTCCTTATTCTTCCAAGTCCGGGTCGTATACCCAGACCGTGTTGAGGACAACCCCGTCCAGGGTTTCCCCTCCTATGACAAATATCTTGCCTCTACAAGCGATCACCGCGGGTTCAGACATGGGGGTTGGGCAGGGGGAAAGATCTGCCCACTCCATAGTCGAAAGGTCCAGTCGCAAGTGGACGAACGCACCCTCCCCCCGGCCGGTCAGGGCGTGGATAACGCCCTCCACCACGGCAAGCCGAGGATGCTCCCAGGGGAAGGGAAGCCCTTCCTCAAAGTGGGTCCACGTGTCCGTGCTGGTGTCATAGATGTTTAGCCAGGCCACCGCCGCATGGGCCGGTCCACCCTGGCCACCCACAACGATTATCCGACCGTCCAGGGCCACGGCATCACAATCCTCCCGCTGATAGGGCTCGATGGAGGCTGCAGTAGTCCACCTCATGACAGAGGCATCGAATACGTCAACTACCCGCACGTAGTCTTCCCCCTCATTTTCTAGGGTGTCGTCTTCTCCGGTGATGAGATAGATTTTGCTTCCCACCGCTGCTCCGGCCCCGTCGGAATGCCCCATGGTGGCAACTCCGGGGACCTGTTTCCAGTTGGGCTCCTCTGGTCCGACCTTCCAGAAGAATCCTCCCCGGAACCTCTCGCCCTCTGGGGTCTCCCCAGCGAAGACGAAGATGACGTTGCCCACCGCAGCCACCACGTGGCCACCGGCGGCGTTCGACGGGCTTGGCCCTAATATCGTCCAGGTATTGACTTCGGGGTCATAGACCTCAAGAGGAGCGATGTTTCCATCAGGATCCTCACCCCCGACGAGATAGATCTTGCCGTCTACAATACAGGCACGCGCCCCCACGCGCGGCACGTTGATCGGGGAAACCTCGATCCAAGGCGCAGCATTCACGCTGAAGACTACTAACACTACAGCCAAAGCCATAACTAACCTTTTACCCATTATTATCACCACCTTAACTTCAGACTATTTTAGTACCGTGTTATGCCCATTATGCCCAGTGCATCACCCCCCTTTCTCGGGATTGCGAACTCGGAAGTGGTCAAAAACGTGTCCCTCTATGTCCTTAGCGAAAACAGTAAGCTCGGTGGGCTTAACCTGGACAAGAACATAGTGGAACACACTCGCCGCCTTAGCGGTCCAGAACTCTTGGCCAGCCTCGCGCAAGTCTGAGCCGGCCCCGCTGGCCGTTATGTAGACAACCCCGTCTGCGCACAGGCATCCACCTTTGATCGGCCAGGTGCGTTCGTAACTATGCTCATGACCGCTGAAGTAGATGTCCAACCCGTATTTCTCGAACAACGGCACCCATTGCTCTAGGATGTAATCTGTGGAGCCGTACCAGCCGGCTGAGTAGGCAGGCTTGTGACCGACGGCGATCTTCCACGGCAGCGAAGTAGATGAGAGGACCTCAGCAAGCCAGGAGGTCTGCTGACGCACATAAGGATCGGATATAGCGAGAAGGAACACAAACCGCACCGGTCCGTAATCCAAAAAGTACCAGCTCTCATTTTCAGGATAGGAGAACGAACCAAAATAAGCGCGGGAAAGGGCATCGTTGTCCCCTAGGACGCTGAGGAGGGGAAGGCGGGCGAGCACTTCTGGGGCGGCGTTGAACCAGTAGTCAAATTCAGCTTGAGCTCCTCCCGCCGTGAAATCCCCACCGAATATCACAAAGTCGGCGCCGTCGGCCGCAGCCATCTCTAGGATTTTCCTCGTAACGGTCAGTCCCCCTTTGCCCGGGGTATCCGCAAGGACCGCGAAGGAGAAGCTAGCGCGATGGTCATCAGGAAGGGGCGCGGTGGTGAACGAATATATGTCGCTCAAATTCCCCGGCGTCCCACATCTGTAAAAATAAGTGGTTTTTGGGGAAAGCCCGGTCAGCTCAACAGTATACCAAACCACCTCTTTTCTCGCGTAAACGTACGAAGTTTTGGTCGCCATGGCCCGTCCCCCGAGTTCGGGGGTGGGCCCGAACTCTACCATGCCTTCACCATCATCCGGGCCCATGCGCCACATGATGGTAATGGTTGAAGCTGGGTCATGCTGCCAACTCAAATGGATCGCCCATGGCTCGGTTCCCGCACCCGCAACTAAGAAGCTCAACGATACTGTGGCCATGGTCCATATAAACAATACTCGCACGAATGTTTTTCGCATTACTCCTCCTTCTGCTTCCTTAAGATTTGCTTCCTAGGTGGCCAAATTGGTAGGTCCAGTACCTCAGCTAATCGACTAACCGTGTAGTCGGCTTGATGACAAGAACAACGAAGACAAATCGTTATCATGCCTGCTTTCTTAGCTCCGTCTACCTCAGCTTCGTCGTGGCCGATAAACGCTGTACACTCAGGGGGAAGAGAAACCTTGGCTATGAAACGGCGGAAAATTTCTGCATCAGGCTTATGACACCGCTCATCAACTGAGGACACAATTAGGTCAAATAGTTGGGCGATCCCGTGTTTCTCAAGCCATTTTGTCTTTGCACAAGCAGAGTGAATGCTGTTTGTGATCATTCCTACTTTCACCCCTCGCGACCTAAGATCGAACAGAACAAATGGCAATTCAGGATCAATCACAATTTCTGCACTGAAAGACTGGATCCAAGCATGAAGTTGGGCTACCCCCTCCGTAGAGGGTAACCCCAGGTGTTGGGCCAATTCAGCAAGCATGTCCTCGTATGAGATGTCCCCTGCGAACACGCGCTCCTGGAGGGAAAGGTAGAGGGATTTGGCCGTGATAGCGGGGAGTTGTAAAGCACCTAGATTAACAAGGGAATCAACCAAAGCATCCACTACCTCACGGCGGCGTGAATAAACAACGCCATGCCCATCTAGGGCTACAGCTCGCGCCAGCGTCAAACTTTGCCCCCTCTGGTTAGAATACACATTCACCAACCACCATCGTTTGGTTGCAGGGGCCATAATGTTCTGCAACCAACGTTGCCATTATATGGTTCCTCTACCTCTGTGTCAAGGGGGCGAGGTGGATGCGCCAAGACATGGTGACCCACCCTCGGACCTGGAGGCCTTCGAGGCGTCGTTGAAAAAACGGGCATTCCTCCTATCTCCGTGATCGCCAAAACCCTCAGAAACGGAGGGATGCCCAGATGCTGGCCTTCCGCCTCGCAGAACTCTACACCCTCCCCAGCCGGAGGGCAAGATGAGGGTCCGCCTGGTGGTGGTCCGGACCTACCAGGAATGACAAAGCCTTAGGGAGACCACCCGCAGGCTTGGGGTCTCCAGGAATACCGTCCGGAAGTAGACCCACAGGTTTGAAGCTTTTGGGAAAGAGGGCCTTAAGGACCAGCCCCGCCGCCCCCATCGCTTCCCCAGAAGAATCCCGCTGAGGTGGAGGGACAAGTCCTCAAAGATCCGCCAGGAAACGGGCTGGGGAAGGAGGCGCATCGCCCAGGCCCTTTCCCTCCCTGAGGGAACAGCGTGGCACATCCTCCGCCGTCGCTTGGGAGAAAGAAAAGGAGCAAGGCCCCGGCGCAAGACCTTCTACCCCGCCCGCTGGGCCTGGGAGGAAGAGGAGCCGTTCCGGTTAGCGCAGGTGGACACCAAGGACATCCTGGACAAAGGGACATCGGGCACAAAACTTTGGGACCACCTGCGCAAGCACCGTCTTCCCCGCTACCCGTGGACCTTTCTTGAGGGGAGGACGAGGTTCCAGTTGTTGGCGTACAGCTACGAGCTGAGCGTGATCAACGGGTTGTGCTTTATCAGCCTGGTGATGAGCTGGCTGAGGGCCTGGGGAATTGAGCCCCCGGTGGACTGGCAGAAGGATTGGGGGCAGGAATTCGGTGGGGATAACCCCGACAGGCTCTAGGAGCTGGACACAGAGATCTACCGCCCTTACGGGGAAGCGCCCAAGGGCCGCAAGCAGTACCAGGGACGGGTGGAGCGGTCCCACCGCACGGACGACGAAGAGCGTTGCATTCCGCACCTCGAGCAGATAAGGACCGTGAAGGAGTCCTAATCGTCGGCCAGTGGTGGCAGTTCCACTACAACGTGGAGCGGCCCCACTTTGGGGCAGGGGTGGGAGGGTGTTCGCCCATCCAGAGGCTGCGAACCTTGGGCTTGGATTTGCCTGACAAGTTTGCCCTGTTCCCCGTGGTGCTATTTGGACGGGGTGGCGGTCATGTGGACCGCCGAGGGGAGCACGATGTCTTGGCCCTCTACAGGGTGGAGCCGATCACTGTGGGGGAATTTCTGAATAGTCGTAGCCGAAACGTCGCCGGAGCTCCTGAAGCCTTTCTAACCGTTGAAGTACTACAGGTGCCTGAAGCTTAGCGATTTGAAGAATGAGGGCTGTCTGGATGGCCATAGGTACGATATCCGTGTGGTAGATCGTAGCTGGGCCCCTTCGAGCGGCGAGAATCACGTCCACACCATGCACAATATCCTTGGCCACAGTGTCGGTAAACAGAATTACAGGGCATCCAACCTCCTGAGCTAGAGTAATCGCCATTTGATGCTCCTTGGGTACGGCGAGGAAACTATAGAGGATAAGCACATCTTGAGGGGTCAATAACTGAAGTTTCTCTAAAATGGCTCGCCCTTCCTCGGCGATGACGTGTACATCAAAATAGAACCTGCGAAGGCGGAAGGCGAGAACCTCGGCCAGAGGGATTTGGGGGCCCCGCCCGCAAATGAACACGCGCCTTGCCTTGAGGATCAAACTTGCGGCCTGCTGAAGATCGCTAGGACGGACCGTCTTTACCGCCTCACGGAGGTAGGCAATCTCTGTCTCCACAACTTGCTGCAAAACATTCTTTTGGTGGATTTCGGCCAAGGTCTTCCCTAGCTTCCGCCCAGGGGTGATCTCCTGACGATAGAGTTTTTGAAGATCCTCGCGTAACTGTGAGTACCCCTCGTAACCAAGGTGCTGAGCCAGCCGGACAAGGGTAGATTTGTGAACTCCCAGTTCCCGGGCTGCCTCCTCAATGCTCGCGAAGACGAAATGTTCATAGTTTTCCAGTATTTGGCGGGCAGCCCACTTCTGAGCTTTGGTTAGCGAGGAAAAGCGTTGTTGTAACCGATCACGTATCTCGGTCATAATTCCTCGTCCTCGAAGTAAAAATTCTACTCTGCCCTGAGCCCCTTGTATTAGCACCACCTATTGGTGGCGCGGTGGTTCGACGCACAACGAGGGAGGGACGCAGAACCTTCCGGAGTTTTGGCCGCGCTTTACCATCAATCAGGTC
>FWWM01016792.1_pt1 | contig 10812 bp, 7 predicted proteins | sample 2228351 | NCBI WGS metagenome assembly FWWM01 (sample SAMEA103939774, study PRJEB20133) | metagenome
AGCCTGTCGTTTTGGAGTGAAAAGTGATGAGTGATAAGTGAAGAGTAGAACCGGCCACTTTCCCGCCGCCTTTCTCACCTCCGTTTTTTGGGGTGAAAAAACGGCTGCCGGCTTCGGAGCGGCTGCTGTGGGCGTAGTGGATAAGCGCGCGGCTCCTGTTTGGCTCCGGGCGTGTTTTCGTCCCGCTTTCGGGCCTTAATAATGGCGAAACAGCAGCCCACTACCTCCGCGCCTGCAAGCACGGCGACCCTCCGATGCCGATACGCCGTTATTAAGACCTCAGGGCGAGACGGGCACATGCCCGGCCCAAGCTGGAGCTCCGCAGGTGCAGGAGCGCCCAAAAGCCAGGCTGAAGCGCTGGGGCCGTTTTTCCCAAAAAAACGGCCTCGATAAGGGCGCTGTAGGTGGCGGCAGACGTAGAGCGGGAGGTTTGGGAAACAGCCCTCGCCGGAAAATGTGTACTCTTTCAAAACCTGAGTTTATCGTGTGCGAGCCTGCGGGTTACACCGAGACAATTAAGGCCAGGCGCGGTGAGGGCTGGCTGCCGTCGCGCCATTATTAAGGCCGGAAGCGGGACGGAGACATGCGAAGGGCTGGGCAGAAGACGATAAGGTGCGTTTTGGACGAGAAAGCTGAAACAGGGCTGGGAGCCGTTTTTTCCCCAAAAAAATGGGGAAGGAAAGGCTGGGGCGGCGCACGCCGAATGACGAGGCTTATTCCTGGTAATAGCCGTACCCATAGCCGTATCCGTAGCTATAGCCGTAGCCTCTGCCTTTTTTGACGCCGTTGAGGATGAAGGCTGGCCGCTTGAGTTTGCCTTCGCGGTGGAACTGGTCAATGAGTCGGATAAGGTTTTTGTCCGTTTTTCCGGCACGGGCTACGCAGATGGTGGCGCTGACGTGTGGCATGAGCAGGAGGGCGTCGGCCACTAAGCCCAAGGGGGCGGTGTCAATGAGGATGCAGTCGAAGCGTTGGCGGAGGTATTGAAAGAGGCCGTCGAGTTTGCCGTTGAGGATGAGTTCGGCGGGGTTGGGCGGCAGGGGGCCACTAGGTACGTAGTGGAGGTGGTCGGAGAGGTCTGTGGGCAGGACTATTTCTTGTGGAGTGGCCTGACCGATGAGATAGTGGGTGAGGCCTTTGGGGCTTTTTTCGCCGAAATAGTTGGCGAGCTCGGGTTTGCGGAGGTCGAGGCCGACGACGACGGTGCGCTTTCCGGAGAGCGCCATGGCTACGCCGAGGTTGGCGGAGACGAAGGTTTTGCCCTCACCGCTGACGCCAGAGGTGATGAGGACGACGGGGCAGTGCTCGTCGGCGAGGACAAACTGGAGGTTGGTGCGCAGGAGGCGAAACATTTCGGCGATAGCGGAGCGGCTGTTGGGGCTGACGACGATGGGGGTTTTTCGGGTTTTGCGGTCAGTGGCGATGCTGCCTAAGAAGGGCAGGTTGGTCAGCTGCTTGAGGTCGGCTTCGGTGTCTACGGTATTGCGCCACAGCGCCCAGACGTAGAAGAAGAGGACGGGTAAGATGAAGCCGGCCAGGGCGGCGAAGACGAGGGTCTGGGTTCGTTTGGGCGAGATGAGGCCCACATTGGCGGCGCGGTCAATGACGCGGGAGTTGCTCACTTGGGCGGCTAAGGAGAGGGCCGTCTCTTCGCGGCGTTGGAGGAGGAAGAGGAAGAGGTTCTCCTTGATTTGCTGCTGGCGCATGATTTGGAGCAGTTCTCTTTCGTTGCGGGGCATGAGGGCCATTTGGCTTTCGAGGGGTTGGAGGCGTTGGAGGAGTTGTTGGCGCCGCTGGGCGATTTCGCGCTTGACGTTGCCGATGTTGAGGCTTATTTCCTGACGCAATTGGGCGAGTTGTCGCAGGCTATTGCGGAGTGCGGGGTTTTCGGCGGTGGCGGTACCGAGCAGGTGGGTGCGTCGGAGGAGGATGTCGTTGTATTGGCGCACTTGTGCGAGTAGTTCGCCACTGAGAATTTCGGAGGCGACGGGCAACAGTCGAAGGGGAGCGGTATCGGTCTGGAAAATAAGGGCGATGCTGTCCAGGAGGTTTTCGCGCAGGGCTAATTCGGCCAGTTGGCGGTCTTGTTCGGTGATTTCGGTGAGGAAGTTCTGGGCTTGTACTGAAAGTGCGACGGGTAGGTTGCGCGAGCGTTTGAAGCTTTCAACGGCCTTTTCTACGCCGTAGAGTTCTTCTGCCACGAATCGGAGGCGCTCATCAATGAAGCGCAGGGTCTGCAAGCCGACCTTGTTTTTGTCTTCGATGACCGACTGGGCGTAGGTCTCCATCAGGGTGTTGAGGATAGCCGAAGATTTTTCGGGTAGTGGGCCTACTAGGCTGAGGGCCAATACATTGGAGTGCCCGATTTGTTGCACGTTGATGCTGGTGGCATAGCCCTGTGCCACAGCATCGGGAGCGTGTATGCGGATGAGGTGTGGCAATCCGGTGCGATGATACAGGGAGTCGTTGAGGTCAATGCAGCAAGTGAATTTGCCAATGCGAAATGGCTCTCCGAAGCGGGCATGGACGGTGTCGTCTGAAAAGAGGGAACAGGCAAACGCCGCGGGTGAATGGGGCAACGGCTCTACGCGCAACTCTATGCCATAGGCTTGTTTTTGTGGCTCGATGTACCGCAGTTGAATGGCTAAAGGTTGCTCTTCGGTGGGGTACACTTCGGAGATTTTTACCCGTCCTTCTGAGAAGTACTGGATATGTAGTTTCAGGCTGTCCACGACGCGGCGCATGAGGCTGCGCGACTTGAAGACCTGGATTTCATCCTCGATTTCGAAATTCGTCTCGAGGCCGAGTTTCTCGGCGATGTAGGCTTCCGTAACGGTGCGCTGGTTTTTTTCGCTTTGGATGAGGACAGTGCCAGACACTTGGTAGAGCGGCACGGCGTAGCGCAGGTAAATCCACGCCAGCGACAGGGCAAAGCCCACGGAGAGGGCCAACCAGTACCACTGACGCAATAGCCGGAAGAAGAAGTCTCGCCAGTCAAAGGATAGGGAAGCAATCGGTTCAGACATGGATACTCAGCGGGCTTTTGGATGGCAATGCGGGCTGCACAGATGGTTGGGCATGGGAGGCGGATTACTTCTGGTGTTTGGCTTCTTGCAGGAGTCTTTCGGCTTGTTCCACGATGGCCATCATATGTTCTTCGGTGCGGGCCACCAGTCGCATATCGCGCTCGTAGGTTTGGCGGTCTGTACCGTGGAGGGCGAAGATCTGCCCGTGGTACACGTACAAGAGGCTGTCCTTCCGATATCCAGTAAGCCCGGTGGCAGCGGCTTCAGCGATGTGCAGGTCGGCCATAATGCGGGCCAGCGTTTCGTCAGGCAGTTGAGGGCGCTCTTCAGGGCGGCAAGCGGCCCAAAGTAAGGCTAGGGAAAGGGTTGCAGAAAAGGTGAAAAGCCGGCGCATATTTCCCTCACAGGACTTCTTTGGGAAAGAAACTGTTGACCACGCGGGTATTAGATGGGTCTAAGGCTGCCCAATGGTCGGCGTCTGAGGCCAACTGCACCACGCCGCATGTGGGAATATTGCTGATGTAGTCTTCCGAAAAGCGATTGGCCACATCGGTAAGGGAGGGGTTGTGCCCGAAGAGGAAAACCATACGGGCGCTTTCGGGCAAGCGCCGAACAACGCTCAGGATGTTGCTCACAGAGGCCTCGTAGATGTCCTCATCGCGCAGGATGTCCTTTTCCGGGATGCCGAAGATTTGAGCGAAGTATTGGGCGGTGGAGAGGGCGCGCTTGGCTGGGCTGCTTACGAAGAGGTCGGGCTTAAGGCCCATTTCCTGTAGGAAGCGAGCCATGCGCGGTGCGTCGCGGTGGCCGCGGTCGTTGAGGGGGCGCTCAAAGTCGGGCAGGCCGGGGTGATCCCAGCTGGACTTGGCATGTCGGACAAGGAAGAGTATCAGCATAATGAGTGAGGTTGCGGACAAAGGTAGTTATCCCGAGCCTAATGCGCCGCTCCAGAGCGCCAGCAGGGTCGGTTCTTCGCGCTCCCACACCCACGCCGTACGGGCCTGCAGGGTGGCTTGGCGCAGGCGTTGGTAGGTGTCGGGATTTTCCTGAAGGTACCGCACGGCCTCTACAATGGCTGCTGGGCTGAGTTCGCCGATAAGGTGTGCCACGGCGTATTGCGTGTTGAGGGCGCGATATTCGGGAAAGTTCATCGTCAGCACAGGCACTCCAGCCTGCACATAGTCGAAGAGCTTGTTCGCCAGCGAATAATAGTAGCTAAGGCTCTGTTGGCCATCCATTAGGTTGACGCCTAACCAGGCTTTAGGTGTTAGGGCGCGCAGTTCTTCAGGATGGAGTCGACCCAAGAAACGCACGCGCTCGCCTAAGGCGAGCTGGGCGGCTTTTTGGCGAAGCGAAGCCGACAGGTCGCCCTCTCCAGCCAACCACAGCACCGTATCAGGCAGGTGGCGCATTGCCTCCAGCAGTGCCTCGATGCCACGGCCCTCGTTGAGCGCGCCTTGATACAGCAGGACAAAGGGTGGTGGAACTGGAGGTAGGGCTAATGGTTCTCGTTGTGCTAAAGGCACATTGCGCACCACGCCAAAAGGCCGCCGATATTGACGGCTGAAGATGTCGGCCAACATTGGCCCTACCGTGTAGGCTTGCCGGCAAAAAGGCACGCACAGGCGTCCTATCATGGCCCAGACCCATTTCACTACAGGCCGCCCAGAGACTTCGGGCACTTCGGTGAAGTACTCATGGGCGTCGAAAACCACAGGTATCTGGCGCAGCACCCCTGCAGCGCAAACAGCCAGCAGCGTGTCCAAGTCCACTGCGCCAAAGGCATCGGCAGGCTGGCGCAGCAGCCAGGCAAACAGCCGGAGGTTGTACTCAGCGTAGAACAAGAACCCGCGCCGAAACCAGCACCGCAGCCGCCGTTGCCCGTACCCCTGCGTGCGCAAGGGCGCCGACTCGGGCAACACACGCCCCACCAGCGTTACCACGTGCCCAGCCTTGACCAAAGAGGAGGCAATGCGATGCATGCGCTGGTCGCAAATGAGGTCATTGGTTACCGTCAGGATAAGCCTGGCCATTGCTCAGAAAGACAGAAGTTCGGCGTACACGCGGTGCACAGGCAAGCCCATCACATTGGCATAAGAACCTTCGATTCGGCTCACTTTGCACAACCCAATCCAATCTTGCACGCCATAGGCACCTGCCTTGTCGAAGGGTTGATACCGGCGGATGTAGAAATCAATTTCTTCGTCCGTCAGCGACTCGAAAAAAACTTCCGAACGCTCTGAAAATGAGTACTCGCGCTCTGCGGACAATAGGCACACACCCGTAATAACGGTGTGTTGCACGCCTGATAGCAGCCGCAACATGCGGAAGGCATCGGCGTAATCTTCGGGTTTGTTGTAGATGCGGCCCTCCCGAATGACCACCGAGTCTGCCGAAAGCAAGATTTCGTCGCCCTGGATGAGGTGCCGCCCAGCCTGTGCCTTTCGGCGCGCCAAGTATTCGGCTACTTCTTCCACTGGCATATCGTTTGGGAAATCTTCATCTACCTCCAGACCGCAAACGGTGAAGGTAAAACCGGCTTCTTCTAGCAATTGCCGCCGGCGCGGGCTTTTAGAGGCGAGAATAAGCGGACGCTTTGGAAACATACGGATGTAGAAAATGAAGACTTGCGCGCAAAAGTAGGCGCTCAGCTGGCTTAACTGCCTGCCCAATAAGCGGCGCAAAGGCCCACGATGCCCACCAGCATCAGCACCTTGAGCCAACGACTGATGGCGGTCATCTGATGTGGTGCTGTAGCGCTGCGAAGCCGCACCGCCAGCGCCAACATCGGAGCGCCCAAAACACCAGCGCCCACTGCAACCAACCATACGGGAGCACCCCACTGCGCCCACCGCACGGCCCCAGCCAGCAAGGCCAGCAGCAACAGCAGCCCCATAAGAGCGGCCACATCCCTCGCCAAAGGCCAACCCACCCGAACGGGCAAGGTGCGGCAGCCACAGGCTGCGTCGCCCGGAGCATCTTCGAGCGTTTTCGCCTGCTCACGCCACAGCGTCATCAGGAAGGCAAAAGCCGCATAGGCCCACACCCAAGCCCCCGCATCCTGAAGTATAGGCGTCGGAGCAGACAAAATAACCGCCTCCGCCCACAAAGGCAACAGCGGTACCAAGCCGCACAAAAGGGCTACCACGCCATTGCCTACCAAAGGCACACACTTGAGCCATTGCGCATAAGCGGCTAAAGCCGCACACGCAGCGCCCAGCACCCAGACCAGCCACCAAACCCGCAACGCGACGGCCAACGCAACAGCCAAAATCATTACCGACAGCACCGACAGCACATAGAACCCCAACACAGCGCGCGGCCTCAGCAGCCGCCCTACCACTACCCTATCCCGGCGGTTAAGGGCATCCATGGCGCGGTCGTAGTAGTCGTTCAAGGCATACCCTCCCGCTGCCGTTAGGACGGTGGTTAAGCACAGCAGTCCAAAGAGCGCACCATCGAGCCGGGGCATTACACCCTGCCCGAGCGCTACAGGTCGCCAAATGCCCCAGTACGGCAGCATCTGCGCCAACATCACGACGAGCAAGTTTGGCCAACGAATCAAGCGCCCCCAAGCCAGTACCCGCTGTTTTGTCGAGGGTATCTGTCGGCTTTGCTTAGCCCATTCAGCCAGTACAGGCACGCGGTGCGTCCAGTAATCAGGCTTGCAGGTGGCGTCTGCCAAGGCTCTCGGAATGTTGGCATACAGCACCCGCTCCAGCAGGCGCGCATGCCCTCTGTTGTTGAGGTGCGCTCCGTCGCCGCTATCACACTCGGGCCGCAACAGGCCCTCAGGTGTGGCAAGTGCTTCCCAGGCGTCAATGAGCAGGTGGCCATAGCGCAGGCGCATAGCTTGGCGCAATTCGACCTGGATGCGCACTTGTTCAGGCGCAAACTGGCGCGGCTGCGGCGCGCAAAACCACACCGGCACTCCCGCTGCCATACCCGCTGCGAGGATGAGGTCAAAATTGACCAACTGCTCCGCCGGCCCATAGTTAGCTGCTGCATCGTTGGAGGGCGCCTGCACAATAACCGCATCGGGCCGGAAGGCCAGTGCGCGCGTAATATTGCGTTCCGGGTCGGGGCGCGGGCGCCCTGGTGCTGCCGAGTGCTCGCTGGGTACTAAGTGAAAGGTCTGCAGTCCTCCGCGCCCTAAGTTGATGAGCTCGCTATCGGAGTGTAGCGCTTTGAGGTAGATCCTGAAGCGATTGGCCCAACTCATCTGCGGCGGATATGCTCCTACGCCTTCGGCTGTTGAAGAGCCAATGACGACAATGCGCAAGGGGCGGCCAGACAACATGCACTTATTCTCGGAATAATGAAATGGGTACTTGCTCGACCATCTGCCGGTACTGGCGCCAAGGCTCGCCCAACAGCGCCTCCACGCGCGCTACAGCCTCCTCCACTGCCCTCTCTGCATGGCGCACAGCTACTTGCGCCGTAGCGTTTGGCTCGCCTGGCGCAGCATTAAGGTAGCTGATAGCACGGCTGAGGTGGCTATTCAGACCCTCAGGATTGCGCTGGATGCCCTTCCCTTCTTTTTGGGCAAAGAACAGGTCTTTGAGCACGGCAATACTGTCGCGCAAGGTCTTGCCACGCTCGAGCACCTCTTTCTTGAGGCTATCGGGTGTGTTGGCCAATGCACTCTCGACGGTTTGAATGTCCTTTTCGGCTTTCTTGAGCCGCTCATATGCCTGCGTAGCGCGCTCAACTGTAGGGTAAAAACGCCGCACGGCCTCGGCCTTGGTGCGCTGCTGCTCGGCCGTGATGTCTAACCGCGGGTCGGCCTCCACAGCGAGCAAAGTAGAATCGGCATAATCGCGCAGGCACACAATGACCCGATAAATGCCGGGGAGCACTGCTGGGCCGCCACCCGGTTCTAACCGGTCGGCGTCGGGTTCGCGGTTGGAGGGGAAGTCCACACCCCGGGTGTCTAAATTCCAGTTGATCCAGTTGAAGCCCGTGTCCACCTCAGCCTTCCAGCGGCGCAGCGTGTCGCCCTGTGCGGACAGGACGAAAACCGTTACCTTCTCTCGCTTGCGGTCATTAGCACTGCTACGCCCCCGTGGACGCGCGGCGTTGTCCCGTTTTTTCTCCTCACCTTTCTCCTTAGGGTCAGCTTTGCTCGCCAAGGAGGGGCTTACCCACACCGGTATGCGCGCATTGGAGCCTTTATTGGGTGCCTCATAGAAGGCATCAGCAGAAAAACGCGGGCCGTCATGAGAGCGCCAAATAGCAAGGTAAGCCGTCTGAGGCTTCATAACACGCAAGGGCTTCTCAGCCCGTTGTGCACGAGCCATCTCGCGCAGCGGCGCTAAGTTGTCTAAGACCCAGACCCCACGCCCAAAGGTGCCCAGCACGAGATCGCCTTCGCGAGGGTGAATTTTCATGTCCTGCACAGGCATGGCAGGCAATCCCCCCGGCTTGTCGGCAGTGGGCCGAGGCCATGGGTTCCAGTGTTTGCCGTAGTCAAGGCTAAAATACAGGCCCTGATCCGTACCGAGGAAAAGCAACTCCGGCACCTCCAGGTCTTGTACCACCGACAAGCAAAAGGCGTCCACGGTCTTTTCGTCCACCAGGCGCTTCCACTTTTTGCCGTAATCCGTCGTGTGATACAGGTAAGGCCTCCAGTCATTTTGGCGGTAATTATTGACTACCACAAAGGCCTCCCCAGCATGACGCGCAGACACCTCGATGTGCGGTATCCAAGCGTTTTTGGGGCAATCTGGCAGCCGGTCTGTGAGGTTTTGCCAAGTGCGGCCTCCGTCTCGCGTGAGTTGCAGGTTGCCATCGTCGGTGCCCACCCAAATCACCCCCTGCTCCACCGGGCTGGGCGCAATTGCCAGGATGGTGCAGTGATTTTCTGCACTGGTAACGTCGGGCGTGAGGCCCCCCGATTGGCGCTGGTTCTGCTTGGTCGTATCGTCGGTTGTCAGGTCAGGTGAGATGATCTGCCATGTCAGCCCGTAATCAGGCGAATAGTGCACAAACTGGCTGCCGTAAAAGATGCCTCCATCGCGAAAAGGATCCTGGGCTAAGGCTGCATTCCAGTTGAAGCGCAGCGGAATGCCTTCCGGATGCAAAGGCTTAATATAGCGCGTGAAGCCGGTCTTCCTATCCACGTAGTGCAACTCGCCCCCCTGCGACATAGCAAAGAGATAGCGGTTGTCGTCGCGCCGCGGCATCACATCAAAACCATCGCCGAAAAGCACTTCCTGCCAGTCGGAGTTTCGAATGCCACCGCTGCGCCACACCGCCGAAGGACCTACCCATGAGCCATTGTCCTGAAGCCCGCCATATATGTGGTAGGGCACCTCATTGTCCACATTAATATGGTAGAACTGTCCTACGGGAATATTCTCAGCATAGCGCCAAGTACGCCCACCGTCATAAGTGATGTTCAGGCCGCCGTCGTTGCCATTGATGATATAGTCCGGATTGTCCGGATGTATCCAGAATGCGTGGTGATCCAAATGTATCTTCCACCCGATCCAGGTCTCGAAGGTCTTTCCCCCGTCTTCACTCTTGTTTATGAAGGTGTGTAGGCTATAGATACGATTCTCATTCTTCGGGTCCACATAGATTTCCGCGTAGTAAAACGGCCGACCACCCACATTTTCTGAAGTAGTCTTTCGCCAAGTCCGACCGCCGTCATCGCTCCGATAAAGCGCATTCTCCTCGGCTTCCACCAGCGCATACACCACATTAGGCTTGCTTCGAGCTATGGCAATGCCAATACGACCCCATTCCCCCTTCGGCAAACCATCGCGATCCGTACGCTTTTCCCAAGTTTCCCCGCCGTCATAAGAAACGTATAAGCCCGAGCCAGGGCCGCCTGACTTGAAGAACCACGGCCAGCGCTGGTATTCCCACATGGCAGCAAACAACTTGTCCGGATTACTCGGATCCACCACCAACTCAGCGCAACCCGTCAAGCCATTGACAAATAGCACCCGCCGCCAAGTGCGCCCCCCATCCGTGCTCTTATGCACCCCCCGCTCCTCCGCAGAGCCATACGGAGAACCCAACGCCGCCGCCCACACAACGTCTGGATTGTCGCGGTGCAACACTACCCGATGAATAGCCCGCGTCTTCTCCAAGCCCATGTGTTGCCATGTACGGCCCCCATCAATAGACTTGAAGATGCCCGTGCCAAAGTTTTGCGAGTTCCGGGGATTGCCTTCTCCCGTGCCCACCCAAATAAGATCCGGGTTCCTGGGATGAATGGCTATTGCCCCAATGCTCTGGTTCGGTGTGCTGTCGAAGATTGGCTCCCACTGCGTGCCACCGCTTCGGCTCCTCCAAACACCGCCCGAAGCAGCACCCGCATAAATAACACTCGGATTAGTTGGGTCGCATGCCAACGCCGTAATGCGCCCCGACATCGCACCAGGCCCAATATTGCGCCATGAAAGCCCACGCAAATGCTCCACCGTCTGCCCACACAAGGAGCCAACTACTAGCAGCAACACCCAGAAAATTGACCACACACGGCCAAAGAGCACAGTCCATTTGAGCATAGTTACTTGTCTTTTGTCTCGCGGCGAAAATAGCTCTCCTTTCCATCTATCCCACAGTTTCCAATACCACCGCCGCACTTTTACCTACATTCACCCACTACACATCCACATGTTTTTGGGAAAAAACGGCCTTCGAGCTCCGGTTTAGCCCCCGCGCGCGCCGGCAGCCCCAGCATCTGCCCGTCCTGCCCCGGGCCTTAATAATGGCGCAACCGCACCCTCACAGCGTCGCGCCTGCGCCACAACCGCCCAAAATCACTATCTTT
>FWWM01016800.1_pt1 | contig 10809 bp, 13 predicted proteins | sample 2228351 | NCBI WGS metagenome assembly FWWM01 (sample SAMEA103939774, study PRJEB20133) | metagenome
CTGGCCCTCCCCCTGGCCGTTCACGTGGTGCTGGGGCTGTTTTCCGCCACGGTGGAGGGCCCACCCCGCCTGCGCGCCGAACGGCGCCTTTCCGCTACGCGCGCGTGGGAAGGGGACAGCGTGGAGGTAGAGGTGCGGGTGTACAACGAAGGGCCGCGGCTGGAAATGGCGGGCTTGCGGGACGGTCCGTACCCAGGGCTTGAGCTCACCGAGGGGAGAAGCGAACTTTGGCAGGGGCTGGACCCGGGTCAGGAGGCGGTGCTTCAGTACAAGGTCCACGTGAAGCGGGGCCTCTATGCCTTGGGCTCGCTGCAGGTGCTCACCACAGACCTTTTGGGCTACAACTGGCGGGTTCACGCGGTGCCTTGCCCGGGTTCGTTGGCGGTATTGCCCCGCTACGAGCGGCTGGGCGGCTTGGCCATCGGCCCGCGGCGCACGTTGGTGACCCACGGCACGGCCCGCTCCCGGCGCGGCGGGGTTGGGGTGGAGTTCTTCGGCGTGCGCGACTACCAACCGGGGGACGAGCTTAGGCGGTTGCATTGGAAAGCGCTGGCCCGGCGGGATCAGCCGGCGGTGATCGAGTTCGAGGAAGAAAGGGCTGCGGATGTGGCGGTGGTCCTTGACGTGCGGGAAAAGGCGTATCGCATGTTCCGCGGGGAGGAGCTGTTGGACTACAGCGTGCGGGGAGCCGCGGCCCTCGCCCAATATTTCCTCAGCCAGGGCCACCGGGTGGGGCTGTTGATGTACGGAGCTTACTTGGACTGGGTGGTGCCGGGGTACGGCCGTCGCCACGGGGAGCGGCTGCTGCGTGAGTTGGCCCGGGCCCAATTGGGCACCTCCGAAGCCTTTGCGGAGTTGCGCCGGTTGCCCACCCAACTCCTCCCCGCCGGGTCCCAACTGGCCTTGGTATCCCCGCTTCTGCCCGGGGACGAGGACGACCTGGGCGCATTGGTGGCCCGAGGTTACCGCGTGATGGTCCTCATCCCCGACCCGCTGGCGTTGGAGGTCCAGGAGGCGGGCCAGGGCCGGGAAGCGGAAATCGCCTGGCGGATCATGACGTTGGAGCGGTGGGCCACCCTGCGCCGGCTCTATACCACCGGCGTGCGGCCGTTGGTATGGGATCTACGCTATCCTTTGGCGCCGCAAGCCAAGGCCGCGTGGCGGAGGGGCCGATGATCGCTTCCTTGGCGGGGATTGTCGCGGCTTGGACGCTGGCCTGGGCGGGCCTGCGCTTCCCCTGGCAACCGATATGGTGGGCGTCGCTGCTCGTGCCGCTTCTTTGGGGGTTGGCACTAGGCCGGAAGTGGCCAAGGCTCTTGCACACGGGGCTTTATTTGGCCACAGGCCTGGCCGGAGCTGCTGCCGCCCAAGGCTCCCTTCTGTTGGCCCTGGGTTCCTTGGCGAGCGCCCTGTGGGCCTGGGACGTGGGGCTGGTGGCCCTCGCCCTGCCTCACGCCCGGCTCTGGCCGCGGGCGGCGCTGCGCAGCGGGATGCTGTGTGCTGCAGGCCTTGGCGTGGGGGCCGCCTTTGCCTACCTGCGGCTGGCCCTTCCCTTCTGGGCCCTGGTCGGCGGTGCGTTGGCCTTCTGGGCCGCTTTGTTTCTGTTCACGCGGGGTGTGCGGCGCCTCTACGGCACCGGTGGGGCCACCAAGGGAAACCGGTCCTCGTCCCGGCCGATGAGGAACGGCCAGTCGTAAATTCCGTCCCCATTGCGGTCGGGGGCCACAAACCCGTCCCAAAAGTTCCCATGGGCCCCGTCGTCCCATGCGGCGCCGCCGTCCGAGCGGGCGGGAATGCGGCACCTTAAGATGGCGTTGCCGGCGATGGTCACTTCCTCGACGTACATCTCCACAAGGATGCCGAGCTCGCAGTCCTCCACGATCGACCCCACCAAGAGGGTGTTTTTCACGCTGAAGAGCCACACCCCCACCTTGGCGCGCAGGATGTGGACCTTGGCGATCTCCAAGCCGGTGGAGAACATGGTGCGCATGCCGTCCAAACACTCTTCCACGTACACTTCGCGGACTTGCACCCCTTGCCCCATGATGATCCCCACACCCACGGCCGAACCCTTCACCCGCACCCGCTCCACCGTGACGTTTTTTGCGTTTTGCACCTGAACCCCGGCCACAGTGGCCGACTGAATTTCCACATCCCGAATCACCACCGGCCGCTGCGTGCCTTGGATGAGGACCCCATAAGGTTCGCCCCCGGCGTCGATCTTCCACCCGGCGATCACATAGGGCTGGCCAAAGATGCCCAGGCCCCCTACCACGCCGTTTTCTTCGGTGAAGTCCGCGTCCGAGCGGATAACGATGGGGCCTCGTGCTTGCCCTGCCGCCCAGGCCCCCACAACCACCAACAACGCCCCCAACATCCACAGCTTGCGCATGCGCGATCACCACGGTCACCTTAGCCGAACCATCTTGAGCTCACCAGGGCTTCTGTCCCCTGCCCAGGTAACCTGAGCCACCTTCTTGTCCGGCCACCCCGGCGAAGCTACGCTGGACTGGCGATGCGAGCCTGGAAATGGGTTGTTGCGCTGGCCGTGTTGGGAGAAGTTGCGGCCCTGGCCGGCCAAACCCCGACGTTAACCATGGCCTTGTGGCGCTACGGCGCCATCTGCTGGGTGGACCAAGCACCACCTTATTTGGCCGCGGAGGTCAACCGAATCACCAACTTTTCCCACCTCGTGCTGCGGGAGATGGACATTGTTCCCTACCCCACACCGGTGCGGCCGCAGGGTGAGCCAGTGGTGATCAGCGCAAGCGATCGCTACGAAGCACGGGCTCAGCTTCCTCCCGACTTTTCCGGGGCCCTCATCCCCGGTCCCAACCCCAAAACGTTCTGGGCTTTGTACCCGCTCACGTCCAACGATCGGAAAATGGCCCCTTTGGTCGTGGTGGTCTTCCCCAGCATGGATCTGCTCCAAGATACCCTCGGCCATTACGGCATAGCAGGGGCGTTCGTTCTGCCCGACCGCTTAGCCACAGATGAGCCCAGGCTTCTGTGGGAAGGCTGGTTTTACGATTTGGCCCAAGATCCCAACTGCGCCCTTGTGGCCGTGGCCTGTGGGCGCTTTGGATCTGGTGCGTCGAGCACGACGTTGAGCATCGTTCCCTCCCGCTGCTTCTGGTGGAAGGGTTGAGCACGTACATCCTGTTGACCCTATTCCAACGGGTAGAGATGTCCCGGAGGCCCCCTTCCGAATTTCACGCTATGGCTGCCTACTGGGCCCGGGAAAGAGGCTTGCGCCAGGTGCCGGAAGCGTGGGCGTACTTTGTGGGGGCCAGCTTGGTCGACTTCTTGGCGCGCCAATATGGGTTGCCCCGTCTGTTACGCCTGTTGCCCGAGTTCATCGCCAACTGGGAGGAAAACTTGGAGGCTTGGGAGCCGGAGTGGAAGGCGTGGCTGGCCGGCGATGTGCCGGACGTGTCCCTCGGGGTTGCCTTGCTGGAGCAGGACCTGCCCTTGTGTGCCAACCTTCTGACGCCCGTGTTTCCGGGGCTTAGGGAGCTGCTCCCTCGTATCTTCACGCCCCACGACCTTGCGCGCTTCTGGCAGCGCGTGGAGGGTCCTCCCGAACCCGCTACCCCCGAACTGTGGGAGGCCATGCGCCGCCGCGAACGAACGCCAGTTTTTGTACATGGCCTTGGAGACGAAAGACGAAAAGAAGCGCGCCAACCTCCAAGCCCTCCTGGACAATTTAAACGAGCTCAGGGCTAACCAGGACTGGGACGCCTACGTGCGCGCGTTCGTCCAGGGTGTGAAGGAGTTCATCGCTGGCCTTCCCACAAGGGAACCCGTGGAGGTCCCCTAGCGCTGACAGCGGGGGCAGAGGTATGTGCTGCGGCCGCCTTGCACGAGACGGACAACGGGCGCTTTGCACACGGGACATGGCTGGCCCTCGCGGCCGTACACCTTGGGGGCGTAACCGCCTAACTCGCCGTTGGGCAGGAGGTACGCCTGGTCGCGCAAGGTGGAGCCCGTGGCCTCGAGGGCTTGGTGCAGCACTTCGCGGATGGCCCGCTTGAGGCGGTGGATTTCCCAAGAACCCAGCGACTGCGCGGGCCGGCGCGGATCGATCCTCGCCGTAAACAGAATTTCGCTGGCGTAGATGTTGCCGATGCCGGCGATGTTGCGCTGATCCATCAGCCAAAGCTTGATGGGCATGCGGCTTTTTCTTAACGCGGAAGGGAGGAACCCCAAGTCGTCCAAAGCGTCCGGACCTAACCCCAACTCGAGGTCTTCGCGGAACTCCACGGTCCCCAGCCGGCGCACGTCCACCAAAAGCAGCTGACCTCGATGGAAATGGAACACGCAGCGGGTCGCCTTGGGCCGCTGCCTGCTCCACAGCAGCGTCCCCGACATGCGCAAGTGCACCACGAGGAAGCCCGTTTCCAAGAAGAACACGATGTGCTTGCCCAGCCGAAACAGGTCCGCTACCTTGGCCGGTAAGGGTACCTTGTTGAGCGCCCGCGCGAGCTTGGGATCGAGCAGCTCGATCCAGCGCAGGGTCTTCCCCACCACGCGCGGCCGCAGCCATTGCACCAACGACTCCACCTCGGGCAGCTCGGGCATGGCTTTCAGCCGCTGTACACGAGCTCACCTGCCACGTAGGTGGCCTCCACGCGGATTTGCTGCCATGCAGCGGTGCGGGGATCGCGGGAGAGGATGACGAGATCAGCCCAAAAGTGGGGAGCGATGCGGCCCAACTCGCCTTCGGCAAAGACGGAAAACGCCGCGCCTTCGGTGTAGGCCCGCACAGCATCTTCTACAGAAAGCCGTTGGGGTGGGTGGGGGGCATCCACCGCCGCTTGCAGGCCTACCAAGGGGCCAAAGGGCATGCCATCCGATCCAAAGGCCAAGGGGATGCCATGGTCCAGGACCCAGGTGTGGGGATCGATCCTTGCGTCCCGCTCCGGTCCCAACCGGTCCTCGTACATTTTGCCCGGTCCGGACCAGTTGGCGACAAAGTTGGGCTGCATGGAGGCCACCAACCCCAGGGCGGCCATGGCCTCTAATTGCTTTGGCGTGGGCAATTCCAAGTGCTCGATGCGGTGGCGCTCGTGGGGGCTGAGGCCGGCCTGACGGGCGGCCGCCAGCACCTCCTCAATGGCCTGGTCGCCGATGGCGTGAATCGCGGCCTGGGCTTCGGCCTCGGCCATGCGGCGCCACAGACGGGCCAGTTCCGCCCGGTTCATCAACAGCTGACCGTGGCCGCCCTGCCGATAGGGCTCCTGGACCGCCGCCGTGCGCGCACCAATCGACCCGTCCATGAACACCTTGATCCCCTGTACGCGCACAAGCGATGTGCCGAACCCCCGGCGCAGACCGAGGGACACCCAGGCCTCCAGGTGTTCCGTGGGGAGGTACAGGAAAACCCGGGTTTTAAGGGCACCGCGGCGCGCCGCCTGGAGGTACAAGGGAAGGTCCCTCGAGGCCATGTCCGCCACGGCCGCCACCCCATGGGAAGCAGCCAGCCGTGAGGCCTCGGCCACGCCTTCCAGCAACATTTCCTCGTCCGGCTTGACCGTGGACAACAGCTCCCAGGCTGCGTCCTCACGGAGGTGACCCAGGTCCCGGTCCACGAATTCGCCCTCGGGTCGTGTACAGCGGGCCAAGGCGAGGGTGTTGCACGCCACCAAGTGGCCGTCCACACGCACCGCGCAGCAAGGCTGCTGGGGCACAGCGCGATCGAGGTCGTGTCCCGCTCGAGGTACCTACGTTCTGGCCAGCGGGACTCGTCCCAACCTCGCCCGACCACCCATGTCCCGGGCCGGGTTCGGGCGGCTTGGCGCAGCAGGTCCAGCGCCTCGGCCAGCGATCGGGCGGCGGAGAGGTCCACGTAGAACGTGCGGTCCAGTCCAAGGCGCAAGAAATGCACGTGGGCATCGAAAAAAGCGGGGAGGAGGGCCCGGCCGTTCAGGGCCACCAGCCGCGTTTCCGGCCCGCGCAGGCGGAACACCTCGGCCGCAGGCCCCACGGCCGCGATGCGCCCGCCTTGCACGGCCACCGCATCGGCTCCCTCTGCGCCCCAAATGGGGCCACCGTAAAACAGCAGATCCGCGGGCATCGTCGCCATTATAGACCTTCCCGGCCCGGTTGCTGTAGGATGATCAAGGCGTGAAGGCGGAGCTTCTTTCGGCCGATGAAGGGGGGATTGGGCGCGCGGCGGAGATCGTGCGCCAGGGCGGGCTTGTGGCGTTTCCCACGGAGACCGTGTATGGGCTGGGGGCGTGCGCCCTCTCCGCCGAGGCCGTGGCCCGCGTTTTTGCCGTCAAGGCCCGCCCCACCTTCGATCCCATCATCGTCCATGTGGCCTCGCCCCAAGAGGCGCGCCGGCTGTGGGCCCGGGTGCCCCGGCAGGCCCAAAGGCTCATGAACGCGTTCTGGCCGGGACCCCTTACCCTTGTGCTGCCCAAAAAGCCCGTGGTGCCCGACATCGTGACGGCGGGGCTGCCCACCGTGGGCGTGCGCATGCCCAGTCACCCCGTGGCCTTGGCGCTCATCCGCCGGGCCGGCTGCCCCATCGCCGCGCCCAGCGCCAACCGGTTCGGACGGCTCTCCCCCACGCATCATGAGGCCGTCATGGAGCAACTGGGCGAATCCATCGACGCGGTGATCGCCGGAGGGCCCACGCCGGTGGGGATCGAATCCACTGTGGTGTCGCTGGTAGAACAGCCCCCGGTGGTGCTGCGGCCCGGGGGAACGCCGCTGGAAGCCCTGCGGGAATTGATGCCCAATCTGCGGGTCGAAGCGCGCAGCGGGCCTTCGGCCTCGCCGGGCACGTTGCCGCGCCACTACCAGCCCACCACACCACTTTTCTTGCTGGAGCCAGGCTTGCTGAGCGGTGGCCAGGCCCTCGACCGCCGCCGGTGCGGCCTTTTGGCGTTCCGCGACAGTTGGGAAGGCTTTGCCCACGTGGAGGTCCTTTCGCCAACAGGCGATTTGATCCAAGCGGCGGCGTGTTTCTTCTCGGCCTTGCGGGCTTTGGATCGGATGGGTTTGGAGGCCATTGTGGCCGAGCCGGTGCCCGAGCAGGGCTTGGGCGTGGCCATCATGGACCGGTTGCGTCGGGCCTCTTCGGGTCGGGCGTCCCTGGATGCGGGGCAGGTGTGGATCCACCCCCGCGCGTGAGAAAGGAGATCTATGAACCTCAGAGGGAAAAAGGTGGCTGTGCTCGTGGCGGACATGTATCAAGAGCTGGAGTTTTGGTACCCCTACCTGCGCCTGAAGGAGGCGGGGGCCACAGTGGTGGCGGTGGGACCGGAAGCCAAGGTGTACGAGAGCAAGTTGGGCTACCCCGCCCAGGCCGAGCTCGGGGCCAAGGACGTACGGGTGGAAGACTTCGACGCCGTGGTGATCCCCGGCGGTTATGCTCCAGACTACTTGCGGCGCAGCCGCGAGCTGGTGGAGTTTGTGCGGGGCATGGCCCAGGCTGGCAAGCCGGTGGCCGCCATCTGCCACGGGGGATGGATGTTGTGTTCAGCGCGGGTGGTGAAGGGCAGGCGCGTCACCAGCGTGTCGGCCATTCGCGACGACCTGGAAAATGCGGGGGCGAGTTGGGTGGACGAGCCCGTGGTGGTGGACGGGAACCTCATTACCTCGCGTGTACCCGCTGACCTGCCGGTCTTTATGCAAGCGATCCTTACTGCCCTGGGCAAGTAGGGCCGAGCGCGAGGCCGTCCTACTTGCTCTCGCTATTCGGGCTTGCAACCGCAGCCCCGGCCGCAGCGGAGAGGAAGGAAATGAAGGGCGTAAAAGGGAGGAACCGCAGCACGGGGCGAGCTGGTCCACAGCTTCTCCAAAAGCATTTGGACATAGCTGGCGTTTGCCCCGACAGATGTTGGCCTTTGGCTCAGAGTGGTTCCGTGCGAGCTCGAGCACGACGCGTTGGGGATTGATTCACCAAATTTGGATGGGGTCGGCAGTAAACGCTAAAACTCAAGGCCTGTCCCCCAGTTCACCCCATCGTACAGCTGGTACCCGCGCTTGTGGATCATCACGTCCAGCGGAGGGCCCCGCGCTTTGAGGTCCTCCATCGTCCCCTTCCGTCGGGGTAAGCGATCCCCACGCTGTGGGACCGCGCGCCGACATCCACACCGACACGAAGACGGAGTCCCTCGTCTACCGCCTGTTTGTAGGCTCCCGGGCCTGGTAACGATCTCCTGGCGCACCAAGATCCAGCATTTGTCCCTAAAAGGCGGTTCAAGTATACTAAGCAAAGAAAAGGGGCAAATGGGAAAAGATAAAGAACCAGAGAAAGAAAAGGTAGAAGCGAGCCCTATCTTCACAATAGGCCACTCGAACCATTCATTGGATCATTTTGTCAAACTTCTTGAGCATCATAGAATAGAAGTCTTGGTGGACGTCCGCTCCCAACCATACTCGCGGCTTTACCCGCAGTTCAATGCGCCTAAGCTCGCCCAAGCTCTGAAGAAAGCTGGTATTGACTATGCGTTCATGGGGAAAGAGCTAGGCGGATGGCCTATGGACGAGGGGGACTACGATAAAAAAGGTCACGCGGCTTATGCCAAAATGGCTCAAAAGGAAACCTTTCACAGAGGACTAGATCGGCTCAAACAGTTGATGGACGGGCGTCGTATTGCTCTTATGTGCAGCGAAGAAGATCCCAGCAATTGCCACCGGCGACTGCTGATTGTGGAGGTGCTTTGCCAAAAACAACCAGAACTGGCTGAAAGGATCTTCCATATTCGTAAGGACGGAAAACTAGAAAGCGAGGCAGAATTGCGGAAAAAAGAGGAGACAGACATTCCCCTTTTTGAAGGGGAGGTGATCCGACCTTGGATATCCCCAAAATCTATACGATCGGTTCCAGCGGGAAAGATGCCGAGACGTTCTTCGAGCTCTTGAGGCGATATGGTATACAAAGGCTGATCGATGTGCGCCTCAAAAATACGTCACAGCTCGCGGGTTTCACCAAAAGAAAAGACCTTGCTTATTTTCTGCGCCAGATACTTAACGCGGAGTACATCCACGATCCAATGCTCGCACCGACCAACAACCTCCTTCAGGACTATGAAAAAGGGAAGATCGCTTGGGAAGATTATGCTAAACACTTCAGGCAACTTCTTGACCAAAGGCGGCCACAAGATAACTATAAACCGGATTTCTTTTCCACTCCTACCGTGCTTCTGTGCAGTGAACCGAAACCAGACCACTGTCACCGCCGTCTGGTAGCGGAGTATCTAGTGGAGACCTGGAGCCAAGGGGAGGTGCATCATTTATGAGCTGTGTTAGGATAGTGGTTACGCATCTCACACGCATGGATTATCCTTATATCTGCGCTGCTGGCTTAGACAAATCTAGTGGACAAAGGATCCGGCCGATGCCAATGAGCCGTCGTCTGTCGCTTGAGAACCTCCGTAGTCAGGGTGGCGCTTTCGCTTTGGGCGCAGAGGTTGAGCTATCGCTAGCCTCCAAGGAATCTCTCCCCAGACCTCCGCATGTAGAGGACAGGGTTTTCGCAGGATACTGCTATCTTAGCCAACTTAACTCAGAAGATTTCTGGCAGCTTTTAAAAGAGCACTGTGCCCCCGACATGGGATCCATTGAATCCACTTTACAATCCATTTTTGGCGTTGAGCTGCGGCGGCACGGGCGGACTTGGATAGTCCCGGAAGGTAAGGGCAAGGCCTCCCTGGGGGAGATCAAGCTCAAGAGCCGAGATCTGCACCTCTCATTGGAACAGGAGTATGATGACATCCGGGCCTCACTAGGCATTGGGGAGAATGAGAGTATTGCAGTGAATGACTTGCGTCTTTACAAATGCAAGGGCACTTGCTGGGAAGTGGATCTAGTACATTTCAACCGGCTTCAGGAACTACTCAAGCAAAGTGGTGAGGTCATCATCAGCTTGGGGCTAACCCGACCATGGTCCAAAGCGGAGGGAGAGAAGCGTTTTAATTGGCTGCAGGTCAACAACATCTACCCTGATCAGGATCCCTTGTTCCGAACAGACCTCTAGTCCGTGCTCCCCTAACCCTATTCGGTTCGGCTAGCCAAGGAGAAGCTGAAGGGGAACCTCCTCCTCGGGCTGGAGAGCAGCCAGGCGCGGATGGTCCGGCTCGGCCTGGGCGAGCTCTACGACCTCCACATGCCGCCACATGCCGATTGAAGAGGTGATCACGAAGGTCGAGGCCGTGACCGCCGCTGAGGTCCAAGGGGTCGCGGAAGGGCTCTTCTCCAGGCCACTCTCGCTCACGGCCATCGGCCTAGAGCGGCGCCCCCAGGGCCTGGAAGAGCTCCTCACCTAGACCAGCTAGCTAGCGAACGATGAGCTGCATCTTCTGCCGAATCGCCCGCTACGAGGCCCCGCTTACCTCGTCTACGAGGACGCACAAGTCATGGCCTTCCTCGATATCAACCCTCTAAGCCGGGGTCATACTCTAGTAATCCCGAAGGGCCACTATCGCGACCTCTTCGGACTCCCGCTGGAGGAGCTGAAGGCCGTGGCAAGCACAGCCCACAGGTCGCGCGGGCGATCGAGAAAGCCCTAATCTCCTGCAATCGAACGGCCCTCAGGCCGGGCAGGTGGTCTTCCACTTCTACCTCCATCTCATCCCGAGATACGAGAATGACGGCCCCCGGCTCGGCCAGCGCAGAGCCTACCGCGAAGCCGATTTCCCCGGGACGGCCGTGAGGATCGCAGGGGCCCTGGTAAGTGCCTAGTTCCAATCTCCTCTTCTAAGCTTTAATTAGGCATGAGTCACTACTCTGGGCTGATCTTGTAATCTTCGTTCCCGATGCGATAGAAAGCCGCTCTTCTCTTCTGGTGGGAGGGGA
>FWWM01016802.1_pt1 | contig 10807 bp, 10 predicted proteins | sample 2228351 | NCBI WGS metagenome assembly FWWM01 (sample SAMEA103939774, study PRJEB20133) | metagenome
ACTTAATTGGCTCAACATCAAAACCAATTTACGAAAAAGAAAAACCGGGGGATCTTAGAAGAAGCTCTTTAGATATTACCAAAGCCAAAGAAGAACTGAAATGGCAACCAAAATGGAGCTTAGAAAAAGGATTAAAAGAAACCATCAAGTGGTTTAAATTGATTCAAAATTTTTAAACTTGACAAACAATTTCAATTAGAATAAAGTTTCTTGAATTTGATTATTATTCTTGGTATAATATTTAGAAAGGTCTTTTTTTATTTTTAAAAATATGAAAAAAGCATTAGTTTGTGGAGCAGGAGGTTTTATTGGGAGTCATTTAGTAAGATATTTGAAAAATTTGAATTACTGGGTAAGAGGCGTTGATTTAAAATATCCCCAATTTTCTCCTACTGAGGCTGATGATTTTGTCATTGGTGATTTAAGAGACCCAAGAGTTTGGGAAAAAATTTTAGATCAAGAATTTGATGAAGTTTATCAATTAGCAGCAGATATGGGAGGAGCAGGTTTTGTTTTTACTGGTGAAAATGATGCCGACATTATGCATAATTCTGCTTTAATAAATTTAAATTGTTTAAATTATCTCAAAGAAAAAAAATTTAAAGGCAAAGTTTTTTATTCTTCATCTGCTTGCGTTTATCCTGAATATCGTCAAAGGGATCCAAATAACCCTGGTTTAAAAGAAGAAGATGCTTATCCAGCTCAGCCGGATTCCGAATATGGTTGGGAAAAACTGTTTTCCGAGAGAATATACTTAGCTTTTCATCGTAATTATAATTTAAATGTAAGAATTGCAAGATTTCATAATGTTTATGGTCCTGAAGGAACTTATGAAGGAGGAAGAGAAAAAGCACCCGCTGCTTTATGTCGAAAAGTAGCAATGGCTTCGGATGGAGATGAAATTGAAATTTGGGGTGATGGTGAACAGACAAGGTCTTTTTTATATATTGATGATGCGTTGGAAGGAGTGAGAAAATTAATGGATTCTGATTTTGTTGGTCCATTAAACATAGGTTCAGAAGAGTTAGTTTCTATTAATAATTTAGCAAGAATGATTATGGAAATTGCTGGCAAAAATTTAACTTTAAAACATGTTCCTGGCCCAACCGGTGTAAGAGGAAGGAATGCTGATTTAACTTTAGCTCGTCAAAAAATTGGTTGGGAACCAAAAATTCCTTTAAGAGTAGGTATTGAAAAAACTTATTATTGGATCGAAAGTGAACTTAGAAAACAAGGCAAAATAAAATAATGATCATACCTAAAAAGATTTCTGTAATTGGTCTTGGTAAATTAGGTTCTTGTTTTTCTGCCTGCTTTGCTTATCGAGGTTTTAAAGTTTTGGGTTGCGATATTAATCAAGAAATAGTAAATTCAATAAACATTCATAAAGCACCTTTTTATGAAAAAAATTTACAAGAGCTTATAGATAAATCTTATAAAAATTTGAAAGCAACAACTAATTTTACAGAAGCTTATAATTTTTCTGATATTTACTTTTTTATTGTGCCAACACCTTCCAATAAAGATGGTAGTTTTTCTAATGAATTTTTAAAAAAAGCACTCTTACCTTTTGCCCAAAATTTAAATAAGGATAAAAAATTTAAAATTTTTGTTATCACTTCAACCGTAAGTCCTTTATCTATCCAAAAAGAAATTATTCCTTTTATAGAAAAAACCTCATCAAAAAAATTTAATAAAAATTTCACAGTTGTTTATAATCCAACTTTTATTGCTATTGGCGATATTATTAAAGGAATTTTAGAACCAGATCTTGTTTTAATAGGTGAAAATCATAAACCAAGCGGAGAGGTAATTTCAAAAATTTGGAAGAAGGTTTGCCTTAATAAACCTTTTATCTCAAGAATGTCAATCGTTAGTGCTGAAATAACTAAAATTGCCATCAATTCTTATCTTACCATAAAAATTAGTTTTGCTAATATGCTTGGCAATATTTGCGAAAAAATTGAGGGAGCGGAAATTGATAAAATTACAGAAGCAATGGGTAAGGATAAAAGAATAAACCCTTATTATTTAAAATATGGTACGGCTTATGGTGGTCCCTGTTTTCCTCGGGATAATAAAGCTTTTAATCATTTTGCTAAATCTGTAGGAATTAGTGCTTTAATACCTTTAGCGGCGCATAAAACAAATGAATTCCAAACAAAATTTTTAAGAGATAAAATTTTGAAAATTGTTAAAAAATATAAAATAAATAACATTTCAATTTTAGGTTTATCTTATAAACCAGGAGCTTACATAATTGAAGAATCAGCTTCAATAAATTTAATTAAAGAACTTTTGAAACAAAATAAAAATTTAAAAATCACTGTTTATGATCCGTTAGAAATTAATATCACAGAAACCCAAAAAGTTTTTAAAGATAGGCTGAATTACGCAAAATCCCTTGCCGAATCACTTTTAAATAAGTTAATTTTAATAATGACTCCTGATGAATATTTTCAAAGGATTAACAGGAACAAACTTAAAGACAAGATATTGATCGATTGCTGGAGAAAGATAAAGGTCTAAATTTATTTTTATTTTAACCTATGAATTTAATTGATAAAGTAAAAGATTTTTGGGATAGGCATCCCTGTAATATAAAACATTCTCCCAAGCCTGTTGGGACGAAAGAATATTTTGATGAAGTAGAGAAAAGAAAATATTTTGTAGAACCTCATATTCCTAAATTTGCTCAATTTGAGAGATGGAAAGGGAAAAAAGTTTTGGAAATCGGCTGTGGTATTGGAACAGATGCCATAAATTTTGCTCGAGCGGGAGCAGACTTAACTGTAGTAGAGCTATCAGAAAGAAGCCTGGAAATTTGTAAAAAAAGGTTCGAAGTTTATGGCTTGAAAGCCAAATTTTATTTAGGGAATGCTGAAGAATTAAGTAAATTTTTACCAATAGAACCCTATGATTTGATATACTCTTTCGGTGTGATACACCACACTCCTCATCCCGAAAAAGTATTAGAAGAAATAAAAAAATATTGTCATCCTGAGACAGAAATAAGATTAATGGTGTATTCCAAATATAGCTGGAAAGTATTTTGGATTATTTTTCATTATGGTAAAGGAACATTTTGGAAAGCTAAAGAATTAATTGCTCATTATTCTGAGGCACAAGAGGGATGTCCTGTTACGTGGACATTTTCTTTTAAAGAAATCAAGAAACTTATGAAGGATTATGAAATTATAGAAATTAAAAAGGATCACATCTTCCCCTACAAAATAGAAAAATATAAAAAAATTACTAATATGAAAAAGTATGGTATTTTAGATACTTACCCAATTTTTTGTTTAGATTTTTAGAGAGAATCTTGGTTGGCATACTTTAATTGTGGCAAAATTAAAAAATTCAAACACAAAAGTAAATGATTAGCAAAGCAATTATAAGTAGTAATTTTCATAATGTTCCCGTATCCACCTTTTTCAGGAATTTAACAAAATGATAAGAATAATCAATGTTGAAATATTTATTGAGAACGAGTAAAGAATTAATAGAGCGTCTTGACAGATATTAAAGAAAAAGATTTTTTTATTTTTTAAAATTTTTTTAAAATGATAACTATTTTTTCTTGCCCTAAATCTTTTGAGAAAGAAATAGCAATTTTACAAAAAAATGCTATTTATAGTTGGACTTTATTAAAATCAAAATCCATTAAACCAGAAATAATTTTAGTTGGTAATGAAAGAGGAGTAAAAGAACTTTGTCTTGATTTAGGTTTAAAACATTTACCAGATATTGAAACGAACGAATCGGGTGTCCCTTTATTATCTTCTATTTTCTCAGAAGTAGAAAAAATTTCTTCTTATGATTTATTATGTTTTATTAATGCTGATATTATTCTTTTTCCAAATTTTTGTTATACAATCCAAGAAGTAGTAGATAAATTATCCGATAAATTTTTATTAACGGGACAGAGGATTGATTCTGATATTAATTATCCTTTAAGTTTCGAGAAAGATTGGGATTTAAAACTGAAAAAGAAAATAAAAGAGAACAATTATAAATTCGGCGGTTCTGATTATTTTGTTTTCAAAAAAGGTACCTTTAAAAATGTTCCTCCCTTTTATATAGGAAGATATTTTTGGGATAATTGGTTAATTTATCAGGCAAGAAAGATGAAGATTCCTGTTATAGATTTAACCCCCGAAGTTTTTGCCTTACATCAAAAACACGAAACTCATACATTTTCCGAAAAAAGTCATCTTTTAGAGACACTATTAGAAAACAAAGAAATAAGATATAATTTTAAAATTTCTGGTTTTTCAGTGGCTTACGATACTAATGATTTTAATTACAAATTCGTTAATGGAAAAATTATTAAAAACAAATTATCAGCTTTAAGATTTTTTAAAAGGTTGTTTAAATATCTTAAGTTCAAATTTTACTATTTAGCAGGGGAATATAAATTTTTAAAACCGATAGCAAAACTTCTTTTGTTTCTTAGATTAAAAATAAAACGATAAAATGGATTTAGAAGAAAAAAGAAAAATTTTATTACAGAATCTTGAAAAACTTTATCAAAAATTTGAATTTCAAAAATTTGAGAAACTTTCAGGCCCCGGAATGATGAGAAAAATTCAAAGATTGCTATTTTGTCCAAGTATTTATATACCTTATCTCCTTTTTAAGCTTAATTTATTTCCTAAAACTAAAACTAAATCAATAAAATTATTGAACTTTAAAAAAATGACTATCGAGATAAGCGATTTTGGTTCTTTTATACTTTCTAAATTCGGCATTCTTTATGGCTTACCAGAATATAAATTAACTAAATTTTTTATTAAAAATTTAAAAGAAAACGATATTTTTTACGATGTCGGTGCTAATTATGGCTTTTACACTCATTTAGCTATTGAATTTTGTCAAGAAGTTCATGCTTTTGAACCCCTGCCTGATGTTTTTGAAAGTCTTAAAAATAATTTTCAAAACAATCCCAAAGTTCATTTAAATAATCTAGCTATCTCAAATAAAAATGGAAATCTAGAATTATTTGTGGCTGGTGGTGGTAGCACGATAATTGAAGAAGTTGCCACTAAAATTAAAATAAAAAATAATAAGATCGTAGTAAAAACTATTACTTTAGATGACTATATCAAAACCCACAATCCACCAACAATCATAAAAATGGATGTCGAAGGAGCAGAAAGTTTAGTTATTGAAGGAGGTAAAGAATTTTTGAAAAATAATAATCCTATAATTGCGATGGAAGTTTGGAGTGGCGAAGAGGGTAAAAATTTTTCGATGAAAGCAGTTGAAAAATTATGGAGCTTAGGTTTTAAATCCTATTACATTAATAAAAAGGGCGATTTAGAAAAAATAGACAAAGATTTATCAGAAAAAGTATATGAGGAAGGTTTATCCAATGATAATTTTATATTTTTAAAAATTAATTAAAAAATCTAAAATTTTCGAGTCATGATATTCTATATTTTCAAAAACTTGTGAATAACCATCAAATAAAAATTCATGATGATTGGAATTAATAATATATTAATTTTCAAATCTTAACAAACAAATGGCTAAAGTAATAATTTTTCATACACCAATAAGATATGGAGGAGGGGAAAGACAACTTGTTTTATTATCTAAAGAATTTAAAAAATTAGGTTTAGATTTTTTAATTATTAATCTTTCAAAATCGCTTGAATTTGAAAACGAACTTCAATCAAGTGGGATAAAATTTATTACCATTAATAATAGATTCTTAGGAGATTCACCAAGTAAAAAAACTTATTTGAAACATTTAATTTTATTGACACCCCATTTATTTAATAAAAAATTAAAAAATTTATGGAATAGTTCTGAAGTTGTATGGGCCAATGATTTTCCCGCAAATTTTTTAGTTTATTTTTTATTAAAAATTTATCGTAAAAAAAATAAAAAACTTATTTGTTTAAGGCACTTTTATAAAAACCCTGAAAAAGGCATTTTTAATTTAATTTATAAAAATATTTTGAACTCTTTTGATTTAATCGTTGGGGTTTCTGATTATGTTTCAGATTCCTTAATTCAAACTTTTCCTGAATTAAAAAACAAAATTTTAACTATTCCAAATGGAATTGATTTATCAGAATTTGAATTAAAAGAAACAAAAGAAGAATTGAGAGAAAATTTAAATCTTCCCCAAAATGAAACCCTAGCTATTTATGTAGCCAGATTTTCTCCTCAAAAAAATCATTCCTTCTTAATTAACGTTGTTAAAGAAATACCTAATTTAAAAATTATTTTAATAGGAGATGGAAAGACAAAGAATAATTTTATCGAAAAAGCTAATAAAGAAAATGTTTTCAGAAATTTTATTATTTTAGGTTACGTTAAAAATGAATTAATTCCATATTATTTAAAAGCCTCTGATTTTTGTCTTTTTCCTTCTTTAGTTGAAGGTTTTGGTATTGCTATTGTCGAGGCGCTTGCTGCAGGATTACCAACAGTTATTTTTAAAAATATTTATATTAAAGAATTCGAAGATGGATTATTAGTGGCAAAGAATGAAAAAGAATTTATTGAATTAGCAAAAAAATTGTATAATGAAACAGATTTCAGACAAGAGATTTCAAAGAAAGGATTAAAAGCTGTTCAAAAATTTGATATTAAAAATATTGCTAAAAAGTATATTGAAATTTTGAAAAAATGAAAAATATAACCAATGGAAAACAAGAAATTAAACCTCTTGCTGCTCCCGGAGTAAATGATTTTGTCATTCAAAATTTAATGGCTGATGTCAAAGAGAAAAAATTAAAAAAAGTAAAAATTTTAGATTTAGGGACAGGTGAGGGCTATAATCTTTATAAACTTAAAGAAAAACTTGAAGAATTAAAAATAAATTATGAATTTATCGCTGTTGATATTAATGAAGAAAATTTCAAACTAAAAGAAACAGAAAATATAAAATTTATTAAAGCTGATCTTAATAATGATTTTGATTTTGAAAGAGAAAATTTTGATTTTGTGATTGCTACCGAAGTAATTGATGAAAAAATGGAACACATAATGCCTATTTTCCCCTTTATAATTAATTATAAGCTTAAAAAAATAGAAAGAAAGAAAAATTATAGTTTTGACTTAAAAATCTACTACAGTCGTAATGTTATAAAAATTCCTAAATTTTTTAGAATAAATAATAATTTAACTTTTTGCTTTACTTTTCCTGGAAGAATTAGATTACTCGGTGATATTGTAATTTATAAAATTATTCGCCTTAAATGAAAATAAAGCTCTGTTTTGTTACTAAGGCCATTTTTTATTTAGACGAAGAAATCTTTATAACCAATTCTTTTCTGGGTTATGAAGATGTTGGTTTTCTAGGTTTTGAAAAAGAAGAAATTGAAAAAATGGTATTTATAGGATTTAAAGAGGAAAAAAAGTTTGATGGTTATTTATATAATTTTGGAAAAAAACATAATGTTTTTATTATCGGTCCAAAATTTAAAAAAGAGCAAAAATATATCTTGGATAGGATTTTAAATATTGCTAGGATTTTAAAAGAAATTTGGGAAAATAGAAAAATTTTAAAAGATATCGATCTAGTATTTTCTGCCTTTTTTGAGTATTTACCGTTTATTTTTGTTTTTTTAAAAATTATCAGTTCAAAACCTAAATTTATAGTTTATTTTATTGGAGATTATCCAGAGTTGAATTATCAAAAAAGAAAAAATATATTTTTAAAATTATTTCTTTTAATTTCTCAAAAAATTTGCCAATTTATCAGCGAAGAAAGCTGGTTTTTAAGTGAATATCTAATGAAAAAATATGGTGATAAAAAATCTGTTCTTATAAGATCTTCCTTTTTACGAGAGTATGAAATTGGAAACCCTAAGAGTTTGGACAAAAATTTTTTAAATCTTCTATTTGTCGGCAGAATTGAAGAAGAAAAAAACCCTCATATTCCTATAGAAATTTTTGAAATTTTGAAAAGAGAAGGAGTTAAAGTAAATTTGTCAATAGTAGGTGATGGTTCACTTAAAGAAGATTTAATTAAAAAAGTAAATTTAAAAAATCATGAAAACATCAAATTTACAGGTTGGTTAAAAGATAGACAGGAACTTTTTAAAATATATTCAGCATCTCATCTTTTAATTTTCCCTAGCAAAAAAGGAGAAGGTTTAGGTTTAGTTATTTTAGAAGCAATGAGCCAGGGAACTGTTGTGATTTCGAGCAGATCCGGCGGACCCGAAGAAATAATTAGAAATGGAGAGAATGGATTTTTGATTGATATTGATAAGGAAAAAAAGTTTGTAGAAGAAGCGGTTAATAAAATAAAATTTTTAATTTCTCATCCCGAAATTTATTCAAAAATAAGTAAAAAGGCAGTTGAGACAGCCAAAGAATTTACTTTAGAAAAATTCATCAAAATTCAAAAAGAAAGAATTTCAAGTTTGATTATAAAAAATCAACCATGAAAATTATTTTAACTTCCTTTTCAACAAGAAGTGCCATTGGTGATTATTTTTATTTATTAGCAAAAGAATTAGCCAAAAAATCAGATTTGTTTTTGCTTGTTCCCCATTATTTTAATCGAAACATAGAAAAGGTTAAAGTTTATAAGTTTAAGTCTGGAAGGAATAAGTTTTTAGCTTTATTAAATTTTTTAAATCCTTTTAATATATTAAAAATTTTAAACTTTATTAATAAAACTGAGCCTCAAATTGTTCATTTATTTTTTGGTGAAGGTTATCCGCCAGCCATAATTTTAGCAATTTATTTAAAATTAAAGAAGATTCCTTTTGTTATTACCCTTCATGATCCAGAAATTCATCCTGGTAATTTTATTGAAAAATTAAATGGTTTTTTTAGAATCATTACTCTTAAATTGGCTTCTGGCATTCATCTTCATTCTAAAATTTTTATCGAAAATTTAAAAAAGTTGGGTATAAAAGAGGAAAAGATTTTTGTAATTCCTCATGGAAGTTTTGCGCCTTTGTTTATAAAATTTAAAAAAGAAAATATCAGAAAAGAGAATATTGTTTTGTTTTTTGGACGATTAGAAAAATATAAAGGTTTGGAATATTTTATAAGAGCAGGCCTAAAATTAAAAGGAAAATATAAATTTATAATTGCTGGTCCAGGTAAATTAGGTAAAAATTTATTACAAATTATTCAAAACAACAATGAAATTTTCGAATTACATAATCGATTTTTAAGTGAAGAAGAAATTGCAGAATTATTTCAAAAATCAAAAGTCTGCGTTCTGCCTTATATTCAAGCCACCCAATCAGCTATTCCTTTAATTTCTGCCTTTTTTGGTGTTTCTGTAGTTGCTACTAAAGTTGGTGCTTTTGTTGAAGATGTTCCTAGAGTTAATGGAATTTTAGTTGAACCCGCAAATATTGATTCTTTAATTGAGGGAATTTTAAATGCAGAAAATGTAACCCCTAAATATCCAAAAGAATTGGAGTTTTCTTATTTAGTTAACGATTTTTTAAAAATGTATGAAGAAATAATTAAATCTAAATGAATTTTTTATATAAATCTAGATAATTTTTGATCATATTCTCAAGGGAAAATAAATTTTTGTCCATGTAACTTTGTTTAACATTTATAAATTTTTCTAAAAAATCTTTTTTATCCTTCAATTTATAAACATTTTCTTCACCAACAATTTCCTTATTGCCACCAACCTCTGAAGCTAAAATTGGAATTTGGGCAAAAAGGGCTTCAATTAAAGTTATTGATAATCCTTCATATCTTGATGGTAGAACGAACAAATCAAAGGCCTTTAAATATTTTGAAGCATCTTGGATTTCGCCGATCAAAAATATTTTATCATTTAAATTTAATTTTTCAATTAAAGTTTCATATTTTTTTCTTTCCCTTCCTTCACCAATAATTATACAAATAGCATTTTCTTTGATTTTTAAAATTTCAGGGAATAGTTCTATTAAAAATTCATAATTTTTAGCATAATCTAATCTTCCGATCGAGCCAATAATAAATTTATTTTCCAAATCTATATTTAATTTTTCTTCAAAAAATTTTCTTGCTTCCTCTTTTTTAAAAAATTCTGGTTCAGGTATTCCGTTGTAGATTACAAATCCATTTTTTACTAATTTCATTTTCCTTGCTGTTTCCAAATTGAATTTCGAGACAAAAACTGGAATATCCACAAAAAACAAAAGAAATTTAAAAATTAACCAATAGATAATTCTGACAAAGAAATTTTTATAATTTGGATCTAAGACCGAAAGACCATGAAAAGTGAAAATTGTTTTCGGTTTATTTTTTGAAATTTTTGCAGAGATGGCACCAAATAAAGCATTAGTGCTATTTAAATGTAGAATATCAAACTTTTCATTATTTAAAAATTTTTTCAATTCAAAAATAAAAAATAAATTGGCTAAAGGGTTATGAGTTCTTTTGAGCCATTTAAATTGAGAGTAGGTAATAGATTGTTTTTCCAATTTTTCCCTTAAATATTCACCCTCACCAAAACCAACTTTAACCTTAACCCCCCTTTCTTTTAATCCTTTCGCTAACCAAAAAACAAAATTTGTTGCCCCACCAATTTTTCCATGAGTAATTAAAATTAAAACTTTCATCAAATTTATTATAAAACAAATGGTATTTTAAAGATATTGTTATAATGCTCGTATTTTTTGTTTTTTAATTCCTAAAACTTTTTAAATCCTCGAACTTTTTATAGTTATACCGTTATACTTTTTTATAACCATACCTCTTTTTCTCATCTTTATCATCTTCATCCCCCTTTTATCTTTATCCCCACCCTTTAGCTTATACAGAAAATTCTATAATTCTTAAGAAAACTAGAAAACTTTTGTATTAGAAATTTCGTCTATTT
>FWWM01016804.1_pt1 | contig 10806 bp, 8 predicted proteins | sample 2228351 | NCBI WGS metagenome assembly FWWM01 (sample SAMEA103939774, study PRJEB20133) | metagenome
CCCTAACCCGCCCCCGTCAAGGGGGAGGGGATAGGAAAAGGTCAACTTGGTTCGTTTCGGATCAATAAACTGAGGTTTATGCCTATGGGCGGGAGCCGTCAGGGTGGATGTGGCCCAGCGTGGGAGGGCCGGCCCGCGGGCCGAACCGCCGCCTGCCTTCCGGAGACGTATTCGCAACCGACCACTGATGCGGTTTACGCATTCGGTCAGGGCGGTGGGTGGCCGGGGTATGCCGCATGACGGCGCAGGACGGCAACATCATCGAGATGCGCAGCGTGCGCTTCGCCTACGGGGAGCGGCTGGTGTTACGCGACATCAGCATGGCCATCCCACGGGGGCAGGTGGTGGCCGTGCTGGGGTCGAGCGGCTGCGGCAAGTCCACCCTGCTCAAGCTGATCGGCGGGGAGGAAAGGCCGGATGCGGGGCAGGTGGTGGTGGACGGCCAGGTGGTGCACGAGCTCGGCAACGATGCCCTTTACCGGCTGCGCCGCCGCATGGGCAGGATGTTCCAGGAAAGCGGGCTGTTCAGCGACCTGACGGTCTTCGAGAACATCGCTTTCCCCCTGCGGGAGCACACCGATCTGCCGGAGGAGATGATCCGCGACCTGGTGCTCATGAAGCTGCATGCCGTGGGATTGCGGGGCACCCACGGGATGAGCACCGGGGAGCTGTCTGGGGGGATGGCGCGGCGGGTGGCCCTGGCCCGCGCCATCGCCCTGGACCCCCTGCTGATCATGTACGATGAGCCCTTCGCGGGCCTGGACCCTATTTCCCTCAACGTCATCGCCAACATCATCCGCAGGCTCAACGACGCCCTGGGGGTGACCAGCATCGTGGTGAGCTACGATGTGGCCGAATCATTGAAGATCGCCCACTACGCGTATTTCATCAACGACGGCGTCGTGGTGGCCCACGGCCCGGCGCAGGAGATGGCACACTCCGATCATCCCTTCGTGCACCAGTTCGTGCACGGCATGCCCCACGGACCGGTGCGCTTCCACTACCCGGCACGGGACTTGCGGGAAGACTTAGGCTTGGCGCTCTAGCCGTTCAGGCCCTGCCCGGCGCCAGGCGGTCTGCGCTGCGTGGCCGTCCTTGCCGGGAGTATGCCGGATGCAGGAGACGGCCGTCGTCCCTGGCTTGGCGTCTTGGGGTGACGCCAACCCCCCACCCCACCTGCCACCGCCGGCAGGCTTGGAGAGTTTTGAGATGCGAGAGAACGCTCGGCAGGTATGCCGGACGTCCCCAGTTCCATTAGCCCAGGGTGAGCCGCATGGTATAGGCGCAAAGGGCCATGAGGGGCTGGGGCAGGAGGCCGAGCAGCAGTACCCCCAGGCCGTTGACGGACAGGAGCAGACCGGCGCCACCGTGGGCCGGGGCGGCGGCGTGGTCTGTGGCGGGGGGCGGGTCGAAATACATGAGCTTGACCACGCGCAGGTAGTAGTAGGCGCCTATCAGGGAGAAGAGCACCGCCACCACCGCGAGCCATATCCAGCCCGCCCCCACCAGGGCCTGCAGCACCACCAGCTTGGCATAGAAGCCGACAAAGGGCGGCAGGCCCGCCATGGACAGCATGAGGATGCCCATCAGGGCCGCTAGCCAGGGGTGGCGGGCGTTGAGGCCCTTCCAGTCGTCCAGCCGGTCTGCCTCGAAGCCGGCCCGGGCCAGGTGCAGGATGAGCCCGAAGGCGCCCAGGCTCATGAGCACATAGGCAATGACGTAGTACAGGGCGGAGGTGTAGCCAGAATACTCGCCGGTGAGGACCCCCAGCAGCAGGAAGCCCATGTGGGAGATGGTGGAATAGGCGAGCATGCGCTTGAGGTTGGTCTGCACGATGGCGGCCAGGTTGCCGATGGCAAGGCTCAATACCGCCATCACCGCCAGCATCTGCTGCCAGTCGGCGTGGGCGGGCTGTAACCCATCGGCCAGCAGACGCATGACGAAGGCGAAGGCGGCCAGTTTGGGGGCGGAGCCGATGAACAGGGTCACCGCCGTGGGGGCGCCGTGGTAGATGTCGGGCACCCACATGTGGAACGGCACCACGCCCAGCTTGAACGCCAGGCCAGCGACGACGAAAACCAGGCCGAAGGCCAGCACGGTGCGGTTTTCCATGCCACCGGCCAGCGCCCGGGCCACGGCGCCGAGCTCCAGGGTGCCCGTGAGACCATAGAGCATGGACATGCCATAGAGCAGCAGCCCCGAGGCGAGCGCCCCCAGCACGAAGTATTTCATGGCCGCCTCCACCGCCTCGGCGGAGTCGCGCTGCAGGGCGACCATAGCATAGAGCGATAGCGACAACAGTTCGAGCCCCAGATAAAGGGTGAGGAAATGGCTGGCAGAGATCATCACCATCATGCCCAGCACGGCGAAGAGCAGCAGGGCGAAATATTCGCCGCGCAGCAGCTCCCGGTCGGCCAGGTACTGGCGGGAATAGATCACGGCTGCGATGCCTGCGAGATAGGTGGTGAGTTTGAGCAGGTCGGCCATGGGGTCGTCCACGAACATGCCGTTTATGGTGTGGACGGTCTGCTCCGAGCCGGTGAAGGCGGTCACACCGGCGGCTGCGAGCAGGGTAAGCAGGCTTAGCACGTAGCCCGCGATCCGGGAGCGGGTATAGGCCTCCACCACCAACGCCACAGAGGCCATGACGAGCACCAGGATTTCCGGTGCGGCAGGCAGGAGGTCGGGCATAGTTGCGTTCATCGCGGTGCTCATGCGCTCGAGAGGGGCTCAGTGGATCAGCTTGCTGTGGGCCGCATGGGTGAGCAGATCGTTGACGGAGGCGTGCATCACCTCGGCCAGCGGCTGCGGGTAGATCCCCAGCGCCAGCACGCAGATGGCCAGCAGGCCGAGGATGAGGAACTCACGGGCATCGAGGTCGGGCATCTCGGCCACGTGGGGGTGGCGCACGGGGCCGAAGACCACGCGCTTGTACATCCAGAGGGTGTAGGCGGCGCCGAAGACGAGGGTGAGGCCGGCGGCGAGCGCCCACCAGAAATTTACCTGCATGGTGCCCAGGATGACCAGGAATTCGCCCACGAAGCCGCTGGTGCCAGGCAGCCCGGCATTGGCCATGGCGAAGAGCATGAAGAAAGCGGCAAACCTGGGCATGGAGTTCACCACGCCGCCGTAGTCGCTAATCTGGCGCGAATGCACCCGGTCGTACATGACCCCCACGCAAAGGAACAGCGCGCCCGAGACGAAGCCGTGGGAGATCATCTGAATGAGCCCACCTTCGATGCCAAGGGGGTTGAAGATGAAGAAGCCCAGGGTGACGAAGCCCATGTGGGCGATGGAGGAGTAGGCGATGAGCTTTTTCATGTCCGCCTGCACCAGGGCCACCAGGCCGATGTAGACGATGGCCACCAGGGACAGGGCCACCATGAGCCAGGCGAGCTCCTGGGAGGCGTCTGGCACAATGGGCAGGACGAAGCGCAGGAAGCCATAGGCGCCTACCTTGAGGGTGATGGCCGCCAGCACCACCGAGCCACCGGTGGGGGCCTCGACGTGGGCGTCCGGCAGCCAGGTGTGTACCGGCCACATGGGCACCTTGACGGCGAAGGCGAAGAAGAAGGCGACGAACAGCAGCACCTGCGCCGTCATGGTGAGTGGCAGCCGGTGCCAGGCGAGGATGTCGAAGCTGCCGCCGCTTTCGAAGAAGAGGTAGAGCACCGCCACCAGCATGAGCAGGGAGCCCAGCAGGGTGTAGAGGAAGAACTTGATCGCTGCATAGACCCGGTTCGGCCCGCCCCACATGCCGATGATGAGGTAGAGGGGGATGAGCATCGCCTCGAAGAAGACGTAGAAGAGCACGCCGTCGAGGGCGGCAAACACCCCGTTCAGGATGCCGGACTGGATGAGGAAGGCGGCCATGTACTGGGCCACCTTGTTCTGGATGACCAGCCAGCCGGCCAGCACCACCAGGACGGTGGTGAAGCTGTTGAGCAGGACGAAGGGCATGGAGATGCCGTCCACCCCCAGGTGGTAGTGGATGTTGAAGGCCGGGATCCATGGGGTGCGCTCCACGAACTGCATCCCGGCGTTTTCCGTGTCGAAGCCGGTCCACAGGGGAAGCGCCACCAGGAAGCCGAGCAGGGCGCCGATCAGGGCCAGGGTGCGGGTGCCATCGGCCCTGCGGTCGTCGTGCCCCAGGGCGAGCACCAGCACGCCCGCCACGATGGGCACCCAGATGGTGAGGCTTAGGATTCCGATTCCTTCGAGCATCAAGTCTTCCTGAGCGGTCTGTTCTTATCGGGTCACTGCCCTCAATCCACGAACCAGGTGATGAGCAGCGCCACGCCGATGATCATGGCGAAGGCGTAGTGGTAGATGTAGCCGGTCTGCAGATGCCGCACCACGGCGGCGATCCTGCCCACCAGACGGGCAGTGCCGTTGACCAGCACGCCGTCGATGGCGAAGACGTCGCCCCAGCGCCAAAGCCGGCCGCCGAGCCAGCGGGCCCCGCCGGCGAAGAACCAGTCGTTGAAGTCGTCGAAGCCGTACTTGCGTACCAGGATGGTGTAGAGGATGCCGGCCTTGCGACGGATCGTCTCCGGCAGGTCGCGGCGCACCAGGTAGAGGTACCAGGCCGTGACCACCCCGGCCACCGCCAGCCAGAACGGCAGGCTGGCCAGGCCATGCGGGATCATGGCGCCGGCGCCGTGGAAGTGCTCCGCCAGGGTCTGCATGGCCGGATGGGCGGTGTGGTTGACGTAAATGGCGTCGCCGAAGAAATCGCCGAACAGCAGGGGTTCGATGTAGGCCCAGCCGGCATACACCGATGGGATGGCCAGCACGATGAGGGGCACGGTCACCACCCAGGGCGACTCGCGGGGGACGCTGTGCCCGCCATGGTGGCGGCCGTGGCGGTCGTCGTCCTTGCCGCCTTCCTGATCATGGCCGGCGTGGGCATGGCGGAAGCGCTCCTTGCCGTGGAAGACCATGAAGAACATGCGGAAGGAATAGAAGGCGGTCACGAACACGCCGGCGGTGACGGCGAAGGCGGCGAAGCCCGCCCCCGGCAGGTCGGAGGCGTAGGTGGCCAGGAGGATGGAATCCTTGGAGAAGAAGCCCGACAGGCCCGGCGTGCCGATGAGGGCGAGGGACCCAATGAGCAGGGTGATCCAGGTGATGGGCATGTACTTCCACAGCCCCCCCATGTTGCGGATGTCCTGGTCGTGGTGCATGCCGATGATGACGGAACCGGCGGCCAGGAACAGCAGGGCCTTGAAGAAGGCGTGGGTCATGAGGTGGAAGATGGCCACCGAGTAAGCCGACACCCCCAGGGCCACGGTCATATAGCCCAGCTGCGACAGGGTGGAATAGGCCACCACGCGCTTGATGTCGTTTTGCACCATGCCCAGGAAGCCCATGAAGAGCGCGGTGATGGCGCCGATGACCAGCAAAAAGGACAGGGCCGTGTCCGTGAGCTCATACAGCGGCGACAGGCGGGCCACCATGAAGATGCCGGCGGTGACCATGGTGGCGGCGTGGATCAGGGCCGAGATGGGGGTGGGGCCCTCCATGGAATCGGGCAGCCACACGTGTAGCGGCACCTGGGCGCTCTTGCCCATGGCGCCGATGAACAGCAGGATGCAGATCACCGTCATGAGCTCCCAGGGGTGGCCCTGGATCAGGGTGAGGGTCTCCTGGGCGAGGTGCGGCGCCCGCTGGAAGACCTCGGCATAGTCCAGGGTGCCGAAATGGGCCCAGATCAGGCCGATGCCCAGCAGAAAGCCCAAGTCGCCCACGCGGTTGACCAGGAAGGCCTTGAGGTTGGCGTAGATGGCCGACTCGCGCGTGTACCAGAAGCCGATGAGGAGATAGGACACTAGCCCCACCGCCTCCCAGCCGAAGAACAGCTGCAAGAAGTTGTTGCTCATGACGAGCATGAGCATGGAGAAGGTAAACAGCGCGATGTAGCTGAAGAAGCGGATGAAGCCCGGATCGTCGGCCATGTAGCCGATGGTGTAGATGTGTACGCACAGCGACACAAAGCTCACCACCAGCATCATCAAGGCGGTGAGCGGGTCGATGAGGAAGCCCACCTCCAGGCGCAGGCTACCCGCGGTGAGCCAGGTGTAAACCGGGCCGTTGAAGGTGTTGCCGGCCAGCACGTCCTGGAAGATGACGAAGGAGGCGAGGAAGGCGACGGCTACGCCGGCGATGGTGACCGCGGCCGCGCCCGCACGGCCCACCATCCTGCCGAACAGGCCGGCGATGACCGCACCGGCGAGTGGCGCCAGGGGCACGATGAGGTAGAGCGTCTTCATGTCCATGGCCGTCATCCCTTGAGACTGTCGAGGTCGACGACGTTGATGGTGCGCCGGGCGCGGAACAGCACCACCAGGATGGCCAGGCCGATGGCCGACTCGGCCGCCGCCACGGTGAGGATGCAGAACACGAAGACCTGCCCCGCCGTGTCGTTGAGGAAATGGGAGAAGGCGATGAAGTTGATGTTGACCGCCAGCAACATCAGCTCGATGGCCATGAGCAGGACGATGACGTTCTTGCGGTTGAGGAAGATGCCCAACACGCTGATGGCGAACAGCACCGAGCCCAGGATGAGGAAATGGTTCAGGCCGATCATGCCTCGTCCTCCGCGCTCCCGGATGCAGGCCGCTGGGGCTTGAGATGGACCAGGCGCACCCGGTCCTCACGCCTGACCTTGACCTGCCGCGCCGGGTCCATCCACTTGAGCCCCTGGCGACGGCGCAGGGTCAGGGCGATGGCGGCGACGATGGCCACCAGCAGGATCACCGCCGCGATCTCGAAGGGATAGACGTAATCGGTGTAGAGCAGCCGCCCCAGCTCTTTGGTGTTGCTGTAATCGGCAGGTTTGGGCGCAGGCGCGGTCAGCCCGAAGCGCTCCCTCCCCAGCACCATGATCATCTCCACTACCAAGAGCCCGGCCACCAGCACGGCAAAGGGCAGGTAATCCCAGAATCCCTGGCGCAGCTGCTCCAGATTGATGTCCAGCATCATCACCACGAACAAAAACAGCACCATGACCGCCCCCACGTACACCAGCACCAAGGTGATGGCCAGGAACTCGGCCTCTAGCAGCAGCCACAGCCCCGCGGCGGTGAAAAAGGCCAACACCAAGGCCAGGGCCGCGTGCACCGGGTTGCGGGCGGTGATCACCCGGATGCCGGCGGCGAGCAGGATGGCGGCGAAGAAATAGAAGACGACGGCGGTGAATTCCATTGTTGAGCGGGTTGATCGTTGTCTGATCAGTGGGGTCGGGCGCTATCGGTAGCGGGCATCCTCCGCCTTGGCGCGGGCGATCTCGGCCTCGTACTTGTCCCCCACGGCCAGCAGCATCTCCTTGGTGTAATACAGGTCGCCGCGCTTTTCACCGTGGTAGTCGATGACGTGGGTCTCGACGATGGCGTCCACCGGACAGGCCTCCTCGCAGAAGCCGCAGAAGATGCACTTAGTCAGATCGATGTCGTAGCGGGTGGTGCGGCGGGTGCCGTCGGCGCGCTGCTCCGACTCGATATAGATGGCCAGGGCCGGGCAGACCGCCTCGCACAGTTTGCAGGCGATGCAGCGCTCCTCGCCGTTGGGGTAGCGGCGCTGGGCATGCAGGCCCCGGAAGCGCGGGCTCATGGGGGTGCGCTCCTCGGGGAACTGCACGGTGATCTTGCGGGCGAAGAGGTAGCGGCCGGTCAGGGACATGCCCCGGAGCAATTCGGTGAGCAGGAAGGTGTCGAAGAACTGCCTGATGCGGCTGAGCATTTCGACCTCCTCAATGGAACAGGTAGCCGTAGGGCGTCTGCATGGCCACGCCCACCACCAGGATCCACACCAGGGTCACCGGGATGAACACCTTCCAGCCCAGGCGCATGATCTGGTCGTAGCGGTAGCGCGGGAAGGTGGCGCGGAACCAGAGGAAGAGCAGCAGGATGAAGCTTACCTTGAGGGCCAGCCAGAAGAAGCCGTCGGGCATGGACGGGATAGGTGACAGCCAGCCGCCCAGGAACATGATGCTCACCAGGGTGGACACCAGGATCATGTTGGCATATTCGGCTAGAAAGAAGACGGCGAAGGCCATGCCCGAGTATTCCACGTGGAAACCGGCCACGATCTCGGATTCGCCCTCGGCCACGTCGAAGGGGGCGCGGTTGGTCTCGGCCACGCCGGCGATGAGATAGACCAGGAACAGGGGGAAGAGCGGCAGCCAATACCACTGCCAGAAGCCGCCCTGCTGGGCCTGGACGATCTCGACCAGGTTGAGGCTCTGGGCGCTCATGAGCACCCCCACCAGGGCGAAGCCCATGGCGATCTCGTAGGAGACGATCTGGGCGGCGGAGCGCAGGCTGCCCAAGAAGGCGTATTTGGAGTTGGACGCCCAGCCGGCGACGATCACGCCATAGACCCCCATGGAGGTGATGGCCATGACATAGAGCAGACCAGCGTCGATGTTGGCTAGCACGAGCTCGTCGGTGAAGGGGATCACCGCCCAGGCCGCCATAGCGGGGGCGATGGCCAGCACCGGCGCAAACAGGAACAACCCCTTGTTGGCGCCACTGGGGATGACGATCTCCTTGGTCAGGAGCTTCAGGGCATCGGCGATGGGTTGGCCGAGGCCCCACAGCTTGAAACCAAAAAATCCCACCCGGTTGGGGCCCATGCGCACCTGCATCCAGCCGATGACCTTGCGCTCCACATAGGTGAGGTAAGCCACGGCCATGAGCAGGGGCAGGACGATGGCCACGATCTTGGCCAGGGTCCACACCGGCGTCCAGGCCGAGCCCAGGAGCTGTTGCAGGCCGTCCATCACATCTTCTCCAGGCTGATGGTGCCGAAGCGCGGGCCCAGGCGGGCGGTCATGGGGTGGACGGCCGCTACCCGCACCACGTCTTCGGGCAGGCGATCGTCCTGGAGCAGCCTAAGCACCGTCTCGGCCGGTCCCTGGCGCACCTTGACCGGCCGGTTCACCGTAAGCCCCAGCGCACGGATACGACGGCCGTGCATCCAGCAGGCGGCGGCCGCCTCCCCATCGAAGGTCGCCTGCAGGGCCGGTGCCCGCCGCACGATGGGATCGAGCTGGTAGATGGGGGTCTCCGCCAAGCGCTCCAGGCCGCCTGGCTCGGGCGGATAGGCGATGGCCACGGGGCCGATGCCGTTGTTAAGACGCGCCAGGATACCCGCCTCGCCCTCGGGCAGGGCCTCCCGGCGCACCTCCTCCATACTTTCGTGGGCAAAGCCCGGCAGCCCTAACTGCTGGCCCAGCACCCTGAGCACCTTCCAGGCGGGGCGCGCCTCGCCCAGGGGCGGCACCGCCGGCTCGAAGGTCTGCAGACGCCCTTCCATGTTGACGTAGCTGCCCCCCGTTTCAGTAAAGGGGGCGATGGGCAGGAGCAAGTGGGCGTAATCCCTGGCCCGGTCCTGGAACGGCGTGAGGGCCACCACCAGCTCGGAGGCCTGCAGGGCCTGGCGGGCCTCAAGGGGATCGAAGGCCTCCAGATCGGGCTCTGCACCCAGGATGACGTAGGCCTTGCGGGGCTCGGCCAGCATGGCGCGCGCATCGAGCCCGCCGGCGCCGGGCACGCAGCCTGTCAACCAGGCCCCCACCCCATTGGCCGACGGCACCAGCACGCCCAAAGTGGCGCCCGACGCCCGGGCGATGGCCTGGGCCAAGGCATGCAGGCTGGCGGCCTGCGGGTGTTGCTGGGCATAGGCGCCCAGGAAGACGGCCTTGCGCGCCCCTCCGAGCAGGCTTTGGGCGATGGCCTGGGCCTCCGGCGTGACCGTGACCTCGGGTATGGCGAGATCGCTCAGGTCGCAGCCGGCCTGCGCCAGGGCCTTGGCCACCTGGGCCAGGGCCTGGGTGAGGCCTGAGGGTCTGGCGATGAGCCGGTGGGCCACCCGGCACAGCAGATCGTCGTCGACCGCATGCACCACAGAGAGCGCCGCCCCGGCCTTGACCGCCTTGCGCAGCCGCTGGGCGAGCAGGGGCTGTTCCTTGCGCACAGTGGAGCCGATGAGCAGCACGCGATCCAGCGCTTCCACCTCGGCGATGGCCATGCCCAGCCAGGGCACGCCTGCGGCAGGCGCGAAATCGGCCCGGTCCAAGCGATGGTCGATATGTTCGCAGCCTAGGGCGCGCGCCAGTTTCTGGAAGAGGTGGAGCTCCTCCAGGGTCTGGTGCGGCGAGGCCAGAAAGCCCACGGCCCCGGGGCCATGGGTGTCGATCAGCACCTTGAGGGCCCCGGCCGCCTGGGCGAGGGCCTTGCCCCAGTCCACCTCCAGCCAGCGGTCTCCATCTCGCACCATGGGGCGGGCAAGACGCGCCTCCGAGTTGAGGGCCTGGTAGGAATAGCGGTCCCGGTCGGCAAGCCAACATTCGTTGACCGCCTCGTTCTCCCGCGGCAGCACCCGATAGACACGCTTGTTTTTGACGTGCACCTCCAAGTTGGCCCCCAGGCCGTCATGGGGGCTCACCGAGGGGCGGCGGGCGAGTTCCCAGGGGCGGGCGGTGAAGCGGAAGGGCTTGGAGGTGAGCGCCCCCACCGGACACAGGTCGATGACGTTGCCGGACAGCTCGGAGGTCACCTGGCGCTCGAGGAAGGGCATCACCTCCGTGTGCTCGCCGCGGCCCGGCATGCCCAATTCCATCAGGCCGGCGATCTCCTGCCCGAAGCGCACACAGCGGCCGCAATGGATGCAGCGGGTCATGTCGGTGGCGATGAGGGGGCCCAGCTCCTTGTCGCGCACCACCCGCTTGGGTTCGGCATAGCGGGAGTGGCTGCCGCCATAGCCCACGGCCAGGTCCTGCAGTTGGCATTCGCCCCCCTGGTC
>FWWM01006680.1_pt1 | contig 10804 bp, 9 predicted proteins | sample 2228351 | NCBI WGS metagenome assembly FWWM01 (sample SAMEA103939774, study PRJEB20133) | metagenome
GTGGGACACAACTTCCCCACAGGGGTTGACCTTGTTGTCGCCATCGTGGATGTGCGGGTTGTGAGCGACGGTCAAGAGGTGCTTAAGCATCAAACCCTCCTCTCCGACGACCGTGCCCAAGGCGGCACTGACAATCGGTTGAAGCCAGGCGAGGTTCGGGAAATCGTTGTCCCCCTGCAAGGGAAGAAGGGCGAAGCCGTTGTCCGCATCCTGCACAAATATCTGCGCCAGTTGCCTGACGAGAAGGCAAAGGTGCTGTTTGAGACGAAAGTCGCTATCCCTTAGGAAGTTCGTAGATGCTTGATAACGGTTGCATGATAACGGTTGCAGAGAGGAGGCGGTCACTATGATGCGGTGGCAGGTCCTTTGCATAGCGTTGGTGTTGAGTTGGGTGTGGGCTGTCAGCAAGGGGGAGGAGCCGAAGAAGAAAGTGCCGCCCTTCCCCTTGAGCCTGTTCGCGCAAGCCTCTCCTGAGGCTTATATCGGCGAGCAGGAATGCGCCACTTGCCACAAAGGACCAACGCAAACCTTCAACGCTTCCCCTCACGCCCTTTGGGTGCGCGACCCCAAACTCCCTGTTGACAAACGGGGCTGTGAAGGCTGCCACGGTCCTGGCGAAGTGCATTTGGAAGATGTCAAGGACCCCAAGAGGGTCATCAGTTTCAAACGCTTAACGCCGAAGGAAGTAGCGGCTGTCTGTTTGCGCTGCCACGCCGACACCATGCGCCTTTCCCAATGGCACCGCACCGTTCACGCACAAGCCGATGTGGCGTGCACCGATTGTCACTACATCCACAAGGAAGAGAGCGCCAGCAAGCAAACGAGGAACAACGGCAAGTTTTTGCGCCCACCTTTCTTCGTCACTGCCCCTGAGCCGAAAAGTTTGCTGAAAGCCGACGAAGTGAGTTTGTGCGGTGGCTGCCACCCGCGAGCAGTGAATGAGTTTCGCCTTAACGCCCACCACCCCATTCCTGAGGGTCGGATGGTTTGCAGCGATTGCCACACCGTCCATCCCGCTAAAGCGAACAGCAAGCGGGTGCAAGCGGTTAAGGAGATGTGTGTCGCTTGCCATGCGGACAAGGCTGGTCCCTTCGCCTTTGAGCATGATCCAGTCGCAGGCTGGACAGGTGAAGGGTGCACCGAATGCCATCGTCCACACGGTTCTCACAATCCCCGCTTGCTCAAAGCCTTCTCCCGAGGCTTGTGCAACCAGTGCCATACCGACAAGGGCAATAACCACTACCCAGGGCAAAGTTGCTGGAATGTGGGTTGTCATGTCGCTGTGCACGGCTCCAACTCCGACATCTGGCTTCGGCAACCGTGAGGCGAGAGGGTGATAAGTTTGCGGTGCAACTATGCAAGAAGAGCAAGTAGGCACGCTCTCTTGGGGAGGTGGATGAAAATGCGTTGGCTATTGGTTGGGATAGCGCTGGTGAGTTGGGGTGCTGTTAGTTCGGCGCAGACTGCAGCGCCTGCGTCAAACCCTGAACCCCTTGCCCTTCAGTTTGGTTGGGTGAACTGGGGCTTAGACGGCAACGCCCACAAGTTCCGCCAATACGCCACGCCCCCTCGCAGCCTTTTCCTGCAACTGTTCCGCTACACGCCTTCTTTGCGCTTCCCCAGCAGCGATGCGGGTTCGTTCGTTATCAAGGGATTGGGCGAGGAAGACTACCGTGCGGAAGGGAATTTAGACCTTTGGTTTGGACGCGTCCGAACGGCTGCTAATCTCTCCCGACACCGCTTCTTTGACCCCACTTTCACGCTGGTGGAAAGAAGCCAACGGGAAGTGCAGGAAGGGAGCGCCAAATACTTGCTCACTCCTAACTTCGCCCTTGCCCTGCAATATCGGATGGACCGCCAGGACCATCTTTTTGAGGCGCCGCGCTTGCCTTATCACCAACGCACCCGCTTTTGGGATGCGGTGGCGGAAGGACAGGTAGGTGAGGGGCAACTCAGCCTCGGCTATGCTGACTGGCGTTACTTTGATCGCACTCTGGTGCGCCCCAACACTACCGTGAAGCGCTGGCACGCTCGCTACCTGTGGGAGCCAACAGACTCTTTGGGCATTGAAGGGCAGTTTGCTCGGTTCAGCATTAAGCAATCCGCGCGCCCTGACAGCGATGTGGAAACGCTGGCGCTTTCTGGGGATTGGTCTTTGGGGAGCGCGACAAATCTCTCCGTCCTGCTGCGCCGAGACAAGTTGGATTTGCCCGTCGTGCAGAACGCGTGGGTGCGAGAGCGCCGGTTGGGGATTGCCAACCTCACTCATCGCTGGCGTGGGTGGACGCTGCAGGTGGGCTTCCGTCAGCAAGAAGCGGAACGGCTGCGCCGCAATCAAGATTTCGTAGATGTGCCCCGCTGGCGAACTTGGGAAGCCCGCTTGTCAGGGCGCCTTTACAAAAACTGGCGGCTGACTTTGCGCGGGAGCACCCAGCACCTGACCCACGCGCCAACGATGCAAGCGACTGACCCCCGTGCTCTGTTCTGGGATGACCGCCGCTTTGCTCAGGTGCGCATAGAGGGCGGCTCACCCGTCCTCAACGGTTATTTGCTCCTGAGCCATCGTCGGTGGGACAACGACGCATGGTTGATTGAACTGACCGCGAACACCCTCACCATTGGGGCGAACTGGCAAGCCTCTTCCCGCCTGAGCCTGTTTGGGGAATACGCTTACGAAGCGTGGAAAGCGAAGAGCGAGATGACCGAGTTCCCGACCCTTGACAACTTTGTTCCTAATAGCCGTGTGACCACGGTGGGGTTGACTTGGACGATTGATCGGCGCACCTTCCTTTCCGCCAGTTACACGGAGTTCACCACCCATAACGACAATCCACTGCTGCTGCGGGACGGTAACTATCGGGGGCGTTTCTGGACGGCAACCTTGCGCTATCGCTTCCCTGCCGGTTACGAACTGGCTCTGACAGTTGCGCCTTGGCGTTATCGGGACCGCGTGGTGGACTTGATGGACTACGATGCAACGGTCGTGATGATTTCGGGGAGCGCAAGGTTTTGAATGCCAATAAAGGCGGTGGGTGTTCATGGTCTACCCGTTTGGGATAGAAAGCACCACCGACTTCTCAGCAAAGCGGAGGGTCACGGTTGCGTTGAGCAATTGCAGCAACATTGTGCCGATTAAAGGGGCATCCGTTTCCGTCACAAGGCAAACGCAGGGGATTTCGCGGTCACCAATGACAACCCTGATGGCAAAGGCAAAAAGGTGTTTGATGCTCCCGTCAGGCAGTTCCATCGGGCGAAAGTCTACCAGTTCCAAACCCAGCGGCACGGCAATAGAGATGGGGAGGAGCAACGCCCATGTGAAACCTGTGTCCAGTATGGCAGCGATACTTACTTCTGACCGAAAGCCTCGCACCGTGATGGGCAACCAGGGTTGTCCATGCTCGTCTATCCGCCCCACCAGTTCCATTCGTTCCACCCCGCCCTCACAACTTCCCCGCTGCTCGGTAGCCGATGCGCATCAGGTAGAAAACTTTGCCAGGGTGGCGAGCCTTCATGGCTTGGTCTGCCTCTATATCTGTCCTGCCCAAGGCGAAATCGCCAGTGTCGGGATCAATGGCAATAAACCAGCCCCTATATTGGGGCAGGAATTGGTCTTTGAGTCGCTCGTAAATCGCTCGCCCCTTTTCGGCAAATTCGTCCCAGTCAATTTGCGGCACCTGAGTGGTCAACAGTTTGTCCGTCATCACGGCATCACCCCCGAAAAGTATAGTGCGTCAGGCAGCATCAAACGCAAGGGCAATGCCAACGGCGCAGCATCCGCTGCGACAAACATAACGCTGCGCAAGGAGGGTGAGAAGCAATGAGGAAAGCATGGCGGCTGACTTTGATGGGCAGCGCAACAGCGTTGCTCACAGGTCTGCTGGTCCTTTACGGTTGTGGCGGAGGCGGTGGTCCTGTCCGTCCCCCGCAACCGCCTGCCGGTCCGCCGTCGCCCACCGCTGAGTTCCTCAACCTGCTCCCTGAGGGACAACGGGGCGCCACTTTCGTGGGCTCAGAACGCTGCGCCGATTGTCACGGTGGGCGCCAAGGGCAGGTGGAACCGATTTATGTCTCGTGGAGCAAAACCCGCCACGCCCAAGTCAATGTCGGCTGTGAACACTGTCACGGTCCCGGCAGCAAGCACGCTGAAGCCCCGTCAAAGGAGAACATCCTGACTTACCCTGACATCACCCGTTCCATCGTCTGCGGTCAATGCCATGGTCCATCCTACGATGACCACGAACACTCCGCCCACTCCGAAGCAGTAGAGGAATTGATTGACCCCAATTTTGTCGGCTCCAACCCGCGCCTTTATGTGGCAACTTGCTACCGCTGCCACAGTGCTCCCTTCCGCACCCAGTTGGTGGATGCCAAGTTGGCTGTGGGCAAAACGCGCGACGAAATTGACAGCGCTATCACCGCTTTGAGCGACAACGAGTTGCTCTCCTATGTGCCTGTGACCCACGAAACTGCCAGTTGCGTCACCTGCCATGATCCGCATCGCAACACCGATTACCTGACCAAAGAGGGCAAGCAAGCCCTCTTGCGCCGACCAGTGGAGAACACAGATACCACTGACATCGCCCCTGGCACACCGCCCAAGCAACACACCACTTTCAACCACATCTGCGCGTCGTGCCACAACGGGCGCGGTGCGAACCCATCGGACAGCGCGTTGCAAACGGGCACTGCTCGTCCGAACATGCACGACAGCAACCAGTTCAACATGCTGATGGGCATCGGCGGTGTTGAGGGAACTGGACCAGTGGTGCGCAACATGGCACACGCAACCGCCCCCGGTCAGTGCACCCACTGTCACATGCCTAATGGGCGTCACATCATGACGGTCAGTTATGATGTCAGTTGCGCTCCTTGTCACACCCCAGCGGATGCCTATCGGGCTCAAGCCTTGCGCTCCAAGATTGAATTGGACTTGTATGTTCTGCGGGTGCGAATGGAGAACTGGGCGCAGCAACAATTTGGTGACCGCGACCTGTGGAACTACTGGGCATTGGTGCCTGCAGAGAAGCAGACTACTGCTCGCAACATTCAAGGACAAATCCCCATTGAAGTCAAGCGGGCACGGCACAACTACTACTTTGTCCTGCGAGATGCTTCCTTCGGCATCCACAATCCCCCTTACACGCGCCACCTGCTCAATATCGCGAACGCGGAGTTGGATGCTATCGGCGTGCCTCGCATTGCTCCCGAAACCGTTCTGAGCCGCATGCCTCGCCAGCAAATTCGGGCGGTCTTGCAAGCAGACCTGCAACGACTCAAGCGCGCTGCCTTGCAAGAGCGGTAAAAGTTGAGTCGCCATCAGAAACCGAGGGGGCACTGGGCGTTGGGCTCGGTGCCCCGTTTTTTCTTTCTTCTTGCGCGATGGGAACCTTGTGAACCAGATGTAAGAACGAATTCGGCGCGGTTGGTGTGCGTCCTCTGACGCACCGCATTATCCGGCACGCTGGAGAGCGTGTCTCCTGACACGCCGAAAGACGGCAAATCGGCGCCTCAGGAGAGGCGCTCTCCAACCAACAGTCGTTAAACGCCCGTCGGGGGCAAGCCCCAACGCTACCGCAATAAAATGGAGTGTGAAACAAGGGGCGCGGGAGGCAAAAACTCCACGCTCCATGCTCCGTGCTTCATGCTATTGGTGCTTTAGCCTGTAGTCGGTGACCCTTTTCGTGAGCGCCAATTTAATCGGCGGAACCACTCGGAGAAAGACTTTTAGGCAGTAGCGTTGCGGCAAAATTTACATTGCCGAGCAATTTCTCTCGGAGGTGATGGAAAAGTGACGCAGATGCAGGCTGCCCGAAAAGGGATCGTGACGGAAGAGATGCGCTTCGTCGCTCAGGAGGAAGGTGTGGACGCTGAATGGCTGCGAGAGCAAATCGCTCGCGGGCGCATTATCATACCCCGCAACATCAACCATCCCAACTATCACCCTGTCGGCATTGGCGAGGGCTTGCGGACGAAGGTCAACGCCAACATTGGCACCTCCCCCGACCATGTGGACTTAGAGGAAGAACTGCTTAAGGTGGAGATTTGCGAGCGCTACGGCGCCGACACCATCATGGACCTGAGCACGGGTGGTGACTTGGACTTCATCCGCACCACCATCTTGCAGCGCTGGCGAAAACCGCTGGGAACGGTGCCCATTTACCAAGTCGCATGGGAGTTGTTGCGGGAAGGGAAGCCCATTACGGCGATGGACCCCGAACACCTGTTTGAAGTGATTGAGCGGCAAGCGCAGCAGGGCGTGGATTTCATGACCCTTCACTGTGGCGTCACGAAGGAAGCGGTGCGCATCTTCGTCCAGCAAAGTCGCGCCTGCGGCATGGTGTCACGGGGTGGGTCGTTGCTTGCGCATTGGATGGCGCACCATCGGGCAGAGAACCCGCTTTACGAGCAATTTGACCGCTTGTTGGAAATCTGCGCCAAATACGATGTGACCATCAGCCTCGGCGACGGGTTGCGCCCTGGCGCTATTGCCGATGCGGGCGATGCCGCTCAGTGGTTTGAGACCTCCGTCTTGGGCGAACTGACCTTGCGGGCGTGGGAAGCGGGCGTGCAGGTGATGATTGAAGGACCAGGGCATGTGCCCATCCATCACATTGACGCGCACATCAAGATGATGAAGCGGTTGTGCTACGGCGCGCCGATTTATGTGCTCGGTCCGCTCACTTGTGATATCGGCGCTGGCTACGATCACATCACGGGCGCCATTGGTGGTGCCATCGCTGCGGCAGCAGGAGCGGACTTTCTGTGCTACATCACCCCTGCCGAACACCTTCGCTTGCCCACGCCAGAAGATGTGCGGGAAGGAATCATCGCTACTCGCATTGCGGCACATTCAGGCGACATTGCTAAGGGCGTGAAAGGCGCGTGGGAACGCAACTTGGCGATGTCCAAAGCCCGCTACCGCTTGGACTGGGAAACCATGTTCGCCCTTGCCCTTGACCCCGACAAAGCCCGAGGGTATCGGCTGCTCAGCGAAGACTATGAGAAAGGCGTTTGCACCATGTGCGGCGACTTCTGCGCTTATGTCTCGTCCATGACCACCGAACGAAAAACTTTAGCCGCTTTGGCGGAAGAGATGGGAACGTCGCAGCAGCGCCTTGATCCCAAGGAAGCGCACTTGCGTCGCCTGCGGGAGAAGTTGGGTTCTATGGTGTGATTGCGGGGCACAAAAGAAAAAACACCGAGGCGGCGGGAGGGGGACCGCCTCGGTGCCAGGAGGGAGGTGTGATGATGCGGCGTCGTGGTTCCCCGTGTGGCGTCTCGTGTGGCTTCACCCGATTAGTTTTGATCGTTACCGTCGCTTTTCGGTTGTCAGGGTTTTTCCCTATTAGTTTGCATTTTCCACTTGCTGCTGCGCCGTTCGTTTTAGACGCAGGAGCAGCGGAAAGGTTTCGCTTTGCAGCGTGCGGTGTCACGGGATATCGGGCAGTTCCCCTTCCATCAACGCCTCTTCCACTTCCAATGCTGCCTCTACGCGAATCTTAGAGCGGTCCTCAATGCGAGCAATTTGTCCGTCCCGAATCCAAATCACACGGTCGGATACATCAATCATCTTCAGGTCGTGGGTAGCGGAGATGATTGTAACGCCCTTCTCTTGGTTGAGTTCCTTGAGCAACTCAATGATCTCCTTTCCCGTGCGCAAGTCCAAGTTGCCAGTCGGTTCGTCAGCAAGGATGATGGCGGGATCGTTTGCCAAAGCGCGAGCGATAGCAACGCGCTGCTGTTGCCCACCCGACAACTCCACAGGCTTGTGGTTCCACCGTTCTGCCAACCCCACCCTCTTGAGGAGTTCCATCCCTCGGTCTCTCCGTTCATCCTCGGGGACACCAGCGAAAATCATCGGCAAGGTCACATTCTCCAAAGCGGTCATGACAGGGATGAGGTTGAAGGTTTGGAAGATGTAGCCAATGGTGCGGCACCGCAGCCATGCCAGTTCGTAAGCATCCAGTTGGGCTAAGTCCACTTCGTTGATGTAAACGCTGCCAGAGGACGGCTTGTCCAAACCGCCAATCATGTTGAAGAAGGTGGTCTTCCCTGAGCCTGACGGACCCATGATGGAGATGTATTCGCCCCGCTTGATGTCCACCGTAATTCCCCGCAAGGCGTGGACTTCCACTTTGCCCATCATGTAAACCTTCCGCACATCACGGGTGCGCACAACGAACTCCGACACCTGTTGCATCATAGGCTCCAACTTTTTGGCAGCCTCTTGCAAACGCTCTTTCATCTCACCGGATGGCACCATGGGTTCCATTGCCACCGCAAATCACCTCCGTTGGGCTAAATTTCCGTTCGCAAAGCGTCCGCCGCTTGCAACTTAGCGGCTCGCCAAGCGGGAAGAATGGCTGAGACGACAGACAGCAAAGTGCCCACGAGAATGGATGTGAGAAGGTATCCCAAGAATCCCCATTCCCCCGTGGGCGTCTTTAACCCCCAAGGGATCTTTGCCCAAAGGGAAAAGCCCTCGCGAATCCCTGCCCAAAGGAGCATCACAATAGCGCCTGCCAACGCGCCCGCAACGGAACCGAAGAGACCCATCAAAGAAGCCTCTATGAGGAACATGCGAACGATGAAACTGTCCAGAGCCCCCAGACACTTCATCGTCCCGATCTCCCGAAACCGCTCCGTCACTGACATGAGCAAAGCGCTGATGATGCCTACGGAGCAAATCATGAACCCTAAAATGACCGACCAACGGTAGCGGGCGAGAGTGGCAGCAAAGGCAGCAGGGTCCTCTTGCGCGTGTCCCGTCGCTTTAGAAGCCAAAATCATGGTGGAAACCGCCATCAAGAAAGCAACGGAGAGGAAAATGGTGCTGGCGGTCACCAAAGAACGTCCCAAGCGGATGGTCACATACCGCCAACTGATGCGGAAGGCTTCGCTCCACGGCAAATGGATTTGCCGCCGAATTTCCTCTCGCGTCAACCCGAACATCGTCATGTTGCCGCGCGAACGCGTCATTGCTCCATAGCCTCCTCCCATGTGATGAGTCCTCGGCGGTGCAACTGGCTCAAAAATTCTATCAATGATGCCAACGCTTCACGCCGCGATAATTGATAGCGCTCTTGCAGCGCGTTGGCAATGTCGGCGACGGAATGCCGTCCATCACACAACTGCCACACAAATCCGCCCACTTCGTCCAACTCAACTTGGCGATAGACAGGACGTGCCGTCAGCCAAGTCAGCAACCGCGCCAACCAATCGGAGCGACGCACTTTCAAAAGCACAGTTCCTTCCCGCTCGCGCCATTCTACCTGCGTTCCTCTTTGAGGACGCCGCTGCTGCCATTGTTTGAGTGTGTCTTCTCTCTGCCCCATAAACTTTAGCACTCCCTTGCGCTTTTTGATTGTGGCAGTGGGAAGGGGGCTGCGTCAAGTGCTACAGTCGGATGGCAGCGCCAAAATTTAAAATGCCCGCGTAGGTTGGGCTCATAGGAGGTGTCTGTTATGGCAGATCGCGCTTGGACAGGACCTTTGGAGAAAATTGATAACTGCCGCTGGCGTATCCCCAAGAGTTACAAGCGAGAGATGCGCGTTGACGGCATCCTTTACGCAACGGAGAAAATGCTGGACCACATCAAGCGGGATATGGCACTGGAGCAATTGGCGAATGTGGCGACCTTGCCAGGAATTGTCTCTTACGCCATCGCCATGCCCGACATCCATTGGGGCTACGGGTTCCCCATCGGTGGCGTCGCAGCAATGGACACGGAAACAGGCGTTATCTCCCCAGGTGGTGTGGGTTATGACATCAACTGCGGCGTTCGGCTTCTGCGCACCAACTTGACCTACGACGAAGTGGAACCGAAACTGGAAGAGTTGGTCAACGCTTTGTATCACTTTGTCCCCGCCGGCGTCGGTTCCGAAGGGGCTTTCGTTGTCAGGTCGCGGGACGAGTTTGAAAAAGTGCTGGTGGAAGGCGCTCGGTGGGCGGTCTATCGGCGCGGCTTCGGCGTTCCCGAAGATTTGGAGTGCATGGAAGAATATGGTTGCATTGACGGCGCTGACCCCGACAAAGTCAGCAAGCGCGCGATTGAACGCGGCATGCCTCAGTTGGGCACCTTAGGCAGCGGCAACCACTTCTTGGAAGTGCAAGTCGTGCAGGAGATTTACAACCCGCGCCTTGCAAAGGCGATGGGCATTGAACAGGTGGGGCAAATTGTCGTGATGATTCACTGCGGCTCGCGCGGCTTTGGGCATCAAGTCTGCGACGATTACTTGGAAGTGATGGAAATCGCCGTCCGCAAATATGGCATCTGGCTGCCCGATCGCCAGTTAGCCTGCGCCCCCTTCAAGTCCCCTGAAGCCCAAAACTACTTAGGTGCCATGCGCTGCGCCGTCAACTATGCCTTCGCTAATCGCCAATGCATCACCCACAATGTCCGCAAAGCCTTTGAGAAAGTCTTCAACGCTGGTTGGGAGAAACTGGGAATCCGTGTGATTTACGATGTGGCGCACAACATCGCGAAGGTGGAAGAGCACGAAGTGAACGGGGAGCGCAAAACCGTTGTCGTCCACCGCAAAGGTGCCACCCGTGCCTTCCCGCCCGGTCATCCCGCCATTCCCGAACGCTATCGCGAGATTGGACAACCTGTGCTAATTCCCGGCAGCATGGGCACTGGCTCCTTCCTGCTTGTGGGCACCGAACGAGCAATGAAAGAAGCCTTCGGCAGCACCTGTCACGGCGCCGGGCGCGTCATGAGCCGCCACGCGGCAAAGCGCTCCACCGATGTCAACGAGTTGCTCCAGCGGCTGCGCAAGCAAGGGATTATCGTGCGCGGCGCAAC
>FWWM01014238.1_pt1 | contig 10800 bp, 5 predicted proteins | sample 2228351 | NCBI WGS metagenome assembly FWWM01 (sample SAMEA103939774, study PRJEB20133) | metagenome
CTCCGCCGACTTCAGGGGGTCTTCCGCCAGGTAGTCCAGGTCCTTGGGGCGCCGCCCGAGGAGGAGGTCCCGCAGGGCCCCCCCCACGGGGATGGCCCCCTTGGGGGTATAAAAGGGGAAGTGGAGCGGAGAAAGGGGACGAAGCACCCCCTCATTATCGGCCTCACCGGGAACATCGGGAGCGGCAAGAGCACCGTGGCCCGCCTTCTTCGGGCCTGGGGCTACCCCGTGCTGGACGCGGACGAGCTCGCAAGGAGGGCCCGGGAGAACAAGAAGGCGGAGCTCAAGCGCCTCTTCCCCGAGGCCTTCCGGGGGGAGGAGCTGGACACCAGGGCCTTGGGCCAGCTCGTCTTCTCCGACCCCGAGCGCCTGAAGGCTTTAGAAGCCCTCCTCCACCCCGAGATCCGCCGCCTCCTGGAGGAGGAGCTAAAGCGCCTTCAGGGGGAAAAGATGGTTTTTCTGGAAATCCCTCTGCTTTTTGAGAAGGGCTGGGAAGCTCGCCTGGATGGGGTTTTGCTGGTGACGGCCCCCTTGGAGCTCCGTTTGGAGCGGGTCATGGCCCGTTCTGGTCTTTCCCGGGAGGAGGTCTTGGCCCGGGAACGGGCCCAGATGCCGGAGGAGGAGAAGGCGGGGAGGGCGGACTGGGTCCTGGAGAACCGGGGGAGCCTCGAGGAGCTAGCGGAAAACCTCAAGGCCATCCTCCGCGCCATAGAAGGAGGAGCCAGGGCAGGACGATAAGGAGGCCGAACCCCACCCCAAGCCCCCCCCAAAGGAGCCCGGCGAAAAGGGGAAGGCTTAAGGAGGCCCCAAGGAGGGCGGGCCTGAGGTCCCTCGTCCAGGCAAGGAGGCCGAGGAGGACGAGGCCGGGGCCCAGGAGAAGCCTCGGGTCCACGGCGAAAAGGGCCCCCACCGCTGGGGCCACGCCCCCTGCTCTCCCCAGGAGGAGCCAGGGGGAGAAGGCCTGGCCCCAGGAGGCCCCCACCCCTCCAAGGAGCCCGCCCAGGGGGTCTTGGGCCAGGAACTCCCCCAGGGCCACGGCGGAAAGGCCTTTGCCGAACTCCAGCAGGAGGACGAGGAGGCGGGGAAAGGGGGCGAGGCCCTCCGGACCCACCCCCTTAAGCCCGGCAAACCAGTAGGCGAAGGGGAGGCTTCCCAGGGCGTAGCCTAGAAGAAGCGCCAGCGCCATATCGGAGAGCATACAATGGCCCCCATGGAGGCCTTCACGGATCTCCTGGACCGCCCCCTCGAGGCCCCCTTCTGGCCCGAGCCGGTGCGCCTCCTCCGCCTGGTGCCCCTGGGCGAGGCCTACGAGGTGGTGGCGGAGGGCCTGCGCTCCGGAAGGGTGATGCGCGCGGTCCTGACCCGGGCGGAGGTGGAGGCCCTGCGCCGCACCTCCGCTTCCCTTCCCCCGCAGCCTCGCCTCCTCGCTCTGGGGGTGGAGGCCCAGCGCATCCGGCTGGGGTACGCCTTTGACCCCTTCTTCGCGGTTTGGGCCAGCCGGGTGGACCCTTTGCCCCACCAGCTGGAGGCGGTCTATGGGGTGCTCCTCAAACGGCCCAAGGTGCGCTTCCTCCTTGCGGATGATCCCGGGGCTGGCAAGACGGTGATGGCCGGGCTTTTCCTCAAGGAGATGAAGTACCGGGGTCTGGTGCGCCGCACCCTCATCGTCGTCCCGGCCAACCTCCAGGACCAGTGGCGCCGGGAGCTCAAGGAGAAGTTCAACGAGGACTTCTTCGTGGTGAACCGCCACACCGCCCAGGCCCTCTACGGGAGGCGGCTTTGGGAGGAGCGGGACCAGATCCTAGTCAGCCTGGACTGGGCCAAGCGCGACCCCTATCTGGAGGAGCTCCGCCAGGTCCGGTGGGACTTGGTCATCGTGGACGAGGCCCACAAGCTCTCCGCCACCCGCTACGGGGAGGAGGTCCGCCGCTCCCAGCGCTACCGGCTGGGGGAGGTCCTGAGCCAGACCGCCACCCACCTCCTCTTCCTCACCGCCACCCCCCACCAGGGGGACGAGGAGCGCTTCCGCCTCCTCTTAGACCTCCTGGAGCCCGGTCTTTTCTCCCATACCGCCCTCCTCCGCGAGGCCAAGGGGGAAAACCCCATCCTCCTCCGCCGCCTTAAGGAGGACATGGTGGACTTTGAGGGGAGGCCCCTCTTTCCCCCCCGCCGGGTCCACACCCCCGCCTTCCGCCTCTCCCCTTCCGAGCGCCAGCTTTACGAGGAGGTCACGGAGTACGTCCGCCGCCACTTCGGCCGGGCCTTCGCCGAGCGCAAGCGGCAGGTGGGGCTTGCCATGTCCGTGCTCCAAAGGCGCCTGGCTAGCAGCACCCACGCGGTGGCCCGTTCCCTGGAGAACCGCCTGCGGCGGCTCAAAGCCCTAAGGGAGGATGTGGGGCGGCTGGGCCAAATGCCGGAGGACCTCGAGGACCTGGAAGACCTTCCCGAGGCCGAGCGCTGGCGCCTCGAGGCCGAGGTCTCCGAGCGGCTCACCCTAGCCCGCAACCTTCCCGAGCTGGAGGAGGAGATCCGGGAGCTGGAGGCCCTAGCCAAAAAGGCCCGCGCCCTGGCCTGGTTGGAGGAGGACACCAAGCTGAAGGAGCTCCTGAAGATCCTGGGGGCCATCGGGAAGGAAAAGCTTCTGGTCTTCACGGAGCACAAGGACACCCTGGACTTCCTGGTGCGGGCCTTGGAGCGGCGGGGCTACCGGGTCACTTCCATGGACGGCTCCATGCCCCTAGAGGAGCGGGTCCGGCGGGAGGGGGTCTTCCGGGACGAGGCCCAGATCCTCGTGGCCACAGAGGCCGCAGGGGAGGGCATCAACCTCCAGTTCTGTTCCGTGATGGTGAACTACGACCTTCCCTGGAACCCCACCCGCCTGGAGCAGCGCATGGGGCGCATCCACCGCTACGGCCAGCGCTACGAGGCGCACATCTACAACCTGGTGGCTGAGGGGACCCGGGAGGGGGCGGTGCTCCGCCTCCTCTTGGAAAAGCTGGAGGCCATGCGCCGGGCCATGGGCTCGGAGCGGGTCTACGACGTGGTGGGGGAGCTTTTGGAGGGGGTGGACCTCGAGGCCCTCATCCTGGACCACCTGGCAGGCCGCAAGAGCCTGGAGGAGATCCGGGCCATCGTGGAGGCCCGTCTGGACCCTGCCCGGGTGGCCTACATCCGCGAGCTCACCCTCGAGGCCCTCGCCAAGCGGGAGGTGAACCTCGCCCGCCTGCGGGAGGAACTCCGGCAAAGCGAGGAGGGCCGTCTGACCCCCGAATACACCGAGCGCTTCTTCAGAGAAGGGATGGCCTACCTGGGGGGTGAGGTGCGGAGGCGGCGGGACGGCTTTTTCCAGGTGCGGGTGCCCCCGGCCCTCCGCCGCGCCCGCCTCCTGCCCCCGGAGTACCCACGGGCCGCCTTTGACCCTAAGGCCAAGGGGGAGGCCGAGCTTCTTGCTCCGGGACACCCCCTTTTTGAGGCCCTCCTGGACGAGATCCTAGCCCAGGCCGAGCCCCATCTCCGGAGGGGGGCCGTCTTCGCCGCGGAGGTGGAGAGGCCCTTCTTCCTCGCCTACGTGCGCCTTGGGGTGCAGAACGGGCTAGGCCAGCCCGTGGGGCGGCGGCTTTTGGCCCTAGCCTGGGACCCGGAGGGAAAGGGGTGCCGTCTCCTCCCTCCTTCCTTCCTCCTGGACGCAGAGCCCCTTCCCAGCGAGGCCATGCCCCCGCCCACAGGGGTGGAGGAAGGGGTAAAGGCCTGGGCGTACGCCCACTTCCTGGAGCCCTATCGGGAGGAGGTGGCCCAGGAGGCCCTCCGGGAGGTGGAGGTGCGCCGAAGGTACGCCCTTCGGAGCCTGGACCACTTAATCCAGGAGTCCACCCGGCGCCTAGCGGAGCTCAAGGTGCGGAGCCTCCAGGGGGAGGACGTGCGCCTTCCCTTGCAGAACGAGGAGCGGCGCCTGGATGAGCTTCAGGAAAGGCGGAAAGCCCTAGAGGACGAGCTGGACCGCATGGGGCGGCTCATCCCCGAGGCGGCGGAGGTGGTGGCCTTGGCCTACGTGGTCCCGCGGGCCGGGGGGCCTGAGGAGGAGGACCCCGAGCTGCGCCGAAGGGTGGAGGAGGCCGCCATGCGGGTGGCCATGGACTACGAGCGCCGCATGAGCCGGGAGCCCCTGGACGTGAGCCGGGAGAACCTGGGCTACGACCTGCGCTCGGGGGACCGCTTCATTGAGGTGAAGGGCCGGGCCCGAAGGGGGCCGGTGGCCCTTACCCCCAACGAGTGGCTCGCCGCCCGGCGCCTGGGCCCCCGGTACTGGCTCTACATCGTCACGGAAGCCCTCACCGCTCCCCGGCTTTTCCTCATCCAGGACCCGGCCTCCAAGCTCCGCCCGGGGGAGGAGGTGGGGGTGGTGCGGTACGTGGTGGCCGCGGAGGAGTGGGGCGCCCACGCCGAGGCTGCAGAATAAGGAGGGGGTGCGCACATGGCGGGGACGAGAAGGCGGAAGGCCCAAGCCTCCGGACCTAGCAGGCCTAGCCTGGACTATTACCTGAACCTCAAGTACCCCATCCAGCTGTTTCCCGAGCCCGAGGGTGGGTTCACCGTCCTGGTGCCCGACCTGCCCGGGTGCGTTTCGGTGGGGGAGACCGTAGAGGAGGCCCTCAGGAACATTGAGGAGGCCCGCCAGCTTTGGATTGAGAGCGCTTACGAGCACGGCGACGAGATTCCCCTGCCCTCCACCGAGCGGGGGTAGAGCTGCTTGCGCGGTTTGTTGGGTAAGCTAACCCCATGTCGGCCGACCGGCGCCTTATAGAACACCGTCTGCCCCTTAGGGAGATCTCCGAGGCCTCGGCCAAGGAGAAGTCCATCCGCCATGGGCACATCTCCACCCTCCACATCTGGTGGGCCAGGAGGCCCCTGGCGGCAAGCCGCGCCGCGGTCTTCGGCACCCTGGTGCCGGACACGGAGGAGAACTACGAGCTGGTCAAGAGGATCGTCCCCTGGGAGGCGGTGAAGGACGGCAACAGCGCCGATATCCTCGAGGCCCGCCGGAGGGTCCTGGAGGCCCACGGGGGCCGTCCCCCCAGGGTGCTGGACCCCTTTGCGGGCGGTGGAGCCATCCCCCTCGAGGCCCTCCGCCTGGGGTGCGAGGCCTACGCCCTGGACCTGAACCCCGTGGCCTTCCTCATCCTGAAGGCCACCCTGGAGTACCCCCAGCGCTTCGGCCAGCCCAACAGCCGCCCTGTGCCCCCCTACATCCTCGCCAAGGACCGGGAAGGGGCTTCCAAGGACCTCCTGAGGGAGGGGGAGGAGGGACCCTGGGCCCGGGCTTACCGGAAGAACCCCTTGGCCGCGGAGGTCCGCTACTGGGGCGAATGGGTGCTGGAACGGGCGAAGGCCGAGCTGGCCGGGTTTTACCCGCAAGGCCCCGACGGCCGCACCCCCGTGGCCTACCTTTGGGCCCGCACCGTGACCTGCACCAACCCCGCCTGCCGGGCCGAGGTACCCCTGGTGCGCCAGTGGTGGCTGGCAAGGCGGGAGAGGAAGCGGGTGGCTCTGAAGCCCCTGGTGGACCGGGAGGCCAAGCGGGTGGACTTCCAGGTGGTGGAGGTCCCGGAGGGCGAGGACTGGCCCGACCAGGGCACGGTTCAGCGGGGGAATGCGGTGTGCCCGGTGTGCGGGGCCACGGTGGACAACGCCGCCATACGCCAGCAAGGGACTTCTGGCCGGATGGGCCAACGGATGCTGGCGGTAGTGGTGGCTACCCCTGGGGGGAAGTACTATCGGCTTCCTGTGGAAGGAGATTTGATCGTTTACAGAAAGGCCGAGCAACACCTGGGTGTAGTTCTGGAAACTTTAGGCGATTTTTTTGCTCTGGAAGGCACCAAGCTGAGCCCTCTTCCAAATGAGCCTATCAACGTGGAGGATAAGCGCAACTTTTGGGTAGGCGAGTATGGCCCTAAGGTTTGGGGCCAGCTCTTCAACCCCCGCCAAGCCCTAGCCCTGCTCACCTTCGCCAAGTGGGTCCGCGAGGCCCACGCCGAGATGCTAAGGCAAGGGATGGAGGAGGAGCTTGCGCGGGCGGTGGGGACTTTCATTGCACTTGCTTTGGATAGAGTGACTGACTATACTTCGGCTCTTTGTACATGGGTAGTCAATGGAGAGTTCATAGGCCATACTTTTGTTAGGCAAGCTTTGCCGATGGTTTGGGATTATGTAGAGGCTGTGCCTATCTCTAGTGTTGGTAGCGGTCTAGAAAATGCTTTAGACTGGGTTGTCCGTGTTGTTGAGTTTACTGCCTTGTCCTCCTATTTCCCCGCTGTGCTAGGTAGGGCTTCCGCCACCCACCTCCCCTTTGAGGACAACTTCTTTGACGCCATCATCACCGACCCCCCCTACTACGACGCGGTGCCCTACGCCGACCTTTCCGACTTCTTCTACGTATGGCTCCGGCGCACGGTGGGGCACCTGTACCCCGAGCACTTCCGCACGCCCCTAACCCCCAAGGCGCAGGAGATTGTCCAGAACCCTGTGCGCCATGGAGGGGATAACGAGAAGGCCAAGCGCTTTTTTGAAGAGATGATGGCCCAGGCCTTCCGGGAGATGCACCGGGTGCTCAAGCCCGGAGGGCGGGCCACGGTGGTCTTCGCCCACAAGAGCACGGAGGCCTGGGAAACCCTCATCGGCGCCCTCATCCGCGCCGGGTTCCAGGTGGAGGCCAGCTGGCCCCTGCACACCGAGATGCAGACCCGTCTCCGCGCCCGGGGCTCCGCCGCCCTCGCCTCCTCCACCTTCCTCGCCTGCCGCAAGCGGGAGGGGCAGGAGGTGGGGTACTTCCGCGAGGTGCGGGAGGAGATGGAAAGGGCCATCCTGCCCCGGCTGGAGGAGTTCTGGCAGGCCGGCATCCGGGGGGCGGACTTCTTCATGTCCGCCATCGGGCCGGGGCTGGAGGCCTTCAGCCGCTACGCCGAGGTGCGCCGGATGGACGGCACTCCCGTGGACGTGGGGGCCTTCCTGGATGAGGTGCGCCGCATCGTCCTCCGCTTCGTCCTGGCCAAAATCCTGGGCAACGGGGGCCGGGAGGGGAGCCTGGACGAGCCCACCCAGTTCGCCCTCCTCGCCCTCTGGTCCTACGGCTACGAGCTCCCCTCCGACGAGGCCCGCAAGCTGGCCCAGAGCACCGGGGTGGAGCTCCACGCCCTGGGGAGCTTGGTGCGGGTGGAAGGGGAGAAGACCCGGCTCCAGAAGGCCAAGGAGCGGGCCAAGCGCGACCCAGACTTCGGCCTGCCCCGCCCTGGGGCTCGGGTGCCCGTGGTGGACGCCCTGCAAAGGGCTGTGCTCCTCCTCCCCAAGGGCCGGCAGGCCCTGGCGGAGTACCTTTCGGCGGTGGACCACCTGAAGGACGAACCCTTCTGGATGGCCGCTCAGGCCTTCGCCGAGGTGCTGGAAGGGGAGGACGAGGGCCGGGCTCTCCACGAGCTCCTCACCTACCGCGAGGCCCTGCCCCGGATGGTCCAGGATAGACTTCTCTGAAGGAGGGGGCCGTGGACCGCTTGGGCCAAGGGTTAAAGCTCTTCGCGGAGGAAGGGCGCCGCCTTTTCTTGGAGCATCTTAAGGCGCGCTACGGCGAGCGCTGGGCGGAAGCCTACGCGGAGGCCTTAGGGGACAAGCGCCGGGACAACTTTTTGGAAGACCTCCGGCGGGGCCGCGCGCCGGAGGAGGCGGTGGACCTCACCCACTTCAAGGACCTCCTCCTGGGGCATAAGGACCTCTTCAAGGACCTGTTGGGCCGCTCCTTCCAGCGGGCGGTAACCTGGGCCGACGAGATCGCCGAGGTGCGCAACGACTGGGCCCACCAGAAGGAGGTTTCCGAAGAGGACGTCCGCCGGGCCCTAGACAACATGGCCCGCTTCCTGGAGGCTATGGACGGCAGGGAGGAGGTGGTGGCGGAGCTTAAGGCCCTGCGGGACGGCCGTTTGCCCACGCTCCCTCTCCCTCCCGGAGACCTCCCCCCCTGGTGGCAGGTGGCCCAGCCCCATGCGGACATCCGCCGGGGGGAGTTTGACGAGAGCACCTTCGCCGCCAAGCTGGACGACGTGGTGCGGGGTACGGCCAGCCCCGAGTACCGCTACGCGGACGAGTTTTTCCGCAAGACCTACCTCACCCGCGACCTGCGCCGCCTCCTCCAGGACGTGCTCAAGCGCCTGGCGGGCCAGGGAGGCGAGGCCGTGGTTCAGCTCCGCACCCCCTTCGGCGGGGGGAAGACCCACGCCCTCATCGCCCTTTACCACCTGGTGAAGGACGCGGCCACCTCGGGGGCCCTCCCTGAGATCCGGGCCCTCCTGCAGGAGGCGGGGCTTCCCGACATCCCCCGTGCCCGGGTGGCGGTCCTGGTGGGCACCGACCTCTCCCCCCTGGGGCGGGAGGCGGAGGAGGGGGTGCGGATCCACACCCTCTGGGGGGAGCTGGCCTACGCCCTGGGGGGCCTCGAGGGGTACGCCCTGGTGCGGGAGGCGGACGAGGCCCGCACCGCCCCCGGGAAGGCGCTCCTCTCCCGGCTCATCCGGTCCTACACCCCCCTTCTCGTCCTCATGGACGAGCTCCTCGTCTACCAGGTGAAGGCGGGGGGCGTGGCGGTGGGGGCCACCACCCTCCAGGCCCAGACCTTCGCCTTCCTCCAGGAGCTCACGGAGGTCATCGGCAGCACCCCCCAGGCGGCCCTGGTCACCACCTTCCCCGAGTCCCACCTGGAGTACTACCACCAGGAGGGGGCCCTGGAGGCCTTCCAGCGCCTGGAGCGCATCTTCGGTCGGGTGCAGGCGGTACGGGTGCCGGTGCAGGGGGAGGAGATCTACGAGATCCTCCGCCGCCGCCTCTTTGAGCGGATAGACGAGAAAGTGGCCCGCCAGGTGGCCCTGCGCTACGCGGAACACTACCGGGGCCTCGAGGGCGTGCCGGAGGAGGCCCGCTCCCCCCGCTACGCCGAGCTCCTCCAGAAGGCCTACCCCTTCCACCCCGAGCTCGTCCGCACCCTCTACGAGCGGTGGGGCACCCTCCAGGGCTTCCAGCGCACCCGGGGCGTGCTCCGCCTCCTCGCCCGCATCGTGGAGGAGAACCACCGCTCCCCCATCGCCCGCCCCCTCATCGGCCTCGGGGACGTGCACCTGGAGCACCCCGACCTCAGGGCCACGGTGGTGAGCGTCCTGCAGGAGGCCAACTGGGAGGCGGTCATCGCCTCGGACATCGTGGGCAAGGCGGCCCAGCTGGACCGGGAGGTGGGCGGGGAGTACGCCCGGCTCCGCCTGGCCCAGAGCGTGGCCACGGCCATCTTCATGTACACCCACTCGGGTGGGGCCCGGCCCGGGATTTCCAAGCCTTTACTGGACCTCTCCCTGGCCTACCCCGAGGGCATCACTCCGGCCCTGGTGAGCGACGCCCTGGACAAGCTCCGGGGCCGGCTCTTCTACCTTTACGAGGAGGGCGGGGCCTACACCTTCAAGGCCCAGCCCAACCTGAACGCCGTCCTCGCGGAGAAGATAGACCAGGTGGAGGAGCGTTCCGTCCGGGAGCGGCTTAGGGCCCACCTGGAAAGGGTCCTGGGCTCCGGGCTCCTGAAGCCCGTGGTTTGGCCAGTAGAGCACCGCGAGGTGCCGGACGACCGCACCCTGAAGCTCGTCCTTTATAGCCCGGATCACCCCGCAGGGAGCGAGGAGGGGGAGCGGCTCCGGCGGGTGATCCAGCAGAACGCCGCGGGGAGCCCCCGGGTGTACAAGAACACCCTTCTCCACCTCCACCCCAAGGCGGAGGCCCTGCCCAGGCTCCTCAGGGAGGTCCGTACGGAGCTTGCCCTGGAGGCCATCCGGGGAAGCGGCCTGCCCCTAAGCGAGCCCCAGCGCCGGGAGCTGGAGGGGCGGCTTCGCGCCCTCCAGGAGGAGCTCCCCCGCCGGGTTCTGGCCGCCTACACCGAGCTCTACGCCCCTCAGGACGGCCACGGGACCTTCCGCTACCGCTTTATCCAACCTCAGGTTCAGACCGCCTCCAGCCTGGTGGGGGCCCTGGTGGACTACCTTAAGCACGAGGAAGGGCTTCTGGAAAAGCTGGACCCCGGCCTTCTCCTGCGCCGGGAGCTTTGGCCCGAGGAGGAGCCCCTTCTCCGCCTAGACCTCCTCCGCGACTACTTCTACCGCCTCCCTGGCTTGCCCCTTTTGGCCTCCGACGAGGTCCTGCGCCGGGCGGTGGCCGAGGGGGTGCGGCTCGGGCTCTTTGAGCTGGGCCTTAGGGGAGAGGGGGAGGCCTGGGCCAGGGTGTGGCGCGCCTCCTCCCCGCCCCGCCCCGAGGAGGTCCACTTCGGGGAGCGCTACCTCTTGGCCCGCCTGGGCGTCCTGCCCCCACCCCCATCCCCCGAGCCGCCCGCCGAGGAGAAGAAGGAGGGAGAGCTACCGGTTTCGGAAGATGGAGGCAAGGTTCCCCTGCCGCCCCCAACCCCCACCCAGGTGCGGAAGGTGGGGATTGTCCTCGAGACCCTCCCCGTGGAGAAGGTGCCCGTCCTGGTGGACCTGGTGGCGGCCCTCCGGGACGCGGGGGGTCAGGTGCGCATCCGGGTGGAGCTTCAGGCGGAAAACCCGGAGGGCCTGAAGAAGGACGTGCTGGAGCTGACCGTAAAGGAGCTTCTCCTCCAGCACGGGCTTACCCACAAGTGGGAGGATTAGGCCCTATGGACAAACCCGCCCCTTCTCCCTATACTGGTGGACGCTACGGGGAGTAGCGCAGCCCGGTAGCGCACCTCGTTCGGGACGAGGGGGTCGCTGGTTC
>FWWM01016815.1_pt1 | contig 10799 bp, 3 predicted proteins | sample 2228351 | NCBI WGS metagenome assembly FWWM01 (sample SAMEA103939774, study PRJEB20133) | metagenome
CAGGGACGATTTTTTGCCAATGATTCTTTTTTAATCTCGCTCCCATGGTCTCCGTGTTAGCGCACGACTTGCCGCTCTGCGGTGAGATAAAAAATTTATCGTCGCTGTGTTTATCGACATGACCAATGAGGTAATGATTGCTCGAGAAAATGACTATTTGCGGCCTCAACGGCTGGACAGGGCAACAATGCCAGCAAACTCGCTGACTGGCAGAACAACCTTAACTATCCCCAAAGAAATGTTTGAAATACTATTACATCTATTTCCCTTGTATTCTTGGGATAAACTTTTTTATCAGGAAGAGGATGCCTTCTTTATTAACCTATTGGCTTGAATTGTTGCAATCCTTTTGGGCAGCCCATGGTATATCATCCAACCGCAGAGGAATCCATTCTTTTCAGATCCTTCCCCTATCCTTCAGATAATCCCGCACCTGCATGGTGATGGTGCGAAAGTCCACCTTACCGCTTCCCATTTTTGGCAATTCCGGGAACACGATGAATTCTTTCGGTATAGCAATGGCGGGCAATTCTTTCGCCATTTTTTTAATGATCTCTCTTTCATTGAGCTTTTTTGTCACCGCGGCGACAATGCGCGCACCTTTGAGCGAATCCGGTACTTCGACCACGCACACCGCCACCCCTTCGGGCACCAGTTTTTCCAACACCATTTCCGTGCGCACCAACGAGACCATTTCACCGCCTATTTTCACAAAGCGCTTCAAGCGACCACGGTGCCACAGATAGCTATCTTCATCCAACATCCCCATATCACCGGTGTCGTACCAGCCGTCTTTGATGCGCAATGAAGTCTCTTCGATATCGTCGAAATAACCCTTCATCACCAGATCGCCCTTGACGAGGATTTTGCCTTCTTCTCCTCGCGGTAGTTCCTTGCCCGTAACGATATCGACAATTTTTACCTGCACGCTTGGCAGTGGTTTGCCGATGCTACCTGGACGATTATTCTCCGGTGTGTTGACAGACACGCCAGGACTGGTCTCTGTGGTGCCATAGGCCTCCAACAAAGTGACGTTATGTTTTTCATAAAAACCCTCACGCAACCATACCGGCACTTTATCAGCACCGGCCAACAGGATACGGCAGGAGGCAAAATCCCCCTTGGTCGATTCGCGCAAGTAACCAGCGAAAAAAATGGGTGTAGCGGCTATTATCGTCGCTTGTTCTTCACGAACATAAACGGGTATCTTTTTATACTCCAATGGATTGGCCACTGTAATATTAGTCATACCAGTGGTCAGCGGCAACCAGAAATTGGCATTATGACCAAAGACGTGGAACAACGGTAGCACACTCATCATGCGGTCGTTGGGATAGATATTATAGACCTGGATCAAATCATTGATATTGGACGAAAAATTTCGATGAGTGAGCATCACTCCTTTGGGCTCTTTTTCACTGCCGCTGGTAAACAGGATCACGACGGTATCATCCTCGTGCGCCGGTGGCAGCGAACGAATGATCATCCCAGCCGGTAATTTGGCTCTCAAAGCAGCGGCGATCTTTTGACCGAAGCGCACTGATACTAAAATATCCTCAATGAAAATCATGCCCGGCACCAAACGGCAACCGATGCGTTCCAGCAGTGCACGAGAAGTAATGATGGTGCGGAAACCACATTTATTCTGGGCATATTCGCAATTTTCTGCAGCGCCGGTGGAATAATTGATCATCACCGGCACCTTGCCAGCCATCACCGTCGCCAGCGTCGATAGGATGGAGCCCGCCGAAGTGGGGATCATGATGCCGATGAACCCTTCGCGATATTTTTTGATGATTTTCGTCAGGATCAAAGAGGCGATCAACGTCTTGGAATAGGTCAAGCGCCGTTCGGTGGTGCGATCGATGATCGCCATTTTTTTGCTGTTTTGCTTTGCTTTTCTGATGAATTCGTGATGGAGGATCATGAATGGGTTCTCCTTTTTGATTCGAAACCGCCCCTACCTAATGAGGGTTTTTGACTTGGATATTTCTCTAAAACTAAAAACCTTTTGAGGGAATCAGAACAATCAGAGGCCACTGAATTTTATTCAATATATAGCGAAAAAAAAACAAAAGCACAAATGTTTTTTACAAAAAATTTTCGATTTGCGATTTTTCCGCTGGTATGTGCTTGGATTATTGCCGCGAAAAACTTGTTCTCGTTGAGTGGTAATTGGATCATCCCTCATACACTCTGCGACAGTCACACTATTCCTCTGGCTATCCCGATTCACATCGTCTCAATGTAGACCCGTGTGCAATTGTCCGAGATCGCTTTCACGGATAAAAAGGTAAATCACGGAAGGCCAAATGATTTGTAACTCTCAAGATCCCAAAGAGAGCCTTGTCAGATATATTCTTACTGAGGCACAAACAATGATATGATGGTTATGCACTCAAGATTCCCAAGAAAGCCTTGTTAAATACATTCGGATTCTGTGTTAAAACCATGCTGAACGGACCGCTCTTCGCACCATGAGAGAATTGAGAAGCATTCGAATGCATACTTGGCAAATACTTTGCGATTATCTCTCACATATCGCCCTCATTTCCATCTCTGTACCCGTGTGATGGTATTTCTAAACCTGACTTAACACAGAATCCGGGATCTCGTAACTATCGAAGTACCATTAATTTTTTCAATGATTTGTATTCCGACGTTAACAATTTATAGTAATAGATGCCCGAAGCCACCAGGTTTTTGGCATCATCGCGACCGTCCCATTTTATTTCGTAATAACCAGCGTCAAGCTTTTTATCCATCAGAATACGAACCTGCTGCCCAAGGGTGTTATAGATGACCAGCTTTGTCGGCAGTGAGCGCGCCAATTGAAAACGAATGGTCGTTTCCATATTGAATGGGTTTGGAAAATTCTGCAGCAACGCGAAATCTTCTGGGAGGGCGATATTGACTTCTATTGCGTCATGTCGATTACGCCGTCCATCGCTACCGATATCTTCCAGCAGATAGTAATAACGTTCGCCAGAGCGGGTGGTGCTATCGACGAACTGGTAGTGATGATCCATGCGAGATGGGATGATCTTTTCGTTGATGACCTCATAATTTCCGTTTAGACTACGGCTGCGAAAAACATCGAAACCGATGTTGCCTTTTTCATCGCCTGTGATCCATTGCAAAATGACCCCGCGGTAAGGATCGGCTTTTGCGGTGAACGATTGCAGTTCCACACTCTCCACGATAATCGTCCATTCAGGGGACGTGGTTTTTTTGACGCCATCCCACGCTTCCACCCATATTTTAAGAATGCCTTTGCCATAATCCAGGCTGTTGAGCACAAAACGGGGGCCAGTTGCTTTAGCTATGCCGTTGACATACCAGGTGAAAAAGATGGGATCGTTATCATGATCGCTGGCGGCACAAGTGAACAACTGGCTGCCGGGCATGGTCAGGGGGACAAGTCTGTTTTCGGGATATAGCGAGGTAAAGTTAGGAGCTGAATCGCCCGTCACCGTAACCAGCAGCGAATCGACATCGAACCCCCCACGATTATCGTCCACTTTTAGCCAGATTTTATATTTTCCTTTCTGATGAACCGTAGGTTTCCAACTGAAGAGTCGAGTATAGAGAGAGTCGAACTGGGCATTGGCAGCCTTGGGTGACATTCTCAGTGTGAAACGCAGAGGATCGCCGTCCAGATCTTGCGCTTGAACGAAGAATTGAAAGGTACGATTGTATTCGATGCGCACATCGCGTGGTGGCAAGTTGATGAATTCGGGGAATTGGTTCATGACACCGATCGCCGTAAATTGGATCGGACTGTTATGCAGCCCCAATTTATAAGCCATCAAAGTATTGGTTTTGGGCGTCCTGGAGATGACCCAGCGGCAGGCGGCGAATCCCGAATCATCGGTGGCCACCTTGGGTGTAAGCGCTTGGCCGCTGTTTTCCATAGCGACAAAGTTGACCACCTCTCCGGCAACAGGATTGTTGTATGGATCCAATACCCTCACCATTACCGGATAGATCAATTACCGGCCAGCGGTCATGGTTTGGTAATCGGGTCCATATTTTTCTAGCCGATAGGCTCGATCGGCAATCACGTAAAGATGAAAGGCAACTTCTTGACCCGGTAACGATGGTGCAGTGGCGACCACGATGTATTCCCCTACTTTTTTCGGTACATTTATATAAGCAGAGGCCAAACCGTTTAGATCGGTCATTATCGTATCGGGTTTTGCCTGTTGACTGCCAAAGCTATCTGCGATGCGAAAGATGACGGCTATATTGCTCACACCATTGGCGAATTCATCTTCCACTTTTACCTGCAAAGGATCGGTTAGGGTAGTGCCGGCTACAACGGTCTGATTGTTGCCCGCCTTTAACGTCAATTTTTCTGGATTTTTGCCCAGAGCATAAGCGATGAAAGTCGTCCCTATGGGTGTGCCGTTGATCCGGGCGCTGATGATCTGTGGAGGATCACCGGCACGACGACCCAGTCGATAGCGTGCCGATGCCATGCCCGCGTAATCAGTGGCGATCGGATTGGTGCTGGTAATAACACCATCTGCTTCTTGTGGGGTAAAGATAACCAACGTGCCAAAAACTGGATCATTTTTTTCGTCCACCACCCGTACCACCAGTGGCTGTGGGAGTTCACTACCAACGGTGCCACTTTGTGGATCTCCCGAAACCTTTTCCACCCTCACACCGGATGAATTCTTGGCCTCAGCGGTGAAGGTAACCTGCACCGCAGCCAGGTTGGGGTGACTACTGGTGGCATAGAGTATATTCGGGATGCCAGCTTGCTGCCCCAGCACCCAATGAGTTGCAGCGATGCCGTTCTCATCGGTCTGTGTGGTGTAAGTGGACAGTTTCGACTCCAACAGATAACCGTTGCCATTGGTGATGGTAAAAGTGACCGGCACTTTTGGCACCGGATTTTGCAGCGCATCGACGATCAACACCGCAATGGAATCGCGCAAACACGTGCCGCGGTTGCCGGATTGTGCATTGCCAGCATACGGCCGCATCTGCACCGGTTGCCCCGGCAGAAAATGGACTTCTGCACAACAGATGGTAAATGGAGAGGCGCCTACTATTCGCGCCGAAATACGTTTTTTACCCGACTTGTTGGAACGGACACTACCACTGGCTCTACCATTTTGATCAGTATAGGAGGTCGGCTGATTAAAAGTCAAACCAATATCCTCACTCTGGAACTGGATCACCTGCCCCGGCACAGGATTGTTGAAACTATCCACTACGGTTACAGTGAGTTTGGCGGTCTGATTATTATCGGCAATCACCGAATCGGTGGCGGAGATCCTACAAGCGGGCGGATAGGGAGGACCTGCGGTAACGTTCGCCTCTACCACCACAGGAGAACCTTGAAGGGAGGGAGCAGAAACTTGTAATTGGTTGATTTGCTGGCCGACGAGGCGACCCAATATCCAGCGGGCGGTTGCTTCCCCGCTGCCGGCAGAAGTGTTGATGGTTACCCATTTGAGTCCGGAATGTTCGAGCGAACTATATTCATCCAAAACAGAGAATTGGATTGGATGCCCGCCGACAGGTTTGCCTTCGGCGTCTTCAGCACGAGCACGCACCATAACCGTTTGTCCTGCCCCACCGGTAACTTGAGCACCGCTCACTAATACTAACCGTTTGGCAGGAGAGGGCAGCCCCTCGACGTAAAAAGTAACCGGAGAACCGAACAACGGTTGATTATTGAATTGCGAAGTGGCGCGAATATGATTCGGTCCTCGTTCCCTACTCAGAAGGAAATAGACTGCTGCAATACCATCCTTGTTCGTATTAACCACTTTGACCGTTGCCGTATCGGCGAGGCTATTGCTGAAAAGCTTACCCTGAAGTTCCGGAATCGTCGGATAAATGACCTGAAAAGTTACCGGATGATTAGGAACCGGATTACCATTGGCATCCAACACTTTTACTTGAAGGGGGGAAGCTAAGGGTTGTCTTACAACACCACTATCCACAGGTGCCGAAAGACGCAATAGATTCTGGGGATTATCCGGAGTGGTCACACCTGTAAATGTGACCGGCGAATTTCGTAATGGACTGTTCTGGTAATTGGCATAGGCATATAGTACATTGGTATCCGGTGCATCACCGAAGGTCCAATAGACGAAAGCCTGTCCAACATTATTCGTCCATACGGTCACTGTATCGGCGGAGGAGGAAGAAGCGATGCTCCGTACTCTGCCTTTTCCGCGGATGACCTTGAAGAGAACTGGAAAGTTTTCGATGTTATTACCCAACAGATCGGAGACCTTGACGGTTGGCACAACTGTTTCTTTCACCTTCCGTGTCCATGAACCATCCCCGACAATGGCGAGGATATCCGGATCACTGGCTAAGGTCGAAGCTGTGAAGCGCACAGGTGCGATCTGGGGTTGTTCTTTTATAAATACTTCGACAATGTTGTTGTTGATCCCTGCCACGGCTCCGACACGCAACAATGCAGAAGCTTGAGCTGCGGGATTGGTGAGCACATCGATCTCAGTATCATTTCCAAATTGGCCACCGCCTGCGATGACCCTAAACGTCACCAGAGCACTTTGGGTGGTGGGATTGCCAAATTGATCCCGTAACTCAATGGTAAATGGTTTACCCAGCGTGCTGAGAGCTTTGGCGCTCTGATGATCGCCATCAATTTTGGCTATTTGCCTGATGGCGCCTGCCAGCACTCTGCCGCTGAAGAGGATCGGACTACCGGATAATTGCTGGCTGCTGTTCGGTTTCACAGAAGATGCACTGATGAGGTTAATGTCTTTCGATTGCGTGCCCATCTGATATTCGATGGTGGCGATGCCATTACCATTACTGGTCACTTCTGCCGATGTAGCCCCCTTGGCAAAGGAGCCATTACCTTGCATGACCGAAAAAGTGACTGGATGGCCAGGTTTAGGGTTGCCGTAAGTGTCTTTTACTTGCACCGACAAATTGACTTTGGTTTCCGCCAATTCCGAGAAAGAGAGATCACTGGCCGGTTCCATGATGTCCGCCGTGGCCGGTAGACCCGAGGCGCTGAATTCGATGGGTGGGATCTGATAGCTTGGAGCATAGGCGATGGCTTTATGATTGAGATAGCCGGCGATTGGCCCCAGTTGCAAGATGGCTTCCGCTTCACCGTTCGCGTTGGTCACCGTCTGAATCGAATCCTTGCCACTGAACTTGCCACCTCCTGCCACAACCTTGAAATGGACCCCCACGTTGGGCGAAATATTGCCGAATGGATCGGTTATGCGAACCTTAAAAGGTTTGGCCAAAGCCGTCATGACAATGGCTTCTTGACCAGCTCCAGATACTTCGATGATGCGGTTGGGCCGTGGCGGTTGAATCATCAGACTGGCGAAGACCTTGGAATCGATCCGCGGATCATCGATAGGATCTACTTTCACTTGGTTGTTGCCCTGTGCTGTGCCCGCCGTATAAATAGCAGTCGCCATTCCGGCATCATCCGTAGCTACTGTCTTGGTATTTTCACCATCGAATTTGCCATTGCCAGATACCACAGAAAATCTGACTCGCCGCTCTTTAATACCGTTGCCCCATTCATCGCTTATCTTAATTTGTAATGGTTTTGGTAGGGGCTCTCCTGCATAGCCTACCTGGTTGTCGCCTGAGATGATGGTCATTTGTTTGGGTTTATCCGGCAGAGCAGAAGCCTTGCAATAGATCGGTGAGCCACTCAATTTGACATCGATGACAAGAATGTTGTTATCGACACCCGCTGTATCCCCCAACGTCCAATAAACTTCAGCCTTGCCGAAAGTATCGGTGGAATCGATGACCGCATTTGCTTGACCATTGAGGCGACCATTGTTGCGCAGGATTTGAAAGGGGACCGGATATTTTACCACTGGCAGGCCTTTTTCATCCAGTACCTGAATGGTGATGGGCACTTTCAACGTCCGCCGAACCGTATCAGTTTGTGCATCACCGCTGAGCAGAGAGATGGAGACGGGAATCCCTTCACCGGCAATGGCCTGAAAGGTCAACGGTGCTACCTGCGGCACATCCGGCAATCTGGCCTCGATACGGTTTGGACGCGAGTCATATCCGAGCGTTAACCTTGCGGACGCAATACCCTCGTTGTTCGAAGAGACACGGATCGATTTTTGTTGGGAAAAGGTGGCATCTCCTTCCACTACGGTAAAATCCACCTGCACTCCCACACAAGTGTTGCCATAGGGATCCTTCAGCAAAACGGCAAACTCTTTACTCAGGGGCTGGCCGGCCTTGCCGGTGAGGATCGACTCGGACGCATACTTTAGCTCTTCAGGGTTGGCAGCATCGGCAAATATCGTGAATGTTTGTGGACTGCCTCTTGGAACCGCCGGTGATGATGCCTGCACGGTGACAATCCCGGATTGCTGCGAAAAATAAACAAAAGTATAAGCAGATCCGGTGACATCGGTGATATTCGAAAACCGCTGAGTGGTTGAACCTTTGTCTTGAGGAACATAGTTGGTATTCATGGTGAGCAGATATTTATCCAATTGGGTACCAGCTTCGCGGTTTTTGACGGTCAGAGTTACGAAACCTTTGTTCAGATAAATGCTGCTTTTATAGGCAGCCCATATCCATGTATTATAGGTGGTGAACGTCATCTGTATGGTGTCGGTACCGGCAAGGTGAAAGAAACAGGAGTTTTGATAGCCATCAGGAGCAAAAGCCCGCATCCAAAATTTATAATAGCCACTTTTGGGAATAAAAATTTGGTAGGTGGCCAATCCTTTGTAATTGTTGCCGCTGACATAGGGGACGTAGATATACTCAGCTCCTGAAGCATTGGCACTGTTGCCCGTAATGTAGGGGCCTGTTAGGTCGCCTTTTTCTGCCTCTATCCAAATATTGCCGTTAAAAATGACATCCAGCGAATCGGTGCTGAGGGTAGCTTGGCCGCTGGTGACGTTAAAAGCCACCTGCACGTCACTTACAGGCACACCATTGGCATCGATGACTCGAACAGCCAGCGGTTCAGCCATCCGTTGCATGACACGACCATGTTTGCCATTGCCGGCGATGATGAACATCGAATCGGGCGTCAATGGCGGGACATTGAGGCAGAACTTATCGATGGGATTATTCAAGCCTCCATAGAGCATCAAGCCCGAGTAAAGCTGGGGACCATTGCCTTGCTTCTTGAGGACGTCGTGCACCTCGCCAACATAACTGCCATTGAGATAGACGTTAAATTGGTGGCCATAAGTGCTACTGGGAGTGAATCGTACTTCTAGTTCGTCGCCTGATTTCGGGTCTGGTGCGCCATCAGGAAAAGCAGAACGATAGAGGTCTTTACTGGTGGCAATGCCATCGCGCACCTCATTCAAATAGACAATTCTATTGCGCACACGAACCAGATAGCCATTGGCATAGGCATCAGCGCGATTCAACATCATGGCAATACCGCTGGCATTGACGCCGTCATTGTCGGCCAATTTTGACCATTTCATCTTCGCCCGTACCCCGCGAGCCGTAGCATGGTAGCTTGCAGATTTATAAGCAGCCAGATAGCTCCATCCCCCAGAGGTGGCGTTATTGCGAAGTTCCCCACGAGCCGCATCCACGGTATAAGCTGAATGCATATGCCAATTGGGTGCGGTTGGATCGTCAAAATCGTCGCAGTATTCGGTGATCGTTGTATCCCCCATGTCCACTGGCGGAGAGAAGGCGAGAGGACCACGGTTGTTCAATTCGTCATATGCCCGGATGCCAAAATAATAAGTGAGTCCCGGTATCAACCCCGTCACCGTGGCCGATTCGATATTGCGCGAGGCTGCTGGTTTGGGTAATGAAACTAGAATACCTTGAGAAAAATTTTCCGCCGTCAACTCGAAGGCGGCGTATCGTAACTCGTATAAATTTGCACGACCGTTATAACCATCATCTCCCACCGCTTCCCATTGCAACAGTGCGGATTGACCACCAAGAGCCTCTGCTTGTCGCCATGCAATCATGCCCGGCGGTGTATTATCGCCAGCAAGAATGCCGCGGATCACACGATTTAATTCTTCAGCCATCTTGTTATAGCCAGCATCGTTGGGATGCACGCCATCGCTCAAATCGGACAACGTCAAAGTGTTATACATATCTACAAGGGTAATCTTACTGAAAACAATGGCTGGTGGTCTTTCGAAAAACATGCGATCGATCTCGGCATTATAGTCTAGCACTTTGGGATCAATGGTGCCGTCAGCCAAACGCGGAATGATTTTACAGACAATGATTCGCTGTAAAAAATCACCACGGGTACCATTCGCCCATTGTGAAACATACCGCAAGAATTCCGCCAGTTTACCAGAAGCTGTGTTTAATAAAGTGATGCCGTTATTGTTGGAATAAGGGCCAGCGGCATCGCGATTCATATTATTCGTGCCAATATGGATGATCACTACCTGCGGTCGATAGGTGTTCATTGCCGACGTGATGTCTAAAGTGCCATTTCCATAGCCGCCGGAATAGAAATCTTCAATTTTTGCTCCAGGAATAAAATATCCATTATAAGGAGAAACACCGTGCGGTCCTACCAACGAACAACCGGTGCCCTGTAATTTTGTCAATAAATAACTGCGGTAGCCGTTGCCGCTAGAACTACCGACGCCAGCGGTGATAGAATTACCCATGGGCATGATCGTCCACTGAGCGTAGGTCATAAGTGGTAAAAATAAAATACAAATAATAGCCCTGCCCCAGAGGAAGGGATGTCTTAAAATGGTCGATCTATGTCTTTTCAAATGAATTCCTCCTCAAAAGGAAAAAAAGAAAATTTATAATATTCACATCATCATTCGCAAATATTATACCCT
>FWWM01004437.1_pt1 | contig 10798 bp, 6 predicted proteins | sample 2228351 | NCBI WGS metagenome assembly FWWM01 (sample SAMEA103939774, study PRJEB20133) | metagenome
CTGACGGCTTAACCTCGCCGCTGAGGACAACTCCCTGGCTCATTCTGCAAAAGGCACGCAGTCGGGCCATAAAGACCCTTCCACTGGCTTGTGGATCCGGGGTTTCAGGTTCTATTTCACTCCCCTTCCGGGGTTCTTTTCACCTTTCCCTCGCGGTACTATGCGCTATCGGTCTGCCCGTAGTACTTAGCCTTGGAGGGAGGTCCCCCCTGATTCCCACGACCTTCCACGGGGGCCGTGGTACTTGGGATCATGCACCCAGGAGACTGCTCACCTTTTGCCTACGGGGCTTTCACCCTCTATGGCGGAGCATTCCAGCTCACTTCGGCTAGGTGGCAGTTTTGTAACTCCCTGAGAGGCTGGCGGACCTCTCCGTGCATGTCCCGCAACCCTATGCGGGCTAAGGCCGCCACCATGGCACCCGCATAGTTTGGGCTGGTCCCCTTTCGCTCGCCGCTACTCGGGGAGTCTCGTTTGATTTCCTTTCCTGGGACTACTAGAAGGTTTTACTTCGTCCCGTATTGGCTCCGCTTGCGCGGATGACAGGGCTCAACGCCCTGCCGGGTTTCCCCATTCGGGCATCCGGGCCTCACAGGCTCTTTGCGCCTCCACCCGGCTTATCGCAGCTTAGCACGCCCTTCATCCCCTCGGGCAGCCAAGGCATCCACCCCGGACCCTTACTAACTTGCACACCCACAAGGAAGGAAAACCTATTCAGTTGCCAAGATAACGTGGAGATGGTGGGATTTGAACCCACGACCTCCTGCTTGCAAAGCAGGCGCTCTCCCGCTGAGCTACATCCCCTTGGACCTGCCCCAGATAATGGGCCTCGGTGGACTTGAACCACCGACCTTGCCCTTATCAGGGGCACGCTCTAACCGACTGAGCTAGAGGCCCAAAGGAAAAGGCAGCTCAATAAGGAGGAAGGGCTCCTGAAAGTTTATCCTTAGAGTTTGCTCCGTTATAAAGGAGGTGATCCAGCCGCAGGTTCCCCTACGGCTACCTTGTTACGACTTCGCCCCAGTTGCCAGCCTTCCCATCGTCCTCTACCTCCCTTGCGGGTTAGCCCGAGGGCTTCCGGGAAGACTGACTTCCGTGGCGTGACGGGCGGTGTGTGCAAGGCCCGAGAACGTATTCACGGCGGCCTAGCTGATCCGCCATTACTACCGATTCCGGCTTCATGAGGGCGAGTTTCAGCCCTCAATCTGCACCATGACCGGGTTTGAGGATTTGCTCCCCATTTCTGGGTCGCTTCCCATTGTCCCGGCCACTGTAGCGCCTGTGTCGCCCCGGGCATAAAGGGCATACTGACCTGACGTCATCCCCACCTTCCTCCGGCTTATCGCCGGCAGTCCCCTTAGAGTGCCCTCCGTAGAGTGGCAACTAAGGGCAGGGGTTGCGCTCGTTGCGGGACTTAACCCAACATCTCACGACACGAGCTGACGACGGCCATGCACCACCTGTGATGGGATTCCGTCCAGAGGACGGCACCCTCCGCTTTCGCAGAGGTTTCCCATCATGTCAAGCCCGGGTAAGGTTTTTCGGTTAGCATCGAATTGAACCAGACGCTCCACCGGTTGTGCGGGCCCCCGCCAATTCCTTTGAGTTTCAGGCTTGCGCCCGTACTCCCCAGGCGGGGCGCTTAACGCGTTAGCTGAGACACCGCCCTTACGGACGACGTCTAGCGCCCATGGTTTACGGCTGGGACTACCCGGGTATCTAATCCGGTTTGCTCCCCCAGCTTTCGTCCCTGACCGTCAGAACAGCCCCAGCAGGCTGCCTTCGCCTTCGGTGTTCCTCCCGATATCTACGCATTTCACCGCTACACCGGGAATTCCGCCTGCCTGAGCGTGCCTCAAGATGGGCAGTTCGGTACGCCTTTCCACCGTTGAGCGGTGGGCTTTGACGAACCGCTTACCCATCCGGCTGCGGACGCTTTACGCCCAGTGAATTCGCGCAACGCTCGGGACCTACGTATTACCGCGGCTGCTGGCACGTAGTTAGCCGTCCCTTCCTCTGGGGGTACCGTCACCCACAGAGATTATTCACCTCTGTGAGCATCTTCCCCCCTGACAGGAGTTTACACCCCGAAGGGCTTCTTCCTCCACGCGGCGTCGCGGGGTCAGGCTTTCGCCCATTGCCCACGATTCCCCACTGCTGCCCCCCGTAGGGGTGTGGGCCGTGTCTCAGTCCCACTGTGGCCGGCCACCCTCTCAGGCCGGCTACCCGTCATAGGCTTGGTAGGCCGTTACCCCACCAACTACCTGATGGGCCGCGAGCCCCTCCTTGGGCGGGAGCATGCAGAGCAGAGGCCCCCTTTCACCACAAGTCTTAGTAGCTTGGGGCATTATAGGGTATTAGCCCCCCTTTCGGAGGGTTATCCCCTTCCCGAGGGCAGGTTACTCACGTGTTACTCACCCGTTTGCCGCTCAGGGCCAAAAGACCCCGCGCACGACTTGCATGTGTTAGGCACGCCGCCAGCGTTCGCGCTGAGCCAGGATCAAACTCTTCAGGAAACCTCAATGTTGAGGAGTCCTTCCTCCTTATTCAGTTGCCAATTTGACACGGGACCTCTTTTGCCCCTTCGTCCAACTACAAGACTTATTATTATACAACTTTCTATCCCTTTGTCAAGTCCTTTTTGCGTCACGGGTGCTTTACTACACCCAGACTTTTTATTATACACCGATAAGCCTATTTTGTCAAGCCTTTTCTCTCACGGGGCGTCAACCCCTTTAGCCTAAAGCAGAATTTAAAGTATACAACCTTTCACAACCTTTGTCAAGTCTTTTTTTGGGCTTGTTTAAAAATTCCCGACAGGTTGAAACACAACGACTTGAAAGCATACTATTCCAAACACAGACCAGACAACACCCTACCCTCTTGCTGTAATACCCATCACTCACTATAACCACCGTTATTCCTCTGAAATAGCCTAACAAGTAGCTGATCTGCATCGGTCAAGCTTTCAAGAGTGTTTAAACAGGCTCAGGGCTTTGGGGGTTGTTTAAAAACTTGAAAATATACCACCTCCTTTAACCTGTGAAAGAATGTATCGGGATTCGGAGTTGCGTCAGCTGTATAGTATCATAAATCTGCTGGGTGTCTGTGGGACACAATGATGGAAAGCGTGTTGGTTTTCATCCTGACCCTTTTCTTAGTAGTTTTCAGACCCTTCGGGCTGGGTATAGGCTATTCCGCCCTTGCAGGAGCTCTTGTGAGCCTTCTTTTGGGAGTAGTGAGTCTAAAGGATGTTGTCTTCGTTGTCAGCTTGGTGTGGGATGCGGTCATCTCTTTCGTCTTGCTCGTTTTCATATCCATCGTCTTAGACAAGGCGGGCTTTTTTGATTGGTCTGCACTTCGCCTATCCATGCTTTCAATGGGAAATGGGTTTCTGCTTTATCTGTATCTTATGCTACTCACGGCTCTCACATCGGCGCTGTTTGCCAACGATGGAGCCATGCTCATGCTGACTCCGGTTATATACGCCAAGCTGAGGAATCTGGGACTAAAGTCCAAGGACATGCTTCCCTACTTTATGGGAATAGGCTTTATGTCCGAGTCCGCCAGCCTACCCCTAATAGTCTCCAACCTGACAAACATAATAACCGCCCGCTACTTCGGGCTTGGCTTTTGGGAATACGCCCTTTATATGAGCCTTCCTTACTTGACATCCGTGTCTCTTACCCTTCTCTTGTTTTGGCTTTTGAACCGCAGGAGTATGGTAAGGACCTTTGATATTGAAGCTTTGCAAGACAAAACCCCGAGACTCGCCGTAAGGGACCCTACCGTCTTCATCTCCGGCTGGATTATCATCATCTTTCTGGGTATAGCCTTCTTATTCTTGGAGCTTCTCCATGTGGAGCTTCCTGTATCTTCCGTGCTTTTAGTGGCTAGTCTGTTTCTGGCAATTTCCACCCTGAAAAATAGGGTGGTTAGCCTTAGGGAAGTGTTTATGCTAACACCTTGGCACATAGTGGTCTTTGCGGTGAGTATGTTCGTGGTGGTTTACGGGCTCAAGTCTGTGGGTCTTATCTCATTGCTCTCTTACGCAATTCAGAGGCTTTACCTCCTGGGAGAGTGGGAGGCTATCATAGGTGTGGGCGTCCTTGCGAGCCTTCTTTCTGCGGTCTTTAACAACCTTCCCGCCGTCCTCATGGTAAACCTTGGCGTGGGGGAGAGCCCACTGACGCAAGACATGAAAACTTTTCTTGGGCTTGCCAATGTGGTGGGAACTAACATAGGTCAGAAGATTACACCCATAGGCTCTCTGGCTACACTCCTGTGGCTTCATCTCCTCCGACACAAGGGTATCAGGATAAGCTACATAGACTATATCAAAGCCAACACCCCAATAGCTACGCTCATCACCCTTGCGGTGTTGCTGAGCCTACTTTTGGTGAGATACGTCTTCTCAAGCAAACCTTGACCTCCTGAGGCGTCTGGTGGGACTTTCTTCCATCATCCTATCCACGCTCAGGCTTTCCAGAGCCCCTTCGAGAGCTCCCTCCAAATCTTCTAACTTCAGTCTCAGCACTTCTTCGGGAATGGAGCTTACTTCACCCTCTTTTATCGCTTGGTAGAGTTGCATGGCATAGGGGGAAAGGACTATACGGTCTATGGGTATGGTGTTAACTCCCTTCTCCAGCATGGCTTTCAGCACCACCTTCTCCGCATAAGAGAGATGCCCTCGCCCTTGAACACGGTTTTCTTTTTTATCCCTGGGCAGATAATCTCTGAGGAGCGAGACCGCCACCCCCAACCGCATACTCATGGCTTGAAGCAATGACTCCTGCTTTATCCTGTCCTTTAGGCATCCCAGGAGGTTCATAGCATCTCTGAAGGCTTCGGATTTGATACTGCTGAGCTGCTGAAAAGCGGTATCAAAGAAATCCTTAGCGTTCACTATCAGGCTTATTAAAAGCTCTTTGTCCTCCCTTGCCATACCGTCCGGATCCTGACCCTCGGGCAGGTAAACGACCCTTACCGTGAACCCTTCGGAGAGAAGGTGCGGTAATGCGGACCTTATCGCCCTCTTTCCCGCAGAGTCTCCATCAAAGAGCAAGACCACCTCTCTTGTGTATCTGGAGAGCTCCTTTGCATGCTCGCCAGTGAGGGCTGTGCCCAAGGGTGCCACCGCATTCCTTACACCTACAGCGTGCAGGCTTATAACATCAAAATAACCCTCTACCACCACCGCATACCCTTTCTCCCGTATGTGGTCCTTTGCTTCATAAAGACCGAAGAGAGTATGCCCTTTTTTGAAAACCTCGCTCTCCGGAGAGTTCAGGTATTTGGGATGGGCGCCGTCTATGGACCTTCCTCCGAAGGCTATCACATTACCCTGGGCGTCCCTTATGGGTATTATTATCCTGTGGAGGAATATGTCCCTGTAGGTGTTTTCGGAAACCTTTTGCAGGTTGCCCGTCCTCTCGTAAAGCGTAAGCATGTCTTTCTCTTTTAAAAACCTAACCAGCTCCTCCGAGGAGGGAGAGTAGCCCAGCATAAAGCGTTGCATGTCCTTTGAGGAGAGCCCCCTGTCCTTGAGGTAATAGATGGCTCTTTGGTCCTTCTTGAGGTTCTCATGGTAAAACCTTGCCACCTCCTCAAGGGCATACAGCACAGCCTTGTCCTTCTTCTTACCCTCAAGCCTTATGGGTATGTTATACCTACGGGCAAGCTTTAAGAGTGCCTCCGTGTAGCTTATGTTCTCATACATGGATACGAACTTTACCGCATCCCCGCCCACACCACAACCGAAGCACTTCCATATGCCCTTGCTGGGAGAAACCGAGAGGGATGGTGTGTCATCCGGATGGAAGGGACATCGGGCTATGTAGTTATTACCGCTCCTTTTTAAGCTTATGTAAGAACCTATCACATCCACTATGTCTATCTTACTAAGGAGCTCCCTCAGGTCGGACATAGGAGATAATTTAAACCAATCCTTTAAGGTCTTCAAAAACCCTGCATGTGTTGCCCTCACACACCACGGCGCCCTTGACATCCGAGTGGAGCAAAAACTTAAAGGGTCTGTAAGCCCTGAGGAGCTCGTCAAAGTAATCTTTTGTCTCCACCTTGTAGATACCCTTGAGGAAGGCATACAGCCCTATGAGGTAAGAGTGGGAAACCATGGGAACATCCCTTACAAACCCGGCGAAGGCTTGAAGCGTCTTCTCCGCATACTCCATATACTTTTCCTCACCGGTCAGTGAGTAGAGGAGGAGTAGGGTATACACCGCGGAGCCGTTGACCGATTGGGTGGGTGTGTCCTGCAAGGGTCTGTTCTTCACCGAAAGCAGTCCCACACCCTTGGGCGGGGCATCCACAAAGCCCCAGCTCTGACCATCCCAGAAGAGCTGTATGGCTCTGTCGGTCAGCTCCTTGGATGTGCTCAGATAAGCCTTGTCTTGGGTTATCTCGTAAAGGCTCAAAAGCCCCCTTGCCAGGAATATGTAATCCTCCGAAAAGCCCTCCACCCCTTCCGTGTGGAGTAGCCCGCCTTCCTTGTAAAACTCTTTTAAGAGCCTGTCTGCAGTCTTTACGGAGAATTCGTAAGCCCACCGGTCGCCAAAGGTTTTGTAATACTCACACATGCCGGTCAGCATAAGCCCGTTCCAGCCCGTGTATAGGGTCTTGTCTATGTAGGGCGTTTGTCTTTTTTCCCTGAGGCTTGTGAGCTTTTGCCTGATGCTCTGGATGAGCCCCTTTACCTCCTCAAGGCTCCTATCCGTTTGTAGCGATACTTCCTCCTCGGTCATGTTTATGTGTAGGACGTTCTTTCCTCCGTGCATATGACCTTTGGGAGTTATGCCGAAGTAGAGGGTTGCCAAACTCATCTCCTCGGGGCTTAGGATATCTTTTAGCTCCTCGTAGGTGAAGGTGTAATACCCTCCCTCGTCCAAAAGCCCTATGTCCGCATCCTGCGATGCGTAAAAACCGCCCTTTGGGTCTGCTCCGTATAGCTTGTAATACTCTACAATACCTCGTGCTATGTAGGAGTATAGCTCTTTTTTCCATACCCTGTAGGCTATGCTGTAAAGCTCCAAAAGTTCGGCGTTGTCGTAGAGCATCTTCTCAAAGTGTGGCACGAGCCAGTCTTCGTCGGTGGAATACCTGAAAAAACCTCCCAGAAGGTGGTCGTATACACCGCCTTTAGCCATGGCGTCCGAGGATAGCTCTACCGCCTTACTTATGGCTTCGTTGTTTGTAAAGTAGGCGTGGATGATAAGGAGTTCTAAAGCCTTGGCGTGATGGAACTTGGGCGCGCCCGCCATCCCACCTTTCTGGTAGTCTAAGGATGCCAGTAAGGCGGATATGCCCCTGCTCAGGAGCTCCTCTCCCGCAAAGTCTTTGTAGCTTCGTGAATAGTAATCCCTTATGCTCTGGGTTATATGCATGGCGGAACTCAGGATTTTGTCCCTGTCTTCTTTCCAAAGCTGGGCTATCCTGAGAAGTAGGCTCTTAAAGCCCGGTCTTCCCCATCGGTCTTCGGGCGGAAAATAGGTCCCTCCGAAGAAGGCTTCTCCTTCGGGTGTTAGAAAGACGGTAAGGGGCCAGCCACCGCTACCGGTGAGGGCCATAACCACCTCCTGGTGTCGCCTGTCTATATCCGGTCTTTCGTCCCTGTCTACCTTTATCGGAATGAAGTTTTCGTTTATGATACGAGCTATCTCGGGCTTTTCAAAGCTCTCGTGAGCCATCACATGACACCAATGACACCACACACCCCCTATGGACATAAGGATGGGCTTGTCCTCCTTCCTAGCCCTTTCAAAGGCTTCCTCCGACCACTCATACCAGTCCACCGGTTGGTGTGCTGACTTTCTCAGGTAAGGACTTCTGGCGTTAATCAGTCTGTTAGGCATGCCTAAGAATATAGCTCCTTTTGGAAAGAGGTTTGTGAGATTAATCACTCAGATGGGCTTTGGTTTTCCATCCTCTCCACATGAGAAGACCTAAAGCTCCGAACGAGCTTGATATTACCATGGACAAAACAAACACAAAGACCGTGCCGGTAAACCATAGCTCCATGGGATAGACCCTCAGGAGCATGTCCTCATCTCTAAAGCGCCAAGAGTAAGGGTCAAAGAGGAGAAGATGAAAGGCCTCAAAAGCCCAATGGTAAGCCAAGAGGGAAACAAGCAAGAGAGCAACCAGCAGGACTTCTGTCAGCAGGGAGGAGAAGAAGAGGAGCTTACCCATGACCCTTGGGTCCCTCAGGCTCAGAAAGAGGACCAGCCAGAGGGGGATGCCTAAGTAGAGGACTTTAAAAGAGACGCCGAGCAAGGCTTTCACATCCTCCATGTGGGCTATCTCCCTCTCGTTGAAGAGTCCAGACTCTTTGAACTCCCTCATGCCTTCATCGGACAGGACGGACCTAAGACCCAGCTTGGCAATCTCCAGACGCCTCTCCTTGGGCATACCGAAGATGTCTTGTGGAAACTCTTCTTTGGAGTATACCCATTCCAGAAAGGCTTCTGTAAAGGCTATGCGTGTTGAGAGGAGAACTACCAGAAAGGGAAAGGAAAGGACGAGGACAGCCCCTCTGAGCATCAGTATCCTCTCTGTTGGGTGGGTCCTGCATGGCAGGCTATACAGGACTTTTGGTTGCCGACGACCATCACAAGACCGTAGCTCTGGGCTATCCTCTGATGCTTTTCGTGTATGGCTTCAACGGGCTTGAATTTCCTCACCTGAGGTATATCTATACCCTGGTGGCACTGGTAGCAAGTATACATGGCGGACTTCCAGAGTTCTACAGCCTTTTCTTTGTTTCTTTCCTCCAAAGCCTTGGGAAGCTCGTTGTAAAGTATGGCGTTTCTCTTCTTAACCACCGCCTTTATGTCCTCGCTCCACTGGGCTACCATGGGACCCGCCAGAGCCATGTTCTTACCGCACGCGGACAGTCCGTAAGGGCTTCTTACCAGCCTCAGAGCGCCATCAAACTCTCCCTTCTCTATCATACCCCTAAGGGCTACAAAGCTGAAAAAGGTCTTGTAGGCTCCCGCCTTGAAGTTTAGGCGCACATCCGCCAGATACCTACCCGCCTTTAGGACATCTTCCTTGGTCTTTCCTCCCACCACCATTATGTTCTTTCCGTCCCTCTGCACCACCTTGATGGTAGGACCATCAAAGCTAAGACCGAGCTCCTTCACCACATGGTTGTTGATGCCAACCACTATGATGTTTTGGTAAGCCATGTTCTTGAACTGTTGGTCGTTTACAAGTAGCTCGGGCATTTTTGACCGCTTTACCTCCTCAGCACCAAAGCCTATGTCCTCCGTCCACTGCCCCAGATAGTAGGCAATCCTCCCCGCCAGAGCTGTCACATCGGGATCTTCTTCTTTGCCGTAGACTATCAGGGTGTTGGGCACGGCCACATCTTTTAGGAGCGCCGGCGTTCCGCTCCAGACCTCCGCATAGCGCACATAGGGAAAGAGCCTGTCCGCGAAGGGGGGGTCTATCTTGGGCATCTGGGCAAAGGCTAAGGTGCTGGTTAAAAGTCCGATGGCAAGTTTTCTCATGGCTCCACCTCCTTGTGGATAATTATAATTAAAGTTCCATGAAGGCCATACTCTTTGCACTGCTTGCCAGTTTGGTGTGGGGAAGCGCACCCCTACTTTTCAAGCTGGGTCTTAAGGGAAGCATGTCCTACATGACCGCCCTGATAATACACAACTTCACCGCCTTCTGCGTAGCCCTGTTTATACTCCTTATTACCAAGGAAAGCTGGAGCTTTAACCTCAGGGAGGGTGTGGCGGTAGCGCTCGGTGGCTTTATGTCCGGCTTTTTGGGTCTTTTTCTGTTCTTTAAAGCCATAAGGCACGGTGATGTTTCGGTGGTCTCTCCCATAGCGTCCACCTCTCCCCTCTGGGCTTCCTTGCTCGCCCATGTGCTTTTGGGTGAGAGCATGAGCTTTGCAAAGCTCGTGGGCATACTGCTGACCGTTGCGGGTGTATCTCTTTTATCCTACTCCTCAAGATGAAACGCTACATCCTTCCTGTCCTTGTGGGTCTTCTCCTCTACCTGCCCTTTTCCAAGCATGCCCTCTGGCTTGCCCTCCTCCCAGCCCTATACCTGCTCTTTAAAAACCCAAAACCCTACTTTTGGAACACCTCTGGCTTTGTCTTTTTCTTTCTTTCCCTCAGGTGTGTCAACATAGCAAGCGTTGAGTTTGGAGGCTTAAACCCCCTCTTGGCTTACCTCATCTTTACCCTCTTTATCCTTTTTCTAACCCTTTACCAGTTTACCCTGCCCCTGCTCCTTTACAGGAAGTTCCTTGTCCCATTTCCCTTAGCCCTCGCCTTCCTTTTCGTCCTTTTTGAGCTTTTGCGCTCCTACTTTCCCTACGGGGGCTTTCCCTGGCTCATCTTGGGCTCGGTCCTGGTGGATGTTCCCCTGCTTAGGCTCTCCCTCTATCACCTGGGCGTCTACGGTGCAAGCCTGATGCTTGTCCTCTTTGCCCTCCTTCTTGTCCATAAAAAGTTTATTCACGGGTTTATCCTCCTCCTTTTGGTGCTTCTTCTGAGCCTCCATGCGGGCTACGAGCTGAGGAAAACTTATCGGGAGGCAAAGACCTTGAGGGTAGCCCTGATTCAGACCGCGGTAGACCAGAGGGTAAAGCTTGATTGGAGAGTTTTTAGGGAGCATACGCCTGAGATTATGAAAGTGGTGGAAAAGGCGGTAAAAGGCAAGCCACAGGCGGTCTTCTTGCCCGAGTCCGCCTTTGCCTTTATGTTCTCGGAGGAGTTCAACCCTTACAGGCAAAGACTCATGGAGCTATCCATGGATGTGC
>FWWM01016822.1_pt1 | contig 10797 bp, 9 predicted proteins | sample 2228351 | NCBI WGS metagenome assembly FWWM01 (sample SAMEA103939774, study PRJEB20133) | metagenome
CGTCCGCCCGCCGATGACCCTGCGGGAGCATGTGGATCGGCTGGAAGCCCTCTATGCGGAGGCCGCCGGCCGGGGCGGCCGGTCGATCCGGATAACGCCTGTTTGAGCGGAAGGGGATGAACCTCGAGAGGACGCTTCGGGGATTGTGGTGGTCTTTGTTGTTTCTCCCCCTAGCCTTGGCCGGGTGCTCAAGGTGGGCAGATGCGGATCAGGTTCGAAGAGATCCCTCCGTGGAGGCCTGGCTCAGGCCTTCCGACTCCGTGGGCCAGACCTTCGTCGCCCGTCACGCTGGTCTGCGAGGGATCGAGGTGTGGTTGGAGCCGGAGCCCGGCGCGCAAGGGGAGATCCAGTTGGAGCTCCGATCTCGTGAAGGACCGCACGGCCTCCTCCGCTCCGCACGCATACCCTTGCCCCCCGATGCGGCCCCAGGGTTCTATCGCCTGGCGTTTGACCCCATCCCGGACTCCCACGGAAAAGGATACGAGGCGGTGCTGCGCTTCTCCGGCTCCGGGCGGGTGCGGGTGGGGGCGGGGCCGTGGGATGCTTATCTTGATGGCGCGCTCTATGTGGATGGGCAGCCCGTGGAGGCCCAACTGACCTTCCGCCTGATCTACGAAGCCCGCTGGATCCTCCTGGATCTCCTCCGCGTCGCCGGGGCTGGGTTGATCCTCATTGGGGTGGCGCTCTGGCTGTATGGGTTGCCCGGGTGGGCGTTGCTGGTGCTGGGAAGGGGAGACCGTGCGGGCGCGTGGGGATGGGCGGATTGGGCCGGGCGGGGAGCAGGGGTGAGCCTGGCCCTGTATCCGGTGCTCTTCCTGTGGGCCGATGTCCTGGGCATCCGGCCGGGGCCGCTCTGGATCGGGGTGCCGGCAGCGTTGGGGATCGCGATGATCCTCCACGGGGCCCGACGGTGGCGGGGGAAGCCTTGGCGCTCCTGGCGGGTGGCGTTTGGGGGATCGAACGGGGCCCTGATCGGGGTCCTCGCGCTGGCGGTGGCGGTCCGGCTGCTGGCTGTGCGCGGCCTGGAGGCTCCCATGTGGGGGGATGGATTCCAGCACACCGTCATCGTCCAGCTGCTGCTGGACCACGGCGGGCTCTTTCGAAGCTGGGAGCCCTACGCGCCGATCGAGAGCTTCACTTACCACTTTGGCTTCCATAGCGCCGTGGCGCTCCTCGCCTGGGCGATGGGCTGGCCTTCCGATCGGGCTGTCCTCATCGGGGGGCAGATCCTGAACGCCCTGGCCGCTCTGGCGCTTTACCCCCTGGCCCGTCGGCTGGCGGGGGGATCGGCATGGGTGGGGGTCGTGGCTGTTGCCCTGCCGGCCCTGCTTTGGCCGATGCCGATGTTCTACGTGAATTGGGGGCGCTACCCGCAGCTCGCGGGGCAGGTGATCCTGCCGGCCCTTGTGGTTCAGACGTGGGACGTGCTGGAAAGCCGGCGGTGGGATAGGGGCGCGATCGCCCTCTTGGCCTGGATGATCGCCGGCTTGGCGTTGACGCACTATCGAGTCCTGGCGTTCTACGGCGCCTTCATCGGGGCCTGGGCCCTTGTCCGCTGGGTGCGTCTGCCCGGCCCTGCGCGCCAGGCCCAGGCCCTCCGGCTGCTGGCCGCCGGGGGGCTGGCTGCTGGTCTTCTCATCCCGTGGCTCGTCCGGCTGGGGGAGGGACAGCTGCCCGGGCTGTTGCTTCAGGCGACGATGGGGGGATCCGGCGAAAGCCCAATCCACCTCTCCTGGGCGGATCTGTCGTTCTACATGCCGGGGTGGGGATGGGTCCTGGGGGCCCTTGCGTTGGGGATGGGGATGATCCGACGGCCGGTAGAAATCGGGCTCCTGCTCACCTGGTGGGGAGGGGTTTACCTGATCGCTACCCCGCAGCTCCTGCACCTGCCGGGGTCCGCGGTGATCAGCAGCTTCACCTTCTGGATCGCCTTCTATTTGCCAATGGCTCTCCTGATTGGCGCGGCCCTAGGCGAACGCCTGCTGCCTCGGCTCTGGGAGGGGCGATATCGGTGGGCGGGGGTGGCGCTGATGGGAATCGCCGGGCTATGGGGGGCGCGGGACCGGTTGCACGAGGTCCAGCCAGGGCGCTACGCCCTGCTGACCCGGCCCGATCGGGAGGCCATGGCCTGGATCCAACGCCATCTGCCAGAAGGGGCCCGTTTCCTGATCAACGGCTTTCTCGCCTATGAGGGGCAGGATGCGGTGGGAAGCGATGGGGGGTGGTGGCTCCCGCTCCTGGCCCGCCGGGCCGCGCTCATCCCTCCTCTTCCGTATGCCATCGAGCGCACGCGCGATCCGCAGCTTCCGGCACGCCTTCGGGAATGGATCGCCCGCCTGGCGGCCCGGGATCCTCAGGCCGTCCGGGAGCTCGCCGGGCAAGGATGGTGCTACGTGTATGTGGGGCAGCGGCAGGGGCGGGTCAACGCCCCCGGCCCCCCGCTGTGGATCCCCGAGGCGATGCGCAGCGGCCCCTGGGAGGTGTACTACCACCGGGACTTCGTTTGGATTTTCAAATTGCGAGAGTGCCCGGAGGGCTGAACGCCAGGAGTAGCCCGAAGAGGGTATGGACGGAGGAGCTGGATCTGGATAAGATCAAGGCGAATCCCTGCGATCTGAGAGGAGGCAGCGATGTTGCAGAGATTGCAATGGGTGGCCCTGGCATTGGCCCTGCTCGGACTGGTGGGCCCGGCGTGGGGGGCCCCTCCCGGATCATTCACTGTGGATTTTAACATCCAGAATATGGGGTCTTCCTCAGCCAACATTGTGGTGAATTTTATCAGCCCGGACGGAACTTCAGCGGGCACGAAAACCTTTTCGAACGTGCCTCCTGGGGGGTCGGCCTATTTCAACCCCGCTCTCCACACCTTGGATGGAGGGGGGAGCCTGCCGTCCGGCTGGCAGGGCGCGGCGGTGGTGAGCGCGGATCAGCCGGTTTCTGCGATCGCTACGGTGGCGAATAACCTCCCCGGATCCCAATACGTCTCCGATGCTTACCCGGGGATCGGGGAGCCTTCCAATACGGTCTTCGCGCCGATTGTAATGGGGAAGCTGGGCCCCTGGAACACCCGAATGGCGATCCAGAACGCGGGCTCCGCCCCGGCGGACGCCACGATCCGCTTTATCAGTGGGGGCAGTGAGGTGGCCACCCAAACCATCAATGACCTCCCGCCAGGGGCCTCGGCCTTGGTGGATCAATATGACAACCCCAACCTCAACAACTTCAACGGCTCCGCCATCATCAGCGCCACGCAGCCGATCGCGGTCACGGTGGATGAATACCGGACGACGGGAGGGCTGCTGGTCTCGTATGCGGCCCTGCCCCTCAGCAAGGCGAGCAACACGCTGTATATGCCCGGCTACATCAACGCGTATGGCCCGTGGACCACGGACTTCACCATCATCAACACGGCATCGAGCGCGGCCACGGTGCAGATCCAGTTCACCAACGGCCAAACCCTGAGCTGCTCCATCCCGCCGAACGGCAGCCTTTATCTGAACCCGGCCGCCAATGTCTATGGAGGGTGCACGGGTGGGCCATTGGCCAGCAACTTCTATGGGGCGGCGACGGTGACCTCGAACCAGCCCCTGGTGATCGCTTATAACATCGCCAACACCCTGGGCCCGGGCGATCGGGCTCTCGGATACACTGCCTTCTCCCCTGCCGATGTAGGGACCAAGATGGCGGTGCCGCTGATCGAGAATCAATACGGCGGCGGCCAATGGGTCACCACGTTCTCGGTTCAGGTGATCGGCGGGGGAACCGCCAATCTGACCTTGCAGTACTCAGGGAACGCGGGGACGTATACATACAATGTGACCATCAATAACGCCCGGACCTTCAACCAGCTGACCGATGGTCATATTCCCACGGGCTTCCTGGGCAGCGTGACGATCACCTCGGACAAGCCCATCGCGGTGATCGGCGATCAGAACAGCCTAATCCTCTCCGGGGACGTCGCGGCAGGCTTCCCAGGAGTGAAGGCGCCGTAGGTGCTCTTGCAGGGCCAACGGGATGAAGATCGGCTGGGGTGCGCGCCCGCACCCCAGCGTTTTTTATGCCGCCTGCGCGCTGAACCGCATCGCCTCATGGAACCGAAGACGACTCGATCGCTAACACGTTCCTTTCGCACACCACGGCTCTGGAGGGACGAGGAATGCCTCGGTTTCGGGCCCTCTGTTGGCTGGGGATCATCGGGTTGATTGGGGGGTGTGCGCGGGCCCGTATGCCCTCGCCGGTGGCTCCCGCTCCGGCGTTGTACTCCCCCATGCATCCGGAGTCTGTCTCCCCCCTCCCACCTCCACCCATGTCGGTCACGCCATCAACCTTGTATCCGATGGATGCCAATCTTGAGGCGGCTGCCCTCCGGCCTCCCGACTTCCCATTTATGCGAGCGCTATATGAGATCCGCACAGAGATCCACGATGAGACATCCCGCGGCCTGGAGCTGCGCTACCCCGCAGAGGAGGATCGCTTCCACCCCTTCATCAAAGGGTTTGCGGTCGAGCTCCGCCTGTTTCAGGACGCGCGGCAGGCGTGGGACCGATATACCCAGCGCTTGGCCGCATGGGGAGGATCGTATCGGGCGCTGTCTACCTCCGCCGATTCGGCGTACCTCCGGATGCAGCCTTCCGCCGAGTCGCCGGGAAGGGAAATATGGGTCCATGAGGTGACCTTCCTGCGGGGCAATCTGGTAGGCTATCTGGTTGTGAAGTGGTCGGAGCCTCTGGACCCGCGCTTCTTTCAAGAGCGGGTGGATCTCATCCTGAAGCGTCTGGGGCGGGGAGGGTGAGTCCATGGCGCCTTCGCGTGGCCGGTATTTGGTTTTCGGAGCCCCCCGCTTGCCGGAGGAGGCTATCCAGGCGGCGGTGGAGGTTCTGCGCTCCGGGTGGCTGGGGACCGGGCCTCGGGTGGCGGCCTTTGAGGAGGCGTTCGCTCAATACATTGGCGCCCCCTTCGCGGTGGCCGTCGGGTCGTGCACGGCCGCCTTGCATCTGGCGCTGCGCCTGGCGGAGATAGGCCCCGGCGATGAGGTGATCACCACCCCTCTCACCTTCGCGGCCACAGCCAACGTGATCGTCCACGTGGGGGCGCGCCCCGTTTTCGCGGATGTGGATCCCCGCACTGGCAATCTGGATCCCGAGGCGGCCCACGCGGCCGTCACCCCTCGGACGAAGGCGGTCCTGGTTGTCCATTACGCCGGCCGCCCCTGCGAGATGGACGCCTTCACTGCCCTCGCCCGGCGCCATGGGCTTTTCCTGATCGAGGACGCCGCCCACGCCTTGGAGGCCTTCTATAAGGGCCGCAAGGTGGGCGCGATCGGCGACGCTGCAGCGTTCAGCTTTTACCCCACCAAGAGCCTGACCACGGGGGAAGGGGGGATGTTGACGGTGGCCTCGGAGGCGTGGGCCGAACGTGCCCGCATCCTTCGTCTCCATGGCTTGAGTCGGGACGCATGGCGGCGCTACAGCGAGGAGCAGTTCCCGGATTACGAGGTGTTGGAGCCCGGCTATAAATACAACATGACGGATATCCAGGCCGCCATCGGGCTGGCCCAGATGCCGTATCTGGAAGGATGGCTGCGCCGCCGGGAACAGCTCTGGAAGCTCTACCATGAGGGGCTCCGGGACTTGGAAGGCATCCGCCTTCCTCCGGAGGATGCACATATCGTCCACGCCCGGCACCTTTACACCATCCGGGTGGATCGCCGCGAGGCTCCCTTCTCCCGGGACGAGCTGATCCGCCTGCTCCACCAGGCGGGGATCGGAACGGGGATTCACTATAAGGCCCTGCATCTTCACCGTTTTTATCGGGAGGCGTTCGGCTACCGCCCCGGCATGTTCCCCCATGCCGAGCGGATCTCCGAAGAGACGCTTTCCCTCCCCTTAACGGCTCATATGGACGAAGCGGATGTGCTCTATGTGGTTGAGACATTGCGTCGCCTGTGGAAGGGGGAAGGGGTTTGAAGGGAGAGATCCAGCGCTGGTGGGATCTGTGGCGCTTGGCCCGGCGGCGGCTTCGCAGCGAAGAGGACTATCGCGCGTTTCAGCATTATCAGGGTCGCTGGGTGCTGGAGCATCTCATCCGTCGGGGATGTGCGCTTCGAGGGGAGCGAGTGTTGGATTTGGGCTGCGGATATGGAGGATATTCCAGCGCCTTGATGGAGGAGGGGGCCCGCGTGGTAGCATTGGATCTCGCCCCCCTTCCCGCTCTGGCGAATGCATTGCCCTCTGTTCAGGGGGATGCGCTACGCCTGCCCTTCACGGATGCGGCTTTCGACGGCGTGCTCTGCGCCAGTTTGATCGAGCACGTGGCCTATCCCCTCGAGCTGCTTTATGAGATCCGCCGCGTGCTGCGGACAACCGGATGGGCCTACTTGAGCTTCCCGCCTTTTTACAGCCCGCTGGGAGGACATCAGTTCGCTCCCTTCCATTACCTGGGGGAGCGTATTGCCGTCGCGATCACCCGCCGGCGGAGGTGGTGGGGGCGCAGCCGCTGGGTCCCGCAACGTTATCCCACCGATTCCATCTCGTTCGCCCGTGCGTTCGGGGATTACGGCCTGTATCCGCTGACGATCCGGCGGGCCCGTCGCCTTCTGCGCCAGGCCGGGTTCCGGATCGTCCATCAGGGGGTTCGGTTCTTTCCTCTTAATCTTTCGCGGCTGCCGTTGCTCGGCGAACTGCTCACCTGGCATGTGGAGTTCATCCTCCGGCCATGAATCCCATGCCGGATTCCCGTCTGGATCTAAAGGCCTTCTGGCAGCGGCATGACGATCGGTTGTCCGGGTATGACGACCGGACCGCAGACGCATCTGTTGATCTGGCCCACAACCTCTACCGGGGGATGCCGGCCCCGTTCAACCGCTTCTTCGCCACATGGCAGCGCCGGACCATCGCGGCGCTGGTGCGGGTGGACCCGCCCCGGCCTGGAGAGCGGGTCCTGGACTTGGGATGTGGGACCGGGCGTTGGTCCCGTTTCTTCCAGCGCCATGGAGCCTCGACAGTCGGTGTGGACCTGGGGATCCAGGCGCTGCGCCGGGCGCGTCAGCTTTCCCCGTCCGCGTGGTGGGCGGCGATGGAGATCCCACGTCTTGGCTTCCGAGATCACTCCTTCGACTGGGCGATCTCGGTGACGGTCCTCCAGCATCTTCCACATGAGGTCCATGAGGAAGCGCTCTGTGAGGTCCGACGGCTGTTGTGTCCGTCGGGTCGGCTGCTCGCGCTGGAGCTGTGTCGAGGGCGGTCGGAAGGCTTCCATGTCTTCCCAAGGTCGCGCCGGGAGTGGGAAGAGCTGTTCGCGCGGCTCGGGTTTCGGATCCTCAAGAGGCAGGCGAGCGAGCGGCTGCCGTGGATTCCGGCGCTGCGGCGCTTGGCCCGCAGGAAGGGAGGGAACGTGGCGGAGGGGCGGACGCCCCTGGTGGAGTGGGCTGCCGACCGGTTCCACCGGAGCCCGGCGCTTTGGATTGCGCTCTATCTCTTCCTGGCCATTGCCTACCCGCTGGAGGGCCTCGCCGCTGCGGTGGGCCTGGATCGTTGGGCTCGTTATACCGGCTGGTTGCTGAGGAGGGAAGATTGAAGCGGGTTCTCCTGATCACGTCCTCTTACCCACTCCGCCCGGACCAGCCTTTCAACGCCGGGGTCCTGGCCCGGGATCTGGCCCTCGGCTTGGCCCGCCGCGGCGATATGATCTGGGTGGTCACCCCTCGAAAGGATCGCCCCATCGAGGACTCCCAACTCCCGGTCTTGGAGTTCCCTTGGTGGGGGGGCTATCGGGAGCTGGCGCCCCAGCCGGTTCACGCGCTCAACCTGCTGCGGTTCGCCAGCCTGATGATCAGCGGGACCGTTTTCATCCATCGGGTGGTGAGGGCGCTGGAACCGGAGGCCTGCTTGGCCTTGTGGGCCATCCCTTCGGGCGCCTTCGCTTACAGCGCTTGGCGGCGACACCGCATCCCCTATGGGGTCTGGGCGTTGGGCTCGGATATCTGGAGCAGGCGCCGCTATCCGTTCGGGGAGGCAGTGGTGCGCCGTGTCCTCCGGAACGCGGCCTTCCGTCTCGCCGATGGCTGGCAGCTCGCCCGGGAAGTCGAACGGCTGGGAGGAAAGCCGTGCGGATTCCTCCCTTCCGCCCGCCGGCTGCCTTTAGAGGTGCCGCCGGCGGAGCTCCCCCCGGCGCGCTGGCGCTTGCTTTACGTAGGGCGGTTCGAGCGCCAAAAAGGGGTGGATCTCCTGGTGGAAGCCCTCGGCCGATTGCGAGACAAGTGGGCGGGTGTGCAGGTCCATATGTTGGGAGATGGATCGCTGCGGCCGTGGGTGGAGAGGCGTTTGTGGTCATGGGGCCTGGAGGGGAAGGTTCGCCTGCACGGATATGCTTCCCCGGAGACGGTGGTGGCGATGATGAAGGCAGCCGATTACTTGGTGATCCCCTCTCGTCAGGAAAGCATCCCGCTGGTTTTTGGGGATGCGATGCGGTGTGGATTGCCCGTGATCGGGACGGATGTCGGCGACCTGGGGATGCTGATCCGGGGAGGTCGGGTGGGTTGGGTGCTCCTCGAGCCCTCTGTTGAGGCGATCGCGGATGGCCTTCGTCGCGCCATGGCCAATCCGGAGCAGCACCCTATTTTCCGCGCCAACACCCGCTCCTTGCGAGCATGGTTCGATCCCGATCGGATTGTTGAGGTGATGGCCAGCCTGCTCGATGGGAAGGACGATGGGCGAGGGCTATCAGCGGAATTACTGGTTGCGCTGGGAAACCTGCAGGGATCCGGAAGCGCGGCGGCGCAAAGCCCGGAAGATCCGATCGGTGCTTGAGGATGCGGTGGTTGGGATCAGCGGATGGGGCGGGCGGGCTCTGGATATCGGTTGCTCCATCGGGATCATCGGCGAGCATATGGCGGAGCACTGGAGGGACTGGCAGGTCTTCGGGGTGGACATCGACGAAGAGGCCCTGCGCATCGCCCGGTCCCGCGATGGGATGGTGCACTTCTGCGTGGGGGATGGAATACGTCTTCCTTTTCCGGATGCGGCCTTCGATCTGGTGATATGCGCTCAGGTCTATGAGCACGTGGCTGATTGGCGCTCTCTCCTCTCAGAGATCCATCGGGTACTCCGGCCGAACGGAGTGTGCTTTTTCAGTGGCCCCAACCGCCTATCGGTCGTGGAAGAGCACTACGCCCTTCCATTGCTCGGCTGGATCCCCCGCCCGCTCGCCCATCGGGTCATCCGCTGGAGCGGCAAGGCGCCCTACTACTATGAGTGTCCGGTTTCTTGGTGGACGCTGAAGAAAGCTCTGCGGGAACATGGGTTCGAGGTCGAAGACTACACCTACCGGCTGTTGGAGGACCCGCAGCGGTTCGGCATGGAGGGCCGATGGATCCGGCTGGCCTCCGCGGTGGTCCGCGCGCTTCCCCGCCGTGCGCGCCGACGGCTCACCCCCCTCTTGCCCAACTTCAATCTGGTGCTCCGGAGGCGGGCTTAGCGATCTTGGGAGCGGGTTTCCAGCTCCCGCAGGCGCTCCAAAATCTCCTCCAGCAGTCTGCGGTTGTCCCCAATGCGATCGGCCAGGAGGCCGAAGAGGAAGATCAGGAAGGCCAGGATGATGGAGAGGGTGGCCACGATGAGGGATTGAAGGTGGCCGTGGAGGGCGAAGCCCTCGGTGACGAAAAACCATCCTAACCGGGCGAACAGGGCCGCGCCAATCAGCCAGAAGGGGAGCGAGAGGTAAAAGAAGGCCTTCAACGGCTCATAGCTCGCGTAGACCCGGATGAGTGTAGCCCCTTGACGCTTGATGAAGTCCCACAACCCCTGATGGAGCCGGGAGGGGCGGGGGGTGGGGCGGGCGCGGATGGGGACGTGGGCGACAGCGAGGCGCCACTTGCCAGCCTGGATCAAGTGCTCCACCGTGTAGGAGAAGTCAGTTAACACCATCAGCCGCATGGCGGCCTCTCGGCTGTAGGCGCGAAACCCGCTGGGGGCGTCTGGGACATCTAAACCGGAGGCCCAGCGAACCACGGCGGAGCCGAGGGCCGAAAGCCATCGCTTATGCCATGGGAAGTGCGACAGCCGGGTCACTTGCCGGTCCCCGATCACTAAATCCGCCTCTCCGCTGAGGATGGGCGCGATCAGCTTGGGGATATCGGCCGGGTCATATTGCCCGTCCGCGTCGAGGTTCACGATAATATCTGCTCCGAGCCGCAGGGCAGTGTCGAGGCCTGTTTGGAAGGCGGCCGCCAATCCCCGGTTGCGCCGGTGCCGCACGACAATGTCCGCCCCCGCCGCGCGGGCTACCTCTCCGGTTCCATCCACGGATCCATCATCTACCACCAGGACCTCCACCCGGTCGATCCCCGGGATGGATCGGGGGATCTCCCGGATCACCGCGCCGATGGTTTGGGCTTCGTTATAAGCCGGGATCTGAACGATCAGGTGCATCTCTTCCCCTGGGATTTGAACTCGGGGAACTGAGCGGATCTGGATCCGTCGGGAAACGCCAGGTGGGTTTGGGATCCTTTCGTCTCTATTATAGTGTGGGGGCACCCGAGGGGATGGGCGCGATCCGGAGGGAACTCTCCCGGCCGCGCTGGAGGGCGTTCGCCGATCCCAGGGATTCTTTGAAAAGCTCGCTGGTTGGATGGAGAGCATGAGGCTTTGGCAAGGCCAACGCCCCTTGTGGGAAGCGATCCTGGGGCTCCTTTTTTTCACCGCCCTCTACGCCCACGGCCTTTCCCTCCCCTCCATCTGGTTCGATGAGGGGTGGTCCTGGTATCTGGCCCGGATGGTGATCCCCGAGATGCTGAAGGCC
>FWWM01016825.1_pt1 | contig 10795 bp, 11 predicted proteins | sample 2228351 | NCBI WGS metagenome assembly FWWM01 (sample SAMEA103939774, study PRJEB20133) | metagenome
CGAGCAGCTTTGCCGGACAGGTTGCGCAGGTAGTACAGTTTGGCGCGGCGAACATCACCACGACGCTTCAGTTCTACACTGTGGATCAGCGGAGAGTGAGTCTGGAATACACGCTCAACACCTTCGCCGTTGGAGATCTTGCGAACGGTGAAAGCAGAGTGCAGACCGCGGTTACGCTTGGCAATAACGATGCCTTCGAAAGCCTGCAGACGCTCTTTACCACCTTCTTTAACACGAACTTGAACACGTACAGTGTCGCCCTGGGCAAAAGCCGGGATGTCGGTACGCAGTTGCTCTTGTTCAAGCTGCTGAATAATCTTGCTCATTGTCTTTCCTTACCTAGGATAAACTGAAAACTCTACTTAACGCTGTCACGCACTTCGCGGACATACTCGGCAAGAAGTGATTCTTGCTCGTCAGTCAGAGCTAGGTTGTTAATAAGTTCCGGCCTTCTTTGCCAGGTTCGTCCGAGCGACTGCTTGAGACGCCAGCGTCGAATCACTTCGTGATTGCCGCTTGTCAGCGCCTCGGGCACCGCCAATCCATCCAACACCTCCGGCCGAGTATAGTGGGGATGATCCAGCAAGCCATCCGTAAAGGAGTCTTGCTCGGCACTGGCCTGATCGCCCAAAACCCCGGGTACCAGACGCGAAACCGCATCGATCAGGGTCATGGCAGGCAACTCGCCACCACTTAACACGTAATCCCCGATAGACCACTCTTCGTCGACTTCGGTTTGTATCACGCGTTCATCGATACCTTCGTATCGACCGGCTACCAGAATCAGTTTCTGATTCGTCGCCAACTCGGTTACGCCCGCTTGAGTCAGCTTGCGTCCCTGAGGAGAGAGATAGATGACTTTCGCCCCGTCTCCCGCCGCTTGCTTGGCTGCATGAATCGCGTCACGCAGCGGCTGAACCATCATTAACATGCCGGGCCCACCACCATAAGGACGATCATCGACCGTACGGTGTTTGTCGTGGGTAAACTCCCGGGGGTTCCAGCACTCAATCTGCAGCAGGCCACTCTTGACGGCCCGACCCGTTACCCCGTGCTCGGTAATGGCTCGGAACATTTCAGGGAAGAGGCTAATAACCCCAATCCACATAAGAAACCTCCGGCACCCATGTTAGCGCGGGAAACTAGAAACCAGGATCCCAATCAACTTCGATTGTTCGAGCAGTCAGATCAATATTCTTGATCACCTGCTCTTCCAGGAACGGAATCAACCGCTCCTTTGCACCAAAGGCATCTTTTACATTGGCCTCAACCACCAACACATCGTTGGAGCCGGTTTCCATCAATTCGGTCACCTTGCCCAGGTCGTATCCCTTGGTGGTCACCACGGAGCAACCAATCAGGTCACGCCAGTAGAACTCACCTTCAGGCAACGCAGGCAACAGATCGGCGGGTACGCCAATCTCGACATTGGTCAATGCCAGGGCATCTTCGCGCACATCGATACCATCGAGTTTGCAGATCAGACCCTTGTTGTGACGTTTCCAGGATGAGACCCGAATTTCACGCCACGCCCCGTTCTGATTAATCAGCCAGGGGTTGTAATCGAAAATCGCTTCGGCAACATCGGTGAAGGAGTTCACTTTAAGCCAGCCCTTGATGCCATAAACGGTACCCAGGGTGCCCAGAACTACAGGTTTTTCCACCTTAACTCCTTACCGTTGGGCTGATTAAGCAGCTTTTTTAGCGTCTTTGATCAGCTTGGCAACGCGGTCAGAAACAGCGGCACCAGTAGCAACCCAATGCTCGATACGAGCCAGGTCCAGGTTCAGCTTTTCAGCTTGACCAGCAGCAACCGGGTTGAAGAAACCAACGCGCTCGATGAAGCGACCGTCACGGGCGCAACGGCTGTCAGAAACTACTACCTGGTAGAACGGACGCTTTTTTTTTTCTTTACGTTGTAAACGAATGGTTACCATATCGTGGTCATTAACATCTAATGAACAAGGCCCGCAAACACGCGGACCCTAGCTTAAAATAAGCCGCGTAATTCTACTTGGATTCGTAATAATTGCAACCAAGCCAGCCATTTTTTGCGCAGAGCGGCAATGAAAAGGGGCCTGCCGCTGCAGACCCCCATCAACACGCAGGCCGGATCAGAACGGGCCGCGACCGCCACCGAAACCGGGGGGCATCATGTTCTTCATCTGGCTCATCATCTTACGCATGCCACCCTTGCCGGACATCTTCTTCATCATGCGCTGCATCTCGGTGAACTGCTTGAGCAGCTTGTTCACGTCCTGCACCTGCATGCCGGAGCCTGCGGCGATACGGCGCTTGCGAGAGCCTTTGATCAGGTCGGGATGGGCACGCTCCTTGGGCGTCATGGAACTGATGATCGCCTCCATTCGCACAGTGAGCTTGTCATCCATCTGATCTTTCACGTTATCCGGCAGACCGGACATGCCGGGCAGCTTGTCGAGCATCCCCATCATGCCGCCCATGTTGCGCATCTGGGCCAGCTGCTCGCGGAAATCTTCCAGATCGAAACCCTTGCCGCTCTTGACCTTGCTGGCCAGCTTGGCCGCTTTCTCTTTATCGACGTTGCGCTCGACCTCTTCGATAAGAGAGAGCACATCGCCCATACCGAGGATGCGGGAGGCAAGACGATCCGGGTGGAACGGCTCCAGCGCATCGGTCTTTTCACCCATACCGATAAACTTGACCGGCTTGCCGGTAATATGGCGCACCGACAGGGCGGCACCACCGCGAGCGTCGCCGTCCGCCTTGGTAAGGATCACACCGGTAAGCGGCAGCGCTTCGTTGAACGCCTTGGCGGTGTTGGCGGCATCCTGACCGGTCATGGCATCCACCACGAACAGGGTCTCGACCGGTTTGATGGTGGCATGCAGATCCTGAATCTCGGCCATCATCTCGCTATCAACGTGCAGACGACCGGCAGTATCGACGATCACCACGTCATAGAATTTCTTGCGCGCCTGATCGATGGCGGCGGTGGCGATATCGACCGGCTTCTGGCTGGCATCGCTCGGGAAGAAGTCAACGCCGATGTCGCTCGCCAGGGTCTCCAGCTGCTTGATCGCTGCTGGGCGATAGACGTCGGCACTGACCACCAGCACCTTCTTCTTGCTGCGCTCTTTGAGCAGCTTGGCCAGTTTGCCAACTGTGGTGGTCTTACCGGCCCCCTGCAGACCGGCCATCAGGATGATGGCGGGCGGCTGGGCAGCCAGGTTGAGCTGTTCGTTGGCCTCACCCATTACGGTGACCAGTTCACCGTGCACAATCTTGATGAATGCCTGGCCCGGGCTCAGGGATTTGGCCACTTCCTGCCCGACTGCGCGCTCTTTGACACGCGCCACGAAATCACGCACGACCGGCAGGGCGACATCCGCCTCGAGCAGCGCCATGCGGACTTCGCGCAGGGTTTCCTTGATATTGTCTTCGGTCAGGCGACCACGGCCACTGACATTGCGCAAGGTGCGCGAGAGTCGTTCAGTCAAATTCTCAAACATGACGGATTCCGGTTCTTGGCGTAATAAATTGGGGGCATTATAACCCAGAGCGGGCGCGAGGACGATTATTCACCGCACCGCAGCAGCAGGGAGCTTCTCCCTATATATGGGCAGATCGGCCGTTGCACAACTGGCGAGCACTTCTCGTGCAAGGTATACTGCCCCTCTTACCCTCAAAAGCTTGTGCAACAACGACCTGGTTATGATCGTAATCTCTGTTCTGGCCCTGGCGTTTTATCTGCTGGCCATCATCGCCTCCCTGCATCTGTTACTGAGCGCCAAGCCGGTGGGACAGCGCTCCCTGTTTGCCTGTATCGGATTGGCCCTGATCGCCCACGCCAGCGCCCTCGGTTCAGAGGTATTGCAGAGTTACGGCCAGAACCTGAGCATGCTCAACGTTGCCTCGCTGGTCAGCCTCATCATCAGTTGCTTCATGACCTGCGTGACCCGCCGCTTCAACGGCTGGATCCTGCTGCCGGTGGTCTACAGCTTCTCGGCCCTGTTGCTGGCTGCCAGCGCCTTGATCCCGGGTCGCTACATAACCCATCTGGAGGCCCACCCCCAGCTGTTGCTGCACATCGGCCTCGCCCTGATGGCCTACTCGGTATTGATGATCGCCTGTCTGTTTGCGCTGCAGCTCGCCTGTCTGGACAAACAGCTTAAATCGAGAAAAATCAGCAACCTGCCAGCCATGCCGCCACTGATGACAGTGGAAAAACGGCTGTTTCAATTGATCTCTGCAGGGGTGTTGCTACTGACACTCTCCATCGCCTCCGGCCTCTTCTTCCTCGAAGATATGTTCGCCCAGGGCAAGTCTCACAAGGCCGTGCTCTCCATCCTGGCATGGTGTGTTTACGTGTTGCTGCTGTGGGGTCATCACATCTATGGCTGGCGCGGCCGCAAAGTCATCACGCTCAGTCTGATCGGCAGCTTCATCCTGACTCTTGCCTACTTTGGCAGCCGCTTCGTCAAAGAAGTGCTGTTGAGCTGACACCTATACTCTTTTAGCCATACCATCCAACAGGAGCCCTTTTTGGACAGCATCTCAACGAGTACATTACTGATTGTTCTCGTTATCTTGATCCTTCTTTCCGCCTTTTTCTCCAGTTCCGAAACCGGCCTGATGTCCATCAACCGCTACAAACTGCGGCATCTGGCACAGACCAAACACAAAGCCGCACGTCGCGTCGAGCAACTGCTCGCCCGCCCCGAGCGCCTGCTGGGGCTGATCCTGATCGGCAACAATCTGGTCAATATCCTCGCCTCCGCCATCGCCACCATCGTCTGTATCCGGCTGTTTGGTGATCTAGGGGTCGCCATCGCCACCTTCGGCCTGACCCTGGTGGTGCTGGTATTCGGTGAAGTGACGCCAAAGACCCTGGCAGCAATGTTTCCGGAGAAGATCGCCTATCCCGCCTCCTGGATCCTCAAGGGGCTGATGGTGCCGCTCTCGCCGCTGGTCTGGCTGATCAACGGCATCACCAGCGGCCTGCTCAAGATGCTGAAAATCAATCCCAACAAGGATGACTCCCTCAACACCGAGGAGCTGCGCACCATAGTCAATGAGGCGGGTAACCTGATCCCCCAGCGTCATCAGGAGATGCTGTTGAGCATTCTGGATCTCGACAAGATGCTGGTCGAGGACATCATGGTGCCGCGCAGCGATATCTACGCGATCGACATCAACGATGACTGGAAGAGTATCCAGCGTCAGCTGGCCCACTGCGCTCACACCAAGATCCTGCTCTATCGCGACAATATCGACGACGTTGTCGGCTTTTTGCACGCGCGCGATGCCCTGCGACTGGTAGCCAGGGATCAGTTCAACAAATCGAGCCTGTTGCGGGAAGTGGACGAGATCTACTTCATTCCGGAAGGAACGCCGCTCAACGTGCAGCTGGCCAAATTCCAGCGCAACAAGGAGCGAATTGGCCTGATCGTCGACGAATACGGCGACATTCAGGGGCTAATCACTCTGGACGACATTCTGGAAGAGATCGTGGGCGACTTCACCACCTCCATGACGCCAGCGCCGAGCGACGAGATCCATCCACAGTCAGATGGTTCTTATCTGGTCGAAGGCTCAGCCAATATTCGTGAGCTGAACAAGGAGATGAACTGGCACCTGCCCATCGACGGCCCGCGTACCCTCAACGGCCTGATCCTCGAATATCTGGAGGAGATCCCCCAGCCCAACATCGGGATCCGGTTGGCCGGTTATCCTATCGAGATCCTCGATGTGGAGAACAACATGGTGAAGATGGCGCGGATCATGCCGGCATCGTACCGGGCGGAGTCGGATTCACAAGATTGAAAAAGGGCTGCCAGTGGCAGCCCTTTTCTATTGCTCATCGTCATCATCCGGCTCCAGCACCAGCGTCGGGATCAACTCGCCAAACACCCGTTGCAGCTCGTCACGGTTGGCCAGCAGGTCTTGCAGCGTATAGCTGTCCATCACCGCCAGAAACGCATCCATCGCCTCTTTCAGCGCACTCTTGAGCAGACAGACAGAGACGATGTGGCAAGCGGGCGAGCCGCAGTCAATGCCGTCCAGATTGCCTTCCAGCGCCCTGATCACCTGCCCGATATTGATGCTAGCGGGATCGCAAGCCATGCGAATGCCGCCATTCTTGCCCCGCTGGGATTGCAGATAGCCCAGCTTCACCAGCTGATTGACCACCTTCACCATGTGATTGCGGGAAACGCCATACAGGGCCGATACCTTGGCAACGCTCGACAACTCCCCTTCCGGCAGGGTGGCAAGATAGAGCAGGGCTCTCAATCCAAAATCTGTATAACTGGTTAGTCTCATAAAACCTGATTAGCGCGATGCGAAAAGTGGAGTATTGATTCAAATCAAATAAACATCTAGGATGCCACTTATTAAATGACATTTTATATGTTCAATTAGAACGAGGCCCCTATGCTAGATCAAACCACCGTTGCCGTCATCAAAAGCACCATTCCGCTGCTCGAATCGGCAGGCCCTGCCCTCACCCAGCACTTCTACCAGCGGATGTTCAGCCATAACCCGGAGCTGAAAGATATCTTCAACCTGGCCCACCAACGCAGTGGCGGCCAGCCGCTGGCCCTGTTCAATGCAGTCGCCGCGTATGCAAAGAATATCGACAATCTGGGAGCGCTCGCCGGTGCGGTCGAGCGGATTGCGCACAAACATACCGGATTCCTGATCCAGCCGGAACAATATCACATTGTAGGTAGTCATCTCTTGGCCACGCTCAAAGAATTGGGCGGAAGTGCGGTCACCGACGAGGTGCTGGAGGCATGGGGCAAGGCGTATGGCGTGCTGGCCGACATCTTCATCGGCCGCGAGCAAGAGATCTATCAGGAGAAAGCAAGCCAGGATGGCGGCTGGCAAGGTACCCGCACCTTTATCATCAAGGAGAAGCGGGCCGAGAGCACCCTCATCACCTCCTTCCTGCTGGCGCCGGAAGATGGCAAGCCGGTACCGACCTTCAAACCGGGCCAATACCTCAGCATCAAGCTGATTCACCCCGAGCTGGAATATCAGGAGATCCGCCAATACTCCCTCTCCGATGCCCCCAACGGGCAGGATTACCGCATCAGCGTCAAGCGTGAGCCGCAGGGTCAGGTCTCCAACCTGCTGCACGATCACCTGCAGGCGGGTGACAAGATCGAGGTGATGCCTCCTACCGGCGATTTCTACCTGAAGGCCGACAGCCAGACCCCGGTGGTACTGCTCTCCGCCGGTGTCGGCGTGACGCCGATGATGAGCATGCTCAACAAGCTGCTGGCGAACGGCCATCAGGCTGATGTCACCTGGCTGCACGCCTGCGAACAGGGCGCTGTACATGCCTTCCGGGAGGATATTCAGCAAAAATCCCGCCAGCATCCCAACTTGCTGAGCCGGACCTGGTATCGGGAGCCGGAGGCCAGCGATGTACAGGGTGAAGATTACGACCTGGCCGGCACCATGGATCTGACGGCTGTGAAGGAGCGCATCACGCCAGAGGCCCACTACTACTTCTGTGGCCCTGTCGGCTTCATGCAAGAGATCAAGCGGCAGCTGCTGGCGGCTGGGGTGCCAGCGGGGCAGCTCCATTACGAAGTTTTTGGCCCCCATCAAGATCTCTAAGGAGCGGGCAGCCATATAACAGAGGGAGGTTCCGGCCTGTCATGGCACGGCGGCTGGAACCGGACCCACAGGTGCAGATCTGTGGGTCATTTTTTTGGATCAGTGCATCGCCTTGGCGCGGGCCACCACGTTGGCCGGCATCCGGTTGCCAAGACGGTTGAGCAGACTCGCCGCCTTCTGGTGCAGCGCCTTGTCACCGATGACGGAGCCATGGAGCCAGCGATAGGCGTCCTCATAATCGAGCGGACTGCCCATCCCCTGCAACAGCATCTCGACCCACTCGATGCGAGCCCGCAGAAAACCGAGGCTGGCCGCCTCGCGCATCAGGGTTTCGGCTCGCACCAGATCCTTCTGCACCAAAGTTCCTTTCCAGTAGTAGCGACCGGCGCCAACCCCTGATTGGCCGCCTCCCACATATATTGCACCCCGAGCTCGGCATTGGATTTGGTGCAGACCCCCCACGCCAGCATATCCCCCCAGAGGAATTGATAGGCCGGGATCTTCATCACCGAGGCGCGCGCTTCGATATCCTGAGTCAGCTGACAGCGATCCTGTTTAACCTGAGTGAGGTGGCGCCCCTGCTCAATCCAGTTGAGCAGCTCGTCCTGACGATAGAGCGGCACCGCCTGCAACTCGCCAGCGGCCAGAGGTGCGGGAGGAGCCACCACCACAGCGGCAGGCTCAGCCGGTTTTGGCAGCGGCGCGGCCCCCTCGCCACTGCTGGCAACGGGTGTGACCGGCTCGGCCGGAAGCAAGACGGGGACAGCCTCAGAGGGCGCCGGCGTAGCAGAGACAGGGGCCGTTGCCACCGCAGCACTGCTTGCTGTCGGTGCCGATGCACTTGCTGCAGGCGCATCGCTCGATACGGCAGCCGATACCGCCTCGGCACCATAGAGGGGCGCGGTGAATGCACCGACAAGAACGAGAAGAGTAAGGGGTTTCATCATAAGGATCTCCTGCTGCACTCTGTTATCGGCACCAACCCCCATCCCCTTAGCCTGCCGGGCGGATCTCATCAATACAAAAGGGAGCCGAAGCTCCCTTGTTGGCACGGTTGACCCGCTTACTTGACGAAATCGACACCCAGCTGGATATCGGCTTTCAGGGTAGCCAGCATGCCTTCCATCGCTTCCTGCTCGAAGGCGCTCAGCTTGCCGTAATCCAGTACGGTTTCGACGCCATTCTTGCCCAGCAGTACCGGCTGCGCGAAGAAGGTGGCGTGCTCGCCGTTGCCTTCCACGTAGGCGCACTCGACAACGTTGGCTTCGCCCTGCAGACCCTTGATAAGGGAGAGACCAAAACGGCAAGCCGCCTGACCCATGGAGAGGGTCGCAGAACCACCACCGGCCTTGGCTTCTACCACTTCGGTGCCGGCATTCTGGATGCGCTTGGTCATGGCTGCCACTTCTTCAGCGGTGAAGGAGGCACCTTCAATCTGGGAGAGCAGCGGCAGAATGGTCACGCCACTGTGACCACCGATCACATTGACGCGAATCTTGTCGATGTTCAGCCCTTTGGCTGCGGCCACGAAGGTCTCGGCGCGGATCACGTCCAGGGTGGTGACACCGAACAGGCGACGCTTGTCATAGACACCGGCTTTCTTCAGCACTTCGGCGGCGATAGCCACAGTGGTGTTGACCGGGTTGGTGATGATGCCGATCAGTGCTTTCGGGCAAGTGGCCGCGCACTTCTCGACCAGATTCTTGACGATACCGGCGTTGATATTGAACAGGTCGGAGCGATCCATCCCCGGCTTGCGTGCCACACCGGCGGAGATCAGCACCACATCGGCCCCAACCAGCGCAGGAGTCGGATCTTCACCGCAGAAGCCCTTGATGGCGACGTCGGTAGGAATATGACTGAGGTCAACGGCCACACCCGGGGTGACCGGGGCGATGTCATACAGGCTCAGCTCGGAGCCAGCCGGCAGACGGTTTTTCAACAGCAGAGCGAGGGCTTGACCGATGCCACCAGCGGCACCCAGAACGGCAACTTTCATGATCAACTCCATGTTTAAGCGTAGGTTTAAGGTTGTTTGTTGTTGTGCGCCCAACCTTAATGGATCCCCCCATAAAAAACAATCTGATAACAGTTGCAGTCACGGGTTCTGTGAGCCACGAAACATGCGGGAGCAAAAATTGGAGGGAAATACAAAAAGTTGGAGGAGAAGCACAGTTTTTCTGCACTTATCCTTACCATAAAGAGGTAGATCTGAGGGTCTCAGGATTGGAATGCCAGCGCCCGCTTTTCACACCAGCGAAAACCAATTGTTAACAATCCGTTCATCGCCAGATAAAGCCCGCCAGCCACCCCGAACACAGCCAGGGTATCGTAGGTCTGGGCGTTCAACCCCTGCGCCAGCCCCATGATATCCATGATGGTGATAGTACTGGCGAGGGAGCTCCCCTTGAGCACCAGGATCACCTCGTTGGAGTAGGCAGGCACCAGATGGCGGGCGGCATGGCGCACCTTCATCCACAAGGTCTGGCGGCCGTTAAAGCCAAGCGCACGACACGCCTCTACTTCACCGGCCGGGATGGCATCGAGCGCCCCCTTGAACAACCGGGTGGAGTAGGCCGCCGTGTTGAGACCCAGCGCCAACACGGCGCAGAACCAGGGCTGCTTGAGCAGCGGCCAGAGCGGGCTGGCTTTCAGCCACTCGAACTGGCCCGGCCCGTAGTAAATCAGGAAGATCTGAATGAGCAGCGGCGTACCGGTAAAGAGCAGCACCCACAGCTGCACCATCTGGGTCGCCACCGGCAGGCGCAGCTCCAGCACCCAAGTCATCAGGGCTGCCAACACAATCCCCAGCAGCAGGCTGAACAGGGTCCGATCGTAGGCGTGGATCTCGTCGAAGACGACCGCCGCGTTACAAAGAGCAGGCCACGCGTAAAGACCTTTCCGCTGATTCTGCAGAAGGCCGATAATCGTGTCGGCTGTACACGCTACAAGAGGCGTGCCCCACGCGCGAATCGCTTTCAGGCGATCAAGAGCCCGCTGGCCGCTTTCCTCTCCTTCTTCGCGCGACAGCAGCTCAAGGTCGATCTCGGCACGGCTGTGCTCCAGCAATCCATCGACGTCCGCTTCCCAGATATAGTCACGAAAGCCCTCCGACGCGGTGCCCGTGGTGGGATACGCGATCCAGAGTTGCCGCTCAGGGTGGCGGCGCAGGCCCCAAAGATATGCA
>FWWM01016834.1_pt1 | contig 10790 bp, 8 predicted proteins | sample 2228351 | NCBI WGS metagenome assembly FWWM01 (sample SAMEA103939774, study PRJEB20133) | metagenome
TATGAACTATCGGCACTTAGGTCGTTCAGGGCTGTTGGTGAGTCCGCTCTGTTTGGGCACGATGAACTTCGGTCCGATTACCAGCGAGGAGGAGTCGTTCCGCATTATGAACCGTGCCCTTGAGCATGGGATTAACTTTTTCGATACGGCGAATGTCTACGGTTGGCGTAAAGGTGAGGGTTGGACGGAACAGATTATCGGTCGCTGGTTCGCTCAGGGTGGGAAACGGCGCGAAAAGGTGGTGATTGCCACCAAAGTGTATGGCGTAATGGACGACTGGCCCAACGAATCGCGCCTTTCGGCACGCCATATCAAGCGCGCATGCGAAGACAGCCTCCGACGCCTGCAAACCGACTGGATCGACCTCTACCAGATGCACCATGTCGACCGCGAATGCCCCTGGGACGAAATCTGGCAAGCGATGGAGCAACTCTACTACGAGGGCAAAATTCTCTATGTGGGCACCAGCAACTTCGCAGGATGGCATATCGCTCAGGGACAGGAGATAGCCAAACAGCGCGGGTTCTTCGGGATAGTGTCGGAACAGTGCCTCTATAACTTGAACGCCCGAATGGTGGAGTTAGAGGTTCTGCCTGCGTGCCAAGCCTACGGAATCGGGGTGATTCCGTGGAGTCCGTTAGGCGGTGGGCTATTGGGAGGCATCCTGAGCGAGTCGGGTGGTGAACGACGACGCTCTGAGAACATTCAGAGAGCCTTAGAGCAGAACCGCGCCAAAATCGAGGCATATGAAGCCCTCTGCCGTGAGATGGGCGAGCATCCCGCTAATGTGGCGATTGCATGGCTCCTCCATCAGCCTGCCGTGACGGCACCCATAATCGGTCCGCGCACCGTCGAGCAGTTAGACCATCTCATGCGTGCGCTGGAAATCCGCTTGGACGAGGCGGTGCTCAAACGGCTGGACGAGATATTCCCAGGTCCTGGCGGTCCTGCTCCAGAGGCGTTTGCATGGTAAGCGTCGGGGCGACCCCAACGGTTGCCCCTACGCCACCTGTTCGGCAATCTCGAACAGGTTAACCTCGCGCACGCTTTTCTCGATGAGGTCGGTTTCAAAGGCGAGGCAGGGAAATCCGAAATAGTTTGCCTCGGTGGGCTGAACTTGTTGCCCGCTGATGCTTGCCCACCCTCTGAGCGGCGTAAAGAGCAGGATACCGAGTCGCTCCATCGTCTGCGCGCTCAGCAAGTTCAGCTGGAGCTGTCCCGAAATGCCCGTGAGTTTGGTGCGCAAATTCGCACGCCCATTTAGCCACCGAACCAACTCGCGTGCCGTTACCCATTCATAGCCCTCATAGCGCACTTGCCCAATCAAGCGCATCAGTGTATCAGAAGTGCTATGGTCTTCTAACACACTTGGCATGATGGTGATATGAAACACCCCGTACACGCTTTTTGTAGCGGTGAAAAGGGTGTTTAACTGCTCACTACCGAGCCATTCACCTGCACGATAGGCAATCAGGGGCACTACATACAACTCCACCAGCTCACCTGGTCGCGAACGACGCATCGGTCGCCAAGGATGAGCACTGCCGAACGGGAAGCCACTTGCCTGAGGGTGGTAGCCTCCCCGACTGAGGTCGCAGAGAATCTGCAAGCGCTCAGCGAACTCGTGGAACTCGGTACACCCGCGCCAGCGAAGCTCCTCCACCTGTACCGCTGAAATTTCGCGCACGCCCGTGAACCGACGCAGTGTATCGATCTGGTTTTGCAGAGTGCTGGGCTTGCAGAACACATCCTCTTCGGGTACGAACCGCAAGCCAATCTCATGCTCGCGTCGCGCTAAGTCGCGGTAGAAGTTGGCGCCTTGCACCAGTTCGCTGAGGCACCAGACCGCTCGCATTCCCGTGAGTGTCAACAGATGGCTCATTGCCATCTCTTGCTGGGGAGTCGACTTCTGCGTATTGAGGGTGAGCACCGCTAAGCCCCGCGCAAGGCGTGGGTAGAACCAGACCATCGGCACCACCGTGCCAGTCCACTGTCCCGCTTGAAGCACAGCCCTAATGAGGCTTTGAACCCACAGGTCTGCCACAGGCTTGAGGAAGCAGAGCGTCCCATCAGGGCAGGGATAGCGGTCAAGATACCAGTCCAAGCGGGTTGCATCCTCGCTTCGAAGGGAGAAGGGATTTTCTGAGGGAGGCACATCAGGAGGCATCAGAGCAGGCTCTACCACCGAGCGCCCCGTGCGAATGCGCAGAACCGTCTCGCCCAGATGAGAGCAGAAGAGGAGTGCGTGTCCCTCACCCACCTGCTGGTAAGTGAGGGTAGGGGTTTCGGTCTCACGCCCGTGAGGGTCGTACCACCGCGCCCACACCTCTGCTGTCTGAGAGCGCACCTGAAAGCCTCCAAATGCGTGCAGAAGTCCCCATTCGGTGGGCAAAATCGGGTTCGCCTTCACTGCAGTGCAGTAGCCTTCGCTTAGGCGCACAGGGAGTTCATTTTCGCCCCGTACAGTTTGAACACCGAGCAGAGTGTCCGCCCCGCAAGTGCCCCCGATAGCAATCCATATCCCTCCCCGTTCTACAAACTGTTGAAGATGGGTAAGGCTCTCGGCTTCCAACTCTGTATGCCCGATAGTCAGCAAAATATCGAGGCTGTTCACCCGGGCTGGGAGTTCCGACGGCACCAGCCATTCCACAATCAGTCCTGAGGAACGCACCAGCTCACAGGCGTAGAAATCGAACGGATTGCGACAGGAGGGAACCGCTCCTGGGGCAGGTTTCCCTAACCCGCTCCTGGGGCAGACACCTATGCGTGCCCACTGCCATCGTGCTGTACTCATCGTGCCGTTCTCCCTTTCCCATTATCGGCACTTTATGCCGATTTTTGAAACTATGGGGACAACAGGGGTTCGCTTGTGAGATTCTTCGCTTCGCTCAGAATTGCGTAGCACGGGCATCCTGCCAATTAGCCAAATGGGCGAGATGCCCAAGCCACCTAATCGTAGCACGAGCGTCCCGCCCGTGTGCTGAATGGGCAAGATGCCCAAGCCACGTAACCGTAGCACAGGCGGGACGCCCGTGCGCTACTTGAGCAAGACGCCCAAGCCACAAAAAAAGTAGCACAGGTATTCCTGCCTGTGCTACTCTAAGGTTCGCTTATCGCTTCATATTCACCACATCTGCCAGAAGCTCATCCACCACCGACACGATGCGCGTATTCGCTTGGAACCCGCGCTGGGTAACAATCATATCCGCGAACTCGCTTCCTAAGTCGACATTCGACTGTTCGAGGTAGCCAGCGTTGATTTCACCCAGCCCGCTGGTGGTGGGTGCTGCGATTTGCGGTAAGCCCGAGTTATCGGTAAGGCGCCACATGTTGTTGCCAAGTCGCTCCAGCCCTGCAGGATTGGGGAAGAGGCTCAGGGCGATGCGCCCCATCGGACGCGATAGCCCGTTCGAGAACACCCCCTGAATCGTGCCATCGATGCCTATCGTGAACTCCTGAAGTGTGCCTGGGGGAAAGCCATCCTGATAGATGGGCTGGACGACCGACTCGGCGGCGAGACAGGTAATCTGGCTCAAATCAAGCGTCACGGTGAAAGGGGGGGCACCGTTTGTAGGGGTGATTGTTATCTGCTGGGTAGTAGCACCGATGAGATTCCCTGAGGCGTCGAAATAGAGGCGCGTGTTTGACCCTGTGCTGTAGTCGCCAACAGAGGTCGCCCCCTCCGTTGCGCTCCACTCCCAAGAGATAACAGCGCCTGGAGGCGGACTGCCAGCAGGTGGCGATTGGCGGTTGGTGAAGGTGAGTGTGATGTCGTGCGCACCACCGAGTGCATCATAGACTCGCACAGTCGCTGCGAACTGCGAAGCCGAATCGGCGTTCGCGTTCAGATTGCCTGTGTATTGCACGCGAGTGGTGGAGCGCACCGCCGCTTGCGCCCCCACAGGGAACTGAAGCACCGACTGCGCTGTGATGGCTTGGTTCAGGTCGATGAAGCCCCCTGCGTCGGCGCGCCAACCGAGCACCTTCCACCCTGTGCCCCGATGCACCAGAAAGCCCGACGAATCGAGCCCGAACGCACCGTCACGCGTAAAGTGGACATCACGCCCATTCGTGAGCATAAAGTAGCCGTTGCCTTGAATCGCAAGGTCGGTACTACGACCCGTTAGCTCCAGCGCACCTTGCAGGGGCATCGTGTCGATAGCTCCCACCTTGACGCCCAGCCCGACCTGCATCGGGTTCGTACCGCCTAATACCCCGCTGGGTCGGCTTGCAGCGCGCAAGGTCTGTGCCATCAGGTCTTGGAAGTGGGTGCGTGCGCTCTTGTAGCCAATCGTGTTGATGTTGGCGATGTTGTTGCCGATGATGTTCATCTTGATCTGGTGCGCCTTAAGGCTTGCCACGCCAGATAGCATCGCTTGCCACATAGGTTTACCTCCTTATCGAATCGTTTGAATCGCCTCGAAAGGTACGGGAGTGCCGTCTACAATAAGTGAGACCCGTCCCCCACTCATCTGAACGGCTTCGACTTTGCCCGTATGGCGCGTGCCATTGGGCAGGATGGCTTCCACCTCGCGCCCAATCAGGCTCGCAGACTGGAGAGTGGTGAACAGAGTGCCAATCCGCTCCATCTGTTGAGCCGTATTGAGCTGTGCCATCTGGGCGAGGAAGTCGCGGTCTTTGACCGGGTCCATCGGATTCTGCGAGGTCAACTCCACCATCAGCAATCGCAGGAACTGATAGGTATCCAGAGCGGTGCGCGAGGCACTGCTCATCGGCATGTTCCAACCTGAAAGTAAGGGTTGTATGTTCATCGTTACCTCCTAAGGCAATCGGTTTTTTCACGCCCAGACACTCCATTGCCCGTAAAGGTGAACGCTTTCCGTAGCGTGGCGTGGCGCAAAAGGGATCGAGGAACTCTGGTGGGTTCCCCTTGGCTGGTAGAAACGGGAGTGTGCATGCGCAGTGCCAGTGTGAACCGAGAAACCCGTTAGCTGAAGCCCACGCGAGGCGAGCTGGTCGCGCAACTGCTGAACCGACTGCTCCAACGCACGACGCGTGGACTCGTGGTCGGCATGGAGCCATGCCTGCACCTCACTGCCTTCCACTCGAATCTGGATTTCTAAAGTGCCCAGTTCAGGCGGATTTAGCTGAAGCGAGATGCGGTTCCGCTCAGGTGTAAGGGTCAGTCGCTCTATGAACTCCGCCACTTGCTCGACCACCTGATGCTGAGAGGCGACCGAACTGAAGGAAGTCTCTGGTTGCAGAAGAGCCTCGCTCCTGCCCAAAGTGTGTGTCAAACAGGAAACAACAAGCCCAGAACTGGATAGGGAAGGGTTCTCTTCACTTCTTGTAAGAGGCTCCACTGGTTCAGACGGCTTAGGGATGGAAAGCCCTGATGCATGAGTATCCACAACAGAGGGAGAAGATACTCTCTCTGAAGAAGGGGCTACTGAACCGATTTGCTGATGCTGGGAAACGGGCGTAAGGAAGGGTTCAGAGCGCACTAAGAGCCTCTCAGAATCTGCTGACTTTTGTTGTGGAGCCAGCGATTCCATCAGGTGAGGGTTAGCAAGGGGTGAAGATTGTGAAGATTGTATCGACTCATGATTATTCCTTCCGACAACCTGCTTCAGAGCGGGTGCTTCTTCACTCCATATCTCATTTTGTGTCTGAATCGCTAAATCAGTATTCTGAGCAATCGCATTTGCACTGAGACTATTGTACTGAGCACTCTGAGCATCACCCTCGATATTGTCATGTTGAACGGCGCGAAGAATCCCGTTCCCTACCCCCCATTCTCTACTCTCTATTCCCCACTCCCCATTCCCTACTCCCCACTCCCCCAAGTAGACCCAACCCCTAAGGACCGAGTGTGTCTTAGCCGAGTCGGAATCCCACTGCGAGTAGGGCACATCGGCGAGCAGAAGCGGTAGCCCTATTCCCAGCGGAGTGGCAGAGGGTTCCTGCTCCTTAGGAATAGGCTCCTCTGCTCCCTCAGGCGGGCAGGTGTACTCCTCGCCTGTTGCCCTCGCCAAACACTCCTCAAAGCCTCTCCCTTCCTTGGGCATCACGATAACGGACTCCGTTCCAATCGCCCCCTCTAAAACCGTCGGCACTGTCATCACCCCCTATTATAGGCAGGGAGGCATAACTCTTTAGTGGGCAATAGGGTATCATGAGAGTCGGAGGCTTCATCCTATGCGATTGACCGAGCGTTTAAAAGCCAAAATCCACATGGCGCGGGTCACCGAAGCGCGCATAGACTATGTAGGCAGTATTGCCGTCGACGAAGAATTGTTGGATGCTACGGGAATTGAACCAGGCGAAATGGTGCATGTATGGGTGATGGATAATGGGGAGCGATTTCAGACCTATGTCATCCCAGCACCGCCCGGTTCAGGCGAAGTTGCAGTCTATGGCGCCGCAGCCCACAAAGTGCGCAAGGGGCACCGCGTGATTATCGCAGCGACAGTGTTCGCTGATGAGTGGGTGGAGCCGAAAATGGTGCTGGTGAATGAGGCGAACCAAATCGTGCAGTATCTGCCGTTCCAAGCTCAAGCCATTCCAGCCGAACTCTCTTAGCATGATGGAACGCCCTTTGCAAGCCATTCTGTTCGATATCGACGGGACACTTGTCGACACCGTCTCTCTGATTGTACAGGCGCTTGACTATACCTATCGGAAGCATCTGGGCATAAGCCTTCCGTATGAGGAACTGCGCCGACTAATCGGGCTACCCCTCCATGTGCAGATGCACTATCTGGACGACCGCGTGGAACGAGCTGTAGACCACGCCCAGATGGAGGCGGATGAGCGCGCCTACTACGAGGCACATCGCCACTTGGAGCGCGTTATTCCTGAAGCGGTCTCGGCAGTGCGGGTCGTCAAACAGCGAGGCTATCGAACCGCTCTGGTAACCTCTAAAAACCGCCTCGAACTCGCCATCACCTTGCCTCAACTCCAGTTAGAGGAGTGGGTTGATACGATAGTGAGTGCAGACGACACCCAGCGCCACAAGCCGAACCCCGACCCTGTGCTAAAGGCGTTAGAACGGCTCCAAGTGGCTCCTGAATCGGCGGTCTATATCGGGGATACCGTGTTCGATATCGCATGCGCACGCTCAGCAGGCGTCCAATCTGCATCAGTCGGATGGGGAGCGCATCTGCCAAGCGACCTGCGCTCTGCGCAACCTGACTACTATTTCGAACAGCCCGCTGACTTGCTCGAGTGGGCAACCCAATTGCCACCTGCCCAAGAGAAAGAGCAGGAACAGAAACCATCCTTGAACAGCCATGGCACGACGAAAGAAGACAGTTTCCGAATTGGCACCGGTATCGAGCGAGGAGGCAACCCTGCCAAATGAGACGCTGACGACCGAACCACACGAAACGACCTCCTCAGGGGGTGTGGAAGGAGCACCCCCGCAAGTGGCAGAGGAAAGAGTTTCGTCTCGCCGGCGGCGCCAATCGACGGCGGAGCCTGAATCCATCCCAACACGCGCCCGACGCAAACGCAAAGAGGGGGTAAGCACCTCTCCAGAAGAGACACTTGCGTCTGAGACTCCCAAATCACGCAGGCGAAAAGCGTCGGCTGAGAGCATGTCCCCAGAAGCCACCTCGCCCGAAACCGCTCAACAGGAAGCCCCCGATAGCAAGGAGACGCAACCGAAAACCCGCCGACGCAAAGCCACTGCGAAGGCAACTTCCGCACCACCGCCCGAAGAGATTTTCACTTCTGCAGAGGCAGAGGCTCCTCCCCCTACAGAGCCTGTTGCAGAAGAGCCGAAACCGCGCCGACGACGACGCAAAACCGCCGCCGAAGTGGCGGAAGCACCTGTAGAGGTCTCTGCCCAACCGCAAGTGGTAGAAGAGGTTCCCCCCTTAGAAGCAGTTCTTCCTGTAGAAGAGAAAAAGCCTCGCCGACGAAGGCGCAAGGCAGTAGAAGGAACCCCTGCGCCTCCTGTTGTAGAGGAGATGTTACCTCCGCCCAAACCTCCCATTCGCCATCCGCTGGTGCGCGTTCACTTCCATCATGGCGTTCCCAGCATCAGCGTTGGGGAGCGTACTTTTGCCCCCTTCTTCTTCTTCGGCAATCTAACCCACGCCTCGGCAGGCGACTATATTTACCGCGAGATGCAACTCGCCACAGAGGTGGGCGTCGATCTGTTTGCTCTTCTCGTCCCACTTCCTGTGCGTGAAAGCGGGGCATTAGAGGCGTTCGACCAAGTGCGCTTCTGGACGGCAGTAGCACGCGAGGTGAACCCGAATGCCCACATTCTGTGGCGCTTTGTGCCCGCACCAGTCGGCAACTGGCAAAAAGAGTTTCCTGAAGCGGTCATCCGCTATGCAGACGGCACAACGGGAGGTCCTTCTGTCTGTGCAGAACGCTGGTGGCTCCACCTCAAAGAGCAACTTGTGGCGTTAGTGGAGCTGAACGAGCGTGAAGATGAGGGTTCGGCAACGCTCGGCTACCACTTGGACTGGGGCGAGTGGTTCCAACCCGAATCAGGGGGCTATGATACCAGCGAGTCGGCACTCACCGCTTTTCGCGAATGGCTCCGTCGGCATTATAAAGAGGACACGGTTGCACTCCGTTCCTGTTGGTTCGATGGCGATGTGAGCTTTGGAACTGCCACTCTCCCCCCGTTCCAGCCCAGTAGCAATCCTCAGCAACTTCAATTCTATCACCTCCGCAGGGAAGGGCGCTGGATTGACTACCAGCGATTCCTGTCCGAAATCACCGCTAAGCGCATTCTCAACTTAGCCCAGGCGGTCAAATCGGCAACTCAAGGGCGTGCGTTAGTAGGGGTGCCTTACGGCTACCTCTTGGAGTGGCGACATCCTTACTCAGGTCATCTTGGGCTGGCACACCTGCTCAAAAGCGAAGCCATCGATTTCATCAGTGCCCCCATCACCTATGCCGAGCGTCTGCCAGGCAAGTCGGGAGCGTTCCCTGTGCCGGTGCACTCGGTTCATCTTCACCACAAGCTCTTTCTGTCGGAAGAGGACTATCGCACGCCCTTCGGCAAACTCAGCACACTCCGTGACCCTACCACAGAGCGAAGCCTCTCCACTGAGATAGCGAGGGGCACCTCGCCCACAAATCGTGGCGCGGGTGTTGCCCATGAGAGCGGAAAACACTCGACTACTCAAGTCGAGAGCCTGCTCGAAGATGACTACAACCCGCCTTTGCGCACAGCCGACGATGTCCTGAAGGTTCAAGCGCGTTCGGTAGGGCAATCACTCGTCTATGGGTATGGAGTTCAGTGGATGGACCTGTGGGGCGAGGGATGGCTCTCCAGCCCGCTTGCGTGGGAGGGAGCACGTACCCAGAAACAGCTCTGGGAGTGGCGTATGCGCGTGCCCCAGTCGCCTCCAGATATTGCGGTGATGATTGACCCTGTCAGCATAGTATATGTGCGGGCGGGTTCACGCCTGATAGAGCAGGTGGTGGTGAAAGAGCGCGAGGCACTGCTACGCGCTGGGGTTTCGTTCGGCTTCTACCTGCTGGAAGACCTTGTGCGTCGCGATTTCCCGCCTGTGAAGATGGTGCTGTTTCTGAATGCGTGGCGCCCTTCCCAGCGCGTGCGCGAGGCTATCCGACGCAAACTGCAACAAGGTGGACGCACGCTCGTGTGGCTCTATGCTGGAGCGCTGTTTCAAGGGCATCGCAATGTGCTGGAAACGGCGCGCGAAATCACCGGGCTTGCCCTTGCACGCCAGCCGTGGGCAAGCACCCAAGGCACACAAATCGTGAAGCCCCACCACCCGATTGCCCGCGCCTTAGGCACCGATAAGTTGGGTGTTCAAGAGCCTTGGGAGCCATCCTACTATGTGCGCGACGAGGATTGCGAGGTCATCGGGGAGTATATCGAAACAGGGCTGGCTTCCTTCGTGGTCAAAGACTACGACACCTGGCGCACCGTCTTTATTGGGGAGCGTACTCTCACCCCCGAACTCATACGCGCCTTGGCACGCTGGGCAGGCGTTCATGTATGGACCGACTGCAACGATATCGTGCATGTAAGCCCCCCATGGCTCCACCTGCACGCCTCACAAGGAGGGCGTAAGCGAATCGCTTTACCAAACGGCACCACAGTGTACGACCCTGCAGAAGGGCAGATTGTCAGGCAAGTGGATGGAACCTACGAAATCGCGCTTAGCGAGGGCGAGAGTCGTCTGCTCTTGGTCGACACGCCAGAACGCCTTGAGATGCTCCTGCGTGGAGAGAGCCTCCCGCCCGTCAAGGTCATAGAAGAGGAACCCACAACGCCTCCTGTGCCTGAACCTGTGGGAGAACCCCCCCTGTTGGTAGTGTCCCCAGAACCGCAGTTAGAGAGCACGCCCAAAGAACCTACCCAATCCACCACTCCCAAGCGACGCACGCCTAAACGCACCCGCAAAGAGCCAGCCCCAACCGAATCGGTGCTTGCCGCAGTGCACTGGCGTCGCCAACCGAATGGAGAATCGTAAAATGCAAACCACCGTTACAAAGCGGATTATTCCCTGCCTCGATGTTCAGAATGGGCGAGTAGTGAAGGGCGTGCGGTTCGTGCAACTCCGCGATGCAGGCGACCCAGTGCAGTTAGCCCGCTGGTACGATGAAGAGGGCGCCGACGAGCTGGTCTTTCTCGACATCACCGCAAGCCACGAACGGCGCGCCCTCGTGTTAGAGCTGGCTCAGCGCGTTGCGGAACAGGTGTTCATCCCCTTTACCGTGGGGGGAGGCATCGGTTCGGTAGAGGAAGTGCGTGCGATTCTGCAAGCAGGTGCCGACAAGGTCAGTCTCAACACCCAAGCCGTACGCCAGCCCACGCTGATTACCGAAGT
>FWWM01016840.1_pt1 | contig 10787 bp, 11 predicted proteins | sample 2228351 | NCBI WGS metagenome assembly FWWM01 (sample SAMEA103939774, study PRJEB20133) | metagenome
TCAAAGAAAGCAAAAGTAGGGATTATAACTGCGGGCAACTTCATTGAACCAAATATCAAGTCTAAGAAGTAACCGAAAGCAGAGCATTGCTTAAAAAATTTTAAAAAGGAGAAAATAAGATGAAAAAGGTAGCTTTAATTACTGGCATCACGGGTCAGGATGGTGCTTATCTTGCGGAGTTTTTACTTCAAAAGGGTTATGAAGTACATGGTATAAAAAGGAGAACCTCTCTTTTCAATACTGAACGGATCGACCATCTTTACAAAGATCCCCATGAAGGTCCGACCAATTTCTATCTCCACTATGGTGATATGACAGATAGCTTAAGTATAACCCGCCTTATACAAAAGATCCAGCCAGATGAGATTTATAATCTTGCAGCCCAATCCCATGTAGCAGTGAGTTTCGAACAACCAGAATACACTGCAAATATAGATGGCTTAGGGATCCTGAGGATCCTTGAGGCAGTCCGCCTCCTTGGGATGATAGATAAAGTCCGCATATATCAGGCCTCAACCTCAGAACTATATGGAAAGGTTCAGGAGATACCCCAAACAGAGAAAACTCCCTTTTACCCACGCAGTCCTTATGCAGTGGCAAAGCTTTATGCATACTGGATAACGGTAAATTATCGAGAGGCTTATGGAATGTATGCCTGTAATGGTATCCTTTTTAATCATGAATCTCCTATCAGAGGCGAGACCTTTGTTACAAGAAAGATTACCCGCGGTGCGACACGGATCTTGTTTGGGCTTGATAAATGCATCTATCTTGGAAATCTTAATGCAAAGCGAGATTGGGGACATGCTAAGGATTATGTAGAGGGCATGTATTTAATACTTCAGCAACCAGAGCCAGATGACTATGTCCTTGCAACTGGTAAGGCAACTGAGGTGAGAGATTTTGCCAAAATGGTATTTGCTGAACTTGGGTTTACCCTTGAATTCAGAGGGGAAGGCCTTAAAGAAGAGGGAATATTAGTCGAATTAGATGAAAGTAAACTAAGTAAAAAGTTAGAAAAACTAAATAGCTCTTATATTGATGAAGTACTCAAAAATGCAAAGAGCCTTCTTGGGAAGAGGGTAATTGCTGTGGATCCAAGGTATTTTAGACCTACAGAGGTAGATATCTTAGTTGGAGATCCCTCAAAGGCCATGGAAAAACTTGGTTGGAAACCAAAACACACTCTTGAAGACCTTGTAAAAGAGATGGTAGAGTCAGATCTTGAAAAGAATTTTAGAGAATACATTTTGAAAAAATATGGTTTTAAACTCATTAAAAGTTTTGAGATGTGAGAGTGCAGGTGAATAGACGAGTAATTTGAGAAGTGTTACAGAGCTTGATGTTTTTAAGAAGGTGCATGAACTGAAATTAAGGATATATAGAATTACTGCTAATTATCCAAAAGAAGAAATCTATGGCTTACCAAATTAGATGCATAGGGCGACAATATCAATTTGTATAAATCCTATGGAAGGTTCAAGAAGAATTAGGTAGATGAATTGAATATTATGTAATACCATCAAGAGATTTAAATTATATTTCAACAGATGATCCAGAAGATTTTTTGACGAAAGAATTAAGCATAATATAAAATTAAAACCTTAGGACCTAAATCATGAATCTTACATATGCACAGTCGCAGTTAACAGTTCACTCCAGAATCGTGGTTTTTGGTGCGAGTGGTCTGGTGGGAAGTGCAATTGTTCGCAGATTAGCCCAAGAAGGTTGTCAAAACATCATAGGAACATATTACAGTAGAAAACCATCGGATTCTTTAGCAAAATATGTTCAGCTTGATTGTACCAAACAATCAGAGGTTGAGAAATTCTTTGAACAATATAGACCAGATTATGTATATCTTGCTGCTGCAAGGGTAGGTGGAATTTTAGCTAATAATACTTATAAAGCTGACTTTATATACGAGAATCTTGCCATTGCAACCAATGTGATTTATAGTGCTTATAAATATAAAGTGAAAAAGCTTTTAAACCTTGGCTCATCTTGTATCTATCCAAAGTATGCTCCGCAACCTATGAAAGAAGAGTATTTACTAACTGGAACACTCGAACAAACCAATGAAGCCTATGCTATAGCAAAGATTGCAGCTATAAAACTTTGTAGATACTTTAATGAGCAGTATGGAACCAACTTTATATCAGTCATGCCTACAAATCTCTATGGACCTAATGATAACTTTAACTTCGAGACATCCCATGTCTTACCTGCATTAATAAGAAAATTCTACCTTGCAAAACAGTTAGAAGACGGCAATCTAACATCCATCATCCAAAATCTAAAATCCTATCCCATCGGCTTTGGCTTAGATAACCAAATCGACTACTCCAACGAAACATCAATTTTAAACACACTTAAACATATAGGCATCTATCCAACATCTAACTCTTCACCTGTAACCGTAAAACTCTGGGGTAGTGGCAATGTCTATAGAGAATTCCTCCATGTTGATGACCTGGCGGATGCAGTAGTGTATCTAATGAATAGGGTTGATGCTGAGATGATGCGTGAACTTTCACCGGATTACTTTATCAACATAGGCACAGGTAAAGATATTACGATCAAGGAGCTTGCATACATGATTAAAGAAATTGTTGGTTTTAAGGGCTCAATAGAATTTGATCCATCAAAACCCGATGGAATGCCAAGGAAACTCCTTGATGTATCTAAGTTACATGAGCTTGGCTGGAGGCACAGGATTGAGTTAGAGGAAGGGATTAGGCAGATGGTGAGGGTTATAAGTGAAACGTGAAACGTGAGACGTAAAACGTGAGATGTAAAACGTGGGACATGAAACATAAGAGGTGAGACGTGAAAGGTGAGATGAAGACGCATAAGGATTTGGATGTGTGGAAAGAGGCGGTTGAGTTTGTGAAAAGGATATATGAGGTAACTTCTAAGTTTCCAAAAGAAGAGATTTATAGTCTAACTTCTCAAATTAGAAGGTGTGCGATTTCTATACCAAGCAATATTGCTGAAGGGGCAGCAAGAAACGGCAAGAAAGAATTTATGCAATTTTTATATATTGCTCTTGGATCATGTGCTGAATTGGATACCCAATTGATAATTTCCAAAGAGTTAGGATACATAGATTCTGAATTTAATGAACTATCTGAAGACATAGAAAAAATAAAAAGCAAACTTTTAGGTTTAATTCGCTATCTGAGGAACAAAAATGACTAATTACCTCTCACATCTCACATCTCACTTCTCACGTTTTACGTGCAACGTCTCACGTCTCACTTCTCACCCTGGCTTTATCCGCTATCTCAAAAACACCTCATGGCTTATGGCTGAAAAAGTTTTGCGGATGGTTGTGAGCCTATTTGTGGGTGTGTGGGTAGCAAGATATTTAGGACCAGAAAGGTTTGGACTACTTTCTTATGCTCAAAGTTTTGTGGCTTTGTTTACAGCCATTGCAACCTTAGGACTTGATGGAATAGTAGTTAGAGAAATTGTAAAAGATGAAAGTAAAAAAGACGAGCTTATTAGCACTGCCTTTTGGCTTAAAGTGGCTGGTGCTATTGCAATGATTGGAGTAATAGCCATAGCTGTAAATCTTACATCCTCTGATATTTACACAAAAATACTCATTTTTATCATCGCCTTAGGCACAATCTTTCAGGCTTTTAATGTTATAGACTTTTACTTTCAGGCAAAGGTGTTGGGAAAATACATAGCCCTTGCAAATAGTACCACTTTAATGTTTTCATCCTTGATCAAAGTACTCTTAATCCTTACCCATTCACCCTTAATCTACTTTGCCATTGCCTATGCCTTTGATTCCCTTATCCTTGCCCTCGGCTACCTCTATTTCTATTTTTACTATACTTCTCACACTTCACGTCTTACCTCTTACGTCTCACTTTTCACCTGCCTCAATACAAGCACAGCAAAGCAACTTCTCAAAGACAGCTGGCCATTGATATTGAGTGGACTTGTTGTAATGATATATATGCGTGTAGACCAGGTGATGATAAAAGAGATGCTTGGTGATAGAGCAGTTGGATTATATTCTGCGGCAGTGCGGATAAGTGAAGCCTGGTATTTTGTGCCTATGGTAGTGACTCAATCTCTTTTTCCAGCTATCATTAATGCCAAAAAGCAAAGTGAAGAATTATATTATGCAAGGCTTCAAAGTCTCTACGATTTAATGGTTTGGATGGCGATAGCAGTGGCATTACCTGTTACTTTTTTCTCGAATTGGATTATTAAGATATTATATGGTCAAGCTTATCTAGAGGCAGCCAATGTCTTGATGATACATATTTGGGCAGGGGTGTTTGTGGGGTTGGGAGTAGCAAGTGGAAAGTGGTTTATATCTGAGAATTTACAATCGTTAGCATTTTTGAGAACTTTTTATGGCGCAGTAGTAAATATTATTTTAAATTATCTGTTAATACCAGAACTTGGACCTAAAGGTGCTGCAATAGCAACTTTGATTGCGCAATCATTTGCAGCGTATTTTTTTGATATGTTTGCCTTTGCGACTCGAAAAGTATTTTGGATGAAAACTAAAGCTATTTTGATGATACAATGTTTAAAAAAATTATAAAATTGATTAAGGTTATATCAAACTTAAGGTTATTAAAAATGCTATTAAGTATGGGTGTTAGTGGATATCTAAAAGAAACAGGGTGGATAGAATCATTTATTCATGGTATGCCTGTGGACAAATATTTGAATCCGTTGCCATGGGTAACATATCCTTATATTGATTTTATATCTGATAGATTGAATCCTGATATGGAAGTATTCGAATTTGGTTCAGGAAACTCAACAATATGGTATGCAAACAGAGTGAAATCAGTTATTTCTGTCGAACATGACAAAAGTTGGTATGAATATATGCTTTTGAGAATACCTAAAAACGTTACTTTAATTTTTATGGAGTTAGATTATGGAGGAAAGTACTCTAAATGTATACATAATTTTGAACAAAATTTTGACATTATTATTATAGATGGAAGGGATAGAGTGAATTGTATAAAGAATTCCATTTTAAAACTCAAAGATAGAGGAGTTATAATATTAGATGATTCTGAGAGAATAGAATACAATGAAGGTATTAAAGACCTTCTTAATAAAGGTTTTAAAAGAATAGATTTTTGGGGAATAAGTCCGGGATTATTTTACAAAAAATGTACAACTATTTTTTACAAAGAAAATAATTGTTTAGGCATATAGCAATGGATCTTGCTCCCATCATCTTCTTTACCTATAATCGCCTATGGCATACAAGGCAAACAGTGGAAGCCTTGCAGAAAAATGAACTGGCAAGTGAAAGTGAGTTATTTATTTTTAGTGATGGACCAAAACCAGGCGATGAAGAAAAAGTAAAAGAAATAAGAGAATATCTAAAAACCATAACGGGCTTTAAAAAAGTCACTATTATAGAACGAGAGAAAAATTGGGGATTGGCAAATAATATTATTGATGGAGTAACAAGGATTGTAAGCGAATATGGTAAAATTATTGTACTTGAAGATGATCTTGTGACAAGCCCTTATTTTTTGAAGTTTATGAATGAGGCGCTGGAAGTATATAAGGATGAGGGAAGAGTGATGCATATAAGTGGGTATAACTATCCTATAAAAACTGATGGATTAGATGATGCCTTCTTTTTAAAGCCGACATCATGTTGGGGGTGGGCAACATGGGATAGGGCATGGAAGTATTATAAGAAAGATCCAGATTATTATCTAAGAATTTTTACAAAGGAGATGATTAAAGATTTCAATCTAAATGGAGCTTATGATTATTTTGGACAAATTATTGCAAATAAAAAGGGCAAAATTAATACATGGGCAATCTTTTGGTATGCAAGTGTTTATATAAATAATGGCTTATCTTTACATCCTAGAGAAAGTTTAGTAAATAATATAGGCCATGACGCTACAGGAGTTCATTGTAGCAAAAGTGATGCCTTTATGGTGAGACTAAGTTTAAAGGATAATTGGAATTTTCCTACTGAGATAAAAGAAAACGCGATTGCTCGAAAACGATGGGAAGAATACTTTAATTCCATTAAACCATCAATATTTAGAAGAGTGATATCAAAACTTTACAGGTTGATAAGATGATTATTATAAAATACTTCAAACGCCTCTTCAAAAAGCCAAACTGGTATAATCTTCGCAATTTAGAACCCATATCAAAAGTATTTGGATTTGACAGAGGAACACCAATTGATAGAGTTTATATTGAAGATTTTTTAAGTAAAAATATGAGATTTATACAAGGTGTTGTTTGTGAGATAGCGGAAGACACTTATTCAAGGAAATTTGGAACAAATGTAGAAAAATTTGAAATACTTCACTATACAAAGAACAATCCAAAAGCAACTATAATTGGAGACTTAACAAATTTAAACTCCCTTCCTCAAGAGGCTATAGATTGCTTTATATTAACCCAAACGCTTAATTTTATTTATGATTTTAAGTCTGCCATCAAGGGAGTTCATTTTACATTAAAGCCTGGAGGTATTGTCCTTGCTACTGTTGCTGGGCTTTCTCAAATTAGCAGATATGACTACGAAAGATGGGGTGATTTTTGGCGCTTTACTGATTTGTCTATAAAAAAAGCTTTTGAAGAAGTTTTCGGTGTTGGAAATGTAGAAGTAGAAACCTATGGAAATGTTTTAACAGCAACTGCATTTTTACAAGGAATCGCAGCTGAAGAATTAAGTAAAGAAGAACTTTTCTATAAGGATAAAGATTATCAGGTATTAATAGCAATAAAAGCGGTTAAGAAATGAAATATTTATTAAAACAAATCTTGAAACCGCTATATCACTACATTACAAGCCCATATGAAAGAGAATTTCATAGGCTTTATAATAAGTATGGGGGATACAGGCGTTATAGAAGAGTCGATGATGTAAGATTTCTTGATTATAGGGTTGATGTGCCAGATCTACCGAGTTTTATCTGGCAGTTTAAAGAAATATTTGTTAATGAAATTTATAGATTTGAATCAGAAAACAACTCACCTGTTATTTTTGACTGTGGAGCAAACATAGGGATAAGTTGTTTATATTTCAAACGGCTTTACCCAGATGCTAGAATAAAAGCTTTTGAAGCAGATCCTATAATAGCGAATATATTAAAGCAAAACCTTATTAAAAATGGTATATCCGATGTAGAAGTTATTAATAAAGCCGTCTGGATAGATGATAAAGGAATAGAGTTTGGGCGTGACGGAGCAGATGGAGGATCCATTAAGGCAAGTAGTAATAAAATTAAAATTGGAACTATAAGATTGAAAGAACTTTTAGATAAGGAAGAGAGAGTAGATTTTTTAAAAATTGATATTGAAGGTGCTGAATATGAAGTTTTAATTGACTGTAGCGAAAGTTTAGGCAATGTCAAAAATGTATTTATTGAATACCATTCATGGAATAATTCGCCACAGAGATTAAGTGAAATTTTGAAAGTATTAGAAACTAATAACTTTAGATACTATATCGAAGATATAAATAAAAGAAAGCATCCCTTTATAAATCGTAACCAGGATGGGAATATGGACTTGCAACTTAATATTTTTGGTTATAGACTATGAAAAATAGAAAAAATATGAAGGACAAAGTTATTAGTCTATTTTCAGTACTTCCGTTTATTCAAAACCGTTTTTCTGGTATAGCAACTATTTTTATGCTCCACCGCGTGCATCCATTTGAACAAAATAAACTTTTTCCAAATGAAAATATGAAAGTCTCACCTGAATTTCTGGAAAATTTTATTATTGAGTTAAAAACAAAAGGCTATGAATTCATAAGCCTTGATAGATTATATGAGATTCTCAAAAATGGTGAAAAAGTAAGGAAGCAGGTAGTTTTTACGCTCGATGATGGATATAAAGATAATTATGAGATAGCTTATCCGATTTTTAAGAAATATAATGTTCCCTTTACTATTTATATTACAACTTCATTTCTTGAGAGAACAGGCACACTTTGGTGGTATGCACTTGAAGATATCCTGATTCAAAATGATGAAGTAATATTTGGTGGGAGGAAATATATTTGTAAAAGCATCGATGATAAGAATAAATTATTTTTGAAAATACGAAATATAATTTTAGGATTTAAAGGAGAGAAATTTCAACATAAACTGTATGAATTTTTTGAGAATTATAAGATTGATTGGAAAAGGAAGTGCGAAGAACTTTGTATGAGCTGGAAACAATTGCAGGATATGGCAAAGGATCCACTTGTTACAATAGGAGGGCATACAAAAAACCATTATCCGCTCAACAAGCTTTCTGAAAATGAAATAATGGAAGAAATAGTAGAAGGCAATAAATTAATTGAACAGCGAATTGGTAAAAAAGTGGAGCATTTTGCATATCCATTTGGTAGTAAAGATGAGATTGGACAAAGAGAGGTTAACATTATTAAAAAAATTGATATTAAGACAGCAACTACAGGGCGATATGGAAATATTTATCCGGAACACAAAATTTATTTAGAATGCCTGCCGAGAATAATGCTTACTGAAAACTTTAAGATTTCGTATATAGGTAGACCAAGGAAGGAAAGAGTTGTTACGATATGAGAGTCTTGATTGTTAACACATTTGATATCTCTGGTGGTGCAGCAAGAGCGACGTATAGATTGCATAGAGCTTTGTTGGACGAAGGTATTGACAGCATTATGCTTGTTCAGGACAAATACTCAGATGATTATACAGTTATTGGTCCAAAATCAAAAATAGAGAAAGCTATTGCTAAATCTAGACCTATTCTTGATCAGTTGCCAGTAATGAAGTATAAAAATCGCACTAAGACACTTTTTAGCCCTGCCTGGCTTCCATTTAGTAAAGTCGTTGATAAAATCAATGAAATAAATCCCGATATTGTCCATCTTCATTGGATTTGTGGTGGATTTTTGAGAATTGAAGATATTGAAAAAATTAAAGCACCAATAGTCTGGAGTTTGCATGATAATTGGGCATTTACAGGTGGCTGTCATATCAAATGGGACTGTGAGAAATATAAAGAAGCCTGTGGTGCTTGTCCAAATCTTGGAAGCAATAAAGAAAATGATTTGAGCAGGAAAATCTGGAAAAGAAAGAAAAGAGTCTTTGATAAAAAGAAAATGACTATTATAGGATTGAGCAAATGGGTTCACCAGTGCGCAAAAGAAAGCAGTTTGCTTAAATCACATTTGCATTATAATTTACCTAATCTTATTGATACTAATATCTTCAAACCTTTCGATAGAGAAAAAGCAAGAGAGCTCTGGAATTTACCTAAAGATAAAAAACTTATCTTGTTTGGAGCAATTTCAGCAACTAATGATATTAATAAGGGTTTTAAAGAGTTAAGTGAAGCATTACAAAAGCTTGATAAGAATCTTGATATAGAATTCGTAGTATTTGGTAGGAGTCAATCGCAAAATGCACCTGATTTTGGATTTAAGACACGCTATCTGGGATATTTGAATGATGATATTAGTCTTGTAACTCTTTATAGCGCAGTGGATGTAATGGTTGTGCCAAGTTTACAGGAAAATTTATCAAATGTAATAATGGAAAGTTTAGCTTGTGGTACTCCTGTTGTGGCTTTCGATGTTGGTGGGAATGGTGATATGATAGACCATAAAATTAATGGTTACCTTGCAAAACCCTTTGATACCACCGATCTAAAAAATGGTATAGAATGGGTTCTCAAATGTCCAAATTATAATGAACTTCGCAAAAAGGCAAGAGAGAAAGTCTTAAAGGAGTTTGATAGTAAAATTGTAGTGAGAAAATATATTGAATTGTATAAGCAAATAAAGGCCAATAGGTGAAGCAGGAGTATATAATGAAGGAAAAATGAAGGATTAAAGATGAGGGATAAACATGAATTATCCAGCCAGGTTTGAGGAGCATTTTCAGAGGGTAGTTCAGCTTGAGGGAGGCTTTATACTCCATAATGCTTTGTCTAATAACGTTCCTATAGGCTTTCAAACAAGATTGTTAGATAAAGGTAAGATACTCATTGACCCCCAAACCGAAGGCTTTGCCAAAAAGCTCTTTCAAAAAACTTACTTCGGAAGAGTAATTGAGGTGGATGTAAGAAACAAAATAGTGTATGAGAGTAAAGAAGAAGGTAATGCTAAAGGTGATGGTGATGAACACGTTTTGTGGTATAATGGGTATTGGGGCTTTAGGTTAAAGGGTGTATGGTATAAATAGAAGTACAGGTGCCGGAAAGTATGAGTGAGCAAAAAGAATTGTGGGCCAAGGCAATACTTATACATACACTTGTACAAAATTACAGCACCACAAAATTGCTTGTCCGTCCATTCGATGATATCGTGGAATTTGATGAAAATGGTAGAATCAAAGAAGAATACAAATTCAACATTAATCATCCAAAATTCAACATCCAAAATTCAAGATTCATAGGTAACCCCGGAGATAAATTTGAAACATTATTGTTTTTGCCACCTGGCGAAGGAAGACAGGGCGAAGGGGGGCTAAGGACAAAGGGGTACTTTAAATTTTCTTACGAAAATTTAATGATTAATGATGAATGTTTAATTTTGAATGATGAACTCGGAAACATTTTCAAATTGGAAAAACCATCACTTGAAATTCTTAATTCAACATTCAACATTAAAAAACTACCTCTCATCACCGTCATAACCGTTGTGTACAATGGAGCCAGATATCTTGAAGAAACCATTCAGAGCGTCATAAATCAGACCTATCCCAATGTAGAATATATAATTATTGACGGCGGATCCACCGATGGAACTCTGGATATTATAAAAAAATATG
>FWWM01016844.1_pt1 | contig 10784 bp, 5 predicted proteins | sample 2228351 | NCBI WGS metagenome assembly FWWM01 (sample SAMEA103939774, study PRJEB20133) | metagenome
CACCCACCCTACCTAGCAAATGGTTTGACGTGCGTGCAGAGTCCGCCCCCCACTGGCTGCGTGCTGGCCGTAGTGATTGCCTGGCACGGGGTGGGCGGCTATGTTTGCGGTATTCCGCAGACATCTTCGGAGGAGCGATGCGATGAATCCCGAGGACATTGTGGTGGCCCGGTGCGCGGAGGGCAACTTCCTGTCGCGCCGGTTGGCTTGGAGCCGCGGGCCGGCTTGGGCCCTGATGCTTTTGGGGCTGTTCAGCGCGTGGCTTCCGGCCCGGGCGGGCGCTATTGCTCCCGCTGAAAAACCCAACATCCTGTTCATCCTGGCCGACGACCTCGGCTATGGGGATCTGGGCTGCTACGGCCAGAAGCTGATCCAGACGCCTCGGCTGGACCGCCTGGCGGCCGAAGGACTGCGGTTTACCGACTGCTATGCGGGGAGCACGGTGTGCGCCCCCTCGCGGTGCGTGTTGATGACGGGTTTGCACACCGGCCATTGCCGCGTGCGGGGCAATGCCCTGGTGCCGCTGGAGCCGCAGGACCTGACCGTGGCCGAGGTCCTCAAGTCGGCGGGTTATGCCACCGGAATCATTGGCAAGTGGGGCCTGGGCGAGGCCGATTCGACCGGCATTCCCAACCGTCAGGGTTTCGACTACTGGTTCGGCTACTTGAACCAGCGCCACGCGCACAACTATTATCCCGCCTTCCTGTGGCGGAACCTGGAGCAGGTGCGGCTGCATAACGAAGTGCCGGGCACCAGGCCCTCGCAGCCGTTCGGCACCGGGGTGGCGTCGAAACGTGTGGAATACTCGCACGACCTGTTGATCCGCGAGGCGCTGGAGTTCATCGGGCGGCACCGGAACCGGCCGTTTTTCCTGTATCTGGCGCTGACGATCCCCCATGCCAACAACGAGGCGGGCAAAGAGGGGATGGAGGTGCCGGATTATGGGCCGTACGGCGATCGCCACTGGCCGGCTCCGGAGAAAGGCCGGGCGGCCATGATCACCCGCATGGATGCCGACGTTGGGCGGGTGCTCGATTGTCTGCGGGAGCTGGGGTTGGACGAGAAGACGATCGTGTTTTTCAGTAGCGATAATGGGCCGCACCGCGAAGGAGGGAGCGACCCGGAGTTCTTTCGCTCCTCCGGGCCCCTCCGGGGATTCAAGCGGTCGCTGCACGATGGGGGAATTCGAGTGCCGATGCTGGTCCGCTGGCCGGGCAAGATTCGCCCGGGAACCAGCGACCTGCCCTGGGGGTTTTGGGATGTGCTGCCCACGCTGGCGGAATTGGCAGGTGTGACCCCGCCGCCGGGTCTGGATGGGATCTCCGTGGTGCCGACGCTGTTGGGCCGACCCGGCCAGCCGCACCACCAGTTCATGTACTGGGAGTTTCACGAGGGAGGCTCGCAACAAGCGGTTCGCATGGGGCCGTGGAAGGCGATCCGGCCCTGGGGCGGAACCTTGCGGCTGTACGACCTGCGGACCGACTTGGGCGAAGCGCACGACATCGCCGCGGAGCATCCGGATATCGTGGCGAAGATCGAGGCGTATCTGGCCACAGCGCGGACCGAATCGGAGCACTGGCCCATGCGGCGCGCCCCCTCCAAGACCCGCGGCAAAGCGAGTAGCAAGTAGGGTGGGCGCTGTGCACCCCCGCGCAAATCGTGAAACGCAGGTGCGAAGCACCCACCGTACATCGTCGAGGCAGGGTGGTGCTCTGCATCGTAGAGGCACGGTGGTGCTCTGCAGCGGAGAAGTAGGGCGGTGCTCTGCAGCGGAGAAGTAGGGTGGTGCTCTGCAGCGTAGAGGCACGGTGGCGCTCTACACCCACCCACAAAACGGTGTTGCGGGCGCGCAAGACCCGCCCCGTGAGACGCATGAGGAGCCGCACGGCGTAAGCCCCCGGTGGAAGGGGCCGAAGGTCGCGGGTGCCATTCCACCGCCGGCTGATGCCGACGCCTTCTGATTCATGCCGGCGGCTCCTGGCTGACAGCGGCGGCTGTTGGCCAAACCGTCTCCGTGTCTGATTCCCGTACACGGGCCTCTGGCAGCCAGCAGCCGCCATATTCTCCCTCCAGCCCGAAGATACGCAACAGCTTTTCACTGCTGCGCGCGACCGCCCTACTTGATTCGATGGGCAGGACACGCGGTGCCCGCGGCGGGGGAAAAGCGGCATCCTTGACATGGGCCAATCGGCTCCTTAGCATCACGCACCGGCGGTTCCACGCGGAATTACTCGGAAATGCTTGGGGGGGGTTGCGGGTTGCTTTCGGGATCGCAGGAGGGAGGCCACGATGCTAAAGGTCCACCGGCGGCGTTGGAAGGGGCATCGAGGCAGTGGGTTCAAGGTGCCGGCGATTGCGTTGGCGGCGGTGCTGATGTCGGCGGGGATCGCGCCGGCCGGGGGAGGCGAAGTCGCACAACCGCCGACCCACGTGAAGCACGTCGATCTGGTGCATTTCTCGCACACCGATTACGGCTTCACCGACCATCCGGCTGTATGCCGGGAGCTGCAGGTGCGGTTTCTGGACATCGCCCTCGACGCCGCGCTGGCCACGCGCGACAAGCCGCCGGAGGCGAGGTTCGCTTGGACGGCCGAGACCACCGTGGCCGTGCTCGACTGGTGGAACGCGGCGCCGGCAGCCAGGCGGGAGGCGCTGCTGGGTGCCGTGGCGTCGGGCCAGTTAGAGATCTCGGCGCTGCCGTTGAACAACACGCCGTTTCTCGACGGCGCCCAGTGGCGCACCATGGTCCAGTGGCTGCCGGAAGACCTTTGGGCGAAACTGCGGCCGAAGGTGGCGATCCAGAACGACGTGAACGGCATGCCGCGGGCCGGGGCCGTGGCCCTGCTGGATCGCGGGGTCCGGTACTTGTTTTCCGGCATCAACGAAGACAGCGGGGGAGCGCCCTTGGCCCGGCCCTGTGCTTTTTGGTGGAAAATGCCCGACGGGCGGCGCATGTTCGTGTATCTGAACTTTTCGTATCCGATGGGGTATTGGTTCTTCGAGCCTGTGGAATGGCGGCGAGGGCCGGTTCCGCGGGCCGGCGACACGCGCTATCGTCCACCCCGCGCCGGGGAATTCCTCCGCACCGACGAGGCTTCGCTGCGCGGCGCGCAGCAGCGGCTGTGGAAGATGATTGGTGGGCTGGAATCGGCGGGGTTCCGATATCCCACGCTGGTCCTGTCCATCACCAATCAGTGGCGGATCGACAACGATCCCCCGTTGTTGTTCTTGCCGGACTTCGTCGCCGCGTGGAACCGTCTGGGGCTGAAGCCCTCGGTGCGGTTGACGACGGCAAGCGTGGCCATGGAGCGGTTGGAGCGGGAGATAGGCCATCAGGTGGCCGAATATGCCGGCGAATGGACCGACTGGTGGGCCAACGGGACGGCTAGCGCTCCGCGCGAGGTGGCCGCCAGCCGGGAGGCGAAGCGCCTGATCGCCGCCGCCGAATCGTCCCTTTGGGGCGAGCTGACTGCCAATGCTCGGCGCACGATCGACGAGCTGCGCAAAGAACTTTGCCTGTTCGACGAACACACCTGGGGCTCCAGCAACAGCGTGGCTGTGCCCTACCGCCTCGACACGCAGGCCCAGTTCAACGAAAAGGCGGGGTTGGCCTTCCGGCCGATGGCCCGGGCCGAGTGGCTGCTGGCCCAGCGCGTGCGAAGCCGCCTGAGCCAGGCGCCCGAGGGGCTTTACGTGGCCAATAGCTCGAAGCTGCCGTGGAGCGGCTGGGTCGAGATCCCGGCGACTGCCCTGCGCGACGATTTCCGGTGCGTCGAGGACCCGAAGGCGGGCACGCGGCAGAAGATTGTTTTCGAGCCCGGGCTGCGTCCCTTCAGGCCGCCGGCGAGTCCCTCGGAGGTTAGTCCAGAGAACACCGCCGCGACGTTCCCCGACCTCGCGCCGCGACAAGTGGCCAGGTTTTGGGTCGAGAACCTGCCTGGCCGGTCCATCGCGCACTGGCGACTCAGCACGGAGGAGCCGTCCGCCCCGCCGCTTCCGCGGTCAACGCTTCGTCCGGTGGCCACCGACGCCTCGGGCTGGCCCACCTCGCTGGCGTGGGAAGGGATGTCCAAGCCGCTGGCCTCGGCTGGGCTGGGGGATTTCCTCACCGTGAGCGTAAAGGGTTTTGCGCCGCGCTGGCGGGCCCGCGCTATCTGGTACGCCCGGTTCGAGCAGCGCGAAGCATTGCGCAAAAAGCTGCTCGAGACCGTCGCGGCCCACCCCGAGGGCCGGGCCGCCGTAGCCGACAACCCCCATACGGTCGTATTCTCCCAGCGGCTTCGGCATCCTCGGGTGCAGTGGGCGGTTCGCCGGCTCGAAGTGTGGAAGCGCGAGCCGCGAGCGCGGCTGACCTTCCGCTTGAACCGCATTTCCTCCGAAGCGCCGGAGGCGATGTTCATCGCCTTCACGCTGCCGTGCGAGGGGACGATGCCCCGAACCAGTTGCGGCGGGTTGGCGTTCGTGCCGTTTCGGGACCAACTGCCGGGCACCTGCCGCGACTATTTCGCCATCGACGGTTGGGTCTACTACCCGACGCCGGAGGGGCATTGGCTGTGGGTCAGCCGGGACGCGCCGCTGGTGACGTTCAGCGAGCCGCAAGTCCTGGCCCGGCGAACCGAACCCCCCAGCGCCATGCACCGGGTGCTGGCCATGGTGTTCAACAATTTCTGGTACACGAACTTCGTGGGCGATAGCCACGGCGTGATGGAGTTCCAGTTCGACCTTGGTTGGCGCCAGCGGCTGGAGCCGGCGGCCGCCGCGGACCTGGCCGACACCTTCGTCGCCGAACCGCAGGTGCTGATCCAGCCCGGCCTGCCCGAGGACCCGATCTTTGTTGACCGGCTCTATACCCCCTAGGTCCCGCTTGTGCGGCGGACAATAGCCTGCGGCTCCGTACCGCTTGGAGAAGGGAGTTGCGTTTTGGGTGTTTCGGCCGGTTTTGGCCCCGGAGGCGAAAGCCAAGGTTTCTCAAGCGTTTCGAGATTGGTATCCCTTGTGGAGGATGACCGATGCGTGAACGCCGCACCGCCGGGCACAGCCAACACCCAGTGCCCGCCGCGACGAGGCATCTGGACAACCCATCCCGGGCGAAGAACCTGGGGATCTCGGGGAGCGCTCTTTCCCGGCGGGTTCGGCAAGAACTTCGGCAGATAGATTGTGTCGGCCCTGGCAGCGGTCCGGTCGGGCCAACCCATACAAGGCATGAAGCGCGGAGGGATGGCCGCGAAGGGCCGACAACCGCACGCGCCAGCCTGCTGGGACCGGTCGCTCTACTGGGGTTGATGCTCGCTTTCGTGGGCATTTTGAGGGGCTCTTCCGGCAGCCAACAGGCCCAGGGGGCCCAACCTCCACCGCCTGCGTGGCAGGCGAAGCTGGCCGAAGGGCATCGCCTGTTTGCCGCCGGCGACTATCCAGCGGCCCGACGGGTTTACCGCGAAGTGGTCGGGTTGGCAGATGCTCCGGGCCATAGCAAGTCGGCCGCCCTCTTGCAGGTGGCGGCCTGCCATGACCGTCAAAAACAATATGCCGAAGCCGAGGCGGTTTACCGCCAGTTAGGCCAGATGCCGGATGTTCCAGACCACCACCGCTGGGAGGCCCAGGAGCGCCTTGAGGAGCTGGCTCGGCTTCGGCAGGGTTTGCCTGGCCAGGACCCAACCCGCGGCCGAACCCCACTGCCCAAACTGCCTGAGCCAACCATAAAACTCTACGTGGCACCGGACGGCGACGATGGCGGCCCCGGCGACCCAAACAGGCCGTTTGCTACTCTGGAACGGGCCAGGGACCGCATTCGAGAGATTAAACGCCAGCGGGGTTTGCCCCCCGGGGGCGCGGCCGTGTTCCTGCGAGGCGGCCGGTATGTGCGCCGAAAACCGTTTCTGCTGACCGCCGAGGACTCCGGCACAGCCCAGTCGCCGATCGTGTATCGGGCCCTGCCGGGCGAAGTGGCCTGGTTGGACGGCGGCTTGCTGCTTAGGGACTGGCAACCTGTCAAGGACGCAGCCGTCCTGGCCCGCCTGCCCGGAGAGGCCCGGCAAAAAGTCGTCCAGGTCGACCTGAAGGCGGCCGGCCTGCGCGATTACGGCAAACTGGTGCCGCTGGGGTTCGGCCGACCGTTCGCTCCGCAGTTGGAAGTGTTTGTCAACGACCGGCCGTTGATCCCGGCCCGCTGGCCCAACCAAGGCTTTGTGCCATTGGCCAAACCCGTCGCGGAGGACCAGAAGGGGTTCACATTTCAATACGAAGGCGACCGGCCGGCCCGATGGACCACCGCCTCAGACGGCTGGTTGTACGGCTATTGGGCCTACTTGTGGGCCGATAATTACGTGCCCATTCAGTCCATCGACCCCCAGCGCCGACAGCTCCGCACCGGCGACCGAGGGGCCTATAGCAAAAAAATAGCGGCCGGGGCGCCCTACTACGCCCTGAACCTGCTGGAAGAGCTGGACATGCCCGGCGAGTATTATTTGGACCGGGTGCGGGGGATGCTCTACCTCTATCCCCCCAGCGACCTGGCTCAAGCGAAGGTCGAGGTTTCGGTCCTGGCCGACCCGTTCGTCCGGTTCCAGGATGCCTCGCACATCCGCCTGCAACAACTGGCCATCCAAACGGGCCGGTCCGACGGCATTCAAATCACCGGTGGAGCCCATTGCCAGGTGGTCGGATGCACGGTCCGGAAACTGGCTGGGACGGCCGTTGTGGTGTCCGGAGGGCAAGGCCACCGCGTCCAAAGCTGCGATCTCTATACCCTGGGCCGCGGAGGCTGCGTGCTGGCCGGGGGCGACCGGAAAACGCTGAGCCCGGGCGGCCACGTCATGGAGAATTGCCATGTGTGGGATTTTTCGCGCATAAACCGCACTTATACCCCGGCCGTGGCCGTCGACGGCGTGGGCAACCGGGTGGCCCACAATTCCTTTCACCACAGCCCCGGGCATGGGATGCGGGTCGAAGGGAACGAGCACCTCGTGGAACTCAACGAAATCCACGATGTGGTGCTGGAAACCGACGACCAGGGGGGACTGGACATGTTCGGCAACCCCACTTACCGCGGCAACATCATTCGCTACAACTTCTGGCACCATATTTGCAATAGCCGACCTTGCGGCCAGGCCGGCGTGCGCCTGGACGACGCCATCAGCGGCGTGCTGGTCTATGGCAATCTGTTCTACCGCTGTTCCGAAGCCCTCTTTGGCGGCGTGCAGATCCATGGCGGCAAGGAAAACATCGTTGAGAACAATCTCTTCGTGCAGTGCAAATATGCGGTCAGTTTCAGCGGTTGGGGCGAGGCGCGCTGGCGGCAGTTTCTATCAGACCCGCGGGTTCAAAAACGGCTCCAAGAGGTGCGGTACGACCAGCCGCCGTATAGTAGCCGGTATCCTGCGCTGGCTCGACTGGCCGATAACCCGGATCGAAACTTCGTCTGGCGGAACCTGGCCTATCAGTGCGGGGCGTTGCTTACCCGCGACCGGGGGATCCAGGACCTTCGGGACAACCTGCTGGCCGAGCAGGAAAAGTACGTCCCCAGCGTGCCGGCGCAGCGCAGCCAGCCGCCAGCACAGTCCGCTTTGAAGGAAGGCGGGGCGGCGCAGCCGGCGTCCTTGGCACCGCTGCGGTTGGGCGAGCCGCAAGAGCCCTCGGTGCCGGTCGCTGCGTACGTGCCAGGGCCGATGCCCGATGGCCGGTTACCGATGCCGCCGCCTGTTCGAAAACGGCTTCCCAAGGAGTTGCCCAGCCTGGCGCTCATGGATGGGATCGGTTTCCGCCCGCTTCCGCTGGAACAGATGGGCCTCTATGCCGATGAGTTCCGCACGCCCCCTGAGTCCGCTACGTCCGGGATGCATGTGCCCGGTAGTTCCGGTGCAGCCAGTGGTGGTTAGGCGCGGCACTGCCGGCAGGGGTTGATGGGCGTCAGCAAAGTTTCGGCAAGGCGCCTGCGCGCGGCGCTTTGCGTGGCGAAGCACGCCATCTGCCGGAACCCGGCCTGGCGCAGAGGCGCTTGTACGCGGTTTTGCCGGCTTGGGCCCTTTGTACGGCAAACGGGGCCCCGGCCAGGCCTTGCTTGCGGGTGAGTCGGAGGTGTTGTTTTCAGGGACACATAGCACAGCGGCAAGGGAATCGACTCCGAGCTTTTTCCTGCCCGCCATCCCGGTTCCGGCCCGAAGGGGTCGGGGCGCGAAGGGTTACGGGTGCGGCGTGAGGTGGGAGCTTTGGGGCGAAGGTGGATTGACGGGCGTGGGGGGTGGGGCCAGTCTATAATGCATCCCACATGCCCGCCCCCCCCACGGAGTTCACCATGTCCCTCCTTAGCCCCTCGCTGGCTGTTTGGATCCTGTTGGGCCAGGCGGCTACGTCGCCTTGGACACCCCAAGTTCCGCCCGCCGATCAATTCACGATCCGGGCCGATTGGTTCGACCGCGGCAACGTCCGCACCAGCCTTCCAAGTTCGTATGTATCGTGGGCGGGCATCATGGCGTGCCGCGCATGGGCGAGTTGGTGCTCTTCGACGTGGGCCGGGGCCGGCGCGAGGCCCAGGGAGCGGTGCAGCGTATTCCCGGCCGCGGCAAGAAAGTCGAACCGGTCATCGCCGATAACCTGGTCGATGCTTCGTGGCCCAAGTTCCTTCATCCGTACCCGTTGAGCGAGAAGTACTTTTTGGTGGCGGCGCAGCAGACGCCTCAGTCGCTCTGGGGGATTTATCTGGTGGACGTGTTCGACGGGATGTTTTTGTTGAAGGAGTTGCCGGAGGAGGCGCTTCTGGAGCCCATCCCCTTGCGCAAAACGCCACGCCCGCCAATCCTTCCCGACAAAGTGGATCTCAGGCGCAGCGACGCGGTGATATTTCTGGCCGACGTGTACGCCGGCGGCGGATTGGAGGGCATCCCGCGGGGGACGGTCCAACGGCTGCGGCTGATCAGCTATCACTATCTGTATCCGGGCATGGGGGGGCCGCAGGGCGTCGTGGGCATGGAAGGCCCCTGGGATCTCAAGCGCATCCTGGGCACCGTGCCGGTCGAGGAGGACGGTTCGGCCTTGTTCCGCGTGCCGGCCAATACGCCCCTTGCGGTCCAGCCGCTCGATGCCGAGGGCAAGGCGCTGCAGCTTATGCGGAGTTGGTTTACGGCCATGCCGGGCGAAGTGGTCTCGTGCGTGGGCTGCCATGAGGGGCAGAACTCGGCCCCGCCGAACCGGGCCGCCTTGGCCGCCCGCAAACCGCCCGCGGAGATCACGCCATGGTACGGTCCGGCCCGCGGCTTCAACTTCGCCCGCGAGGTCCAACCCGTGCTGGACCGCTATTGCGTGGGTTGCCACGATGGGCGCACGGTGGCGGGCAAACCGGTGGTGGACCTCCGGGGAGGCCGTCTCATCGCGGACTACACCAGCGTCTATCACCACGGCGGCATCGATGCCGGACATTTCACGACAAGCTATGCGGAACTGCACCGCTGGGTGCGGCGGCCGGGGCTGGAAAGCGATTACCATCTGCTGGTCCCCATGGAGTTCCATGCCGACACGACCCAGTTGGTCCGCATGTTGCGCCGGGGGCATTATGGGGTACGGCTGGATGCCGAGGCCTGGGACCGGCTGATTACCTGGATCGACCTGAACTGTCCGTTCCACGGCACGTGGACCGAAATTGCCGGGCCCCAGCGTGTTGGGCCGCCGGCGCAGCGGCGGCGGGAGCTGGCCCGACGTTATGCCGGTCTGGAAGTCGATCCGGAAGCCATCTTTGCCCCGCCCCCCAAACCTGTGGCGCCGGTGGTGCCGCCCCAGGACGACCGGCCGCTGCCGGCGCCTCGGCGGGTAGCGGGCTGGCCGTTCGACGCGGCCGAAGCCGCCCGCCGCCAGCAACAGTGGGCCCAGCGGTGGCCTGTCGCAGCCGGCCAATCGGTCCGCACGGTGGACCTCGGAAACGGGATCGCCCTGGAAATGGTGCTCATCCCTCCCGGCGAGTTCCTCCTGGGAGACGATCACGGCTATCCTGACGAAAAGCCCCGCACGGCGGTGCGCATCGGCCGCCCCTATTGGATCAGCCGCTGCGAGATCACCAACCGGCAGTTCGCTTGCTTCGACCCCGGCCACGACAGCCGCGTGGAATCGAAGAACGCCATGCAGTTCGGGGTGCGCGGGTTTTACGTCAATGGGCCTTCCCAGCCCGTGGTCCGGGTTACGTGGCAGCAAGCCCTGGCCTTTTGCCGCTGGCTTAGCCAACGCACCGGTGCCCCCTTCTCCCTCCCCACCGAGGCCGAGTGGGAGTACGCCTGCCGCGCAGGGACCGACACCCCCTTCTGGTTCGGCGGGGTGGATACCGATTTCGCAGCGTTCGACAACCTGGCCGACCGCACGCTCCGCCAATACGTCTGCGACCCTTACAGCAAGGTCCGCGTGCCGCTGCCCAACCCCAGCAAATACGACGACTGGATTCCCAAGGACGATCGGTTCGAGGACGGCGGTTTCGTCTCCGAGGAGGTGGGGCACCGGCGCCCCAACCCTTGGGGACTGTGCGAGATGCACGGCAATGTGGCCGAATGGACCCTTTCGGCCTATCGGCCTTATCCTTACCGCCAGGACGATGGGCGAAACGACCCGACAGGCCCGGAGTTTCGTGTCGTGCGGGGCGGCTCGTGGCGCGACCTGCCCCGCGAGTGCCGGTCGGCCAGCCGCCAGCCGTATCGTCCATACCAAAAGGTTTACAACGTGGGGTTCCGCGTAGTGCTGCACGGAGACTGAGGCGGCTTGAAATGGGGCGGACTCCTGCCGCCGGGTGGTGGCGGCCGCGCTTGCCCCTG
>FWWM01016845.1_pt1 | contig 10784 bp, 5 predicted proteins | sample 2228351 | NCBI WGS metagenome assembly FWWM01 (sample SAMEA103939774, study PRJEB20133) | metagenome
GCATTGCCGAGGAACATACGCGGCAACTCCAGGAACACACCCAACAGCTGCAGGAACATACCCAACAGCTCCGGGGGCTGCGTGCCATCGCCGAGGAGCACACGCGGCAGTTGCAGGAGCATACGCGGCAGCTCCAGGAGCACACGAAGGAATTGCAGGAACTCCGGCGCATCGTCGAGGAACACACGCGGCAGCTCCTCGCGTTGACGCGCGAAGTCGGCGAGCTACGCGAGGCAGTCCGCGTCCTGGAGGAGCGGCTCGACCGGCTGTCGCAACGGGTCGACGCGGCCCTGGGGCAGGTGTTCGAGTTGCGTGCCCAGCAACGGTTGAGCTCGTGGCTCGGTCGTTTGGTCCGCGGTATGCGCGTCCGGCCACCCGGCGAGTGGGAGCAGGAATTCCGAGCACGCCTCGGGGACGAGGCGTTCGATCGGCTTCTGGATGCCGATCTTCTCGTCCGGGGGAGGCTCCGGAACGACGATGCACGCGAGGTCTGGCTGGTCGTCGAGGTTTCCTGGGTCATCGACCTGCGGGATGTCGATCGTGTCCTCGAGTGGGCCACGCTGCTCCGCAGCGCCGGGTTGACGGCGGTGCCGGTCGTCCTGGGGTCGCGGCTGACCGACGAGGCTCGCCTCCTGGCCCAGCGGGACGGCGTTCTGGTCGTCGAGGCCGACGAGCAGGCGGTCCGCAGCGAGGGGTGGGAGCGCGTGCAGGAGCGCTGGGTCGCCTGAGGACGCGCGGAGTTGCGTTCGCCCATTCATCCCTGGCGGCGAGCGCTGTGGGGACGAGGGAAGCGATCCGCCCAGTTCGCTCGTCACGCCGGTACACAGCAGCAGAGACGGATGTGCCAGCGTCCGCTCCACTGAGTCTTTTTCCTTTTGTCTGTTCGGCTTTCCTGCGTCCTGCAGAGTCGCCTGCCTGCCGTCACGCGCCCTCCTGTGGCTGCTCCAGAGAGCGGTGGCATGGGGTACCGCACCGCTCGGCACCGGCGCGGTAGCCAGCCCGCCCCGCTGCCACGCGTGCGTCGACCTCTGTACCCTCGGGGACAGGCCCGAATGCCGGCGGAGACCCGAGCGGCCGCGATGGACGCGAGCACCGCGCTGGCCGTCGGGTGACCGCGCGCGGGAGCCGATCGCGGCGTTAGAATGAGGCCGAGAGGCGTGCGTTTGCGCGTGTCGAGGAGGCGCACCATGGGTGCTGTGGAGTACCGCCCAGGGCTGGAGGGGGTCATCGCCACCGAGACCGCGATCTCCTACCTCGACGTCGAGCACGAGGAGATCGTCGTTCGTGGCTACAACCTCCTCGACCTGGCGCGCCAGCGGACCTACGTCGACGTGGTCGGCCTGCTGGTGAACGGTCACCTGCCCGATGCGGCCGAGCGGGCTGAGCTCGAGCGGCAGCTGCTCGCCGTCGCCAGCGTACCGGCTGAACTCTGGCAGATCCTGCGGCTGCTGCCGCGCGAGATGGACGCGATGGATCGCCTGCGGACGGCGATCTCGGCGCTCGGTGGCTGGGACCAGGCGGCCAACTCGGCTGACCCCGAGCAAGACCGGCAGAGCGGCTTCCGGGTGATTGCCCAGTCGGCGACGATCGTCGCCAACCTGCTCCGTGTCGCCGAGGGGGGCGAGCCGAATCTGCCTGATCCGCGCCGCTCCTATCCCGAGAACTTCCTCTGGATGATCACCGGCCGCGAGCCGAGCCCGGCTGAGGTGCGGGCCTTCGACCAAACGCTGATCGCCTATGCCGAGCACGAGCTACCGAACTCGACCTTCGCGGCGCGCGTCATCGCCTCCACGCTGGCCGATCTCTACGGTGCGCTGACCGGTGCAGTGGCCTCGCTGAAGGGACCGCTGCACGGCGGTGCGAACGAGGCGGTGATGGAGATGTTGCTCGAAGCGGGCGACGAGGAAGGTCTCGAGCGGCTGATCCGCGAGAAGCTCGCCCGCAAGGAGCGGATCATGGGGTTCGGCCACCGTGTCTACATGCGTCGGATGGACCCGCGCGCCCAGCTCCTCAAAGAGACCCTCGCCCGGCTCGTCGCTGAGAAAGGTGACCCGGAAGGGGAGAAGCTCGTCCGGATGTGCCAGCGCGGCGAGGACGTGATGCGCCAGGAGAAGGGGCTCTTCCCGAACCTCGACTACTACGCGGCGCCGGTCTACTGGGTGCTCGGTATCCCGATCGATCTCTATACGCCAATCTTCTTCGCGGCGCGCACGGCCGGCTTGGTCGCGCACGTAGTCGAGCAGCACGCGCACAACCGGCTTTTCCGGCCGCGGGTGCTCTATACCGGCCCACGTGGCCTCAAGCCCTGAGACCGGTGCGGAGCGCAGGGAAGGGAACGGTCCGTGGGAGAGGTGACTTCCAGCGCGCGTCCAGCTCCGGATGCGGTCCTGGTCGAGATCGCGCGGTATGTCCTGGAGAGCGAGATCACGAGTCCGGTCGCCTACGAGACGGCACGACTGGCCCTGGCCGACTCGCTGGCCTGCGCCTGCGAGGCGCTCCTCCACCCGGACTGTACCGAGCTGATCGGCCCGGTCGCGCCGGGCACCAGCGTGCCCCAGGGTGTCAAGGTGCCGGGAACCGCGCTCGTGCTCGATCCGGTGCAGGCGGCGTTCGCCATCAGCGCGCTCGTGCGCTGGCTGGACTACAACGACACCTGGCTGGCCAAGGAGTGGGGGCATCCGTCCGATAACTTCGGTGCCATCCTCGCGGTCGCCGACTTCGTGAGCCGGCAGCGGCGGGAGCGGGGCGAGTCACCCTACCGGGTACGTGACGTCCTCACGGCGGCGATCAAGGCGTACGAGATCCAGGGCGTGCTCGCGCTCGAGAACAGCCTCAACCGCGTCGGATTCGACCACGTGCAGTTCGTCAAGGTCGCCTCGGCAGCTGTCGCCGCCGCGCTCTTCGGCGGCGGGTTCGACGCGGTCGTGAGTGCGCTCTCCAATGCCTGGATCGATGGGCCAGCGCTCCGGACCTACCGGCATTACCCGAACACCGGACCGCGCAAGTCGTGGGCGGCAGCCGATGCGACGAGCCGCGCGGTGCGGCTGGCCTGGCTGGCGCTGCGCGGCGAGCCGGGCTATCCGACCGCGCTCAGTGCGCCGCAGTGGGGGTTCCAGGACGTGGTGCTCCGGGGGCAACCGGTCGTCCTGGCGCGGCCCCTCGGGAGCTACGTGATGGAGAACGTCCTCTTCAAGATCGCCTTCCCGGCCGAGTTCCATGGCCAGACTGCAGTCGAGGCGGCCTTGCGGCTGCACCCGGTGGTGCGCCAGCGGCTCGACGAGATTGCCGAGATCGTCATCGAGACGCAGGAATCGGCCAAGCGGATCATCGACAAGCCAGGGCCCTTCGCCAACCCGGCTGACCGCGATCACTCGATCCAGTACATGACGGCAGTTGCGTTGCTGTACGGGGAGTTGCGCTACGAGCATTACCTCGAGCCGGTCGCCTCCGACCCGCGCATTCCGGCCCTCATCGCGAAGATGCGCGTCGTCGAGAACCCGGAGTTCAGTCGCGACTATCTCGATCCCGACAAGCGTTCGATCGCCAATGCCGTCCAGGTCGTCTTCCACGATGGCAGCCGTACCGAGCGGGTGGTGGTCGAGTATCCGATCGGCCACCCGCGGCGCCGGGCCGAAGGGCTGCCGCTCTTGCGGCAGAAGCTGGCGCGGGCACTCCGGCTTGTCTATCCGGAACGGCGCGCCGCGGCACTGGAAGCGCTCCTGCTCGACGATCCGGCGTTCCCCGATTGGCCGGTCGATCGGTTGCTCGATGCGCTGCACCGGGGGTGAGCGATGAGCTGGATCCGGGAGCGACCGCGTCCCCAGCAGGAGCTGGCACAGGCGTTCCGCGCTGCGGTGGGTGCTGGGCTGGTCGTTCTGCCGGGCGTCTACGATGGGTTGTCAGCGCTCCTGGCGCGGGCGGCGGGATTCCGGGCGCTCTATCTCTCCGGTGCTGCGTTCACGGCCAGCCGCGGCCTGCCTGATCTCGGCATGGTGGGGCTGGAGGAAGTCGTCGAGCGGGCACGCGAGATCGTGCGAGCGACCGAACTCCCGTTGATCGTGGACATCGATACCGGATACGGCGGCGTGCTCAACGCAGCACGAGCAGCGCGGGAGTTCGCCGAGGCGCGGGTGGCGGGGGTACAGATCGAGGATCAGCAGCAGCCGAAGAAGTGCGGGCATCTTTCGGCCAAGCTGCTCGCGCCACCCGAGGAGCTGGAGCACAAGGTACGGGCGATCAAGGAGGTCGCACCGGAACTCTACGTCATCGCCCGCACCGATGCCTACGAGCAGGAAGGGGTCGAGGGGGTCGTGGCGCGGGCGCGGCGGTATCTGGCAGCCGGTGCGGACGCCATTTTCCCTGAGGCGCTGCCGGACGAGGCGGCGTTCCGGGCGGTCGCGAAAGCGTTGCCTGGTGTCACGCTTCTCGCCAACCTGACCGAGTTCGGGCGGACGCCGGCCTTCACCGCCGCACAGGTAGCCGAGTGGGGATACCGGATCGCGCTCTTTCCGGTTTCGGCGTTGCGGGTCGCGGCGAAAGCGATGGAGCGGCTCTACCGGACACTGGTGACCGAGGGAACGACGCGAGGGCTGATCGGGGAGATGCAAACACGAGCCGAACTGTACGAGCTGCTCGGGTACTTCGCCTACGAGGAGTTCGACGCGACGCTCGCGCGCTCGACGCTGCCGGAGTGGGAGGGGTGAGCGGGGGGTGTGTCGACCGAGTCATCCTCTGTCTCCTCGGTTATTCTGAAGAACGAACGGCACAATCTTACCAGGCTTTGGATCTGGCAATTGATTGGTGTAGATGATCGGTCTGCTGACATGATATTGCCTGATAGGAATATTATGGTATTAGCATTATACCTCACCCATGCATTCTTGTATCAAGGTTCAATACTGTTAGTGAAGTATATCAGCACTTCGTTTCGTGGAAATTGCCACAAATCTATCTGTAACTCAAATCCTGAAGTGTCTCCTGTTTTTCGTGCTGACTAACAGTGTCGGGCTGGCCTCGCTCGGACGTCCCTTTCCTTCGCATCGAGTGTCCATTGGCCGCTTGACGCGCCCTCGTGAACGCCGCAGGTGTCACCACAGCGGGTTTGCGGCTGTGTTGTCATGGTGAACCTGTGGAATACTATGGCCGATTATACCCAGGGGTAGGCCAAGTTTCAGTGCGGGCTCTCTGACAGGAGAGCGTGTGACAGCACCGGAGGCCCATGATGCGGAGAGGGAGAGCGTGGCTATCCTTCAGGCTAGTTGCCGCAGCGTTCGCCAAGGGTATCGGGGCTGTACTTCTGGCGATGGTCATTCGTGGGAAGCGCAAGCGGCAGAGGAAGACAAAACCTGCACGTGAGATAGTCCCCGGTTCCGAGGCACATCATGTGGCCCAAGGAGCTGAGAGATCCACGGTGATCGCGGATTCCACTGAAGGTCTCAGTGACGGTGCTTCGTTGACCGTGTTGCCCGATCGAGACTCAGACGCATCTCCGGTGACCTCTGCTGCATGTCAAGGTGCGTGGCAAGAGGGAGATGCCGGAGGAGTTCCCGTCCAAGAGCAAGGTGGTGAATACCTGCTCGCAGAGAGAAGTGATAGCGAGGCTCGTAGCGGAGGCATAGTCATCGCGTCTTTGCTTGCTCTTCCTGCCCCGCAGCACCCAGTGGAAAGTGTGCCCGAGAGCCGAGTGTCCGGCGTGAACGGCCTGTGGCAAGGGGCTGCTGAACAACAGGATGTTCGCCGGAGGCGCCGACTGCCAGAGCGACGGGGTGGGCGACCGCGACGCGAGATTGTGGAGCAACCGAGACAGCGACTACGGCGCCCATCTGATCGGCGCGTTGATGAGCGACCGTTCCTCGTTCGATGTCGCCGTGAGGAGCGGGGATGGGTCGTGGGGCTCGAACCACTCGACGATGATCTCAGCTTCCTCCAGGACGGACAGCCGCTTGAGCCTGAGCGTATCGTTGAGACCTTCCTTCCACTGCGTAGTGATTCCAAGGTGGTTGTGTCAGATGGTCGAGGGTGGGAGCTGTCTTACGTTCCCCTGAGCGACTCTTGCTACTGCTTTCGTCTCGAAAGTCCCACAGAAGGTATTCTTGTTGAAAACGATGAGTTAGAAGCAGGGCAAGCATATCTCATAATAGTGCGGGGAAGATTAGAGACTGTGAATGACATGGGAGAAGAGCCGATTGCGCTTCCTGGTTGGTCGGCCTACTATTTCGCTGGTGCTCCCGCGACTGAGAAATTGACCATCGGTGCGAGAGTGATGCCCCTCCGCCTCCGCCGGCCATCCGAACCAGGGCTCTGGATTGTGGGTCATCCGGTGGATGGGGTGGACGAACGCTACCACGCCTTTTTCGACGTGTCCAAAATCTGCTGGGGCAGTTTACTTGTGGATATTCGCACAGTCGTCATACGACTCGAGCGGGGCTCTCGGGCATTCTCCTGTTCCTGGGGAGTATCCGGTGACGAAACTGAGATCCCGGACGATATCCGAGCTGAGCTGAGGGGCATCGGTGCGGGGCGCTTTGCTGTCCGGTGCTACGATGGGAACCAGCGGCTGGTGGTGAGCAGGGATTTCCGTCTTTCTGTTGGGCTCAAAAAGGTATCACGAACCTTGCTCAGCGATGGTTCCGTTCGGGTCGAGTTCGACCTCGATCCTGATTTCCGTGTCGAAGCAGTGGACGGCAGCGTTGAATTATCCTGTGCTGAACCCGCCGCCTTTGTCATTCGTCCGCACCAGCGTCAAGCACGCCCAGAATGGTGGGATCTCTTCGAGTGGAGGGTGCATTCGCCTTCTGGGAATTCTGTTCTTCTCGGCGTGGATCTGGGGCGAGCAGTCTGGGCACTCGGGGAAGGTGAACAACCTCCAGCGGGAGATGAGTGGGGGGGCAAGGTGCTCCAGCTTAAGCGGTCGGACTTCGTTGCCACCTCGACAAAAGTTCTCTGGATCTGGATTCCGTCCTCCTTGAGGGGCAACAAGGTTACGGCGTGCGTCGCACAATGTAACCGCAATGAGCAAGGAAGGAACATTACTGGGCGGCAGTTGGTAAAATATGGTCCTTTCTACCGCCTGGCGCTCCGAGAGCTTGAGCATTTGATTCCCGAACAAACTGGTGAGTGCGCAGTCATCCTGCAGCATGCCAACGGCACGTTGGAAATTGGTCGCTTCGATCTTCGCTGCCAATGTCGGCTGTGTGGTTTTCGTGCCCGAGAACAAGAAGCGGTTCTCCATCATGTCGCTGTCTGGCACCTTTCAGAATGCTTCAGCAAAATATCGGCAAGCGAGATCTGGGAACGTGAGGGGAAGTCGCTTCCTGATCGAGTGTATGTCTGTGGATACTGTGGGAAAGGCTTTCCGGAAGGCGGAGTGGAGAATGGCAATACTGCTGTGAGTGCGCACCAGTTACACGAGTGTTCGCAGGCCCGTCAGGGAACGAACGCTGAGCCTGTTACGGTGAAAATTCACGTTCTTGAGCGAGGAAAGGACGATGAGCGAATGATCAAGGCACTGGTTGGTGACAGATGGCGTTGTCGGTATTGTGCACTCGAGGTTGATATCAAAGAAACCCGGTATCATTTATGGAATCATGCTCCTCAACTCGTCGAGTTTTGCTGAACGGAGGGTGTGAGGAACGATGCATTCGGGTGCTCTCTGGCATTTGGCCGATCGACTACGCGATCAATATCGATTCTTTTTGGAGACGGAATTTTCGTTCCGGCATCCGATCCTTCGGCGCTCGTTTGCCGAAGCCTTGCGCAGCCTTGAGCTGGTTCGCGAACCGTATCTGGAGCTGTTGCCGCGTTATCACAGGAGCACTCCACCGCGTGCTCTCTTTAGAGAGTTATTGGGCCAAGATGTCTTGTCCGCTCTTTTGACAGCGTTGCATGGTGAGCGGCCGCTGTATTCCCATCAAGAGCAGGCACTCCGCCGCGTGTGGTCTGGCAACAATGTGGTCGTGGCAACTGGCACTGGAAGTGGGAAGACTGAGGCGTTTCTCCTGCCGATTCTTTTGTCTCTCTATGAGGAGTGGTGCCGGGGGACGCTCGGCCCGGGCGTCCGCGCGCTGATCCTGTACCCGATGAACGCACTCGCGTTCGATCAACGGGCAAGACTCGCGGAGATCGCGCGTGTCCTCAAAGAGGAGGGATCGCCGTTCCGTTTTACTTTCGGCCAGTACACAGGTCAGACGCCAGAAAACGAGCGCGATAAGGAGCGAGCCGCGTTGGATTGGGAGGAGGTGCGCGCGCCACACACGATCCGAGAGGATGGCCGAGTCGTTCACGGGGAGCTTATCTATCGGCGGGAGATGCGGGATACGCCACCACATATCCTCATCACCAATTACTCGATGCTTGAATATCTCCTCATCCGTCCGTTGGACAGTCCCCTCTTCGATGGAGAGGCAGCACGGCACTGGCGCTTCCTTGTTGTCGATGAAGTGCATACGTACTCCGGCGTCCGTGGTCAGGAACTTGCGCTCCTATTACGACGGTTGAAGGTGCGGCTTCGCCAGGCGGGGAATCGCAATCGCCTGTTCTGTATTGGTACCAGCGCTACGCTTTTTACCGGCCAAGAAGCGAAGCAGGAGGCAGCTCAGTTTGCAGAGCGGCTCTTTGGGGAGCCGTTCAGTGCGGACGATGTCATCCTGGGGCGGCGGGCCGACTTGAGTGAGATCTTTCCTCACGATGAGTTGGGTGATCTAGGGGAACAGGTGTCCCGGCTGAAAGCAGTACTCCGAGATGGCCCGCAACCCCTCGACACTGTCGCACAAGAAGTGTTTCCGGAAGAAACCGATTGCGAGAGAGCAAAGACACGGTTGCTCAGCCTCATCAGTCGTTTCGGCGCGCAGCGGGGAAGAGATGGTCAGTCGCTCCTCTCGACACTCCGTCTCCATATCTTCGTGCGGGGGCTGGAAGGAGCGTATGTGCGCTACGTTCCAGAAATACGCGTGACGCTCTCGGATCAAAGTGATCAATTGGGCAAATGCTTTGAACTCGCACTCTGCCGTTTTTGTGGTCAGCATTATCTCGTGGGACAAGTGAGTGGCAATCGCTTTGTTGCGGCGAATCGAGACTATTCGAGTGTCGGCTACCGGATCGACTATCTTCTCCCGCTCGAGAGCGGTGAGGGAGGGCTTCAGCCGAATGTATGGCTCTGTGCTGTTTGCGGCACGCTCAGTAAGTCAGCACAGTGCTCGCGTGGTTGTGAAGGTGAGATGATTCCGGTGTTCTTTCACGAAGAAGCGCATGATCGGGATTCTGGTGAACTGAAGTACTGTCTGGTCTGCAACGTGGCTGCTTCTGATCCCGTCCGTGAACTGATCTACGGTGGTGAGTGGGTGCAGGCTGTCATCGCCACAACGATTCTCGATCTGCTCCCGAGGGAGCGACAAAAGCTGCTTGCGTTCGCGGATGGTCGACAAGACGCGGCGTATTTTGCCGTGCGGTTGGACGAATGGGCGTCACAACTTGCGTTCCGGCGTGGAATCGTCCAGGCATTGAAGGCACTGACGAGCACAGAGGCTCGAGAAGGTCTTTCGCTTCGCGAACTACACGAGGATCTCTTGTCGCTGTTGCCGCAGCTCTTTGAGGATGCAGCGCATCGTACACAGCGAGAGCGGAGGAAGGAGCTCTGGAAGCTTCTGTTGCAAGAGGTACGGTCTTCAGAAGAAAATGGTTCTCTCGAATCGTCTGCGATTGCATTTTGGCGCCTCAGCTGGCCGCGGTTCAGGGAATTACCTGAGAGCATACTTGCGAAGTCCTTGCAGCTCGAGCATCAGCGAGCTGTTGAAGTTGCGGAGTTGCTGGTGCTCTCGCTCATCAGGAGTGATTCTCTCGCGATCGAGAAGCTCGATCCCAATGCCAAGCTCGGAAGCGATCTCTCGATAAATCGCCGTTATGTGCGAATCGGTTCGCCGGATGGGGACAAGACCGTCGTCAGTTGGGATGGCGTAGAGCGAGGATCGCCGAACCGGCGTGTGGATTACCTTGTCCGCTACTTTCGCCGCCAGGATCCGTTACTTCCCGTTCAGGAGGCACGGGCAAAAGCGGGCGAGGTCTTGCGATCGCTCTGGGAATGGATGCGTCGCCAAGATGAGGAGCTGCCGGAGCAGGATCGAATTCTCATTCGCGAGCCTGGCAAGGGCTTCCAGCTCAATCCGCTCTGGCTGCGTGTTGTCCGGCCAGACGGGCAGCACTTCTACCGCTGCGATTGCTGTGGCCGACCCAGTGCTCTTCTTGGAGCGGGCCCGTGTCCGCGCTACGGTTGCCCCGGTACACTGCAGCCGACCCGCCTCTCAGGGGAGGAGTCCCAGTTTTATCGCGAGTTGTATGAATCATTCTCTGGGGAGCCGCGCCGGTTCCTCGTCGAAGAGCACACAGCTCAGCTCACTACGCAAAAGGCTCAAGAATATCAGCTCCGCTTCAGTCGCGGTGATCTCCACATCCTGAGTTGCTCGACTACCTTTGAGCTCGGCGTCGATCTGGGTGACATCGATGTGGTTTTTATGCGGAATGTGCCTCCAGAGCCGTTCAACTACGCACAGCGAGCTGGTCGCACTGGTCGACGGCAACAGCTCGGTCTCGTGGTCACATTCTGCCGGCGGCGTCCCCACGATCTCTATCACTTTCAGTTCCCTGAGCGACTCTTGCGGGGTGAAGGCCGCACAATGGTTCCTTTGAGATTTGTATCCGAAAGCATGGATGCGACTGTTGAATGGGATGGAGAATCCCAGGTAGTATTCATATTCTATTAATAGGGGTATTTGACAGGTAGAAACCTGATT
>FWWM01016855.1_pt1 | contig 10781 bp, 11 predicted proteins | sample 2228351 | NCBI WGS metagenome assembly FWWM01 (sample SAMEA103939774, study PRJEB20133) | metagenome
CGCAGAGCACATGGAGAAAGCTGGCCTCAGGGGTCTTCTCCGCCAGCCGTTCGTGAGGGGTTGTCGGTCTCATTGGTCTGCCTCCCTGAAGATGCCGCATGTTGTTAGCATTCTACCGAAGGGGGGCATACCCGACAAATGTCTCAATTTTCAGTATCCTCGGCTCGGATCGTTGGGTTGAAACTACGCCATGGCCACGCTGATCACCGACCACGTGGCATACTTTCAGTATCCTCGGCTCGGATCGTTGGGTTGAAACGCAAGAGGATGTGTCGCCGCCAGCCATCCCATCAACCTTTCAGTATCCTCGGCTCGGATCGTTGGGTTGAAACCGCGGCCGCCTCAACCGCCGCCAGCACCTCCGGCAGCTTTCAGTATCCTCGGCTCGGATCGTTGGGTTGAAACATCTGGTGCGTCAATTCGGTGTAGTAGTAAATACCACTCTTTCAGTATCCTCGGCTCGGATCGTTGGGTTGAAACCCCCCGGCTCTCGAAAAATAACGCGAGTCAAAAATGCCTTCGCGCCGCGTTTTCGCCCGTCCTGGGCCTCCTGAGCGGGCCGCGTTATGCCCGCAACCGAACGACACCACGGCTCCAGGGGCCCCAAAAGCGCAAATCGCTCTTTGCTCCGCACGGCCCGGTATTTGCGCCGCCATAACCGTGCCCAGGGGCCGTTTTCGGGCACGTAGCAGTTCAGTTTGCCGCCCACTGAACGGCAACGCGCACGATTTGCGCAGAGGCCCCCTACAGCGCCTTCTCGCAGCCCCCCCGGCAAGACGCCGTTCAAAACACGTCATTGCAGAACCGCCTGAACTCGCAGTTGACGCATCGCGCCGGCCGCGTCGTCATGGCCGGTATCCGCTCCGCTTCTACGATCTCCCGCATCTCGGCCAACGCCACCTGGATGCGTTCCCGATCCCTGGCCGTGATGGGGATCTTCTGCGCCCGGCGCTCGGGCATCAGATAGATGAAGCCGTACGGCACAGGCAGCCCCATTTCTTCTTCAACCAACAGGCCGTAACATGCCAGTTGTAACTTGAAGTGCTCTCCGGCCAGGTCGCTCAGTTTGTAATCCACCGGGATTGCCAGATCCTGGCCATCCGGCCGCAGGATCACCATGTCTATCAATGCCGTGATGCCCAACCGCGCAGAATAGAGCGAGACATCAAAGTGCCGTTGGCCCGTGGTAAACCCGTAAGTCCGCAACTGGCGACGCACTTCCCGGCTTTGCTCATCCTCCTGCGCCCGTTTGCCCTCGGCCATCTTCTCGGTGATCGGCCGCACATCCGGCAAACAGCGGTTGAAGTACAGAATCCTCGGACAGTAAGTATACTGCTTCAGGTCGGTAACCGTCAAGGTCCAGGCCATCGCTTTACCTCGTCATATCCTGCGCCGATTGACCGTCCTGCTCCAGGATCAGGCGCCGCGCCCAGTCGTCCGCCGATACGGTGATGATGTACACCTTGGCCGGCCGCTTGCCCACGCGGCGCTTGATCTTGAGCATCAGCTCTTCCTGGTGCGTGCGACTGAGCTCGCCGGCAAACGCGCTGTACTGGATGCGATCCAGCCCGTAGTCCAGACAGCAGTCCGCCACTTTGTTGCGCGTGCCGTCGTGCGAGATGTCGTAGATCACCAGCACCGGAATACGCGTGGCCGAACGGGTCGCCATCGGGAAGTCACCAGTTGGCCACAAATGGCTGGTACTCCGACCGCTCTCCCCGCAGGAAGACCGCCAGATGCCGGGCCTGGCTCTGCAGCGCGCTGCGCAGAGTGGTCTGTTTGCCCGCATAACGGACGGGCGCATCGAGCCGCTCCAGCACTCTCTCGGCGATCAGTTTGCGCGTCGGCGGGTCGAGCTTGCCCTTCTCGTCCAGGGTCAACGGGCTGCCCTTGTTGACCAGCGCCAGCATGGCCCGATCTACAACCGCGGTGCGGAACTCTTCGATCAGGTCCAGCACCAGGCTGGGCTTGCCCGACCGGTCCACGTGCAGGAAGCCGGCGTAGGGGTCAAGCCCGGCAAGCACGATGGCCCGCTCCACCTGGCCATAGAGGATGCCGTAGCCGTAGTTGAGACAGGCGTTGATGGGATCGGTCACGCCCTGGGCCCGCCGGCCGGGCCAATCGTAGTCCTCTTTGAGCAGCAGCCGGACCCCCTCCCAGTAGCGTTGCGCGCCGCGGCCCTCGGCCGAAAGCAGTTCGAATCGCACCTCGTCCACCGTCGCTCCACCCAGCCGCTCGATCTCGGCGACGTGATCGGTCACTTCGGCTGCCAGGCGGCGCAGCTCATCGTACACCTCCGGCGCGGTCTCCTTGCGGTATTTGGCCATGTATCGGAGCAGGCTGGCCTGGTTGCGCAGTTTGCCGATGCAGAACGCGGCGGCCACGGCACGGCCCCGGCCGTCATTGAACGCCAGGAGCTGCGCGCGGCGGGTGAGGACCGTGCCGGTCAACCCAGCGCTGTACAGCGAGGCGAAGGGGTTGCCGTAGCCGTCCAGGAAGTTGATCGGGATGCCATGCTCGGTGCAGGCCGCGATGGCATCGGCCGAGATGCTAACCCCCCGGCTGGCGATCAACACGTCCTCCAGGTGCAACAGCGGCGCCTCGATCACCGTCTCGCCGGTTTTGATCTCCGTCACCTGCAGCCGCCCCTGGTGCTTGCCCACATGGCGGCCGAATTGCTCGACGATCAGATGTTGGATGATGGGCATATCGCACTCCCACGAATCAGCGAATCAGCGAATCGGCGAATCAGCGAATCAGCGAATCAGCGGATCAGCGGATCACGGAATCGCCCCTATCCGCCGTCTCACTCCCTCCCAAACCCCGGCAGGCCGATGCGCACATCCCCCGCCTCCAGGCCGAACCAGCCGTCCCCCTTCACCGCGTTCTTGCCCGCGTGGAGGATGGTACCCCACACCAGCCACGGCCGGAACGGCGTCCAATCGGCCGCCCGGTAGGTAGCCTGGCCCACCAGCCCGCCGATCATCTGCTCCCGGCCCAGGCGGGTGCTGTAGCCTTTCAGGTCGAGCCAGCGCGTGCGGTTTTCCACCAGCCCCACCCCCTCAGCCAGATCTCGCAGCTCCCGGATCTGATACGGCACCGGCCCGCCGCCGAAGTCCTCGGTCAGGCTCTTGATGCGCTCGATCAACCGCTGGAACAGCGGCCGGAAGTAGGGCACCTTCACCAGTTGCTCCCGATCTACCAGCCGCATGGGCGTGATGAAGTGGATCGTCAGCTCGCCCGACGTCGGCAGGCGCTCGGCCGCAGCCAGCACGTCGGCGTGGGTCACCGGCAGCGACGGCACGTTGACCGTGCGGCTGTTGGGCCGCAGCACGGGGCCGGCCTCCCCGGTGAGGGGATGCACGGCGTCAATGCGGTCCACCCGGGCCGTGCCGCGGCGTGGTGACCGGCCGGCGCCTCCATCCACTCGCGCGCCGATCCCCTCGTAGGCCAGCCGGTCCAGCGCCAGCACCACGTAGGGAAACAGGTCGGCCGCGTCCCCTACCAGCAGCAGGTCGAAGATGAAGTGCTCGCCCGGGCTGTAGACGATGCGGCCGTCGTCCAGCGGCGGGTTGATGATGTAGGGCCGCGGGACCTGGTGGCCGAAGGTCCCTTCCTCGTCCAGGGTGGAGACCAGCCGCATCACCGGGCAGACCGCGTTCACCGGGCAGTCGAAGCAGCTCGGCGCGGCCTTGTTGGCGCAGAAGCCGCTCCAGGCCGCCCTGGGGTTGGGCGAGCCGCGCAGCGCGTAGAAGAGCGCGCCGCGGATGGCCGAGCCTTTATGCTCGTTCAAACGGATGGGCGTCTGCACGGTGCACTGAACGTGGACCTGGTTGACTCGAAAAGTGTTCATGATTCGGCTCCTTAGCGAAAGCATCCACAAAGCGGATCGAAAGCTCTATGCTTCTTACTTTTGACATGCTCCTCTTACGATGGTATGATTTTCCTACCAGAGCGCAGGAGGTATGGCAATGCAAACCGTGACCGCGCAAATCAGCGCCAAATACCAGGTTGTGCTGCCCAAGGCGGTTCGACAGGTCCTCGGCGTCCAACCGCAGGACGAATTGCTTTTCGTGATCGAAGGCGATACCGTCATCGTACGTCCTCGACCGGCCAGCCTGACCACAGCCCTGCGCGGGTTGCACGCCCACCTGTGGCCCGACCCGGAAGCCTGGCTGGAGACGGAGCGTGCGTCATGGGAATAGCGGAGTTCCGCCGTAGCCTGGCCGGGATGCAACTCATCGCGCTGGATACCCCGGTCTTCATCTATCATCTGGCCGGCCATCCGCGCTACGCGCCGTTGACGACCGTGGTGTTGGAGATGATCGAAACCGGTCAGATGGCCGGGATCACGACGGCAGTCACGCTGGCCGAGATCCTGACCGCGCCGGCGCGGGCTGGCGATCGCCGGGCGCTCCAGGACTACGAACTCTATCTGACGCGTTTTCCGAATCTCAGTATCATGCCGCTCGATGTCGCCCTGGCCCGAGAGACGGCCCTCGTGCGCGGGGCCGCCGGCTTACGCACGCCTGACGCCGTGCAAGTGGCCGCGGGCCGTTTGGCCAACGCCGACGCCATCCTCACCAACGACCGCCGTTGGGCCGATCGGGTGGATCGGCCGCCGGTGATGCTGTTGGACGAGTGGGTGGAGTGACCTCACCCCCGGCCCCTCTCCTAAAAGGAGAGGGGGGTGCGTTGCTCATGCCGTTCGGGGGTCCAGGGTTCATGCGCGAATGGTGACTTCGGCTTTTGGCGGTGATGGCTCCCCTTGCGCCGGCGCCGGTGTAGGGAGCGGCGCAAGGGGGTGGTTGTTAAGGTGCGGGATGGTGTGATGGACCTCACCCCCGGCCCCTCTCCTACCTCACCCCCGACCCCTCTCCTACCTCACCCCCGGCCCCTCTCCTAAAAGGAGAGGGGGGAGCTGGCTCCCCCTTCCCTCGTAGGGAAGGGGGTCGGGGGTTAGGTCCTTTCCCGGCACACCTTCCGAATCCTATCCAATACCCCGGCCAGATTCCGTTCGATCTCCTCGTTGCGGACGCGCAAGATCAACAACCCTCTGCGTGCCAAGCGGTCGTCGCGCTCTTCGTCATACCCTTGTTGTTGATCGTGAACCGAGCCGTCAACTTCCACCGCCACGCTGGCCGCGTGACAGTAGAAATCCACGACATAGCCATCAATAACCTGCTGACGCCTAAAGTGAAGGCCATCGAGCTAACTACGGCGCAGCGCGTTCCACAGGATCCGCTCCTGCGGGGTCATCTCCCGGCGCATCGCTTTAGCCCGGTCCAGCATCCCAGGGTTCACACGCTGGCCGTGGACGATGTTGGGAATGGGCATGGTGGTAGCCTCCGACCTCTTTCATCGTGATGACCTCACCCCCGACCCCTCTCCTACCTCACCCCCAGCCCCTCTCCTTACAGGAGAGGGGGGCTCCCCCTTCCCTCCCAGGGAAGGGGGTCGGGGGGTTAGGTCATCTCGCAGGGCAGGGGGGTTAGGTCGTCCCACGAAGAAAGACGCCAGACCTCACTCCTCCTCATATCGCTGCTCAAAAGTCAGCCCCAGCGACGGGCTATACGCCGTCAACACGACGGGCGGGATCTCCCGGTCGCCGCGTCGGAGATATCCTTTGTTGGCCAGAGCATGATACCGACCCCATGAGATGGGAACGAGTAGTTCGTAAGCCCGAATCGGCTCCTCCTCCTTGAGCTGCATGAACTCGTCGTACAGATCGTTGGGCAACACCTCGATGCTGTCGAAGGCCCGGTAGAACAGCTCCTCCAGCGAGCGGTCCGCCTGGAACGCCCGCAGGGGGCGGATGCAACTGGCTTCGAATTCGGCGGCCGCGTGATCGAACTCCTGCTGCCAGCGGGCGGCGATCTCGCCGGCGTAGATCTCGTCCAGCCAATCGCCGATGGCGTTTTCGTCAATCGGCCGGCCGTTCTCGCGGGCCAGCACCCTGAGCGTGGCCTGAACCAGCGCGGGATCGTAGACCTTCTGGCCGTCATCCGGTTGCCGGAAAACGTACACCGGCGCCAGATCGGCTTGCTTGCGCCGCCGGTTGATGCGCCCAAACCGCTGCACCAGGGCCTCCAGAGGCGCCGAGTCGGAATAGATGGTATCAAAGTCAATATCCAGGCTGACCTCGACAACCTGGGTGGCGACCAGAACGATAGAGCGGCGACTCTGGCTGGTGGAGCCGGCCGCCTCGCGCACCAGTCGCTCTTTGGCCAGGCGGTCGCGCACGTTGAACCGGCCGTGCAGCAGTTCGACGGCAATCCCGTCAGGCTCCAACGCCCGCCGCAGATAGTCGTAGACCCCCTGTGCCCGATCTACAAGGTTGCAGGCCACCAGCACCGACTTGCCGGCCCGCGCGTCGGCAATCACCCGTGCCAGCCCCTCGGCGGAAACCAACTCGCCGTCCAGCAGGTGCAATCTGTGCCGACGGAAGGCCGAGAAGACCTCCGGCGCGGCCATGATTTCGGCAGCCGAACCCAGCGCTTCACGCAGCCAGCCCTTGATCAGGCTGGGGAAGGTGGCCGACATCACCAGGAACCGGGCATCGAAGTTGCGGGCCAGGAAGGCGATGGTCCGCAGGATCAGCGCGAGCCGTTTCACCTCGTAGGCGTGGATCTCGTCGAAGATGAAGGCCGCGCCATGGTAATCGCTGAGCAGCGCCTCGTAGCCTTTGAGCCGATACATGCCCTTGAGCATCTGGTAGGGGCTGAAGACGCGCACCGGCGGGTAGTTCAGGTCGGCCAGGTTGCGCGCCCACTTCGCGTCACGAGCCGCTCGGTTTGGATCGTAATCCCTGTCGAGCAACTGGCGATACAGCGCCAGCAGGCTGCGGCCGTGCTGGAGGCCGACCTGTGTCTCGCCGAAGGTCTCCCGCAGCCGCAATTGCATGGCGTTCATGCTGGCCTGATAGGGCAGGGTGTAGAACAGCCGCGGCAAGCCACCGTCGGCCGCCTGTCGCGCTGCCCACAGCAGCGCCGCCTCGGTCTTGCCGCTGCCCGTGGGCGCCGTCAGCAGGGCGGAGCCCAGCGCTTCGCCGGCCTGTACCTGATGCGGAAAAAGGTCGGCTGCCGCAATCCCCCGGCTGTGCAGAACAGCCTGGGCCGTGAAGGTCGCCCGCGGCAGTTGGTCAGCATGGGCCGAGGCGCTCTGGTCGGCGTTTACCAGATAGCCGCGCAGCGCCAGGGTGCCGACGAGCAGAGGACGGCGGTCGTCGGCCTCCAGGCTGCGGATAAAGTGCCGGTAGACCTTGAGCCAGTGATAGATGCGCTGGGCGCCCTGTCCGGTCACATCGGCAACGGCGCGCTCCGCCGTCGGCCAGGTCGGCACGCTCACGCCAGCTTCTGCCAGGTCCAGGGCCGCCACCCATGCCTCGGCGCACTCGCTCAGCCAGCGCCATAGCCCGCGCACCACGGCCGACGACAGCTCCGCTACCCGCTCGACCAACTGGTCGTCGTCGGGGTCGTCAGGCGGCGGATAGAGATCGGCGATCTCGTTGGCGTCTTTGTGATGCGAAACGATGGCCGCCACGGCCCAGGCCTGCTCATCAGGCGCAAGCCCGGCGGCGATCCAATCCATGAACGCCAGGGAGAGCACCTCGTGGCGATGAGGCCAGCGCTCACCCCCGCGCAACCTGGCCTGAAACCCCGCCGCTGCCTTACCGAAGTCATGCAGAAAGGCAGCCCAGAACAGGATGTGCCACAGCCTGGGCACGCCGACGGCCTGGGGCAAGGCCGGCCGCAGCCGGATGAAATCGGCCAGGCGCTGCAGCACCAGCCAGGTGTGCTCGGCCAGCGTCTCGGGCCGGCCGCCGGCGCCCTTTCCGGCGCTCTTGGCCCAGACTTCATCCAGCCAGTCGGGCCAGCAGGGCGGTCTCATCGTCACGCATCCTCCACGAAGCTCAAAAACGCCAGACCCTGCGGGATACCGTTGTAGGTGGGGGCCGTGGGATCCACCCAATACGGCCCGTAGCTCAGGTGCTCAAAGCGTGGCCTCTCGTCGTTGGGCAGCACCACGCGGTCGGTGACGACCACATATTGCGCAAACGACGGTTGCCGGTTGTCGGCGTAGTCCAGGAAGCGCGGCATCAGCACCGTAAGACCCCGGCCTATCTGCAACGCCATCTCGTGAGGGACAAGGGTGTTCTGAAAATAGGCCCGCTCGGCCTGTTGCAGCTCGACGACCTTCACCTCGGTATAGGTGAAGAGGTCTTGCGAGCGCCCCAGCACCACGGCGAAACGCGGGCTGCGGAAGGCCGGTTCCCACTCCGGTCGGTTGATGTACAGCGTCAGCCGAGGCTGAAACAGCAGGTGGCGCTGGAAGGGATTGACATTCCCCTCTAACACCTTGGGCAGCCTGGCACCGGGCAGCGTGCCCGTTGCCGGCTTGAGCACGATGATGTGCTCCACGTCGCGCACCTCGCCAGCGTGGGTGAAACGGTAGGCGAAGCGCACCCCGGCCGGATCGAACCACTCCCCCAGCGCGCCGCAAATGTGGCCGTAGATGGTGGCCGGCGGCGGCATGGGGTAGCTGGGATGCACTCCCTGCATGAAGTGAGGGTAGCGGAAGGAGGTGGTCAATCCCTCCGCCACCACCTTGAGCACTCGCATGGCAACCTCCTGGGGCTTCAATCCAGCCAGGATCGGTTCTGTTCCTCGCGCAGGGCCTGAGCAACGGCCTGGAACGCTTCCCGTGGATGGCTGATCTTGATCCGCTTGCCCTCCTCCGTGGCTGCAAACGCTTCCAGCTTGGCCCGCTCGTCGTCCAGATAGCCCTTGACCCAGCCTACATAGACATCCGAGAGGATCTCCTCCTGGAACACGGTCAGCGCCTCGCGCAGCGCGTCGAGCTTGAGCTCCGGCAGGCCGCGGCTGTTGGCGCCGATCACGTGACCAAAGATGTGGTTGCCGCCTTTCGTCACGGCCATGATCACCAGGGCCGGTGCCACGTCGGTGTAGTGCAGGGTTTGCTTGGCGCCGCCTTCCAGTTGAGCCAGGCCCTCGAACAGAGTACTGATGCGACGCACGCGCTCCTCGACCGGCAGCCGATAGGACTTGTCGGCTTCCACATGCACCAGCCCGTGCTGCTGCGCCTGCTCCTTGCGCACGTCATCCAGGTTGCGATAGCCTGTCTTCTGGCGATAGGAGAAGGTCCCACTTGCGTGCAAATCGAGCGAGAGGAGGCCCTTCAGCGTTGTGCGGTAAAACTGGTGCTCGTGTGGCACCGGGTCCCCTTCGTGGCGCGACATGGTGCCGAAGTCCTCGGTGAGGTTGACCGGCGCAATGGAGACCAGGGTGCTCACGCGGAAGGGGGAAACGCGCGTGACAGTATCAGTGGTCGGCGTCTCGGTAGCGCGCGAAGCATCCGCCTTGCGCGCTTCCGCGGCCGAGGCCCTTTTGGATGGCGCGCGCATGTAGCCGAAAAGATCATCGTCCCAGTAGAGGATGGGGTTGGCGTCGGTATAGGCCACCTTCTCCTCGCGATAGATGGGCGCAGCCTTCCAACCGAGGCCGGCGTTTTCCAGCGTTGTGCGCACCCAATAGCGAAACGCCTGGGCCGAGACGTATGGGTACGTGCCGTCCTTAGCCTTGATGACCTTAACGCCCACGGTGTTGTCGGTGCGGGCGCCGGGGATGTTGCCCAGGTTGTTCAGCGCCGACGCCGGCGCGTCGATCAGCAGTAGACCGGTAACGAATGCCATGGTGATTTACTCCTTTCATGTAAATAGTCGGCCTAGGCGGCCTCGTTGGTGGTTTCTTCGGGCTCAGCCGGTAGGACGTCCGGGTGGGCGCCTAGCCAGCCCTTGTGATAAAGTTGCTCGATCATGCGGATCAAAACCAAGTCGCGCGCGAGCTGCCAGTCGGAACGTGCGACTTCGTCCCCTTCTTCGAACACAGTGATGTAGGGATCGAGGGCGATCAGCGGCGGGTTGCCGCGGCGGACATGGGCGATGTTGGCCTTGATCAGCGCAGTGCGGAAGTAGTCGTAGCGCCGCTCCGTGAAGAAATCGCGGAAGAAGCGCCGGTCGTTCTCGCTGCTGACGTAGTCGGCCAACCGGTCGCCCAGGTTGCGGATGGCTTCGATACGATCTTTCTCCATGTTCATGATCCTCCGTAGAAAGCGTTCAGTGATTTTCCAGGACACCAGGCCAGCTTCATTTCTCGGCGAATAGCCACCGCGCGGATCGCCCTGGTCGGCCCGGGCATAGCGCACGGCAACCCGCAGGAAATACGTGCGCAGGAAGTCGCGCGCATTATCTGGCAGGCCAAACAGGTCTTCGTACAGAAAATTCCGCCGGGGCTGGAAGTCCGTCGTCTGGCCGCCCTTTTTCTTAGGCGGAGCCACTTCCCAAGCCCGTTTCACAATCACCGACCAGGCGTCGCGGTGCTCGGCCTGCAGCATATCACTCAGGAAGCCAGTGACCTGCAACGGTAGGTAGTAGATGTCCAGGTCCACCCCCTGGCCGCTGTTAGTGAGATGGTAGGCCGTTAGGGAGAACGGCCGGTCGTCCTGCCTGGCCTCCCGTTGCATGCGATCGGCCCGCAACAGGGTATCCACCAGCAACGTGCGCTGGGAGTAATGCGCCTCATCCAGCTTGCTGCTGCCGGCCTGCTGCGCCAACTGGATAAGGCGACGGTTCTGCGTCAGGAAGCTGGCGGCAAAGTGCAGCGTTAGCCCAACGGTTGTGCAATCAGAGGCCAAATCGTGAAAAGTGGCCTAGAATAGCAAGATTTTCGCACCTTACCAAGTGAATCCGAGTGCGGTAAGCT
>FWWM01016863.1_pt1 | contig 10770 bp, 7 predicted proteins | sample 2228351 | NCBI WGS metagenome assembly FWWM01 (sample SAMEA103939774, study PRJEB20133) | metagenome
GGGGGAGTGGCGCCAAAATTTTTGGTTGGTTTTTATTCCGCACGACGATCCTGTTTTGGGGGGGGGGGGGGGGGGGGCCTGGCATCGCTTCGACCGCATTGTGGCCTCGATCCACGTGGCGAAGCGCGAGCCGCATCGCTCGCAGATTGCATCGCGGCATTGGGATCTTGTGGTCGTTGACGAAGCGCACCATTTGTGCAATCGCAACACCCAGCTCTGGAAGCTGGCGAGCGCATTGCACAAGCAGTTCATGCTGCTGCTGACGGCCACGCCCGTGCAGAACAACCTGGAGGAGTTGTTCAACCTGGTCACGCTGCTGGAGCCGGGTCTGTTGAGCACGGCGCGAAAGTTCCAGCAGCGGTTCGTCGATAGGCGAGACAAGCTGACGCCCCGCAATGTGGACGAGCTGCATGCCCTGTTGGCGGAGGTGATGGTGCGCAACCGCCGCAGTACGGTGGGGTTGCAGTTCACGCGCCGCTGGGCGCGGACAGACTATGTGCCGCCTCGCCCAGAAGAGGCAGAGCTGTACCAGGCTGTGGGGAATCTGGTGCGGCGGCACTTGCAGCGAGCCGTGCCCGGGGAGAATGGACCCGCCGAGGAGGCGGCTGCTGGGGCCAAGCTTGAATCGCGGAGGAAGGCGGGCCAGCGCCGCGGCCTGGAGCGGTTGGCGCTCTTGAGCCTGCAAATGGCCCTGGGCAGCTCGCACCAGGCGGCCGCTGCCACGCTCTCGAAGCTGGCCGAGCGCGAGGACCTGGCTGTTGACGAGAGGCAGGAGCTGGCGGAGCTGGCAGAGACCTGCGGCGGGCAGTGCGTTAGTTCCAAGCTGGAGCGGCTGCTGGCGTTGGTGCAAGAGTTCCCGGACAAGCTGGTGGTGTTCACGCAGTTTCGCGCCACGCAAGAGTTGCTTTGGGGCGCGTTGTCCGAGGCCGGGCACGAGGTGGCCGTGTTCCATGGGGGACTGACGCGCCTGGCCAAGGAGCAAGCCATCCAGCAGTTCCGCGGTCCGGCGCGGATCCTGCTCTGCACCGAGGCGGGCAGCGAGGGCCGCAACTTGCAGTTCGCACACGGCATCTGCAACTTCGACCTGCCTTGGAACCCCATGAAGATCGAGCAGCGCATCGGCCGGCTCAGCCGCATTGGGCAGACGCACGACGTCTACGTCTTCAATCTCGTCTCGCTGGGGACTATCGAGGCGGCCATCCTGCGGCTGCTGGAGGCCAAGCTGAACATGTTCGAGCTGGTGGTCGGCGAGATCGACATGGTGCTGGGCAATCTGGAGGAAGAGCGGGAGTTCCCGGATCTGGTGGCCGACCTGTGGGCACAGTCTGCGGACGATCAGGAGTTTGCGCGCCGCATGGACGACCTGGGAAACCGATTGCTGGCCGCCAAGGAGGCGTACGTGCAGCAACGCACGCTAGAGGACCGTCTGTTTGCCGACAAGTTCGCCCCGGATCGTTGAACCATGGCAGAGGCATTGGCACCGCATCGCAGTCCGTTGGAGCAGTTCGTCCGCGACTATCTGGACTTGATGGGCGGGGCGTGGGACGAGATCGAGCCCCAGGTATACGATGTGATCGATGTGGAGTCCGAGCCGCCTTCCATCGCCGAGAATGCGGGCGTGACCCGCATAACGTTCGACAGCGAGGCGCTCGCCGAACATTCCCAGGCTCAACTCGCCAGCTTCGGTACACCGCTCATCGACCGATGGTTGCAGCAAATGCTTCGGCAAAAGCGGCAACTGCACCTTTACCGCTTGGGGCTGAACCTCGCCCCCCACGATCTTGCCGGCCGCTTGCGGCGGGCGCTCGTGCTGCCCGAGGGCGCAAAACCGGAGGTCGCGGCATGCCGGCTTCTCGATTTCCCTCAGGCCTTGTATTGGTTTCTGGCAACCTTCACCAGCGACCAAAAAGAAGAAGAGATTGTGCCAGCGGCGGTCGATCTGCACTACCTGCGGCTGGCACGCCATTACGATAAGCTGCTGGAGCGCGAGTGCCTGGCGGAACATCCGGGCCAGCGCCTGCCGGAGCCGCCTCGGGCCAGCGTGGCCGCCGGGCTGGCCCCAGCGCAGGAAAGCGTGCTGCGCACGATTCTCGGTCTGGCCAATGCACGGAGCCGCGAACTCAGGCAGCGCGTCGCCAAGCAGGCCGAGCGGATGCAGGCCTACTACGACGACCTTAAGGCCGAACTCGCCGCGAGCCGGCAGCGGCAGCTCGATGCACAGGAGTTACAGAGGCGTATCGCCGCCATCGAACGCGAGGCGAGGCACCGCATCGACGAACTGTATGCCAAGAGCCGAATGGCCGTTCGCGTGAGGCTGTTGCACGTGGCGGTGATCCACCAGCCCAAACTCGCCTTACGCGTGCAGGTACGGCTTTCGTCGGGTTCTCCCGAACCGCTGAGGCTCGTCTGGGATCCTTTGCTGGAAACCGTCGAGGCTGCCCCCTGTGGCAGTTGCCGCCGCCCCACCCTGGCGTGGGAGCTGGCCTCGCGAGATGTGCTTGTCTGCCCCGAGTGTGCCCGCTCCCGGCCCGCCCCAACTCTCCGAAAGTCTCCCCCAATGCCGCCTCCCAAGCGGCCACGCTAAGAAGCGACGCTCGGCCATGGCTGCACGGCGGCTGCCCTAGTGAAGGTTCCCTCTTATTCGGCCGCCACGCTAGCTGTTGGCATGAGCCATCCCCCCATTTTCTTGCGGCGACGGCGCATTCGCGGCGGGTCGCGGCATCCACCGTCTCGCGGCGCGCTTGAACGGTAACCGTCTAGCAGTACCACGGGGGCCAGGGCTACAAGGGGTTGCGGGGCGCGTACTTCTTGTCCTAAGTGTGGCACTCTCTTGAACGCAGCCGCGGAGGGGTTTTTGGAACCGAATCGTGCCTCATCGGCCGCATTCAAGCAGTGCGGTCGTGAATCGACACGCCCTTGGCAGATGGCACTGCTTGACGCTGCGCGTCAAGCAGTGGCACACCCGCGATGCGCCCTGTTGACGCGAAGCGTCAAAGGTGTGCCACTCTCCTGAATGCGGCCGCGGAGGGGTTTTGGGAACCGAATCGTGCCTCATCGGCCGCGTTCCATAAGCAGTGCGTCGCGGATCGACACGCCCTTGGCAGATGGCACTGCTTGACGCTGCGCGTCAAGCAGTGGCACACCCGCTAGGTGCCTGCACCATGCCACGGGGCTGGAGTCCGCGTGTACCGTGGACGTGCGTCAGGCCGCGGCACACGCGGGGCGAGTTTCCACGGCCGCGCGATTGCATTTCGCGCTGCATGCCTTAAGATCGGCGGCGTGCTTCGCGTTGCGGGGGCCGTTGCGTGATGGGCCTCCGAGCAAGCGATCTCTGCCAGATTGCGGTGTTGCGTGGGCTGCCGCAAGCAGGCGACTTACAGCTCATGGGAGGTCAGGCGTGGGTCATCGTCAAACCAAAGTGCATCGACCGGGAAAACATTCTTACCACCAGATCGGCCTGGTGCGTGGCCAGTTCGGCAACGTTCCCGAGGATCAATGGCTTGATTGGATCGCCCAAACCGGCTTCGACGGTTGGGAAGAGGCGAGTTGGGAGCTGAACTTGGCAGCCTGCCGAGATGATGCCGGGGCCAAGGCATATGCCCAGGAGCGGGTCCAGAAGGCTCGGTCGCGCGGCTTGGAGATCTTCTCGGTGGCCGCGCACCTGCAAGGGCAGGCGCTGGGAGATGAGCCGAGCGCCAAGACGGTACAGTTTGTGGGAGGCGAGGCGGCCGAGGCGTACGGCGCGTGGAGGGCCCAGGGCAACGAGCCGCCGCGCACCGATCCGTTTTACGTGCCTGAGCACGTGGCCAGGCTGGTCCACAAGCAGGCGGAAGAGGCGCTGGTATGCTGCGTGCGGCTGGCGCACTACCTGGGCCAGCTTCAGGACCGCGTGGTGCCTGTTTCTGGGTTTGTGGGCTCGCCGGCGCATTGCTGGAGCCATTGGTTCTTGTTCCCGCCGCTGCCCAAGGCCATCGCCGGGCATCCGATTCCTGACGTGTTTCAGGTGAGTCTGGACTTGCTGGTAGAGCGATTTGCGCCCGTGTTCCAGGCATGCTTGCAATACGGCACGACGTTCGACCTAGAGTGCCATCCCAGCGAGCGGGCGATGGGAGACATTGCTAGCGCCGCAGACTACCTGGCGGCGGTGGACCGGGCCGGATTCGAAAAGGCGGCAGGCTTCAACTTCGACTGCTCGCACATGGAGTGGCAGGGCGTCTCGGGCGTGGAGTTCATTCGTACGTTTGGAGACCGCATCCACTGTGCCCACATCAAGGGGGTGCAGGTGATACGCGGCTACACGCGCAACGGCCTGTTGGGCGGCCACAAGCCGATGGGCGACAAGCACAACGGCTGGAATTTCGTCACCGCAGGCACGGCGCGCGACGCCACGTCGATCGAAGAGCTGTTCGTAGAACTCAATCGGGCCGGCTACAGCGGTGCGGTTTCGATCGAGTGGGAAGACAACGACGTGGAACAGCACGCTGGTGCCAAGGCCGCGCTGGCCAACGTGCACCGCGCGGACCAGCCGCCCAGTACCATGAAGCACGACGAGCAACTCAGGGCGTAAAGAGTTGTAATCGTGTGCCGGCGCTATGGTACGCGCCGCTGGATTTACGCCGGCGGGGCGCGCAGGGGGCGGTTGTTTGCTATCGAGTCCTGCGGGGTGAACCCCTGCCGCTCGCATGCGCTGCGACATGCTACTACGCGCTGCCGGCGTGAAGCAGTCAGGGGTTCACCGGCAGCCTTGGCATGGCATGTCGTGCTAGCACAAAACCTCACTGGACATACGAGGGCGATTTGAGTAGGTTTCCGCCCTCTTCTACCTGAGGCTTCTTACAGACTTGCAGCCTGCGACAGGGACCGCGCATGGCGTCTGCCGGTACGTCCATAGTTCGCGCCCAGGCCGTGCTATCGCGCGGTCAGGACCTGGTGCTGCCAGCAGCACTGGTGGCCTGCATGCTGGTGTTGATTGTGCCGCTGCCAGCAGCACTGCTAGACGTGTTGCTAGCGGGCAACATCAGCATAGCGGTGATCATGCTCTTGACCACGATCTACGTGCGCAACCCTTTGGAGTTCAGCATCTTCCCCTCGCTACTCTTGGCCACGACGCTGGGTCGGCTGGTGCTGAACGTGGCCACCACGCGGCTGATCCTGACGCGCGCCGGCACAGATGGGCTGTTGGCCGCTGGCGGCGTGGTACGAAGCTTCGGCGAGTTCGTGGCCGGGGAGAAGATCGTCGTAGGATTTATTATTTTTCTGATCATTGTGTTGATCCAGTTCGTGGTGATCACCAAGGGCGCGACGCGTATCAGCGAGGTGGCGGCACGTTTCGCCTTGGACGGCATGCCCGGGCGGCAGATGGCCATCGATGCGGATCTGAATGCAGGGATCATCGACGAAAAGGAAGCACAGCGGCGCCGGCAGGAGATTACACAGCAGGCAGACTTCTTTGGGGCCATGGACGGTGCCAGCAAGTTTGTGCGGGGAGACGCCATTGCCGGCATTGTGATTACGGCGATCAACATTGTGGGGGGGTTGTTCATTGGCATTGTAGAAGACGGCATGGGCCTGGCCGAGGCAGCCGGCGTGTTCACGCGGCTGACGATCGGAGATGGACTTGTCAGCCAGGTGCCGGCGTTCTTGATATCGCTGGCGGCCGGCTTGCTGGTCACCCGCAGCTCTACGGATGCGGATCTACCCGCTCAATTCTTGAAGCAGCTTTTTGGCAGACCGCTTTCGCTGGCGGTAACGGCCGTCTTTTTGGGACTCTTGATGCTAACGCGGCTGCCTGCGGTACCTCTGGCGGCCATTGGCGGAGCGTGCGCGGGCCTCGCCTGGCTCTTGTTGCGCCGCCGTCACGCACAGCAGGCCGCAGAGGCACAGACCCGCTCGCAGCAGCAAAAGCCGGCAGAGGAGCGGATCGAGGATTACCTGGCGGTCGACCCCATGGAGATCGAGATCGGCCTGGGCCTGATCCGCCTGGCCGACCCCAAGCGCGGCGGAGACCTGCTACAGCGCGTGCAGCGCGTGCGGCAGAACGTGGCGGCAGAAGTCGGCATCGTCATGCCCAAGGTGCGCATTCGCGATAATATGCGGCTCGACCAGAACGCCTACCGCATCAAGGTGGCAGACGTGGCCGTGGCAGAGGGCGCCGTCTATCCCAATCTGCTGTTGGCTATCGACTCGGGCGTAACCACCGGCAAAATCCCCGGATTGGAAACACGCGAGCCGGCTTTCCAAACCCCGGCCGTATGGATCGAGCCTGGCGAGCGAGACCGGGCCGAAATGCTCGGCTATACCGTAGTCGAGCCGGTAAGCGTGCTGGCGACGCACCTCACAGAGGTGGTGCGCCGCCATGCCGACGAACTGCTCACGCGAGACGCAACCAAGCATCTCATCGACCAGCTCAAGGCAACCTCGCCTGCCGTGGTGGAGGAGCTGATCCCTGGCCAGATGAAGCTGGCCGAGGTGCAGCAAATCTTGCAGTTGCTGCTGCGAGAAGGAGTGCCCATCCGCCAACTCGGGCCGATTCTTGAGACGCTGGGCGATTACGCGCCGCGCACCAAGGATCCCGTGTTGCTTACCGAGTACGTCCGCCATCGTCTAGCGCGAACGCTGTGTGCCCGCTACCGCGACGCGCAGCACACGCTGCACGTGATAACGCTGGACCCGGCGCTAGAAGACCGCATTCGCGCCGGGATCGAGCACACGGAGCGCGGGCTGTTCATCCGTCTGTCTCCCCAGGCCGTCGAGTCTATCTGCGCTGCCATCGCAGCGGAGGTGGAGAAACTCGCGCGGGCACAGCATCCGCCCGTGGTGCTGGTGAGCCCGCAAATCCGGCCGGCGCTCAAGCAGCTCACCGCGGCGCACCTGAGCCAGCTTGTCGTCTTGAGTTACAACGAGATTACGCGCGACACGCGCATCGAGTCGCATGGCCTGGTATTGGAACCGAAAGCACCGTAAGCCTGCCCACCCCTAGTCATCGAGCAGAGTATCGAACATGGACGTTCGCACCTTTCGCGCTCCAACCATGCAGCAGGCGCTGGCACTCGTCCGGCAAGAATTGGGGCCAGAAGCAGCGGTGCTGCACACGCGAGAGCTGCGCGGCAGCCCTTGGCTGCGGTGGATTCCGGGCTTGCGCCAGATTGAAGTCACGGCCGCGTTGCACGTGAACGTGCCCAGCCGGCTGGCTGCCCGCGAGGCGGCGCGCAGCCCGGCAGCCGCTTACGAGTCCACGCGCACGAACACCGTCCGACACGCCGCCTCAAAAAAGCCTGCATCCCCCGCGTTCGAGCAGCAAATCAAGGGCCAGCTCGACGAGCTGCATTCTCTGGTGGCCGATCTCTGCCGACGCACCCAAGGGGCAGGCCTGGCCGGCCTGCCCGAGGTGCTGTTCCGCGTCTATACCGACCTGATCGATGCAGAGGTCGATGAAGATCTGGCACGCGAACTCGTCTCCTCGTTGCGGCATGACCCCACGCTAGCCAACGTTGCCGACCCTGCACTGGTCAAGGCCCGCCTGGTTCGCAGCTTGGAAGGCGAACTGCGCGTGGCGCCGCCGCTCGACCTCTCGCATGGCCGCCGCGTGGCAGCCCTGGTCGGTCCCACCGGCGTGGGCAAAACCACCACCATCGCCAAGCTGGCGGCCATTTTCCGGCTCCAGCAGCGCAAGCGCGTCGGCCTGATCACCGTCGATACCTACCGCATTGCGGCCGTCGAGCAGTTGCGCACCTATGCCGAAATCATCGAATTGCCCATGGAGGTGGTCTCCACCCCCCGCGAGATGCGCTCGGCCGTGCAGCGGCTCTCCGGCATGGATCTGGTGCTGATCGATACCGCCGGCCGCAGCCCGAAGGACGAGGTCCGCATCCAGGAACTCAAGGCCCTGCTCAGCGAGGCAGAGGCCGACGAGGTGTACCTGGTGCTCAGCGCCGTGACCAGCGCCGCAGCCCTTGCGCGGACCGCTGAACGCTTTGCAGAAGCCGGCACTACGGCACTCATTCTCACCAAGCTCGACGAGGCTTCCGGCATGGGCCAGGTGCTTGCCCTGCTGCGTGCTTGCAACCTGCCCCTCTGCTACCTGACCGACGGCCAGAACGTTCCCGACGACATTGAACCAGCCGATCCCCGCCGCGTGGCCCGGCTGATCGTAGGCCTGGAGCAAACCGAATGACACTCGATCAGGCTGCACGGCTCCGCCTGTTGGCCCAAGCCGCACGCGCCCCCGCAGAACCGGCCTCGAACGCGCGGCTGCTCCTTGTGGCCTCCGGCCAAGGAGGCGCAGGCACTACCAGCGCAGCCGTGCTGCTCGCAGCCGCACTGACGGCAGTGGGACGGCAAACGCTTCTGGTCGAGGCCGCCGCACACAGTGCTGACGCCGCCGCGATGTGCGGCCTGGACGGCCGTTACAGCCTGTACGACGTGCTCTCGTGCCGCTGCACGCCGGCCGAGGCCGTCGCCACGGCTGCCACGGGCCTGCGGGTGCTGGCCGCCCCGCAGTATGACCCTGAGCCTGTGCGCTTTGCCGAGGATGCTTGGCCGTGGTCCCGGCTGCTCGTGCAACTCGGCGAGGCAGCAGATTGGGTCGTGCTCGACTGCGGACGCGGCTTCACGCCTGTGCTAAGAGCACTCTGGCACCAGGCAGACCACGTCTTCATCGTCTGTGCGCACGACATGCTTGCCCGCCTGGCCTGCTATAGGCTGCTAAAGTCGATTGTCGCGGCCGGCCTGGCCGGCACGGCTCGCCTGAAGCACGGCTGCCCTGGGGCCGCAGCTCCAGATGAGCCCAATCGGCGCCGCCGCGACAGCGCCCCACAGCCAGCCAGCCGCTGCAAGGCACATCTGCTCGTGAACCGCGTCATCGAGCCTGCGGCGGCGGTAGAAACCCGCCGTCGGCTGCGGCGGGCAGCTCTGCGGTTCTTGGGCATGGAACTTGGCTCCGGCGGCAGCCTGCCATGGGACGTCAGCATCCACCTGGCGGCAACAAGCGGAAGACTGCACGATCTCGCGGCTGTCTCGGTTGGCACGCAGCAGTTCTTGCGCAGCCTGGTGCGGCAGGTTTGCAGCGCGTGGGACAACCATGGGGTGCACGGTATGTTACCGGCAGCGGCGGTACAGGCCGACCCAGAAAGCGTGTCCACAGGGTTGTGCAGCGCAGGGGCTGGCTAGCAAGTGCCTCAGAAACACTGGGGATCCCTTGGTTGTGTACAAGGCCCGAACTTCTGCTAAAGCGCACAAGGCTTGGATGCCGATCATGGAATACGCCGCAAGTTTGGCGCCTTGGTGCACCCGGCCGCAAGGGCGGCGTGCGGACGGTAAGTCGCAGTTTTGGGAAACATGGGGCGTGGGTACGGCGGCGTCTTTGGGGTCCTGGCGTTCTTGGCGGCGCTGGTGCGCGGCTGGGCAATGCGTGGCGTTACCCCGGAGGTGCTGTTCTACGCCTGGAGTGTCTTGCTAGCCGGCTTTGCAGGCGGCTCGCTGATCGGCTGGCTGGCGGGGTGGATTGTCGAGGAATCCGTTCGCACGCGCTTGCAACGGGCTGTGGAGGCAAAACGCACATCGAGTTGAGGTTGATGGCCACGCCGGCGGCGGAAACAGTGCTGCCGCGGGATAGGGGGCTCGGGCCGGATGCTCGGGCCAGATTTGGTTGGGGCCGCAGGGTTAGCGGCCTCGCGAGTGGCCCTGGGCAAAGACAGCGATCGTGCCAAGCCAGATCACGGAGGATAGGATGGCAACCACGCTTGCTCCGGAAGACGTTCAGGCACTCTGGCAAGCCTACAAGGCAGATCCCACCAACCAGGAACTGCGCAATAAGTTGATCGAGCAGTACCTGCCCTTGGTGCGTTACAACGGAGAGCGGATCTGGGCCAGGCTGCCGGACGGTGTCGACCTGGACGACTTGATCAGCGCAGGCGTATTCGGCCTGATGGACGCCATCGAGGCCTTCGATCTCTCGCGCGGCGTCAAGTTCGAGACCTACTGCGTGCCCCGCATCCGCGGTGCTATGCTCGACGAGCTGCGCACCATGGACTGGGTGCCCAGGCTGGTGCGCTCCAAGGCCAGCAAACTCAACGAGGCGATCAAGACGCTGGAGACCAAGCTGGGCCGCCAGCCCACCGAGACCGAACTCGCCGAGCACCTGCAAATCAGCGTCGCCGAACTGGAACGCATGATGCTCGACGCCAACGCCGTCGGACTCATCAGCCTCAACAAGAAATGGTATGAGACAGACAGCTACAAGGATGTGCGCGAAATCGACATCCTCGAGGATAAGAAAGGCGAAGACCCCACGCGGCGCATCCAGAAGGCCGACCTGATGCGCCTCGTCACCAAGGGACTCAACCGCAACGAGCGGCTGATCATCATTCTCTACTACTACGAAGAACTTACCATGAAAGAGATCGGGGCCACCCTCGACCTCTCGGAAAGCCGCGTAAGCCAGATGCACAGCGCCATCGTTCAGCGCCTGCAAGCTCAGCTCGAACGCCGCCGCAATGAATTTGGCCTGTAGCAAGCGGTAACACAGGCATTCTTGCCTGTGCCGACCTGCCATGTTTGGCCTGCCCGAGCAAGCGGGGACGCTTGCTGTACGGAGGCGTAGCATAAGCGTCCTCGCTTGTGCAGATGTGCCGGACGCGTTCGCACTGCCTGAGCAAGCGGGGACGCTTGCTCTACGCCGACCTGCCGGACGCGTTCGGCCTCCCCGAGCAAGCGGGGACGCTTGCTGTACGGAGCCGTAGCATAAGCGTCCTCGCTTGTGCAGATGTGCCA
>FWWM01016864.1_pt1 | contig 10770 bp, 8 predicted proteins | sample 2228351 | NCBI WGS metagenome assembly FWWM01 (sample SAMEA103939774, study PRJEB20133) | metagenome
TTCCTCGCTGGAGTTGGGGAAGGTGAAGTAGACACGTTGCCCCCACTCCGTCCAGAAGTCCATGCCGTCGCCGCAGGTGGTGTAGCCGCCCACCCCGCCGTCGGGCACGTTCGCACCTTTGTATTTGTGATACACCACGGCCGTGCCGCGCGCAGTTGCAGGCGGCGGCGCGTAAACTGGCCACCCGAAGTGCAACCGCGCCCATGTCGTCGGCTGATCCGGCGCCATTGCTTCGGGCCAGACCTTGTCGCCGAGCGGCGGGCCGGCAGTGCTGTCGCGATCATGAACGCGCATCGCAATGCCCCAGCGCTGACCGTGCGGCGTCCCAGAGATGCCGAGCGAGGCGAAGGGGATATTGAAAGTCATCACCCAGCCGCGGTCGCCGGCGTCGTTGTCGTCGTTCAAACGGCCGCCGCGCCAGCCGGGCTGCGTCTGGAAGGCAATCTGCGCGGGCTGCCAGCCCGACCCGTCACCACGGAAAGCCAGCCGGTAACGCGGATCGGCGTCGCCGCTGAGTTGCGCGACGAAGCGATACGCATTGGCGTCCAGCGCCGGGCCTACGTTGCCGTCGGTCTTGAGGAAGAGCGTGACCGCATCCCACTGCGTCAGGTCGGCGGCGGAAGGCGATTCGTCATACCACAGCCACTGGTCGAACACAGCGATATACACCCAGAGGTGCGTGTCGTTGTAGCCGATGCGCACATCGGCATAGTTTTCATTGGGCGTGATGCGACCGAACCAGAAGATGGCACCCTCGACGAATTTGACCGTACCCGACTCACCGAAGTAGGGCGCGTTGACGATGCGCACCGGCGCTGCAGCCGGAGCAGCGCGAACGCCCGGCGGCCCCACCAGGACGACGATCAGGACGAGCAGGACGAGCGGGATCGAATAGCGTTTCATTGTCCTCTCCCGGATCAGAGCATAGTGGGCGCCGCGTGGGCTGCTTGACGTCGCACAGCCGCCCGGCACAGTTGGGTGGACGTTGACAGCGAATCCTTGCCGAACGCCCGGGGCGGCACAAGTTCTCAACCCTTGCTCAGCAATCAAGGGATAATCCGGCCGATGTTCGCTCCCCGCTGGCACAAGGTGATGCGCGACCTCTGGCTGAACAAGACGCGCACGCTGCTCGTCGTCCTGTCCATAGCAATCGGGGTGTTTGCGGTGGGCGCCGTCGTCGGTGCGCGAGCCATCCTCGCCCGCGACCTGCAGACGCAATACGCCGCGACGAACGAAGCCAGCAGGGGCATCTCGGCATCGAAGCTCGACGAGCAATTCGTGCGCTCGATCGCGCGCATGCCCGAAGTGGCCGACGCACAAGGACGCGCGGTGTATGTCTTGCGCGTCCGGCTGGGTGAATCGCGCAGCAACCTGATCCTCTACACCCACTGGGACTTCGAAGACATCCGGCTGGACCGCTTCCGCCACGAGCAAGGGGCGCGCGTGCCGCCGCGCCGTGAGATGCTGCTCGAGCGCACAGCGCTCCGGCTGTTCGACAAGCAGATCGGCGACACGCTCACCGTAGAGCTGCCGGATGGCAAGACGCGCGAGCTGCGCGTCGCCGGGACGGTGTTCGACGTGAACGCCCCGCCGGTGACGTTCGCCAACTTCGGCAGCGCCTACATCACCCCCGACACGCTGGAATGGCTCGGCTTCCCGCGGGCCTATACCCAGATTCGCGTGCGCGTCGCCGAGAATCACGCCGATCGCGCACACATCCAGCGCGTGGCCGACGCGATCAAGAAGCGCGTGGAAGACAGCGGGCGCACGTTCTTCGGCGCGGGCATTCCGCAGACTCCCGGCCGGCACTACGCCGACGATCAGATCCAATCCATGCTGCTCATCCTGGTGGCGCTCGGCGCGTTGTCGCTCTTCCTCAGCGCTTTCCTGGTGGTCAACACCACCACGGCCATCCTCGCCCAGCAGATCAAGCAGATCGGCATCATGAAGTCGCTCGGCGCGCGCACGCCGCAGCTCACCGGCATGTACCTCACCACGGTGGCGGCGTTCGGACTGCTCTCCCTGATCATCGCCGTGCCACTCGGCTCGCTGGGCGCGATCGGCCTGGTGAGTTTCGTAGCCAGCCTGCTGAACTTCGACGTGCTGACGACGATCCCGCCACCGGACGTGCTGCTGATCCAGATCGCGGTGGGCGTGGTGTTGCCGCTACTGGCGTCGTTGGCGCCGATCATGAGCGGCGCGCGCATGACCGTGCGCGAAGCGATCACTTCCACCGGCATCAGCGACGACAGCCCAGGTCACCACAACCGGCGCGTGGACGCGCTCAAGGAGCGATTGGCCAGCTTCATCACGTTGGAGCGCTGGTTATCGCGCCCCTTCCTGCTCTCGATTCGCAACACCTTCCGTCGCAAGAGCCGGCTGGCGCTTACGCTGGGCACGCTCACGCTGGCCAGCGCCATCTTCGTCTCGGTGTTCACCGTGCGTGATTCGCTCAACCGCACTCTGGCCATCTCGCTGCGCTACTGGCAATACGACATCGAGGTCAACCTGCGCAGCTTTCACGGCGAGGACAAGGTGCTGAGTCAGATGCGCCAGGTGCCCGGCGTCGTCTACGCCGAGGCCTGGAGCACGGGCAGCACGCGCCGCCTGCGGGAGGACGGCAGCGAAAGCCGCAGCATCGGCGTGGTCGCGCCGCCGGCCGACACCCGGCTGCTACAACCGGTGATGATCGCCGGGCGCTGGCTGCTGCCCGACGACGCGAACGCCGTCGTGATCAACGCTGACGTATTGGCCGACGAACCGGACATCCGCATCGGCGACACCATCGTGCTCAAGTTCGGCGCGCGTCGTGTGCCGGCACAGGTGGTCGGCGTGACGCAAAGCACCCTGACCGGCCAGATTCGCAACCCGCGCGCGCTGTACATGAACCTCGCCGGCTATCGCGACGCGCTCATCACCGGCCGACAGGTGCGCAACATCGTCGTCGTGACCGCCCAGCACGACGGCGCTTTCCAGTCGGACGTAGCCAGGGCCATCGAAACACAATTCCGCGCCGCCAACATGCCGGTGGACACCACGGAGACGCTCACCGAGCGGCGCGAACAAATTACCTTTCAGTTCAACATCCTCATCGTCTTTCTGCTGATCATGGCTGCGCTGCTGGCCGCCGTCGGCGGCCTGGGGCTGGCCGGCACGATGAGCATCAACGTGCTGGAGCGCACACGCGAGATCGGCGTGATGCGCGCCATCGGCGCGAGCGACGGCGCCATCCGGCGCATCGTGATCGGCGAAGGGATGTTCATCGGTGCGCTGAGCTGGGCGATCGGCAGCCTGCTGGCCTGGCCGATCAGCCGGCTGCTGTGCGACGCGGTGGGGATGGCCTTTCTGCGCCGGACGCTGGACTTCACCTATTCGTTGGAAGGTGTGGGAATCTGGTTCATCGCCGTGCTGGCAGTCGCGGCTGCGTCCAGCTTCCTGCCGGCGTGGCGCGCCTCGCGGCTCACCGTGCGCGAGGTGCTGGCCTACGAGTAGCGACTTCGCTCGACTAGCGCACGTTGGTGAACTGAACCTTGTAGATCGCCAGGCCGTCGGAGAGGCGCACATCTAGCCGGGGCGAGTCGGCGCGGAAGAAGTAGGGGTGAATGGTGGTGCTGTCCGGCGTCCGGCCAAAGGCATAGTACAGCGTGACTGGCTCGCCACGCAACTGCTGCGCCGCAATGTAGCCCACGAGCGCATGCTCGAAGGAGTGATAGGCGCTCTTCCACGGCCAGGCCTTCGGCAGGACGTTCGGTGGCGGCCGATTCGTGGCCGCATCCAGCGCCGTCCACACCTCACCGTGCTCGTGATCCACGAAGTGCTCGAAATAGTAGCCGGTCGTCGCCGGCAGGTAGCGCGCCGCTGCCGGATCCTTCAGCGCCATCGTGGCTGCGAACTGGTTCAACTCGGCGTACATCCACCAATCTTTGTCGGGGTTCAGCCGACCGCCCCGGCGAACGGTGGAAGCCCACGATCCCGTGTCGGCCAGGAAGGCCCGTTCCAGCGCACGCGAGCCATTGACCTCGGCGAATTCGACCAGCTCGGGTTGTCCGGCCATCAACCCGACGAAGCGAATCATCCAGAACGCCTTGATGGTGTGGCCGAAGTCGGTCTCGGCTTCGCGCGAGCTCACCTCGTCCGGCGAATTCGCGCGCATGAAGAACAGGTTATCCTCCGGCGAGTAGAACCCATTCATGAGGACGCGCGCCAGGCGCACCATGTCCCTCTGCCATTCCGCACGCTGCGGCTCGGGCAGCAGCGGCGTAAGCAGCACCATGTAGGCATTCAGCTGGTCGAGCTGCGCCACCAGGCGTTTATCGGTCGCCCGGGCGTCGCCGGTGGACTCGAGCATCCACTGCAGCGCGTCGAGTCGAGGGTTGTCGTAACGCCGGAAGATGTAGTCCTTCGCCGCGAGGATGTCGGGGAGGACGTCGGGGTCGCGGGTGAGATAGTAGTAGAACCCGATGCCGAGCAGGGCATAGGCCAGCTCCTGCGGATTGCGGTAGGCCGGCTCCGGTCCCCACCGCCTGGCGTCGCCGTCCCAGTAGGCAAACGTGCCGCCGTTCTGCCGGTCGAAGGCGTGCCTCTGCAGGTAGCTCACGCCGGCCCTGGCATAGCGCAGGTAGCGCGGGTCGCCGGTCAGATGAAAGGCGACGCCGTAGCCATAAGTCTGGCGCGACATGGACACCACGTAGTTGCGATTCATCATTAGCCAGGGGTTGCGCCCCACTTCCGGACATGGGTTGGCGCGATCCACCCGCGAGCCATCATCGCAACGCGTGGAGGGGAAGTTGCCAATCGGATCGCCGAGCGCAGCTTCGCTCGTCCAGAACGGCAGCAGCTCGTCGGTGAGGTGACGCAACCAGCGCCGGCCGTCGGGCAGGTCGTCCGACGACACAGCAGCCGGAGCGGGCGCCGGCGCTGCGCATGCAACCAGCAAAACGATCAGCCAAACGAGAGACGCACGAATGGATCTTCTCATCACTCACACACGAGCCGGAGATGGTCCAACGAGATCATACGCTTTCGACCATCGCAAGTGAAGTTCGCCTGGCGATTGTAAACTTCCCGCCACAGCCATGACAGCCAGATACGCTTCCATCCTCGATAGACTCGGGCTGCGCGAGGTGAACTTCGGCGCGTGCGGAGGCGGACATTGGATCAACGATCGCGACGGCCAGGTGTTGGTTTCGCATGACCCAACCACGAACGAACCGATCGCCAGCGTGATCCAGGCGACGTCGGCCAGCTACGACGTGATCGTCCGGCAGGCGCAGAACGCGTTCATGGACTGGCGGCTGCGGCCGGCGCCGAAACGCGGCGAGCTGGTCCGCGACCTGGGCAACGCGCTGCGCGCGCTGAAAGAGCCCCTGGGCGACCTCGTCTCACTGGAGATGGGCAAGATCCGCGTGGAAGGGCACGGCGAAGTGCAAGAGATGATTGACATTTGTGACTTCGCCACTGGTCTCTCGCGCCAGCTCTACGGCCTGACGATGCACTCGGAGCGGCCGGGGCATCGCATGTACGAACAGTGGCACCCGCTCGGTCCGATCGGCGTGATCACCGCGTTCAACTTCCCCGTCGCCGTGTGGTCGTGGAACGCCGCCATCGCCGCCGTCTGCGGCGACACAGTGGTGTGGAAGCCGTCGCTGCTCACCCCGCTGTGCGCCATTGCCGTGCAGCACATCTGCAACCAGGTGATGGCCGATCATGACGCGCACGGGGTATTCAATCTGGTGATCGGATCGAACGAGGCAGTGGGCGAGGCGATGCTGAACGATGTGCGGCTGCCGCTGATCTCTTTCACCGGCTCCACAGCGGTCGGACGGCACGTCGCAGAGGTCGTCGCGCGTCGGCTGGGTCGCACCATCCTGGAGTTGGGTGGCAACAATGCCATCATCGTGACCGAAGATGCCGATCTCGACCTGGCCGTGCGGGCGATCGTGTTCGGCGCGGTGGGCACGGCCGGCCAGCGCTGCACCACCACGCGCCGGCTGATCGTCCACAAGACCATCGCGCCGGAGCTGGTGCGCCGACTTCAGCACGCCTACGCACAAGCCAACCAGCGCCTAGGCGATCCACTACAGGTCGGCACGCTGGTCGGCCCGCTGGCCACGCCACAGGCCGTGCAACGCTACTGCGATGCGCTGCAAGAGGCGCTGGCCGAGGGTGGGCAGATCATCGCAGGCGGCCGCGTGCGGCCGGACGTCGGCCCCAACTTCGTCGAAGCAACCCTCGTCAGGATGCCCTGGCAAACGCCAGTCGTCCGGCGCGAGACATTCGCGCCCATCCTGTATCTGGTCGAATACGAAACGCTCGATCACGCGATTTACCTGAACAACGAGGTGCCGCAGGGTCTGTCGTCGGCGATCTTCACCAACAACCTGCGCGCCAGCGAGCAGTTCCTCTCGGCTGCCGGCTCGGACTGCGGCATTGCCAACGTCAACATCGGCACGTCGGGCGCGGAGATTGGCGGCGCGTTCGGCGGCGAGAAGGACACCGGCGGCGGACGCGAGTCCGGCTCGGACGCCTGGAAAGGCTACATGCGCCGTCAGACCAACACCATTAACTACTCGCGCAAGCTGCCGCTCGCACAGGGCATCAAGTTCGAAGCATGAAGTGGACCCTGCCGAGGCGACGATTCACTCCCGACTCGATTCGCCAGGCGAGGTGCTGAGCGAGCCATGCCGATTGCTCCCCTTCGCCTCGGCGTGGTCAGCTTCGCCCACGGCCACATCAACCTCTACCTCGAAGCGATGCGCGCGTTCGACGACGCAGTCGTGGTGGCAGGCTGGGACGCCGATCGCACGTGCGGCGAGGCGCAGTGCGCGAAGCACGGGTGACGTTCGAGCCGGATCTGGAGCGCTGCTGCGGCGCGAGGACATTGCCGCCGTATTCATCACCAGCCCGACGAACAAACACGCCGAGCACGTAGTGGCCGCGGCACAGGCCGGCAAGCACATCCTGCTGCAAAAACCGATGGCGTTCACGCTGGCCGACTGCGACGCGATCATCGCCGCAGTGCGGCACTACGGCGTCAAGTTCAGCCTCGGCAAACCAGTTAGCGTCATGGCAGCTTGGACACCGACTCGTCATCCCGACGCTCTTGCGGGGGCGGTGAAGTTGAGTCTGTCCAGGTTAAGTTGCGACCTAGTACGTGGTATCTGCCGTCGTCACTCATGCCTCCCCAAAGGCGTGACAGTGATCGTCAGCGGATTAAAGATAGTCCTCGGGTCAGACAACCATGCCAACGATCACGCCGAAGGCGCGCGTCTGCCGTGCGACTGAGTGGATAGTGGCCAACGGGCGAAGGTTACTGCCATCATCAGCGCGGCCAGAGCCGCGGATGCGCCAAGCATGAACGGCGCGCCGGTGCTGGTCATGAAGATGGCACCGCCAATCAGGGGACTGATCGCATTCATGAGGCTGATCACGGCTGTGGACACGCCCAGCGTCGCGCCTACTTCGCCGCCGCGCGCCTCGCGGCTGATCATGCTGCTGAGCACCGGCCGCAGCACAGCCCCACTCAGCGAAATGGGGAACAGCACCGCCAGCACCCATAGCAGCCCGGCCCAGCCCGGCTCGCCGTCGGGCAGGGCGATGGCCGGGGGCTGGCCTGCCATGGGCACCGGCGTGCCCAGCAACAGGCTGCTCGATTGCAGCGACACTGCCAGCGCTGACGCGTCATACGCAGGCGCAGGCACAGCCGGCGTGATGGCCAGCAAGGCCAGCCCCATGACGAGGCCGGTGAGCGCATGCACCACTATCGCCATGTCGCCGAAGCGTTTGCGCCACAACGGCAAGGCCCGCGCCTGCCCCCACACCGTGATCAGGCCGATGTAGATGAACAGATAACCGGTGCCTTCCGCGCCAATGCCCAGACGCGACAAGTTGAACAGGCCGAACATGCGCTCGAACCCGCCAAAGGCAAACTGCTGCAGGGCCAGGATGATCAGCAGCACGATCGCGCCGCTGGTCAAGCGAACGCTGGCGCGGCTGGCAGCACCCGCGCTGGTTGCGACGCCCGCTACTTTGGGCGCTTTCGTCTCTGGCAACAGCTTGAGGACGATGCCGATAGCCAGCGCGCTGTAGCACGCTGCGACCAGAGAGACCAGTGCGTAGTTGCTCTCGCTCATCGCCAAAACAGCGATGCTGACCAATGGCCCAACGATGAAGGCGATGCCAAATGCCGAGCCGACCACCATGCCGAAGACGCGCGAGCGATCCTCCGGCTCGGTCGAATCGGCCAGGATGGCGTAGGCCACCGCCACGTTCCCGCCCGACAGGCCGTCAATCAGCCGCGCAACGATGAGCATCTCGATGGATTGCGCCAGCGCCATGAGCAGATAGCCGGCGCACGAGCCAAACAGGCTGACGACGAGCAACGGCTTGCGACCGTGACGATCCGACAGCGCGCCCATGAGTGGCGCGCCGAACAGCTGCGCCAGCGGATAGGCTGCAGCGACCACGCTGATGGCAAGCGCATCCCCACCCAGCCGCACACCATACGCGGGCAGCATGGGGATGATGAGGGTGAGCGCCAGCGCATCCACCAGCGCGACGATAAACACCGTCGAGCGGATGTCGAGCTGGTGCGCCAGGGCGCGGCGATTCATTCAATGGCTGGGCCGAAATGGCTCACCGCGCGGCTCACTGGGCAGATCGGGCTGGCTGGAGTCGAGCACCACTTCGTGCAGCTCCAGTTGATTGGGCGCCGTGAAGACATCTCTGGGCAGCGTGCCGCTGCGGGCGTGGCCCTGCACGAACTCCGGCGAGCGCACCCAGGCTTCGAAGTGCGCTCGGCTTTCCCATAGCGTCAGCACAATATAGGGATCGCCTGGGTTAACCGGCCGCAGCAGCAGGTTGCGAATGAAGCCGGGCATTTTATCCACCAGCCCGGCGCGGTTGCGAAAGTTGTCTTCGAAGACGTCTGCATACTGCGGATTGACGAAGATGCGATTGGCGGTTGTGATCATACGTTTGTCCTTTGGTCGGTTGTAAATCTCGAATTCGTAATCGGCTCGCGTCTCTGAAGCGTCTTGCGTTCGGCCTCTCGGTCACACGCGCTGCACGAACGCCAGCGGCCTGAGCATACCCGCCTGTACCAGTGCCGGCACGATCGACGCACACGCCAGCCAGAAACCCGACACGTAGGCAACATCATGTGGCGCAAACGTCATGCGCTTAAAAAGGTCATCGCCAAGCAGCAGCACCGCATGGCGCTTGAGCCGGCGGTATTGCGCGCGAGCCGCCTGTGTCGCTGATCCCCATGCACGTGGCGCGCTGCCTGGATTACCGAAAACGGCAGCGATAGCGAGATCGGACAAAACACGCGCAGCGCCATGGCGACGCCAAACACCAGCCCACCTTGACGCACCTGTATCGGCCTGAAGGACAACAGCCACGGCATGCCCTGCACCAGCTCGTGCCACACAACCAGCGGTTACACGACGACGAAGTCAGCATCAAAACCGCCGGCGGTTGGATTTTCTAACACCAGCATCTCTATCGGCCAGGGCACAGGATCAACGCGCAGCGTTAACATCGGTTAACGTCGCTGCTCTCCAGCCACGATGTTGGGCTTGGCCAACGTCACCCCAGCCGATAGGCGAGGATGAGCACGAGCGAGAACAGCGCTGTGACGGCCACCTGTCTCACGCCGATGACGACGGGCTTGACTCCCACCCCCACGCACCACAGCCCGCCATAAAGCGCCTCGCCCAGCATCAGCAGGAACGGCGCAATCACGGCAAAGGGGATCAGGCCCGCAGTAGCCAGTGCAACCACGATCAACACATTGGCGCTGTTGATAGCGACCGTTGGCAGCGCCATGCGCCATCGCGCCGGCCACATCGGCGCTCGAGGCAACCGACGATGCGCCAGGCGCAGGTAGATGTAGACGATCGCGCCGAAGCCTTGCAGCGCGCACAACAACCACAGCAGCCAGCCGGTCAACGTGGCTTCAGTCGCGGCGCTAGCAACCCAGTAGCCAGCGGGAGCAGCCAGCGCCAGCACAGCAGCGCCAGCCACTTCCACCCACAGGTTGTGGCGCTCTTCATGGCGATACACCAGCGCCATCTGCCACATCAACACCGGCGCGGCGATCAGACCGAGCGGCAGCACATAGCCGAAGCCTCCAGCGAACAGGCCGACCGCACCAACTGGCTGCGCTCGGGCACTGCACGCCGACCTGCTGCGATCTTCACCAGGATGGTGAGTGGCTGCAAGGCCAGAAACGCGCCTAACGTCGCCAGCGTCACCCACAACAGGGCAGCGTTCCATGCACCAGCCACGCCGACGCCGACGGCATACGGACCCAGCCATAGCGCCCACGAGCCATGTTGCTGTGGCAGAACGATGTGTTTGCGCAGCAACCGGCGTGCAGGGGTATTCAGCTTGGCTTGCATAGGTGAGCCCTTCCTGACAGCGGTGAGCTATGCCCGGATCATCGTCAGCAACATTTTGAATGGCATGTCGGCGCGGACGGCGTGCGGCACATTTGCGGGCAGCAGCAGGATGTGCCCGGCCCGCACCACGTGCGACTGCGAGGCGATGTGAATGTGAGCCTCGCCTTCGATTACGTGGACCAGCGCGTCATAGGGCGCGGTGTGCTCGCTCAGCTCTTCGCCCGTGTCGAAGGCGAACACTGTTACCGTGCCGGCAGGTTTGTTCACCAGCGCGCGGCTGACCACCGCGCCTGGCTGGGCAGCCACAAGCGAGGTGAGTTCCTGCGGCGCCTTCGAAAGATCAAGTGTCTTCTCAGTCATGCTTTCA
>FWWM01016865.1_pt1 | contig 10770 bp, 11 predicted proteins | sample 2228351 | NCBI WGS metagenome assembly FWWM01 (sample SAMEA103939774, study PRJEB20133) | metagenome
GGGGTGCATACCCCTGCCAAGCTAAAGCTAGTCACGTGAAATACCGTTTACTGGTTGTTAGAACGAATTTGACAACAACCCCTCTATAGTGATGTACCTTAAATGCTAGGCGCACAATGAATGATTATGATAGTTGATGATGATGAGATTTACCATTTGCCGGAAGTAGTGCTAAGGTTAAGCAAATCTATACGCCACTGCGAAGTAGTAGACAGGTCTGGCAACATCGTTGCAAGCAAGGCAAGAAATGACCTACAACCTTTTACAGATGAAAACGGACATAGACAGGCACTAGAGGCTGCAATGCGCTATTTTAGAACGCCTTCATGGGCGCGCAATATAGGCAAAATGTACTACAATGCCAGCAGGTACGAAAAAGTGATTGGCGCAGTAATACCCATAGCAGATAGATACCTGTTGCTTGTGTCGTTTGACCACAATATGAACGACTTTGACAAAATCATTATGAAAAAAATAATGCTGCTTGTGAAGCGCATTTCTGAAAGCAGGCTTTAGGCTGAATAGAGAACACATTTTCAGATATTTCTACTAGCACTGCACACCAAATGTGTTTTATAGATATATCCTGAAAAGCCATGTTAGTTGCCTAAAACACAGAAAGCGTTAGGAATTGAGTGTCTAGACAAGATTTATTTTTGTACAAAATGCAATGCTTGCTTCCTGTTCAAATCTGACACGGAAGATCATGATCTATTCTTTGGCCATAGCGAATTTTCGACAATCCCGTTCGAATAACTGCCTGGCAGAGGCAGGGCCCAAAACTCACACTTTTATCTTTTTAGAGAGCCATCTATAGGCACACATACGATCTTGAGTAAAAGAGTGGATGGGGAGAGATTTGAACTCTCGACCACCTGTGTGTGAGACAGGTATCCTAACCAAGCTAGACTACCCATCCATCCACCTTTCTGTGGTTTTGCCAGCACGATAATTAATACTATGTCCCTTCGGCAAATCCTTCCAAGTACGCCTTTTGCGCCGGCGTCAGCGAATCGATCTCGACTCCCATCGACTGCAGCTTGGCAAGTGCGATCTCTTGATCCTGCGCCTTGTCGATATTGTAGACCAAAGGCTTCATAGTCTGACCCTGCTGAGCCAGCTTTAACACGGCAAGGAACTGGTTTGCAAAGCTCATGTCCATCACTTCTGATGGGTGGCCTTCTGCTGCCGCCAGGTTCACGAGCCGGCCTTCGCCAATGAGATATACCCGCTTCCCGTTCTTTAGTGAATACTGCATCGTGTGGTCGTTGATCTCTTTTTTCTGCACGGTCTGGCTTTCAATGCCGGGTATCGAAATCTCAACGTTAAAGTGGCCGGCGTTGGCGAGGATTGCGCCGTCCTTCATCTTAGCAATGTCCCTGTCGACAATGACGTCCTTGCAGCCCGTTGTTGTAACAAAGATGTCGCCTATTTCTGCAGCCTTGTTCATTTTGGCAACAGAGTAGCCGTCCAGCTTGGCCTTGAGGGCGGCTATAGGATCAACTTCGGTGACGATGACGTTTGCGCCAAGGCCGGCAGCCCTTCTGGCAACCCCCTTGCCGACGTGCCCATAGCCGGCAATGACGACGTTCTTGCCGGATACCAGTATATTTGTGGCCCGTATTATTCCGTCAAGGGCCGACTGGCCCGTGCCGTAAATGTTGTCAAAGTCGTGTTTTGTTTCAGCGTCGTTGACTGCAATTATAGGATAAGCAAGCTTGCCTGCCTTTTGCATGGCGCGCAACCTGATAACGCCGGTAGTGGTTTCCTCGGTGCCCCCGCGGATCGACTTTGGCATTCCCTTGTGCATTTCAACTGTGAGGTCAGCGCCGTCGTCAATCGTGACGTGTGGGTCAAGTTTCATCGCAGAGTGGATGTCGTCATAATATTCCTTTGAAGTTACCCCCCTGCTTGCAAATATCGCGATGCCCTCGTCTTTGGCTAGGGATGCCGCGACATCGTCCTGCGTGCTCAACGGGTTGCAGCCGCACCATGAAAGCTCGGCGCCGGCCGCTTTGAGCGTCCTGACAAGGACGCCTGTCTCCTTTGTCACATGCAGGCACCCGGCGACCCTGATGCCCTTCAATGGCTTGGTCTTTTCGTATTTCTGGCGCAGCGCCACCAGCACGGGCATATGGGCCTCTGCCCAGTCAATGCGATTCTTGCCTTCCTCGGCAAGTGCAAGGTCTTTGACACGGAATTCCATTCGAATGAGAAAATATACATGCCATATATTAGTTCTACAGCAGCCCCCTTGAGCGCATTATCTCCATTACCTGCTCATCAGAGACTGGCGCAAACTCCTCGTAAAACTGCCCTACAGACGTAAAGTCCCGTGGCGTGGCAAGCACAACGACAGAGTCGGCTTCCTGCTCAAGCGCTTCGACAGATTGTGAGGGCGCAACCGGCACGGCAACTATGAGCCTTGAAGGACTCTGCTTCCTTGCCCACCTTGCAGACGCAATGACTGTGGCTCCGGTGGCTATCCCGTCGTCCACCAGAATCGTGTTCTTGCCGGCTATGCGGTAGGCGCCGGGTTTTCGATAGGCTGCCGACCTTCGTCTTATCTCTGCGGCCTGGCGCGCCGTTTCACTTTCGACGTAGTCTTGTGAGATGCGTAGCGCATCGACAATGTAACGGTTGATGTACGACGTTCCGTCCTCCATCACAGCCCCTATCGCAAGCTCCTCATTCCCTGGCGCGCCGAGTTTCCGCGGTATCACGATGTCAAAGTCCGCGCCAAGCTTTTTTGCTACAATGTTTGCAAGTATCACTCCTCCACGCGGGATGCCAAGCACTATAACATGGGTGTGCGAGGTTTTTGCCAGCCTCTCTGCAAGAAGGTTGCCTGCGTCGACCCTGTCGCGGAACTTCTTCATGCTGTAATTTCGCCCTCCATTGTTTTAAGTCTTGGCACTCCCACAAAAACTATAATTCAGTGGACAAGTTGCAAACATACCTGTGCGCAAGCTACAGATCTCGGTGATTGGCTACAACAAGGACTGCACTGAAAATGCAAGAAAGGTGGCCTATGAAGTGGGCAAGGAGATTGCGAAGGCAGAAGCAGTTCTAGTGTGCGGCGGCCTTGGAGGCGTCATGGAGTCTGCCTGCAGGGGTGCAAAAGAGAACGGCGGCACTACTGTCGGCATAATACCACAGGAAGAATTCTCGTATGCAAACCAATACTGCGACATCGTGGTGTGCACCGGCATTGGCTATGCCAGAGACTTTATTGTCGCGTCGTCCGGCGACGGCATAATCGCTGTTGGAGGCGGCGTCGGGACGCTGATTGAACTAGGAGTCGGATACATGACGAAAAAGATCATCGTGGCTATGGCTGGGAGCGGAGGTGTGGCCGACATGTACGGCGGCAAGTTTTTGGATGAGCGCAAAAGGGCACAAATAGTAATTGCAAAAGACGCAAAAGAAGCTGTACAGGTGATTCTAGAAAAATACCATAACTGGCAAAAACACCAATAGAGTTCCGGAAGTCCACCTGCAGGTTTTCATAAATATTATCAGTTGCAGTACATACATGATCGAACTCCGATGCCCCAATTGCAAGAGTGTGGCAGTACAACGGCCACGCCAAGTTTTATACCCATTGCCCACAATACTCAAAAACAGTATGAATTGCACGCCCTAGAAATTAGGGCAGAAACAATCCTCGGATAAGAGGCTTCAAAACACAATAACAACATGATTGAGTCTGGAAAAGTAAAATGCCGAACTGGCGCTCGAAGACATGTGGCTTGCCCTCAAGATTGCCATGACAGGTTCCGTAGCAACCCCGTGGTTTGCCCTTGCCATCGCAGGTTTAGACTGTTACACATGTTCCGTAGAACATGTGTCTTACCTGTGCGCCTAGAGATGGCAGCTGTCACGTCTTTGGACGCAGCGAGCCTTTACCCGTTGCGCAGATTCTGCGTGACAGATCGTTCCTCTCTTTCGGCCAGTTGGCACTCTATTATACGACTCGTACGCATTTAAGATTTTCTGTATATGCTTATAGAAGGACTTACCCCCCTCGATAGTTGACGAGGTACTGGTCAGGCTCGTAGAACGACCCATGCTTTGCCGCAAGGTCTCTTAGCGTGTTGACCACGTTGCTCGGACCAAAGTCCCGCACGGTGGCAAACAGCTCTTTCTTCAGCCCCATGCCAAGCTTCAGCGCCTTTTCCAGATCCTCTTTGCTGCAGACCCTGCTTGAAATGAGCCAGGCGGCATTATTGGCTGCCACCGCAAGCAGAGCGATCGGGTTATACTTTGCGGCTTCCTGCTCTGTCAGGTTTATGCGCTCGTACTTGTCGCCCTTGTATTCGTAAAAGCCCTTGCCCGTCTTCTGGCCGAGGCTCTTTTCATCAAACAGCTGCTTTACTTTTGGATGCGGGCGTATGACCTTGCTGTCCCGGGAATGCATCTCGACAGTTGCCTTGTGAATAACATCAAGGCCAGTATAGTCAGCAAGCTCGAATATCCCCATTGGGAAGGCCATCTTGAACTTGACCGCAGAGTCGATAGTGGTCATTGGCACGTTATTGTCCCTTTCTTGGCAGTAGACTGCTTCGTGCACGAGCGGGATAAAGACGCGGTTTACGATAAAGCCGGCGACATCCTTTTTGCAGAGAACCGGCTGCTTGCCCACCTTTTGCACAAATCCCATTGCCATGTCAACCATGCTCTGGTTGGTCCGGCCGCCGGGTATCACCTCGACCAGCGGCATCAGTTGTGGCGGGTTGAAAAAGTGCAGGCCGATAAAGCGGTCTGGCCTGCTCGTAAGCGCCGCCATCTCAGTTATCGGAAGCGTGCTCGTGTTTGAAGCGTAAAGTGTCTTGGCCTCTGCAAAACTATCGACCTCCGCGTACACCTTTTTCTTCAGGTTCATGTCCTCCGGCACAGCTTCGATGAGCAGGTCTGTGCCCTTTAGCGCCTGCTTCAGGTCTACTATGGGCGTGATGCGCGCAAAGATCCTGTCGGCGTCTGCCTGCGACAGCTTTTGTTTTTCAACCATCTTACTGAGCGACCACTTGATCTTTTCCATCGCCTTATCAAGGAACGACTGCTCGATATCGCGAAGAACAACGTTGTACCCGGCCATCGCGGAAACCTGCGCAATGCCGTGGCCCATCACGCCAGAGCCAAGGACGGTTATCTTGTTGATTGTTGAGAGCGACATTACAACAGAGGCATGGCTCTCAGGTAATTTTTAATGTTACTAATATCGAGCATCACCTTTAAAGCCAGACCCATGCCATATTGTTACGGTTGGACCTAGAGCGCTTTACAGCCGACGTGACATCGCTTTCAGGCAGGATGTCTGCCGGCGAGTCCGAGGAAGTGGTGCAGAGGATGGACTTTGTAAAGAACCGACTCATTGACCTGTATAGCCGCAACCTTGTCAAGATAAACCACTCTGCGATGGAGCTCGTGTGCGCCAAGCACCTGATCCACTATGGCTATCAGGTCGATGTGGAAAAGCAGTTAACAGACATTCTGGTCTGCGACGTGTATGCGGAAAAGGGCGACGGGGCAGCCATTGTTGAAATCGAGACCGGCTTTATCCCGCCAGAGCATGCGCTTGACCCGCTGTCGTACTATGCTGCAAGGATAGCAAGCAAGATCGGGCGCTACAGCAAGTACGCCAACAAGTTTGTCCTTGCCACCCCTCCAGTCAGCGTCCTTCCAATACCTGAGCTGTTCAGGCGGCCCCCAAAGGACAGGCGGGCGAGCGAGATCAAGGAGGTCAAGGCGCTGTGCGACAGGTATTACAAGAACCCGCCGGTGACAGAGGACGAGATACTTAACGGCCGGCTGCACGTCATTTACATCATAAACATCGACGCAGGCAAGGTAGTCGAGATGGACGTTGACTCGTACTTCGATCAAGTGGGAGGCATGCTTTCCACAGGCATGGATCTATGACGGAAATTTTGTCAGCGTCCTTTGCCCGTGCGCTGGCCTCTTGTTGCTGCTGTCCCTTGCCGCAGGGGCGCGGACAGCAGCCTTTCTTTCGTTTCCGTCCTTTTCAATCGCCGCCTTGACCACTTTGAGCACGTTGTCGTCCTTGGTGCCGCTGACATAGACGACATATACGAGCGCCTGATCTTTTCCTTCTGTTTTTCTAACGACTCTCCCTATCCTCTGTGCTACCTGATTCATATTGGACGTGCTTGCGATAATGATGGCGATTCCCACCTGTGGCACGTCGTACCCAATTTCAAGCGTGTGCACGGACAGGAGCGGAAAGTAGTCCTTGCCCCAGCTCTCCAGTATCTCCTGTCGCTCCCTTGGCTTGATCCCATTATGGATTGTCTGTGCAGGTATGCCGCTATCCTCAAGCAGATCCTTCAACTGCTGAATAGAGTCGATAGTCTCGCTAAAGATCATGATGCGCTCGTTTGGATGGCGCCTGACAAGGTCTGCCGCCTTGAGCAGCTTTTGCTCAGTCGCGCTCAGAAGCTCTTTCCGCTTTCTCACGTGTGCAAACCACATTTTTGCCATCGATCCACGCGACCCGCCGCGCATCAGTATCTTTGTCATTTTCACCGGATCGTAGGCCTGCAGCTTTCTAGAGATGTCTTTTATGGCCGCGCTCGCTTCGTCATAGATCTTTTGCTCTTCCGGCGTAAAATTGACCTGAATGGGCTGGACAACCGGCTTTGCCAGCCTGCCATCGGTTACTGCGTCCTTTATCATATACTTTTTGACTGGTGGCGCCACCGTCAGTATCGTCTGGTATTTCGGGTCCTTTTCATTGATAGTGGCAGTGAGGCCGAGGATGGCCTTGGCCGGATCCTCAACAATAACATCAAATATGCTGTCAAACGCGACTGCACTCTCGCTTACAAGGTGCACTTCGTCAAGCACCACCATCCTTGCGCTCCGGATGAGGTGATGGTTGTTGATCGCGCTCTGGTATGTGCTTATCGTAATTTCACGTACGTCTTTGCGCTCGCCATAGTAGACCCCGATATAGTCGTCAGGTATGCTGTATGCCTGAAGGCGCCGGACGTTCTGCTCGACAAGCACGATCCTTGGCACAAGGAACAGGATCGGGAACCGGTCTTGTCCCGATAACTCGGCCGCTCGCCTTGCGCATTCAAACGCAATCTCAGTCTTGCCGGTGCCGGTGCTGAAAATGACAGAGCCTCTGCAGCCGTTCCCGATCCAAGCTTCTGCCGCTTCCAGCTGATCTTTTTTCAGCTCGAACGGGAACTGGATTGCAGATATCGCCGGCGGCAACGCAACAGCTGAACCCAAAGCGAATAAAAACTTTAATGATCTCGTGCCCGAAGATATCGCACAGTGAAGCCGCTTGTATACATGCTCAGGCAGGACGACCCATTCAAGTGCACAGCAGCAAAGCTTGCCAAGTTCCGTCTGGCAGAGCAAGTAAAGTTCATACGCAAAAACACCATTGTGCTCAATCCCTTTTCACGGACTCCAGTCACAAAGAACGACTCTGCAACGGCGGACTCGGTTTGCGCCATCGACTGCTCGTGGGAGCGAGCAGACGAGGTGCTAAAGAGCCAGCGGCTGATTTCGCAGGGCATCGGAAGGAGGCTGCCGGCGATGCTTGCCGCAAACCCTACCAACTATGCCAAGCTGGGCAAGCTATCAAGCGCAGAGGCCCTCGCAGGCGCGCTTTACATCTTGGGCGAAAAGAAACTGGCCGCAGAATTGATGGACAAGTTCAAGTGGGGCCACACATTTTTAGAGCTGAACTCCAGCCTGCTTGAGGACTATGCAAATGCAGACACGAAAGAGCAGGTAGAACAGCTGGAAAAAGAGTATTTCCCGCAGCTAGCCTAGGTTTTAATACTAATTCTGCACAACTTTTCTGTGCGAGCCAGTGGGCGGGTCACTCGAAAGAGAGGAAACTCCTCCCTCACTGCAGGCACCCGAATTAGCGATAATTAGCCGGAGACGGCTGGCGACGGAACAGACAAGAGATCCAGTCAGGGCGCACACGGTGATGGCGAATAGCCTGAGGTTCCTGATACTGGAATGAAACTGCCGACCCGGGTGGAGCAAGGCCAAACAGAGCCCAAGTCCCTGCAACAGCTCAGGTTGGCTGCTCAGCGGAATCCCGCTTAGAACAGAAGGAGGGTTACTGCTGGCACGCACAATTATTTTATTGGATAGCAAATCGCTAATTATAGGCATGCTATTAAAAAACAAGCGTTGTCACTTTTTTGACAACTCTACAGTGTTCTAATAACTGCCATCATAGAGCATATCTCCCTGTTGCACAGCAAATCAGACAAATGACAGAGCGGACCTACTTTTGCAAGAGCTGCAAAGCGATGCTATTCTCATTTTCAGACATGCGAAAGTATATGTCGCATAGACAGGCCACGAAGAAGAATATTATGTACATGTAAAGCGGTCCGAAACAGGATTTTATGGCTCTTGGCCATATCTCGCAGAATAGGCATGGCCTAATAAAATGTTCTATAATATATTTCTAGATACGATCCTAGTACATATCGAACCACCTATCGCTCACGTAACACATACAATAGCTCAAGCTCTGTCGGAATTGTTCATTTCTTTTTCACTGAATTCTTCATGGCCGGTCTGCACGGCATGCTGTTCTTTATCATATACGAAAGCAAATTTTGCGCCGCAGATGCGGCAAATGTACCACTTGAGCCTTTCTGGATCTCCTGACATTTGAATAAATGGAATGAAGCTCTAGAATGTTCATATTTAAGAGTCATGCATATGTTTTAACTAATAAAATTCTAGAAACCCCTCTCAAAAAGAGAGGTTGCATGTCCTACTTAATGTCATCGGACAGGTAACGCATCCAAATGCTAGACATGTCGCCTTAATTATGCTTGTTATTTTTGGTAAGCACTTCTTCTACTGGCACGCACTCAATCCAAATCGCGAATGTTCTTGTAGCCTGCGCCCTGTGCGCCAGCTCTCTCTTCTGTCACACGTATGTTCTGCTCGAAATCCGGCAGGTATGTCGCCTTTTGCCCGTACGGAGTCGACCTGAACGTTTCAAACTCGCGCATGTACTGCTCTCTTGCCGGCTGCGTCGTGTACGAATACCCCTTTGCGATGTCGTCGCTGCTCACCAAAAGCCAGAGAACCTTGCCGTCGTACGCGTCGGCCACATATTTTGGAATCCAGAACTTATCCTTGTCCACGACGCCCTTTTCAAGGCGGATATAGTCCTGTGTCACTTCTTTAATCTCCCCGAGGTCCTTGCCGTCGTTTGTCTTGACCCTCTTGCCCTTCAGCTGCTCCCAAAGGATCGTCGGACCGTCACTCATGCAATCGGCTGCGAAATATCTGCTATAAAGATTGGAGAAAAGAGTTCTGCAACTTGGCTATAGCGCATAGTTGCGGATCAATAGCTCCCAGTAGCCGGTACGCCTGGATCCCTTGCAGCTGATCGCGCGAAGCACACGCACTCTGCTCTGGTCAAACCCAGAGTAAAGCTCCCTTGTGAGCTTGGTGTCAGAGTTGCTCAGCAGCACCTTGCATCCTTTGTTATCAAGCTCACGGAACACCTGTGCAAGTTCAATCTGGTCCTCTTTCCCAAAGCCATTTTTAGTATAGTCGACAAAGTGGGCTGTCTCACTCAGAGGGTTGAACGGCGGATCCAGATAGACAAAGTCACCTTCGCGCGCCTTTTTCAGCGCATGCTTGTAGTCACATGCGACGATCTTGGCATCAGAGTAGTTCAAGGCAATGCTGGCTCTGCGTAGCTGATCCCTGTCGCAGACGGCGGGGTTGCTGTACCTTCCAATTGGCACGTTGAACTCCCCGCTTCTGTTTACTCTGTAGAGGCCGTTGTAGCAAGTCTTGTTGAGCGCGATGAACCTTGCGGCAGACTTCATGTCACCATCTGGCCGTGCGGATCGGAGCTGGTAATAATACTCTGCCGGCGCCCTCTTGTAGTTTTTTTCGTGTTTTTCAAGCAGGCCGATCAGCCCTTCAACGTCGCGTTTTACCATGTTGTATGCATTGACAAGCTCACGGTTTGCGTCTGAAAGGTGCGCGCTGAACTGCAACCTTGAGGCAAGGTGGAAAAAGAGCGCGCCGCCTCCAAGGAAAGGCTCAAAGTACCTTACGAACTGCGGTATGTGGGCATCAAGTATTGGCAGCAGTTGGGTTTTCCCGCCGGCCCATTTGACAAAAGGTGCAGCCTCTTTCAGTCCGATCTGCGACTTGACGGCCTGCATCCACTTTTCCAGAATTGGATGATTTTATTAAAACTTTGCCAAAGGGTTTTTGCAGCAGTTCTAGGGTTCAGGCGGGCGGGTTCTGAGCCAAGAGCCTGCGCAGGTAGCTGTCTATGTTTCGCATCATCGTAGGGTCACCTTCCACCTTGGACTTGAGCTTGTTGTTGGTGTACCTGACATCAACATAATTGAGGGTGTCATTGGACGGATAGTATTCGTAGTCGATAATGACCTGTGACACCCCGCCGTTAATCCTAAAGTCAAGCGACACCCGCCCACGGATGAGAATTGGCGGCGCCTTCTTGGTGTCAGCCTGTAAGTCGTATAGCATCATTTTTGAATGGCCGAACTGCCGCTTGTGATCCTCTACATCTGAATTGAAGGCAAAACTGCGTCCGCATTCACGGCACAGCCACACGACATTCAGATCATCCGGATGCATCTACCCGATATCAACCGGGCAATTAATGGATTCGCTCTTATTGACAAATGTTTCAGCTGATTGTAACAGAGAATTTGCATGAACCTCTCTTCCCTCGTCCTGTTCCTCAGGTTATGGATAAACTGG
>FWWM01016867.1_pt1 | contig 10768 bp, 12 predicted proteins | sample 2228351 | NCBI WGS metagenome assembly FWWM01 (sample SAMEA103939774, study PRJEB20133) | metagenome
TATACCCCTATGGGGATCACCGCTGAGAATCTCGCTGAGAAATACAAAATCTCCCGTGAAGACCAAGACAAATTTGCCTATGAATCCCACATGAAAGCCGTGAAAGCGACAAACGAAGGGCGCTTCAAAGACGAGATCGTGCCCCTGACAGTCCAAGTGGATGGCAAGACGATCACGCACACGGTGGACGAGACCATTCGTGCTGATACGACCCTCGAAGCGTTAGCCCAGCTCAAACCGGTCTTTCGCGAAGGGGGCACGGTCACGGCGGGGAACTCCTCGCCGTTGACCGATGGCGCTTCGGCAGTGCTCGTTGCTTCTAAGCAGAAAGCCCGTTCGTTAGGGCTAAAGCCCATGGCGCGGTTCGTCTCTGCGGCGACGGCGGGCGTCCGGCCGGAGATCATGGGCATCGGTCCGGTCTACGCCATCCCCAAAGCGCTCCGGAGGGCCAAGCTCTCTCTTTCAGACATAGATCTGTTTGAGCTCAACGAGGCGTTTGCGGCGCAGGCGCTGGCAGTCATTCGAGAGCTCGATATGCCGATGGAGAAGGTCAACGTGAACGGGGGGGCCATTGCCCTGGGGCACGCCCTGGGGTCATCGGGATCTAGACTGTTGACCACGTTGGTACATGAGATGCCCAGAAGGGATGCGCAGTTTGGCGTGGTGACGATGTGCGTGGGGGGCGGCCAGGGGATGGCTGCAGTCTTCGAGAGAATCCCGTAGGTGACTAGGGGAGAGGGGTGCCGAAGGGCGGGGTGAGGACCAGAGATATGAAAAGGAGGCCAATGACTATGCGCGAGATCAAGACAGCTGCTGTCTTGGGAGCCGGCACGATGGGTGCGGGGATCGCGGCGCTCTTGGCCGGTGTGGGCATTAACGTCCATCTGCTGGACATCGTTCCAAAAGAATTGACGCCAGAAGAGAAAGCCAAGGGGCTCACCTTGCAAAGCCCCGAGGTGCGCAATCGCATCGCCAACGCTGGGCTGCAGCGAGCTCTGAAAGCGAGCCCCGCGCTCTTCTTCGACCCCAAAGACGCCGAGCTCATCACCGTGGGGAACGTCGAAGATCACTTAGATCGCTTGGGAGAAGCAGACTGGATCGTTGAAGCTGTCTTCGAGCAGCTCGACGTCAAGCAAGAGACGTTTGCCAAGATCGAGAAGTTCAGAAAGAAAGACTCTATCGTGAGCTCGAACACCTCAGGGATTGCGCTGAAGGCGATCACGCAGAGATGCTCCCCAGAGCTCAAACGACACACGCTCATCACGCACTTCTTCAACCCCGTTCGGTATATGAAGCTCTTAGAGATCATCCCTGGCGAGGAGACCGACCCGGAGATCTTACAGTTTATGATAGACTTTGCCGAGAGGAGATTGGGCAAGGGGGTCGTCTTAGCCAAAGACACGCCCAACTTCATCGCGAATCGCATCGGGATCTTCGGGATTTCGTATCTGCTCAGGGTCATGCAGGAGGGGGACTACAAGATTGAGGAGATCGACGCGATCTTTGGGCCCTCGTTGGGGCGGCCCAAGAGCGCTGTCTTCCGCACGGTCGACTTGGTGGGCCTCGACGTCATGGCCGACGTGATGAAGAATATCTATGAGAGCTTGCCGCACGACCCCATGCGCGAGGTCTACCATCTGCCGGACTTTGCTCAGAAGATGCTGGAGCGGGGGCTGTTGGGGCGCAAGACCGGCAAGGGCTTCTATCAAGAGAAGACGGTCAACGGCAAGAGGGAGTTCTGGGTCTTCGACTATAAGACTTTGGACTATCGCCCGCAAGAGAAGTTCGAGTATCCCTCGCTCGCTCGGGCGAGCCAGCAAACTACTGTAGGGGAGAAGATCAAGGCCGTCGTCTACTCTGATGACCGCGCGGGGCAGATCGCCTGGAAGGTCCTCTCGGAGACGCTGCTGTATGCGGCGCGTCTCATCCCGGAGATCTCGGATAATATCTATTCGATTGACAATGCGATGAAGTGGGGGTTCAACTGGGAGCTGGGGCCGTTTGAGACCTGGGACGCCATTGGTGTCAGAGAATCTGTCGAGCGGATGCGGCGTGAGGGGCGGAAGGTCCCTCAGATCGTGGACGATCTGCTCGCGCGCGGCGAGAGCTTCTATCAGAAAAAAGAGGGCAAGAAGCTCTATTTTGATGTGCAGACAAAAAATTACCGTGAGCTGCCCCGACCGGCGGGCGTGCTGGTGCTCTCTGACCTCAAAGAAGAGAAGAAGCGAATTATTAAAGAGACGCCGGGGGCATCTCTGATAGATCTGGGCGATGGTGTGGCGTGTCTCGAGTTTCACACCTATATGAACGCTATAGACGCCGACATCATCGAGATGCTCAGCGCTTCATTAGAAGAAGTGCGGAAGCGAGACTTGGCTGGGCTGGTCATCGGCAACGAGGGCCAGAACTTCTGCGTTGGGGCGAACATCGGGTTGATCTTGGGAGCAATTCAGAGCCAGGCGTGGGACCAGCTGGGGCAGATGGTGAAGGCATTTCAAGACGCCAATATGGCCATAAAATATTTTGAGAAGCCGGTGGTGGCCGCGCCGTTCAATATGACCCTTGGGGGCGGCGCGGAGATCGTGCTGCATTGTGCGAGGGTGCGGGCGCATTGTGAGCTCTATATAGGGCAAGTGGAGTTTGGAGTGGGGGTCATCCCGGCGGCGGGGGGCTGTAAGGAGTTGTGGGCGCGACAGCTTGAAAATCTCCCTGAAGATGCCAATGTCGATCTCTTCCCGTTCTTACAGAGGGTCTTCGAGCTGATCGGGCTGGCCAAGGTCGCCACAAGCGCCAAGGAGGCCAAGAAATTGGGCTTTCTGCGCCGTGAGGACAAGATCACCATGAACCGGGATCGTCTCATTGCTGACGCGAAGAAGGACGTCTTAGCGTTGGCGATGATGGGCTATGAGCCACCGCGACCAAGGAAGCTCAAAGTGACGGGGCGCAGCGGCTATGCCGCTCTTCAGATTGCGATTAAGAGCTTTCAGTGGGCCAAGCGCATCACCGATCACGAGGCGCTGATGGCGCAGAAATTAGCGCGGGTGCTGACTGGCGGTGACGTCCCGCCGGGGACGGAGATCACGGAGCAGCAGATGTTAGATCTAGAGCGTGAGGAGTTTCTCTCGCTCTGCGGCACGCAGAAGACGCAAGAGCGCATCCAGCATATGCTAGCGACGGGGAGGCCGCTGCGGAATTAAGCGAGATTGACGAGTCTTATCCCGTAACTATAGAATGAGTTGCGGTTCGAGCTGTTTCTATAGGAGAGGAGGGCTACGATGTACGCGCGTATTCTCAAATTTCTCGTAGTAGGTGCAGCTTTAGCGGTGTTCGCCGGGGTAAGCGGGCATAACGGACAGCTGGGGATGGCGCAGAACTGTACTATCGTGGTCTTTGGAAACCAGCTCAATCAGAGATTGATTGACCAAGCACCATCAGGATCTGTGATCTGTATTGTCAATGGAGAGACGAAGCAGAGCCTGCGCATAGACAAGAGCCTGACGCTCTTAGGCGTATCCAAACCCGTGATTCAATCATCTGCGCCAGGGTATCCTGCTCTGCGCATCGGCGGTTTAGCTGAGGTAGTCGTTACCATCGTGGGGATTACCTTCATTGGTGCTCCAGATTATAGCGAGACCAGAGAGTGTGCTCTTGAAGCTCCTATCTGGACATGTCCAGATGTCATCGATATTCGTGGCCCATCTCGTGTCGCTTTAAGCCAAGTTATTGTCAGTGAGGGTCGAGATGGCATCCATATAGCAGAGACAGCCCGCGTGGAGGTCAAGGAGAGCATCGTTGACGAAAACAGGAGACATGGCGTTTGGGTAGGAGATTCAGCGCGAGTGGCTTTGATCCAGAAGACAAAGATTCAGAGCAATGGGGCAGGAGACCGCTGCTCAGATCCGAAGGTGCTTTGCAATGGCATTGAAGTTCGAAGCCAAGGGGCTGTAGAGCTCCGAGCGTCCCAGATTTGGACCAACAAGGACTGGGGAGTAAGTGCCGTGTTGAAGCGGTGTGGGTATCAAGAGGACAACTTTACTGGGCAAGTGATTTTTCAAGGAGATACCATTATTGAAGACAATAATAAATCGGGCAATCAAGACGGCCTGGGCAATCCCGGCGATCATCCCTGGAACCGACCTGATGTGCCCGATGGGCAGGTCTGCTTGCCGTGACAGCCAGCAGCTGGAATTGACCAGATCTCAACTTGCAATTAAGATAAGGCTGGATGAAACCCATTGTCTTGACGCGACACGCACGACGGCAAATGTGGGCTCGCTCAGTGTCCGAGACAGAGGTGATTGAAACCATCAGAAGCCCGGATAGCACCCAAAGCGCAAGACGGGGCGCGATGAAAGCATTCAAAACTTTCCCCTTCAGCACCTTGCATCACGGCACATTTTATCAGTATAAAAAGGTTGAAGTCCGCTATCTGACCGTCATCAGCCGATTCTTCAGCTAGGAGGTGAATCGAATGAAGATCACCTACGACCCAGAGGCCGATGCTCTGTATATCCATCTTCAGCCAGAAGGAACACCAGTGGCTGAGACACGCGAGGTGACGGAGGAGGTCTTCGTGGATCTCGATGAGAAGGAGAACATCATCGGCCTGGAGATCCTCTCAGTCAGCCAACAGATACCAGCAGCTGAGCTGTTCTCAGTGACATTGGCGAACTTGATGCAGATAGCCCGGGCTACCTCGTGATCGGGAGCAACCACACCTAAGGCAATCATCTCTGGAACCGGCCCGATGTGCCCGACGGGCAGGTGTGCTTGCCATAGGCTGAACGGTTTGCCGTCACCCCCGATTTCCAATAAACTAAAACTCAACTATTACTCTCACAAGAGGGAGCAAAAAAATGGCTCAGGAGATCATCGAAGCCCCGCTCGCGGGCAAGATCGTACACGTGCACGTTAAAGTCGGTGACAAGGTCAACGAGGGAGATACCATCTGCACCATCGAATCACTGAAGATGGAAAACTCGATACTCGCTCCTGTCTCTGGTTTGGTCAAAGAAATCCGTGTTGCCCCAGGCCAGGCCGTCAAGGCCAATGACGTCATGGCCATCATTGAATACTGAGTTCACTATGATCGACTGGGGATCTGTAGCTCAGATCGCGCTTGTTGGCTTTGGCGTCGTCTTTCTGGTCTTAAGCGTCTTGGCTGCTATTCTGTGGGCGGTGAGTCAGATCATTCTGAAGTGGGAAGAGCGATCATCATGATCATCGGAGAGGGGTTGTTCAATTTTCTCAGCGGTGGGCCCTTCCCGGGCAGCTATATCGTAGCGTTTGTCATCGGGGCTTTCTTCGTCTATATGGGGATCGCCAAAAAATGGGAGCCCTTGCTCCTTGTCCCCATCGGCTTCTGCATGATGGTGGTCAATCTCTTTCCCCCGCTCTTCCAAACCCAGCTCTTCGTCCCAGTGCCCGCTGACGGAGAGATTATTGCTCTGTTCGTGCACGAAGGAGAGAGGGTCGAGAGGGATCAATTGCTCTTCACGCTGTTTACAGGAAGTGAAGTGCGAGAGGTTCGCGCTCCGGCTGCAGGGAAGATCGACAAGCTCTTTGTTCGCGAGGGCCAGACCGTGCAGGCTCGCGACCGAGCTGTGCGATTGACAGGGGTCTCGATCCTCACCGAAGGGGCTGAGCCCATCGAGCTCTTCTCGCGCATCTTCAGCGTGGGGATTCTCACAGAGGTCCTGCCCTTGTTGATTTTCATCGGGCTTGGAGCACTGACGGATTTCGGCCCGATGATCGCCAACCCCAAGACGCTCTTGCTTGGGGCCGCAGCGCAGTTTGGCGTCTACTTTGTCTTTGTCACAGCATTGCTTGTGGGGTTTACGATCCCCGAAGCCGCGAGCATCGGGATTATCGGGGGGGCTGATGGGCCGACGACCGTCTATCTCACCACGAAATTGGCCCCGCACCTGCTCACGGCGACAGCCCCGGCGGCCTATTCGTACATGGCCTTGGTGCCGCTCATCCAGCCCCCGGTGATTAAAGCCCTCACGACCAAGAGCGAGCGGGCGATCTATATGAAGCCCCAGCTGCGCGAGGTCTCCCGACGCGAACGGATTCTCTTCCCCCTGATCGCCACGACGGTGATCGTGTGGCTGGTGCCGCTGGCGGCGCCGCTGGTCGGCTGCTTTATGTTCGGCAACCTCCTGCGGGAGAGCGGGGTCACCGAAAGGCTCGCCAAGACGGCCGCTGAGTCTTTTATGGACATCTTAGTGATACTCTTGGGGATCTCTATAGGGGGCTCGATGACCGCGGATAACTTCCTGCGGCCGCAGACGGTTTTGGTCTTTGTTCTGGGGATTATCGCCTTTGCGACGGCGACCGCTTTCGGCGTCGTGATGGGCAAGATTATGAATCTCTTCTCCAAAGAGAAGATCAACCCTATGATCGGCGCTGCGGGGGTCTCTGCTGTCCCCATGTCGGCGCGAGTCGTTCAGATATTGGGTCAGCAGGCCAACCCCAGAAATTTCTTGCTTATGCACGCCATGGGGCCTAACATCGCCGGGGTGATCGGCACGATGGTCGCCGCCGGGATGTTCCTGCACTTTGTGCGATAAAGGGGCAACCACATAGGGTTGCCCCTACTTAAACGCCCCGATACCCGTAATATCTTGCCCTAAGATGAGCGTCTGAATATGATGCGTCCCCTCGAGAGTATAGACGCTCTCTAAGTTCAGCATGTGGCGGATCGCTTGGTAATCAAGGGTGATGCCGTTGGCCCCTAAGAGATCGCGCGCATGGCGCGCGATCTGCAAGGCCATAGCGACGTTGTTGCGTTTGGCCAAAGAGATCTGGGCAGGCTTGAGCTTGCCCGCTTCCTTGAGCTGCCCTAAGCGATAGCAGAGCAGCTGCGCCTTGGTGATCTCCGTCAGCATATCGGCGAGTTTCTCCTGCACCAGCTGGAATGACCCAATGGGCTTATCGAATTGCACCCGTTGCTTGACGTACTCGACGATCTCTTCGTAGCAGGCCATGGCGGCACCCACGGCCCCCCACGCAATAGCGTAGCGCCCTTGATTGAGGCACATCAGCGGGCCCTTCAGCCCTTCCACGCCGGGCAAGATGTTCTCTTTGGGAATGCGACAGTTATTGAGATAGAGTTCCCCGGTGTCCGAGGCCCGTGCGGACATCTTGTGCTCGATCTTGGCTGTGGAGAATCCCTCCGTGCCCCGCTCTACGAGGAAGCCCCGCACCACCCCGTCGAGCTTGGCCCACACGATCGCTATATGGGCTAAATTGGCGTTGGTGATCCATGCCTTAGTCCCGTTGAGGACAAAATAATTCCCATCGCGCTCGGCAACGGTCTCCATAGCAGCGGGGTCGCTGCCGTGTTCAGGCTCGGTGAGCCCAAAGCAGCCCACGGCTTCCCCCTTGATGAGTTTGGGCAGCCAGCGCTCCTTCTGCTCTGGGCTGCCGAACATATAGATGGGGTAGATCACCAAGCCGTTCTGGACGGAGCAAAAACTGCGAATAGCCGTATCGCCGCGCTCCAGCTCCTGCATCGCTAGGCCGTAGGAGATCGAGTCGATGCCCGCGCCGCCGTACTCCTTCAGGGTCGCTCCCAGAAGCCCCAGCTGGGCTATCTTGGGGATGAGCTCTGTGGGGAAGTGCCCCGCTTCGAAGGCGTCTTTAATGATGGGCATGACCTCCTCATCGACAAAGCTTCGCACCGTGTTGCGAATGAGCTTCTGCTCCTCCGTGAGGAGCTCTTCGATATTGAAGTAGTCCACACCAACGAAGTGCGTCATAGCACACCTCCAGAGAGTGCTGTTGTGCGAGCGAGTGTGAGCAGAGCGCGGGCGAGCTGCCGCCCTGCGGCACGACTGAGGGCAAAGTCGAAGTGCGAGCGCCGATCAAAGAAGAGCTCCCGATAGCCTGGGGCTTCGCGGGAGAGCCGCTGCTGCTCGTAGCTGAGCATCGAGTCGTTGTCGAGGAGGCCGCACAGCGAGATCATACACCTTCTGCCTCCGTACAGATTCGTGATAGTAATCTGGCCCTCCCAGCTCAGATGCTCTAAGGGTAGATAAAAGAAGTCACTGAGCTGTTCTAGCAGCTGCAGCGAGGCGGTGGCGTCGCCTCCTAAGCCTAACAGATCCAGATCAGCGCCGCAGGCCCCGCGCAGCGCCGGATGATACAGAAAGACGTGCTCGATCTTGGCAGCGACGCGCACCCAGCGCTGCGCCTGATGGGGATCTGCTAGCAGAGCTTGCCAGCCGGCTTTAATCTGCTGACACGCCCTTGCAGCGCGGCCGCGCAGCTTGGAGCAGGTGAGCTGGGCTTCTCTATAAGCGAGGTTCCGATGGTGCACGTCGTAGGCTGTTCTCAACAAGAAGAGCACGACCGCGCCACCGAAGCTGTGAGCTACTATACGAACGCTGCGGTCCTCCCGCTTGAGCAAGCCACTCTGAGCGAAGAAGTCTACGATGTTCTCTGCCCACGTAAAGAGCCCTGCTCGGTTGGGCAGTGATGGTCGCAGTACTATCTTCTGGCCAAGATGACTCAACTCTGGAGCGACGTAGCGCCAATCCCTCCCTGAGCCCCCAACTCCATGCAGCAGCAGCCAGACTCTTTCTGTCAAATCTTCTGGATTCACGCTGAGGAAAAGCGCAAGCAAGGCGCCAATCACCATGCCCGTTCTCTCAGCGCACGATGATCGTGCTGACCATCGTCTTCTTTTCGCAGCTTCCCCGGATGGGGTCACGACAATTGAGGGAATCGTACAGCTTGAATTCTCCTCGGTCCAGCTTTATTAAGAACGTGCGCACCCCTCCAGCGGGCAGGGGATCGAGCTGGTAGAGCACTCTACGATTCATGTCCATGATAGCCAGGGCATGGGCTTGAGCCCCCATGTTGAAGACGACCAGGCGCACCGGGCCGGCGACCACCTCGATGGGATCTGGGGAGATCTTCCACTCGATGAGGGTGAGCTTGACCTGCTGCTCGACCATCATCGACGGCTGATCGCTCAAGACTAAAACCAGACCGAGCACGACGACGGCCGCGGCCAAGATGATCCATACATATTGCATAAAGACGTATCACCTGAGGAGTAAGATAGCTGACAGGGAGGGTTTTGTCAAATCTCGAAATGGCGAAGCTTGGCCCTCACCCCCAGCCCCTCTCCTCACCCCCGGCCCCTCTCCCCTCTGAGGGAGAGGGGAGCAGGGGTGAGGGGATTGGGGACGGGGGTGAGGGCCAGCACTCTTATGGAGGATTGATCTGCCCTCGGATCTCGCCTGGGGGATTGAGCTGGGTGTGGACGTTTATATAGAGTCCGCCGTTGAGCAACGCCTGAACAAGAGATGCTGGCACAGTCCACGTACCCGTCAGGAAGCCGCTATTAGGGGTGGGGCAAGCCCCCAGTAACGGGTTCTGGCCCTGCGGCCCGCAGATCGTCTGGACGACGGGGCCAGGGACCCCGACAGCTCCCTGGTGGAAGTGAGCGGCCACCGCCGCGCCACTCAGCCCAGCATAGGCGAGCGTGAAGTTCAGGGTGTTTGTCGCCGGGTCGAAGAGCAGCACAGCTGCTCCTCGCGCCGTCGGAGGGGTCGTCATGGCAGGTGGCGGTACCTCTTGGGCTACCGTCAGCGTTGCCACCAGCACTGTTACCCCTATCTGTTGTTGTGGGGTCGGCGGCTGAGGTGGTTGCGGCGGCTCCGGCGGCCCGTATTGGCCATATATAACCAATGCTGAGAAGAAGATGGCCATTCCCAGGCCTGCCCATCGCCATGATCTTCTCATAGTGTTTCACCTCCTTCCTTGTGAGGATGATTGCAAGCGCTTGCGTGCTTCGGTCAACAGAACTTTAGTGTCGCCGACCTTGTCGCGAATCCCTGAATCAAAGGGGCTAGCCCCCTCCGGGATACGCAGCTCATGACGAAAGTTCGCAGGGTGATAGGCCGTCACGCTATGACCGTCTACAGTGATCTCGCGAAAGATCCATTCGATGGCCTCTCCCGATTGAACGAGCAGACCAGGAGGGTCGAAGAAGAAATCGCCGACTTCGATGACGTAACGGTGTGTATCTGTTTGCAACGAGTTTCGGACAAGATACGGAGCATCGAAGGCCAAACCGAAGACCAGCACCGCTCCTAGTACGAGCACGACCATCCATGTTCTGCTCATGCTACTTGCTCTCTTTGATCTGTCCTCGAATCTCGCCGCCGGGGTTATCCGCTGTGTGCACGTTGACGTACAAATTCCCCTTCAAGAGCGCATCAGCTTGCTCAGCTGGGATCTTCCACACCCCGGCAACCGTGCCAGCAGTTCCTGCTGGGCAAGCTCCCAGTAACGGGTTCTGATTCTGCGGCCCGCAGATGGTCTGGACCACCGGGCCGGCCTTGCCCACTTCCCCGTTATGGAAGTGAATTGCTACAGCAGGACCGCTCAGATCCGAGTACGTCAGGGCAAAGCCCAACTCTTTGCCGTCGCCGCTGAGCACGAACGCCCCAGCACCGATGGCTTTGGCGTTGGGCTTTGGTGGAGCTGGGACTTCTTGGGCTCCCTCGAGCTTAGTTGTAAAGAGCTTCAGCTCTTTTTGAGACTGCTCGACGACGATCCTGCCGCTCATGGCCGCGTGATAGCGGCAATAGTAGTCATAGGTGCCCGCTTGCGTGAAGGTGTACTTGAACTCCCGACCTGGAGGCACATCCCCCGAGTCAAAAGCCCCGGTGCTGCTGGTCACTGTATGGATGACGGAAGTCCTGTTGACCCAGGTCACAGTCGTTCCCACCGGGATAGTCACCGTCGCTGG
>FWWM01016868.1_pt1 | contig 10767 bp, 9 predicted proteins | sample 2228351 | NCBI WGS metagenome assembly FWWM01 (sample SAMEA103939774, study PRJEB20133) | metagenome
CTGGTGGGCTGGGCCCTGATCGACGAGCGGATCCGGGAGGATCTGCTGGGCCCCCGCCGGGCGGAGGTCCTGGCCCGCTACGACCTCACCGAGGAGGAGCGGCTGTGGCTGCTCCAGGTGCGGGCGAACGACCTCCATAGCTTCGCGGCGGCGGCCGCCCGGTGGATCGAGCACCGGTCCGCGCGGGACAACACCCCCTATCCCTATTTCCCTTGCACGTAGGTGAGCGATGAGACTCCTGATCGTAGAAGAAAACGACGATATGCGGATGCTTTACCGGATCGGCCTGCGAGGCCTCAACTGGGAGCTCCTGGAGGCCCGGACGATGGCCGAGGCGCTGCAGCAGGTGCGGGAGGGCCGTCCCGATGCGATGCTGATCGGCGACACCCTCCCCGATGGCGATCCCTTCGAGCTCTGCCGGCGGATCAAGTCGGATCCGGAGACGCGGGACATCATCGTGGCCATCGCGGTCTACTATATGGACGGTGCGATCCGTCGGCTGAGCCGGGAGGTGGCGGATGCCTGCTGGCTGGCCCCCGTCCCGCCCCGGGAGCTCCCGAAGTGGCTGGAGGAGCTGTGCCAGCGGCGGTCGGCCTCGTCCCCCGAGCCTCCCCCGAACAACGGTCCCCACGATCCGCCTCCGGGAGGGGGGAAGTAGATCGAAGCGCGGCTTTCTGCTGGCTGAGGCAGTTTGAGAAAGGGGACCCATCGGGGAGGCTCAAGCTATTGCAGTCGCCATGCTATTCGCGCCCCTGCAGGCTCCCCCTGGATGACCCTGTCCCCCGCCTCGGGGGACAGGGATTCCCCATTGTGGGGGACAATCGAAGCCACCCAGCCGGATAAAATTGAAACGAAGAGGGTCCCATCCAACCTGAATCGTCCGTTTACATCTGTGAGAAGCCGTTAGAGGGATCACCGAGATAGAAGGTGGGGCGCGAGGGCCGTCCCTCCGGCCGCTTCATCGGTCTAAGGGGAGGCTGACCCCCATCCGGCCGGATCGTGGAGGTGAAGGATCCATGCTCCCAGAGCACAGTGCTCTGTTGGCCTGAAGCGGAACGTCTCCAGAACGGCCGGGAACACGCTTTACAAGCGTTGAGCAACTTATTCCTTACCCTTGAGGAAGCTGCCATGGCTCACGGGAAGAGTCCATCCCGTGTATCACCCATCACCCGCCGGCGGTTTCTCACCGCCAAGGAAAGTGTACTTATGAAACGCAAGAGTCTTTTGGGCTCAGTCTTTGCTGTGGCCTTAGCTCTCACAATGATTATCTTCTCTTCACCAGCCACTGCTGCCTTGGCATGGTTTGACAAACGCGAACGCAAAGTGCATATCAAAGGCCAGATCGCGTTAACCCGCGAACATCCTATGCGCTTACAGATATGGCGAGTCAATCAAGATTGTATGATTGAGAGAGGCCCTATCATAGATCTCACGGCAGAACAATTGGCAAGTTTAGAGTTGATAGGGGAACCTAACCCCAAGTACGAAACGCGGATCTTCAGGCTTCCTGACCCAGAGCCGCATGCCACCGCAGGGGTCCTGGCTACGAACAGTACCTGCCATGGATTCCAGCGCATGGTTGATGTTGTCGGGATAAAACTCACACAAATTGAGGCCGTAATCAGTTAGTCTTGGAATGGCAGCAACGTGCTGAGCACGTGGAATAGATATGTTGTTGCAAGTTGGTTCCCAGACGGATGGCATGTAACTGACGGTCCTCATGCGTGGCTATATGGGCCCACATTACCTGCTCAATATCAACACTTTGCGGGATGGGGGAGCTTCGCCTGGCTTTTTGAGACATTCCCGCATACCCACTATGTAAGGGATACCGTGTGGTATAACGGAATCTGTAGCATTACAGGTGATTTCAGTGGGTCCATTGTGCCAGGAGGCAGCGTTTATTATGGCGGTTGGGTTACCACACCGTAACTGGTGAGGACAAATCTGCCTAACCAGGAGCATGGATTTCAGTTGCACGGTCTACTATTTGGGTGCAAGCCGCCTAAATAATTCTATATCACAGGTCTAACAATCAAGATCCGTGCTCGTAAGTCTCAAATTTTTCGGATTTCGCCTGGAAGGAGAAGATGCTTAAAGGACTGCGCTGGGGCTTGATGTTGCTTGCTTGTGCCATTGCATGGGTGCTGTCTGCCTGGCTGTGGGCTACTGCTTGGAAACACGGCGATTCAGCCACTGTCCAGCTCACAAAGATATTTACGGTTCTGCTTGCGATTCTACCAACCACTAGTTTGCTTGGCTTCGCGGCAGAACGCAGGTCAAAGAAAAGAGTGGGAAGGTTATTATTCTGGCTTAGCATAGGAATGTTGACACTACTTGTATTAATCAGCGGCCCATTCAAATGGTTCTATATTCCCAGTGCTCTTCTTATATGGACAGGTTTAGCTATGACTTGGTTGGAAGAATATAGGAAGACACGCGTCATCTAACATGCGGATGGAGCCGACCTCGCTTCGCTCGGCAGCTCATCCGCGGGCCGTTGGGCCGCCTTGGGTGAGCGGTAGTAGTTTATAAGTCAATCAAGCATGAACGCTATTTATTAAAAACTCAATAAATCATGAGGAACAATGTGCGGCACAATTGCACGCTATCGAATCAAACTGTTGAATCGGGCCGTTGTTCCCCACTTCCAGTTTGTCCAGATCGCACAGGAATGGAGTGATGTCTCTATTGCTACACTACGTTCCCTGGCTCACGTTCCTTCCATTTGAATGTAATACGAGCCAGACAGCCTCCTCTACATCCTACACGATGGCACTCTATATATGAAGAACCAGGCATCCTCTTATCGTCAACTATTTCATAATCGTGATTATGCATTGCTGTTCGCTGGCCAACTCATCTCTTACGGAGGAGATGCCTTATCCCGAGTAGCATTACCTCTTTATGTATATCAAACTACGGGTGATATCCGTGCTTTAGGCGGCGCGTTCGCCCTTCAATACGCTCCATGGATTTTCATAGGGCCCATTGCAGGCGTGATCGCTGATCGGAAGGATCGAAAGCCGTTGATGATCGGGGCGGTGTGGGCGGAGGCTTTGAGTTTAATCGGTGTACTTCACAGTATGGCCGCATGGCAGATGTTATTCTTTATTTTTATTGGATCGGTAGCCCAAACATTAGCAATATACGTAAGGCAGGCTTTTATGCCAGATGTTGTAGGCCTCGAGCACTATTCCCGGGCTGTCTCCTTAAACATCATAACCGTTCAGGCAACAGATGTATTGGGTGTAGCCATAGCGGGTTGGGTGGTTTCCCTGGTAGGACCGTATACTGCTATATGGTTTGATGTGCTATCTTTTGTGATCAATAGTATATTCATTCTCGCCGCTCGCATCCCTCAGCCCCAAACATTATCGGCAGCAAAGATACGAATAAGGAAGGACTTAACCGAGGGTTTGGTATTCTTTCTGGAGCATCCAATGTTGGTATTTTTAAGTCTTACTCTTATATTGCGCGGGCTAACCATGATTGGCACCCTTCCTTTATATGTAGATTTGGTTGAGAATGTGCTCAATAAAGGTGCTTTTGAATTTGGACTATTTACTGCTGCCGCAAGCATGGGATATGTGTTATCTTCGATTTTAACGGTGCGTTTTGAGGACAAAATTCGTCCTATAAAAATGTTATTAATCAGTACTGCCTTGTCAGGGATGTTCCTTTTGCCTTTTTCTGTTATACACATATTTTGGGTGCTCCTGGGGCTTCGTTTCTTAAGTGCTTTATGTTTTGGGGCGGGGAATTTAATCGCAAATGTGCAAATTGCTTCTCTTGTGCCTACAGAGTTGCGCGGGCGCGTAAACAGCATCCTTTGGGCTTTCGTTAAACTTAGTCAGGCGTTTTCAAGTTCAAGCCTGAGTTTGTTAGCAGGGGTTTGGGGGACCCCTCTGGTGATCAGCACCGCCGGTTTTGTATTGCTGGTGGGAACATGGATATTAAGCGCGGTAAATCCTCAACATCGAGTTGTAGACAAAAGTGCTTAACCTGCATGTATAGGTAAAGATCCGAACCTTTAGTCCTCTCATCCTTAATCTCTTTCTCTCCCGCTGGGCAGAGGAGGGGAGCCAGAAGGTGGGCAGAGCTGCGGCGGGAGGAGCTACGCCAGCGGCGGTCGGCCTCGCCCCCCGAGCCTCCCCAGAACAACGGCCCCCACGAGCCGCCTCTGGAATCGGGCGAGAGCGGGCCAGATGAGAACGGCCTGACGCTCTTTTACACCGGGCCGGCCGCGCGCCGAACCCCCAGAGCGATCCCAGGGGACCCGCTGAGCGGAAGGCTGCCAACAGTGGGCACCTGGATCCAGCGAAGCCCACAGCGGCGGGCGCCGGTTTAACCCGCCACCCTAGAGCGCTGCCTCCACACCGGGCAGAGGCAGCGGTTTGGTTGATCTCCCTGCCTTTGTTCCCTATGGATTTGTGCTCACTCTTCTCTGGCTGGATGGCTGTCAGCCCCCATAACGGCGATGTCCCAACCAGACGTGACCCCTCACCCGTCCCCTGACACTTGGATGGCAGTGTCACTGCCTTCCCGGAGCCGATCACCCGGACAGCCATTTGGCCTCGAGGCTGGATCCGTCAGGCGGATGAAGGCTCGTCCCCAAGGCCGCCCCATGCGGGATGATGGCGGCAGGAGGCTCTCCAGGATAGAATGGCCCTCACCATCCAGGCGTGGGAAGCCCGCATGCCCGAGACACCGGGACGCGATCGGAAGAGGCGGTGGATCCGAAGGGCGGTCCTGCTGTTCCTGGGCGGGGTATCCTTAGGAGTCTCCCCTTGGCTTCTCCCTGACTCCCGGCCGGAGCAGCCCCTGTCGGCCGTCCCTCGCCCCGCGGAGCGCCCCTTCGGCCTGCCCTTCGCGGAGCCGCCTGGCCTGGACACCTGGCTGATGGTCCAGCCGTATGGCAACACGGTGGGCGCCTTCCGGCAACGGAAGACCACCTATCGGGCGGGCCAGGGGTTGCACTTCGGCGTTGACTTCGCCGCGCGTTGCGGGACGCCGATCGTCGCCATCGGCGATGGAGTGGTGAGCGAGGTGGACGCGATGTTCCACGGCGCCGCCCCCCACAATCTGATGATCGACCACCCGAACGGCTACGCTTCGTTCTACGGCCACCTCCTGGAACGCCCCACCCTCACGCCGGGGCAGCCGGTGCGGCGCGGTCAGGTGATCGCGAAGGTGGGGGATCCAGACGGCACCTGCCGCTCCCGACCGCACCTGCATCTGGAGATCCGGGACGCACCCGCCCACCGTCGGGCTTACAACCCCGTGCTCCTGATCGAGGCGGATTGGGATTCCCTGGCCCTGGTGGGCGGGTTCAGCCGAGGATTTCAGCGCGATCTGGCGGATCCCCTCCGGTGGCAGTTCCTGGACGATCAGCCGGAGGTGATCTTCGGAGGTCCCCTGCTCAACGACTTTGCAGAGCCCTGGCCGCCGGAATGGAGGGCGCCGTGAAGCGGATCGGATGGTGGCTCCTGCTCCTCGGATGGATGGGTGCGGGATGCGGCGGAGTCCGCCCTTCACCGACGCCGTTGGCCTTCACCCCGCCGGCGTCGCCGGTGTCAGACCCCGCCTCGGGGATCCCGAGCTCGACGCCCACCCCTTCCCCTTCGCCGACCCCGGGTCCCCGCCTCTGGCGGCTCACCGAGAACGGATGCTGCCCCCAGCCGTTCTGGTCGCCGGATGGCCAGGAAGTCTGGTTCCTGGACCGGCCGGACCCGTCGCGCCCGGCAGGCCTCTGGGGGATCCCGGTGACGGGGGGGACGCCGCGCCTGGTGACGACCCGGCTGGGTCTGTTCTCGCCCGATTACCGCCGACGGGCGTATCCGGAGGCGGGGCAGACCGTCATCGAGGATCTGGAGACCGGGGCACAGTGGATCGCGCCCAGCGGGGGTCGGGCAATCGTCTTTTCCCCGGATGGGGAATGGATCGCATGGGAGGTCAGCGCCGGTGAGGCCCCCAGCCTAGACCGCCAGGTCACCGTCCTCTGGATCGCGCGGGCGGACGGCCGAGAGGCCCGCCCGGTCGCCCGGCTGATCGGGGGCGGGTTCGCCGGGTGGTTCCCCGACGGACGCTGGGTCCTCGTGGTCACCCGCGAAGCGCCGGGCGCGGATCCGTTCTTGGCAGTCCTGGATCTGGAGGCGGAGACCCTCCGGCCGATCGCCCGCGGGGAGCGCCTGCGGGGCGCTCAGATCTCCCCGGCGGGGGGTTGGGTGGCCTACCAGAGTGTGTTCTCGGCGGACCCGGCTCAGAACGGCCTCTGGGTCGTGCGGGCCGACGGGACGGGAGCCCGTCGGCTTCCGGTCTTCGGCGCTTACCGCTGGCGGGCCGAAGGGCGCTTGCTGGTCATCCCCCTGGAGCCGGGGAGGCCCAGCCATCGCGTCCTCGAGGTGGAGGCAGCCACCGGCGCGGTCCGCCTCCTCACGGACCCCGCTGTCCTCCCCTTCCGCATCGCGGGGGGCGATTGGGCCCTCTCCCGGGATGGGCGGCGGATCGTCTTCGTCTCCGCAGAAGATCGCGGCTTGTGGGTCTTGGAGTTACCGTGATGGCCCCCCGCGCGGTTTAGGAACACACTGGGTAAAATACAGGGAATCAGATCTCGTCCACCAGCGGGCGGAGGGAGCCGTGGCAGCCCGTTCGCGCATCGGGTGACGTCCTCGGCCTCATCAGGAACCACGCGCGGCGATGGACGCTGGACCCCCGATCCGCCCCGAGGAGGAGTCCATGGCCCATCCGCCGCGCATGGGATCCGATGAGGAAGCAATGGCCGCCCGGATGCTGCAGGGCGATCAGGAGGCCTTCGCCCTTCTCTATGAACGCTATTTCCCCCGCGTCTACGATCTGGCCTTCCGGATGCTGGGCGACCCAGATTTGGCCCTCGACGTGGCCCAGGACACGTTCCTCAAGCTCTTGGAGGGCCGCCCCCGCCAACCCCCTCGCCATTTCCGGGCCTATCTCTACACCATCGCCCGCCATCAGATCGCCGATATCCTTCGGCGCTCCCGCCGCCAGATCCCGCTCCCCGACCTCTGGGAGGCGGGATCGGTGGGGCCGGAGCCCGACGAGACGCCGGAGCGGGAGGCCATCCGACGGGAACGGACGGCGATCCTCCGGGAGGCGCTGCGGGCGCTGCCGAAGGAGGAGGCGATGCTGCTGGACCTCCATCTGCGTCACGGGCTCGCCCCGGCGGAGCTCGCCGAGATCTTCCGGTGCTCGGTCGGCGCGCTCCACACCCGCCTGAGCCGGGCCCGGGATCGCCTGGAAGAGGCCCTGGCCACGTGGAGCCTCCTCCGTATTGGCTGGAGGGCTTGCCCGACGCTGGCCGCGCTCATAGGCGCCCCGGGGGCTTCCCCGCCGGCGCTCACCCCAGCGCTTCGCCGAACGCTCCGGCGGCACCTGGACGGTTGTGCGGTGTGTCAGGAGACGCGACGGCGGTATCTGGCCGCGGCGGAGTGGCTGGGCGCGGTGGGGATCCTCGGGCCTGCACCGGAAAGGATGCGCGAGGTTCGAGAGCGTCTGCGCCAGCGGGCCCAGGCCTTGACGACGGGGGGAGCCGCCATCGGGGCGGGGGGGATGTTCGGGCTCGGAGCCCTGAAGGGCGTGGGGGTTGCGCTCCTCGGTGGCTTCCTTGCGCTCGGCCTGGGGATGCTGGCGCTCGGGGGGCTCATCGTGGCCTCCGGATCCGCGCAGGTGCAGGTGGAGAACCGCAACTGTCCTCCGCTGACCCCTCCTTCCCTCGTGACCCGGTTGGCCGGCGTGCTGCCCAATCTGGAGGTGCCTCCGATCATCCCGCCGGGGGCGGTGCGGACGGCGCGCGTGCCGCCGGCCACCGCGACCCTGATGGGGTCCCGAGAGGGGATCTGGGTGGAAGTCTACGGACTGGCCTTCCCAGTGTCTATCGAGGGTCTGGAGCGGGCGGAGTGGGATGGGGTGGAGCTTCCCCCTGGCCCCTATGTGGTCCGCCTGCATCCGGGGAGCCAGCATGCGCTTCGGGTGCACTGCCGCTGATGGTGGAGATCTCCTGGGAGGCGGGGAGCCATTGAGGACGTCGAGGAGAGCTTCCTATCCCCTTCTCGGAGGGCGATGAGCCCCCTCTCGCGGGGATAGGGCATCGAGGGGCCGGGGGGCCTTCCCCGTGCAGGTTGTAAGGATTCCCGGGCCTTCTGCGTCTCATGGATGAAGGCAGGACATCCCCAGATCCGGAGGAAGCGATGGCTCCGTCCAAGGGATGGAAAGCGCTTGTCGGGTTGCTGGCGTTCGGGTTTCTCGTCGGATGCCTCCCCGTGCCCCAGCTGAATATTCCCGGGACTCCTTCATTGGACGGGTGGACCCCCACGTCCATGCCAGCCTCCACACCGACGGTGGCGCCCACCCAGACCTCCACCCCTACGTGGACGCCGACGGCGATGCCGACCAAGACCCCTACTCCCACGTGGATGCCGACCCCCACGGCCACACCCACCCAGACCTCTACTCCCACGCGGACGCCGACCCCCACAGCCACACCTACATCGGCCGGCGGGGGCTCTACCGGCGCCTTCGACCTCTCGATCCAAAAGGTTGTCAACTGCCCCAGCGGACAAACGTATTGCATGTTCACGATCACGGTGACCAATGGGGGTTCGGGCGTCTACAGCGGGCCGCTCACCGTGACCGATCAGGCCAATCCGCCCTGGCCGACGCTGTTGGCCGGTGGGGGCCTCGTCATGGGGTCTTGCAACTTAAACCAGGGTTCGGGGAACGTGATCTGCCAAGGGGGTAACTTGAATTTGGCGCCAGGCCAGGACACAACGTTCGAGTTCTATGCTTACTTCCCCGGCGGGTTGACCCAGGCCTTTCAGAACTGCGCGATCCTGCCCTCGACTGTTGACAGCAATCCCTCGAACAATCAATCCTGCGTCGGGGTCTTCCCGGCGCCCATCCCGACCCCCACGGCCACGCCCGCAGTGGATCTGGCCGTGATGAAGGGCGCCCAGTCCGCCGCCGGCCCATGCCCCGGCGCCAGTTGGCCCCACTACTGTTATTTCAAGATCACAGTGACCAATGTGAGTTCGGGCGTCTACAGCGGGCCGCTCACCGTGACCGATCAGGCCAGTCCACCCTGGTCGACGTTGTTGGCCGGTGGGGGCTCTGTGACAGGGGCATGTTCGCTGGACTCAAGTTCAGGGAATGTGGTTTGCCCAGCGGGCAATCTGAACTTGGCGCCGGGACAGAGCCAGACGTTCAACTTCACCGTCTACTTTGGGCCCGGCGGGGCGCCTTCGGCTTTTCAGAACTGCGCAAGCCTGCCCTCGGGCATGGACAGCAACCCCTCGAACAACAACTCGTGCATCGGGGCCCCCTGACGCGCCGGAGGGATGCCGGGGAACGGGCCGCTTCCTATCCCCAATGCCTCTTCCGTCGGGATGGGAGGCGGCTCTTCCCTGGCTGTAGGAGATCGCATGCGGGGACCCCCGGCCGGCATTGAACCTTCGGCCGGCTCCCTCACCCTTCGCCGATCGGCCTTGACAGAATCCTCCCCCTATGCTAAGATAAGAGCTCGCTTGGAATCGGAAGATCTGGCGGGGCTATCCTCTTCTTACCCTATATATGGGGGTCCCGGCGCGTGCGTTGTCCCTTCTGTGGGAGTGAGGAGACGCGGGTCATTGACACCACGCCGGAAGCCGAGCGGCGGGCCGTGCGGCGGCGCCGGGAGTGCCCCCGTTGTCTACGCCGGTTCACCACTGTCGAGCGACCGATCCACCTCGCCCCGATGGTCATCAAGCGGGACGGGCGGCGGGAGCCCTTCGATCGGGAGAAGCTGTTGCGGGGGATCCAAATCGCATGTGCCAAGCGCCCGATCCCGGCCGCGGCCCTGGAGCGCCTGGTGGAGCGCATCGAGGCCCGCCTGCAGGCCATGGGCCGGTCGGAGATCCCCAGCCGCCAGATCGGCGATATGGTGATCGCCGGGTTGAAGGAGCTCGACGAGATCGCTTACATCCGTTACGCCATCGTATATCTCGGCCTGAGCGATCTGGAGAGCATCCGTCGGGAGATCGACAACCTGCTGCAGAACCGGGCCCGGGAGGGAAGCCCTGCCCCCGCTGGAGGGCCTTGAGGCGGATCGGGACGATGGGCCCGTGATCCCCCCCACCTTCATCCGATCTCAACAGCGGAGCATCCTTGTCATTCATTCGTGCGGTGGATCCTTCTTGGGCACTGGCCCCCCATATATTGGGATTAAGAGGATTTTAATCGCCAGATATAGGGGTAACAGCAGCCGAAGGGACGCCACGTGGTCAGGCGTCTGCCTCGAGATGCGTTCATCTCAAATGAAGGGGAGGAGGCCATGGCGACGCGCTGGGAGATCCGCGTGGACGAGGCTAACCCGGAGGAAGAGATCCCCCTGACGGAGAACGGCCGCATCGTCCTGGAGCGTCGCTATCTGCGTAAGGGGCCGGACGGGAAGCCGGTGGAGACCATCCCCCAGATGTTCCGCCGGGTGGCCCGCGCCATCGCCGAGGGAGAGAAGGAGCTGGGGGGCGATCCCGCGCGGTGGGAGGAGCGGTTCTACCGCCTGCTCACCTCCCTCCGGTTCCTCCCGAACTCCCCCACCTTCACCGGGGCCGGGACCCCGCTGGGTCAGCTCGCGGCCTGCTTCGTCCTCCCCCTGGAGGACGATATGGGGAAGATCCCCGGCGGTATCTTCCAGACCCTGCGGGATGCGGCCCTGATCCAGCAGACCGGGGGCGGGAACGGCTTCTCGTTCTCCCG